>Ga0316192_10000814_pt1 | contig 22893 bp, 21 predicted proteins | sample MerIslwburrow_MG_FD_204931 | JGI IMG/M metagenome (GOLD analysis project Ga0316192, IMG submission 204931) | Coastal sediment microbial communities from Maine, United States - Merrow Island worm burrow | ecosystem: Environmental > Aquatic > Marine > Coastal > Sediment | place: USA: Maine...
GCGAAGTCATCGCGCGCCGACGGTCCGTTCGTTGTTCTGAATGCCGCAGCCATGGTGCCGGACCGGATGGAACTCGAACTTTTCGGCACCGAGGAGGGGACTGGTTTGGGTGCCCGCAAGGTCGGTGCACTCGAAGAGGCACATAGCGGCACGCTTTATATCGACGAGGTCGCGGACATGCCGCTGGAGACCCAGGCAAAAATCCTGCGCGTCCTTGTCGAGCAGCGCTTCCAGCGTCTTGGCGGCGGACCAAAGGTCCATGTGGACGTCCGTGTCGTGTCATCGACGAGCCACGACTTGCAAAAGGAAATCAGCGCCGGGCGCCTGCGCGAGGACCTCTATCATCGCTTGAACGTGGTCCCGATCCGCGTTCCAGGTCTTGCCGAGAGGCGCGAGGACGTCCCAGATCTCGTACGCTATTTTGTGCAGTCCATCTCGGTGGCATCGGGCTTGCCACCCAGGCGCATTGGAGAAGACGCCATGGCCGTCCTCCAATCGCATGAATGGCCAGGCAATGTCCGCCAACTGCGCAACAATGTAGAGCGCTTGATGATCCTTGTGGGCGGCGATGTGGACTCCATCGTGACCGCGGACATGCTGCCCGACGAGATCGTGTCGCCAGTGCCGCTGTCACCAAACGGGGCAGGCGGGGAGCATTTGATGTCTCTGCCGCTGCGAGACGCCCGTGAAATCTTCGAGCGGGAATATCTTCTCGCGCAGGTCAATCGGTTCGGCGGAAACATCTCGCGCACGGCCGAGTTCGTCGGCATGGAGCGCTCGGCCCTCCACCGGAAACTTCGTGCACTGGGTGTCAATTCGAATGAAAGAAACGCTACAATGCGTTAGCATCACCCGGTGACTCGGAATACGGGGAGGCACAAAGACGAATTTCGTCAGCAGCTGAGTATAGTAGTAATACACCTTTCGGTTGCAGATATATCCTTCAATGCGATGTAACGCTTGCGCAATAGCCGGTTCGTCTCAGTCCGGCGTTATGATATTGAGACCAAGCGTGAATCAAAGGGACAGGGAAGCCCATGCCAGCAGAGCGCACGCAAAGCCTACAAGACACATTTCTCAACCATGTTCGCAAGAGCAAGACACCGCTCACAATCTTTCTGGTCAATGGCGTCAAACTTCAGGGCGTTGTGACCTGGTTCGATAATTTCTGCGTCCTATTGCGCCGCGATGGCCACTCACAGCTTGTATACAAGCACGCCATCTCGACCATCATGCCAGGTGCGCCGATTCAGCTCTCGGACATCACCGATGCGGAAGGTGCCGCTGATTAATTGCGTCCAACCGACCCGAAACAGCTAACGCGTAAAAAGGGGCGAAGAGAACGCAGTGACGCGCGAGACGACGAGCGTGTCCGGTGCGTCGTGTTCGCGCTAAGTCTCGATAAGAAGTCTACCAGGGGCGCCCGAGTGCGGTCCCCGGATGCTCCCGACAGAAGCCCGCAATCACGACTTGAAGAGGCCGTTGGCTTAGCTGCGGCCATCGATCTCGATGTTCGCGCGAGCGGCGTCGTTCCTATTCCACATCCCAAACCCGCGACGCTGTTCGGCTCCGGCAAAGTCGAAGAACTCGCCGGTCTCGTGCACATGGAGGATGCCGAACTCGTCATCGTCGACCACCCTCTAACACCGGTTCAGCAGCGTAATCTCGAAACGGCTTGGCATTCAAAGGTGCTCGACCGCACGGGATTGATCCTTGAGATCTTCGGCGCGCGCGCACGCACGCGGGAAGGGCGCCTGCAGGTCGAGCTTGCGCATCTATTGTATCAGAAGAGCCGTCTTGTCCGCTCCTGGACCCATCTGGAACGCCAGCGCGGCGGCTTCGGCTTTCTTGGTGGCCCGGGCGAAACCCAGATCGAAACCGACCGTCGTCTGCTCTCGGAGCGGATTATCAACCTCCAACGGGAATTGAAGCACGTCCGGCAGACCCGCGCGCTCCATCGCAAATCGCGCCAGCGCGTTCCGTATCCATCCGTCGCGCTCGTCGGCTATACCAATGCAGGCAAATCGACGCTGTTCAATACGCTCACAGGCGCCGACGTTCTGGCCCAAGACATTCTGTTCGCCACGCTCGATCCGACCATTCGGGCGCTCACGTTGCCCAACGGTTCGAAGTCCGTTCTATCCGATACCGTCGGCTTCATTTCGGACTTGCCGACAGGCCTTGTCGCCGCATTCCGCGCAACGCTGGAAGAGGTTCAGGAAGCCGATTTGGTACTGCATGTGCGCGACATTTCGGATCCCTCCACCGGCAGTCAGCGCGCCGACGTGAATGCGGTCCTTGCCGAACTCGGAATCGATGCCGAAGAAGAGCCCGACCGCGTCCTCGAAGTCTGGAACAAAGCCGATCTTCTCGATGGCTTGGAGGTCGAACACTCACAGAACGAAGCAATCCGGCATGGCGCCATCCTCGTATCCGCCGTGAGCGGGACGGGGCTCAGTGCGCTCCTTGCGGAAATCGAACATCGGTTAAACCGCCGCCGCCAGACGATTGAAATCTCCGTGCAGCCCGAAGAAGGTGCGCTATCGAATTGGATTTATGAGAATTGCGAGGTGATCTCACGGGCCGATCTTGGCGACGGTGTCACCTCGTTGCGCATTCGCGTCGCTCCAGAGAAGCGCGACAAGCTCGCTCGCATCGCCGGCGCGTCGCGGCTGCGCACAGCGGCCGAGTAGGGGACGCTTACCCCGTTTTCCCGGCGGCTTTCTCTTTCGCTTTGGCCTCGTTCCACAAGGCATCCATTTCGTCGAGGCTCGCCTCCTGCGGTGTGCGGCCTTGAGCATGAAGCGCCGCCTCGATGCTCTTGAAACGGCGAATGAATTTCGCGCTGGTGCCGCGCAGAGCGGCTTCCGGATCGATGCCGAGATGCCGGCCAACATTCGCCATCACAAAAATCGCATCGCCAAACTCCTCGGCGATTCTTTCTTGCGGCTCCGACTGGGAAATTGCCTCTTTCAGCTCGTCGAGTTCCTCCTCGACCTTGCCGAAAATCAGCCCAACGTTCGACCAATCGAAGCCAACCTTCGCGGCGCGCTTTTGGAGCTTCGCCGCGCGCGTCAGCCCCGGCATTCCAACTGGGACCTCGTCGAGAATGCTTGCTGCCTCAACCGGCTGACCGCGCTCCGCCTTCTCCTCCGACTTGATCCGGTCCCATAGATCGGTTGCGAGAAATTCCTCCCGGCGAGAGGGATCCTCAAACACATGGGGATGCCGCCGGATCATTTTCCGCGTAATCCCATCGACAACATCGGTGAAAGAAAACGTAGCCATCTCGGAGGCCAGTTGGGCGTGATAAACGACCTGCAACAGCAGATCGCCGAGCTCCTCCTTAAGGCCATCCATGTCACGCTTTTCAATCGCGTCAGCGACCTCGTAGGCTTCTTCGATCGTGTATGGCGCGATGCTCTCGAAGTTCTGCTTCACATCCCAAGGGCAACCCGTTTCGGGGTCGCGCAGGCGTGCCATGACGTCCAAAAGATCGGACAGCGCGTACGGTTTTCCGCGCGCGTTAGGAGGCCCATCGCTCACAGAAGCCACCTGAAGGGTACAGGTTTCACATTCAGTAAACTTGTTTGGGAATCAAGATGTTCTGCCAAGCCCTTCAACCTCTCAAGACCGCCCTCCGGAGTTCGCATAAGGTATATTATGGAAAATATCCCGATCTTTGGCATCATGAGATCGATTGTCGAAGCGGCGGGGTGAAGACGCCCCGCCGCTCGCTGTGGACAGCCCTTGCGCGCGCCGTTAGCGGCGTTCGTATCGATCGCGGATCAGGCGGTCGAGAAGCCGGACGCCAAAGCCCGAGCCCCAACTGCGATTGATGTCGCTATCGCCCGAAGCCATGGCCGTTCCGGCAATATCGAGATGTGCCCAAGGCGTGTCCGGCTTGACGAAGCGTTGAAGGAATTGCGCAGCCGAGATGGAGCCGCCCCAGCGTCCACCCGTGTTCTTGATATCGGCGACCTTGGACTCGATCAGCTTGTCGTATTTCGGGCCGAGCGGAAGCCGCCAAAGCTTCTCGCCGGTCTCAAGGCCGGCCTCGGTGAGCCAGTCGGTCAACTCGTCATTGTTCGAGAAAATTCCCGCATGCTCCTTGCCGAGCGCGACCATCACCGCGCCGGTCAACGTCGCCAAGTTGATCACGGTTTTCGGCTTGAACTTTTCCTGCACGTACCAGAGACAATCGGCGAGCACCATACGCCCTTCGGCATCAGTGTTGAGCACCTCGATCGTCGTGCCCGACATGGCCTCGACCACATCGCCAGGCCGCGTTGCCATACCGCTTGGCATGTTCTCGACAAGTCCAACGACGCCAACCGCGTTGACCTTGGCCTTGCGTTCGGCAAGAGCGAGCATCAAGCCCGCGACACAGGCGGCACCCGCCATATCGCCCTTCATGTCTTCCATACCGGCAGCGGGCTTCAAAGAGATACCGCCGGTGTCGAAGGTCACGCCTTTTCCGACGATGGCGACAGGGGCGCCGCCCCGTGCGCCGCCCCCATTCCACTGCATCACCGCCATATGGCTCGGACACTCGCTGCCCTGCCCGATAGCAAGCAGCGCACCCATGCCAAGCCGCTTCATCCGCGCCTCGCTCAGGACGTCCACTTTCACGCCAGCCTTGGTCAACGTTTTGATACGCGCAGCGAACTCCGACGGGTGGAGCACATTGGCAGGCTCGTTGACGAGGTCGCGGGCCATATTCACGCCATCGGCGATCGCCCGTTCCGGTGCGAAGGATCGACCGGCGGCGCGCGGGTCGGCGCAGTGCACGACGAGCTTCTTCAGCGAAGGCTTCTCGTCGGCCTTGGCGGCACCCCTCTTAGCTTTGGGCTTTGATTTGTATTTGTCGAACTTATAGCCGCGCAGCAGCGCGCCAAGAGCGAACTCCGCTGAATGTTCCGCCGCAACGTCACCCTTCGCCGTTTCGAGATAGACATGAGCGCTCGCCCCTTCCCGGCCCGTGAGCTTGCCGCGGACGGCGCCGCCAAGATTGAGCCAGTCATCCTTGTCGAAGTCGGCCGCCTTGCCGAGGCCCATCAGAATGATGCGCCCGAACTTCACGCCTTGCGGCGCCAGCACATCGACGCTCGTGGACTTCTTACCCTTGAAGGCGGCAATCCTCGCCGCCTTGGTCAACAGCCCCTTCGTTTTCTTGTCGACATCGCGGGCGGCGGGAGAGAGCTTGCCTCCATCCTCGGCGAAAACTACGGCGACACCGTCGCCGGAGGCGGACAGTCTGGCAAAGGACAAGGAAGTCTGTTCGGTCAAGATGAACTCCATCGGTGGGTCACGCCACTGAGCATAAGAGGCGGGACAAAAGGAGACCGTGGGCGCCCGCGCGCCCGTGGTGCAGTTTTGCAACAGCAGCAGGAAATCGATCGTCCTACGTAAGTCTTGCGGTGGGCGAAAGCAAGTCATTCTAAATGGCCGAAATTCCGCCATCTTGGACTGATCAGAATTCTAATTGATACCAGCCAGTTGACCCGGGTTTGGGGGCATTTTCGGGTCGCAGATAGTCTGGTCGTTTGAGGATGTCGAAAAAGCGGGTTTATGACGCTCTTTAGCCGATACATGTTTCGGCAGGTGGCGAATGCATTTCTCGTCATCTTGCTGACGCTGACTGCCATCATCTGGCTGGCTACAGCGTTGAAAGAACTCGACCTTATCACATCGCAAGGTCAAGGCCTCACGTTGTTCTTCCAAATGACCGCGCTAACTTTACCGAGCCTGATCACGCTGATCGCGCCCAACGCGGTCCTGATGGCGTGCCTCTACACCCTCGACCGCATGAACGCCGACAGCGAGATCATCGTGATGACCGCCGCAGGCGCGACGGTCTGGCGGATCTGCAGCTCGCTCATCAGCCTCGCTGTCATCGTGAGCATGCTGATCTTGGCGGTGAACGTGTTCGTGAACCCAGCTTGCATGCGCGCCCTGCGCGACCTGATCACGCATGTCCGTGCCGACTTGATCTCGCAAGTCCTTCAACCAGGCCGGTTTACCAGCCCGGAGCGAGGGCTCACGTTCCATATTCGGGATCGGACTCAGGACGGCGAATTGCTGGGGCTCTTGTTCCACGACGAGCGGGACAGCAAGCAGGTTATGAGCTATTTGGCCGAACGTGGCCGCATCCTCAGCAATGATGAGGGTAGCTTCTTGATTATGTTCGATGGTTATGTCCATCGCTATAATGCAATGGATAAAGATAAAACCGTTCAAATCATTGAATTTGATCAGAATATGGTCGATATATCGAAGTTTGCGCCAAGAGATAAATCCGGAAAAGAACTTCGACCTAAGGAACGGCCCATCGCAGACCTCATCAACCCTCCGCCTGGGGATAGTGTTGCAGAGCAAAACTATGGATTGCTGCGCTACGAATTACATGAGCGCCTAGCAACACCCCTCTATCCTATTGCGTTTGTCTTTCTCGCCATTGCTCTAATGGGACAGGCACGAACCACACGAGAGAATAGATGGGGTCAGATTCTCACGGTTTTCGGGCTCGCCGTGGCCCTCCGAGTCGCGGGAATCACAGCAGGGAATTTGGTCACGCTGAATGCGTCAGCGGTGATCCTCGTATATGCTATTCCGCTAGGGGCGATTCTGATTGCGGCGTGGACGGCGCACGTTAGAATGTCGCCAGAACTTCGGTCCAAGCGGAACTTCGAGCTTAAGTTTCGGCCAAAAAACATAAAGTTGTGGGCCGGTCGTGGGGTGCAGACGGGGTGATGGCGCAGATGCAAGGCATCAGTGTACGTGGAATGCTTGCGCGCTACTTCTCAGCGCGATTCTTCGCCGCTATGGTGGCGATGTTCCTAATCTGCTGCGTGCTGATCTTCTTTGTGGACTTCATCGAGATTCTACGCCGCTCCGGAAAGTACTCCAATGAAGCGTCGGGGATTCTTCTCGTCTGGATCACGCTGCTGCGACTCCCGTCGTTCTCCGAACTCACCCTACCCTTCGCCGTTCTCATCGGAACGATCGTGATCTTCCTGATGCTCAGCCGTTCGTCCGAGCTCGTCGTCTTGCGCGCCGCAGGAATCTCGGTGTGGCAGTTCACCTTGCCCGCGATCATCGTCGCCTTCTTGCTCGGAGTTGCCTTTGTCACGCTCTACAATCCGATCGCGGCATCCGCACGCGGTGAAGCCGAACGGATCTACGCGGCCGCCTTCGGCAAGGGCGATTCGTTCCTGAAAGCAAGCAGTCGCTCTGGCGCATGGCTTCGCGAAGATGGCGCCGACGGTCCCTCGGTCGTGCACGCATTGCAGGTTCTCAACCAAGGTCTCGAGCTGCGCGGGGTCTCGGTCTTTCAGTACGACAAGAACCATGCTCTCACCGAACGCATCGAAGCCAAGCGTGCCGTTCTCAAGAGCGGTCGCTGGGACCTTGAGGAAGCCTGGGTCAGTTCCCCGGGCCGCGAACCTGTGCTGCATGAGAGTTACCTGCTGAGCACCTACCTGACACCAACCCAGGTGCGCGACAGTCTCGGGACCGTGCTCTCGGTTTCGTTTTGGGAATTGCCCAACTTCATTCAGATCGCCGAACGCGCGGGGCTGCCGGCCACCCAATACCGTGTGCAATACCACCTGCTCCTGGCGCGGCCGTTCCTGCTCGTCACCATGGTGTTGATCGCTGCCACGTGTTCGCTCAAGAGCTTCCGTTTCGGCAACATCCAAATCAACGCCGTCTTCGGTTTGGCAGCCGGATTTGGCTTCTTCGTCTTCTCGGAGGTATCGCGAAACTTCGCCATGTCGGGGCTGACTTCGGCCGCCGCCGCCGCTTGGATTCCAGTGATCGTTGCGAGTTCCCTCGCGCTCACTGTGCTCTTGTACCAAGAGGACGGATGACGATGCGCGCGGTAACGACAATCCTCACCTCCATGCGCCGGGCCCTGCCCGGCCTTGGCGCATCTTATGCCCCCCCGTTTGGCCCCGTTTTGGGTCTTGCACTGACGGTGCTCGTCGCGGCTGCGTGCACGCTGCTGACGCCTCACAGAAGCGCCCACGCTCAAGCCCAAACCGGCCTTGAGCAGATCGTCAAAGCCCCCGACGTCAACTCGTCCGATCCCATGCTGTTGCAGGCCGATGAGCTGATTTACGAGAACAACAACGCCCGCGTAACCGCGAAGGGCAATGTTGAAATCTACTACGGCGACTACACGCTGCTGGCAGAACGGGTCGTCTATGACCGCAATGCGAATACGCTCGCAGCCGAGGGCAACGTCCGGATGAAGGACCCCGATGGGGCCATCATCTCCGCCGACCAACTGACGTTGACGGATGATTTCCGCGACGGCTTTGTCGATGCGCTCAAGTTCGTCACGAAGGACGACACGCGCATCGCCGCGCAATCCGCCTCACGCGAGGCTGGCAATGTCACGGTGTTCCGCAAGGGCATGTTCACGCCCTGTAAGGTCTGCAAGGAAAGGCCCGAAAAGGCGCCAACCTGGCGCATCCGCGCGGGCAAAATCACCCATAAGCGCGACGAGGCAAAACTCGTCTTCAACAACGCGGCCTTTGACTTGTTCGGCGTGCCGGTTCTTTGGGTGCCCTACTTCCAGACCGCCGACCCAACGGTGAAACGGAAGTCCGGTTTCCTCATTCCGAACTACACACACTCCGACGAGCTCGGAAGCACGATTCAGGTTCCGTACTATTTCGCGCTCTCCGACAATTACGATTTCACCTTCGCCCCGATGTGGACGGAGAAGGCAGGCACGTTGTTGCTCGGCGATTGGCGGCAGCGTATGGCGAGCGGCGGTTATAACCTCGAACTCGCTGGGGTGTTCGACAACGTCAACGATTTGAGTAGCCCCGCCTATGGCGACGACTTCCGCGGCAGCATCAAGACCAAGGGCAGGTTCGCGCTCGATCCCTACTATTCGTGGGGCTGGGACGTTCTTCTTGAGACGGATGACACATTCCGGCGCTTCTACAATCTCGACTCCCGTCTGCGGACCGACCGTGTCTCTCAGGTCTATCTTGAGGGTCTGCGCGGCCGGAATTACTTCTCGACGCGCTTCTACAACACGCAGAGCTTGTTGTTCACCGACGAGGAGTTCTCCGAGTCGGTCGTCTACCCGATCATCGATTACGACTACATCGTCGACACGCCTATCGTTGGCGGCGAACTCAGCTTCAACAGCAACACTATGGTGTTCTCGAGCGCCGACGGCACAGACTCGAACAGGTTCATCCTCGAGGCAAATTGGCGGCGGCAATTGACCGACGGCATCGGTCAGGTCTTCACACCGTTTGGCCGCCTGCGTGGCGATGTCTATAGCCTAGACAATCCGGGCGTCCTAGAACTTGGCGGGACGGAAGATATCGTGTCTGGCGATACAACCAGTGTCGTTGCCTCCAACCGCGACAACGGGACACTCTGGCGCGGCAACGCGGTCGGCGGTCTCGAATATCGCTATCCCTTCGTCAGCACGACCGGCAACATCACTCACACAATTGAACCGATCGGACAGATCATTGCCCGGCCCAGCTCGGTGGGCGATCAGCAAGAGATCCCCAACGAAGACGCATTGAGCCTCGTGTTCGATGACACGATCCTGTTCGATATCGATAAGTTCTCCGGCTATGACCGCATCGAGACCGGCACGCGGGCCAATGTGGGCATTGGTTACACAGCGCAGCTCATGACCGGGTCGCATGCGCGCGCCGTCTTTGGACAGAGCTATCAGCTTGCCGGCGACAACTCGTTTGACACCACGTTTTATCGCACGGCTGGCCTTGCCACGAGCAATTCCGACTATGTGGGAGGTCTCTACATCCAAGCCGGCACAGGCCTTTCATTCACCGCGCAATCGCGTTTCGATCAAGACAACTTCGATATCGTGCGGACAGACCTCGGCTCGTCGCTCAGTTACGGGCCAGTGCAAGCGCGCGTAAACTACGCTGACGTTCCGGGAGAAATCCAGTCAAGTAGCATCACCCCGGACACAACCAACGTCGTCAACGCTGACAGCCGGGAAGAGATTGTCTTGGGCGGTGCGCTCGCAATCACCAACGAATGGTGGCTGCTGGGCAATCTGCGTTACGACATCTCAGGAGAGCAGACGATCACCGACGGTCTCGGCCTGCGTTATCAGGACGATTGTTTCAAGATCGATGTCACGTATCAGCGCTCCTTTATCCGGGATCAGGACATCGAGCCGGATGAGCGGTTCGTCTTCAACTTCGCTCTGAAATATCTCGGCGAGTACGGCTCGAGCACCGATGGTCTTGGATCGCTCAGCAACGACGATTCGGATGTTTCTCCATGAGTACGCTCGCGCGATCCGTCCTGCATCACGGTCTCGTTGTGTTGTTCGCAGTGGCCACTCCCCTTTTCGTGATTGACGCGGGACAGGCGCAAGACGTCGCCATTAAGATCCTTGTGAACGACGACCCGATCTCCGATTACGACATCGCCCAGCGTGAACGCTTTCTGATGATCACGGCCAAGGCGCAACCAGGTCCTGAGTTGAAGAAGCAGTCGACCGACATGCTCATCGATGAGCGTCTTCAACTGCAAGAGGGCCGAAAGCTGGGCATCACCCCGGATGAGGAACAGGTCAATGGGGTCCTGTTGGACATGGCCTCAAAAAATAATCTCGATGTGAATGGCCTTTCGACGGCCTTGGCCCGCGCCGGCGTCAACATCAGAACGCTCAAGAATCGCATTGGCGCCCAGATGGTTTGGCAGCGCGTAGTGCAGCAGAAATTTCGCCGAGAGGTTCAAGTGAACGATGCGGACATTGACCGTGAGCTGTCCGAAGCCGGAGGTGGGGGGGGCACCGGCGGCATTCAACAAATTCGCCTTGCGCTTCCGAGCGGCGCCGATCAACGGGCCGTGGCCGCCAAGATCGCAGCAGCCGAAAACTTACGCGCACGGTTCAGAGGATGCGGCAGCGTCCAGAGCCTGGCCAAGGGTGTCGAGGGCGCGACGGTTAGGACACTGCCGGCGCAGCAAGCCACGACCCTAGGGTCGCCTGCGCGCATTCTGGTCCGCAATGCGAAAGTGGGGCAGATGACGCCTCCGACCCTGTCTCGCTCCGCGATAGAGCTCTACGCCGTCTGCGGAACCGAGGCCAGCGCGGCCGCTGGCGACTTAAATGCCCGCGAATTGACCCAGCGAAAACTGATGAACAAGGAACTGCTTGCCAAGTCCGAAAAGCTGATGACCGAGCTCCGCGATACCGCCTTGATCGAATACCGCTGACGAAGATTTTCGTGCCTTGCACATCGTGCTAGGCCCATGGCGATGAGCAGGCCCGCAGAACCCCTTGCCCTGACGCTCGGCGATCCCGCCGGTATTGGGCCGGATATCACGCTCCTTGCGTTCACCGCAAGAAACCGCGAGCAAATACCACCCTTCGTTTTTCTGGGCGATGCCGCAATCCTTGAGGCACGTGCCAAGGCCCTCGGGCTTTCGGTCCCCATCGCGACAGTGCAGGCGCATGATGAGGCCATGGACGCGTTTGCAGAGGCTCTTCCGGTGCTTCCAATTCCTGTTCCGGTGCCGACCACGCCTGGCACCCCCAATCTCAGCGCCCAGGACGCCGTGCGGCACTCAATCGAATTGGCGGTCGAGATGGTGCAGTCCGGCGAGGCTCGCGCGATCGTCACGAACCCGGTCTCTAAGTCGCAGCTTTATCAAAGAGGCTTCGAGTTTCCGGGGCATACGGAGTATCTCGCGGCACTGGCGGGCGGTGCACCGCCGCCCCACCCCGTCATGATGCTCGCCTCCGACACGCTCAAAGTTGTGCCGGCCACCATCCACATTCCCCTAAAAGACGTGCCACAGGCCCTCACGGCTGAGCTGCTGACAAATACCATTGCGATTACCGATCGGGACATGCGTCGCTATTTCGGTATTGATCGCCCCCGGATTGCGGTCAGCGGCCTCAACCCCCACGCAGGCGAGGAGGGGCGGCTGGGGCGCGAAGAGGTCGAGATGATCGCTGAGACGATCGAAGCTGCGCAAGACGCTGGTCTTGATGTGACGGGGCCCCACCCCGCCGACACGCTGTTCCATGCAGCCGCACGCGAGCGCTACGATGCGGCGATCTGCATGTATCACGATCAAGCGCTGGTTCCCTTCAAAACGCTCGCCTTCGAGGAAGGTGTGAACGTGACGCTCGGGCTTCCCTTTGTGCGGACCTCGCCAGACCATGGAACCGCCTTCGATATTGCCGGAACCGGCAAAGCAAGCCCACGCAGTCTGATCGAGGCGTTGCGCCTCGCCGACACGATGAGCGCGATGGCCGCCGCCAGAGACGCTGGATGACGGCGCCCGACGGCCTGCCGCCCTTGCGCGATGTGATCCGTGCCGCAGGCCTCACCGCGAAGAAGAGCCTTGGACAAAACTTCCTGCTTGATCTCAATCTGACCCGGCGCATTGCGCGCGCAGCCGGGCCGCTCGACGGTGTGAACGTCGTCGAGGTCGGCCCAGGACCTGGTGGCCTCACCCGCGCTCTTCTCATGGAAGGGGCACACAAGGTCCTTGTTATCGAGCGCGATGAGCGCTGCCTCGCCGCCCTTGAGCCCATCGCTGCAGCGTATCCCGGACGGCTCGAGATTGTCAGCGCCGATGCGCGCAAAATCGACTATGCCGCCTTGCCAATCTCAGCACCGACGCATCTCGTTGCCAACCTGCCCTATAGCGTGGCCACACCGCTTCTTATTGGCTGGCTCAAGACCGAGCCCTGGCCGCCCTGGTTCGATGGCCTCGTCTTGATGTTCCAGCGCGAAGTTGCAGAGCGGATCGTCGCGGCGCCCGGCACGAAGGAGTACGGCCGCCTCAGCGTTCTCACCCAATGGCGCACGGAACCCCGTATTCTGTTTTCACTGCCGCCGGATGCCTTCACACCGAAGCCCAAAGTTGCCTCAAGTGTCGTGAAGCTTGTCCCGCGCGCTCACCCAGAGCCTGCCTGCAATATCCAATGGCTGGAAAGGGTCACGGCCGCCGCGTTCGGCCAGCGGCGCAAGATGCTCCGTGCCAGCCTCAAGCAGATCGCACCTGATGCGGAGGATATGTTGATGCAGCTTGGGCTCGATCCGCAAGCCCGCGCGGAGACGCTGCAAATCGGCGACTTCTGCCGCATCGCGAACGCATTGGCGCATCGCTAAAGCCAGCGCCTAGAGGTCCGCCAAGAGACCTTTTACAAAACCTTCCAGCCCCGTCAGCCGCGCGCGCTTCAGCCGCTCGGCCGCGAGGATCGCATGGACAGCAGCCACGGATCGATCAACATCGAAATTGACGAGCACGTAGTCGTAGTCGCTCCAATGCTGGATCTCGTTGCTCGCGCCGCGCATCCGGCGCACCACGATCTCGTCGGAGTCTTGCGCGCGCAACTTCAAGCGTTCTTCAAGCGCACCCGCGGTCGGTGGCAAGACAAACACCGAGACGACGTCGCTCGCCGCTTCCTTGTGCAGCGCATCAGCTCCCTGCCAATCCACATCGAAAAGCACGTCGCGGCCCTCGCTTAAGTCCTGATCCACGGGCGCACGCGTCGTACCGTATTCGTTGTCGAAAACCACGGCCCATTCCAGAAACGCTTTCTCATCGCGCATCTGGCTAAACGTCTTCTTGTCCACGAAGTGGTAGTCTTTTCCGTCCACTTCGCCAGGACGCTTTTCGCGCGTGGTGTGCGAGATTGACGAGGCGATGCCAGGGTCTTCCTGAAGAACACGCCGCGCGATCGTCGTCTTGCCAGCACCACTTGGCGAGGATAGCACCAGCATGAGTCCTCGGCGGTTAATGGCCTCCATGGGAGCGCTCACGGGCAACCTCACTCAATATTCTGCACCTGCTCGCGCAGCTGGTCGATGACCGATTTGAGCTCAAGCCCAATCCGGCTGATCTCAATATCGGCAGCCTTCGAGCAGGTCGTATTGGCTTCGCGATTGAACTCTTGGGCCATAAATTCCAGCTTGCGGCCAGCCGGCTGACCGCTTCCGATCAACTCCCTGGCCGCGGCAACATGAGCGACAAGCCGGTCGAGCTCTTCTTGAATGTCGGCCTTCGCCGCCAGAAGAAGCCCCTCTTGCTGCAAGCGCTCCGGCTCGAACGAGGCCCCTGCCTCATCGAGCCGTGAAATCTGATCGCGGAGCCGCGCCGTCATCAGGTCGGGCTGACGCCTCATGACGTCTGAGGCTTGTGAGACAAGTCCATCGATCGCGGCAAGCTGCGTCTCGATAACCTTCTGCAGCCGCTCTCCCTCAGCGATGCGGGCCTCGACAAGCTGCTCCAACCCGGTGGAAAGTCCGGCCAGAAGCGCAGTGGCCAAAGCCTCCCGCTCCTCATCGCTTTCCTCCGGTTCGGCAACCTCCACAACGCCCCGCATCCCAAGGAGCGTGTCGAGCCTCGCGGGTTCCATGCCTGTTATGTCTTTGGCACGCTGCGCAGCCGCAGAGGCCTCGGAGAGCGCGGCCTCATTTAGGCGAATTTCCATGCGCCCGGCCTCACGCTTCAGGCCAAGCGAGATCGAGCAATTGCCTCGAACCAGGCGCTCCTGGCACTTCGCGCGCACGGCAGCTTCAAGCCGCTCCATGCCAGAGGGTAGCCTAAGGCGCAGATCAAGCGAGCGACCGTTGACGCTCCGAATTTCCCAATACCACCGGGTCTGCTCATGAGTCCCATCGGTGCGGGCGAAGCCAGTCATGCTCTTCAGGGTCATTATATATGCTCGCCTTACGATGATTGGAGCTTCCGTTATCGGACGCTGGCGTTTTCGCGATTTATACCCGAGTCGGCGGGAAATACAGGTGCCCTGGCTCGAGGGCCCGAATACAGGGCCTTGTGAGCCAAAGATAAAGAAGAATAGGGAAAGACCGTCCTTACCGGACCGGATTGCGCTGCGGGGTCACCACCGGTCCGCCGACAGGGGTCAACCCGACCTCTCCTTCAGGCAGGAGCATCCCTCGTTCCGCCGCAGCTTGGGCGGCATCTGCCTCCGCCTTCTGCCGAGCGCGGATCTCACGCTCGATCTTCCGCCACGTGGCGACATTCTTATTATGCTCAGCCAACGTGGATGAGAAGAAGTGGCCGCCCTTGCCATTGGCGACGAAATAGATGTCTTTGGTTTTCGCAGGCTTCAAGACAGCTTCGATCGCCGCGCGCCCGGGGTTGCCGATCGGCGTTGGCGGCAAGCCGTCAATTTGATAGGTATTATAAGGGTTTTTGCCCTTAAGCTCGTCTCGCGTAATAGGGTGATCCCGCATGCCTGAGCCCCCAAAAATGCCATATATAATGGTCGGGTCGGACTGAAGCCGCATCCCTTTGCGCAGTCTGTTGTGGAATGCGCTGGCAATGCGCGGGCGCTCCTCCGCAACACCGGTTTCCTTCTCCACCATGGATGCCAGAATGACAGCCTCCTCAGGAGTTTTGACCATGATGTCCGGGTCGCGCTCTTCCCAAACTTTGGCGAGGAATTTCTGCTGCGCGAGCCGCATGCGCTGAAGGATATCCACCTTCGAATCCTTGGCTCCAAAGCTGTAGGTGTCCGGCAGCAGCGATCCCTCCGGCGGCACTTCGGTCACGACCCCATCAAGCTCGGGATTGGCCTCCAGCCGCTTCACAATCTGCTGGCTGGTCCACCCTTCCGGAAATGTCACACGGAACTGGACGGATTTTCCGTCCACCAAGGTATTGAGGACCTGTCGCATGGTCGCGTGCTTGTCGAACTGGTACTCGCCCGCTTTCAGGCTCCCCTTGCCCTTCAGGCGCATGAAATAGAAAATGCTCGCCATGAAGATGCGGCGGTCTGTGATGATTCCCTCTGCCGTGAGACGATTTGCGATGGCCGCACTACTCGCGCCGCGTGGCACCGCGAACACTGTGGAAACCTCAAGCGGTCCTGGCCGGTCGAACTCGAAACGGAGAAAAAGGACGAAGGCCAGCGCCGCACACAGCACAATCAGCACGAAATTGAACAGGCCATCGAACATCCCCAAGAACGGATGGGAGTCCTGCTCCTCCTCCTCCTCTTGCGCCGGAAGCTCGGGCGGCCGCTGGGGAACTAAGGCCTCGGCGGGGCTGTTGGGCATCATGTTCCCAGGCGCGCGGCCCACCATATGCGCAGCCGGGAGGCCGGTAACAGGATCGAGCACAGGCCTGCGCGGACCATTGGCCGAAGGAGTAATGGGGGGAGGTCTCCGCGTGGAAGTCATGCCAGATGCGCGCGAACCTTAATGATTAAGAAGCCATTTTCCAGCGAAGTATGACGAAAGGGTGGTTCACCTGACAAGCAAAGGATTGGTTCAAGACGCGTAGCGACGCATGACGAGCGAAGCATTTGTGCCGCCAAATCCGAACGAATTTGAAAGCACCGTGTCGATTGTCCGTGGCCGTGCCGTATGCGGCACGAGATCGATCGCCGTCGTGACCGAGGGATTGTCCAAATTCAGTGTGGGCGGTGCGATGTTGTCCCGCACAGCAAGAACAGAGAAAATCGCCTCAATAGCCCCGGCCGCGCCAAGCAAATGTCCGGTCGCCGATTTTGTTGAGGACATGGAGACCTTCCCGGCCGCATTGCCGAACAGCCGCTCGACAGCCGCCAGCTCAATCTCATCACCCATGGGCGTCGATGTTCCATGGGCGTTGATATAGTCAATATCGGCCGGGTCGATGTCTGCCCGCTTCACCGCAGCGCTCATGCAGCGGAAGGCCCCGTCACCATCCTCGGCAGGTGCCGTGATGTGGAACGCATCGCCGGAAAGCCCGTAGCCGATGATCTCCGCGTAGATATTCGCGCCGCGCGCCTTGGCGTGTTCAAGCTCTTCGACAACGACCACACCGGCGCCCTCTCCCATGACGAAACCGTCCCGATCTCGGTCATAGGGACGAGAGGCTTTTTGTGGCTGATCGTTGAAGTTGGTCGACAAGGCACGGCAGGCCGCAAAGCCGGCGAGCGCCAAACGGCAGATCGGCGATTCACTTCCGCCAGCAACCATCACATCCGCGTCGCCAAACGCCACGAGCCGCGAGGCATCACCAATGGCATGCGCGCCTGTGGAGCACGCGGTAACCACGGCATGGTTGGGGCCTTTGAGCCCATGCTCGATCGAAACATAGCCGGAGGCCAAATTGATCAGCCGCCCGGGAATGAAGAATGGGCTAACCCGACGCGGCCCCTTCTCGTTGAAAAGGAGCGACGTCTTTTCAATACCCTGCAGACCGCCAATGCCCGATCCGATAAGAACGCCGGAGCGAATCTGGTCTTCATAGGCTGTTGGCTTCCAACCAGCGTCATTGAGGGCCTGAGTGGCCGCGCCCATGGCATAGACGATGAAGTCGTCGACCTTGCGGCGCTCTTTGTGCTCCATCCAATCGTCGGGATTGAATGTTCCATCGCTGCCATCGCCACGGGGCACCCGACAGGCAACCTGGCATGACAAGTCCGACACATCGAAGTCTTCGATGTACTTGGCGGCGTTCTCGCCAGCGGTCAGCCGTTTCCAGACACCCTCATGGCCGGAGCCGAGGGGAGAAACGAGACCTAGACCTGTGATGACGACACGTCGCATCGCACCTCTATGGGGCTCTTTCGAGTGTGTTTGGTTATCGAGCCCTAAGGGGCACGACGGCACTGACTGTCCTTTCAGGCATCGGCCAGCGACAGGCTACGCTGGGTTCTTGTCCAGAAACTTGATGGCGTCGCCCACTGTGAGAATGGTCTCGGCGGCATCGTCCGGGATCTCACACCCAAACTCTTCCTCAAATGCCATTACCAACTCGACCGTATCCAGGCTGTCCGCCCCAAGGTCGTCGATAAAGCTCGCGTTGTCGGTGACCTTGTCGGCCTCAACGCCGAGATGCTCCACAACGATCTTCTTTACGCGCTCAGAGATGTCGCTCATGTCCTCTTCACCGTCCCTTAAACTCTAAAATTCCGTAGGCCTTGCGTACCCCAGAGCAGTCAGCCCTCGGCCCAGTACCCTCTCGTGCTTCGTCAGGAGGGTTGATCGCGGCGGGATTGTACTTTGTCAAGCCCCCACAAACGGGCGATGGGGTAGCATACTCTATATGACTTTGCCAGAAGCCCTTCACTGGTAGACCGGTTTACAAAAAACTCTAAGGCCATCCGTGCAACCTGTTGCCGGAAAAGCCCTTTAGACCATGATCATGCCGCCGTTAATGTGCATGGTTTCGCCCGTGACGTAAGATGCTTCTTCACTTGCAAAAAACACCACTGCGGCGGCAACATCCTTGGGCTCGCCGAAGCACTGGGCCGGGATGGCGGCGGCAATCGCCTCGGTCTGCTTTTCGGTCAGCGCATCGGTCATTGGTGTTGAGATAAATCCAGGCGCAATACAATTGGCCGTGATGCCGCGCGCCGCCACTTCGCGCGCCAGAGACTTGGTCATGCCAACAAGGCCCGCCTTCGAGGCCGCATAGTTCCCCTGCCCAGGATTGCCAAGCACGCCCGAGATCGATGCAATATTCACGATGCGCCCGCCCCTGCGGCGCATCATGCCGCGCACGACGGCCCGCGTCAGCGTGAAGACCGAGGTGAGGTTGACCGACAGCACGTCGTCCCACTCCTCATCCTTCATCCGCACAAAGAGATTGTCTTTGGTGATGCCGGCATTGTTGACCAGAATATCGACTTGACCGATGGCCTTCTCGGCTGCGTCCGCGAGGCCCGCGACAGCCGACCGATCGCGAAGATCGCATGGCAGCACGAACACCCGATCCCCGAGTTCACTGGCAAGTTTCTTCAGCTTTCCGGCATTGGTGCCTGAGATCCCGACAATGGCCCCCTGCTCGTGCAGCGCCTTAGCGATGGCACCGCCGATACCGCCCGTCGCGCCCGTAACGAGGGCGCCTTTTCCACTGAGGTCGAACATTTACACGGCGCTCCTTAATCTCGTGGCGTGTTAGCCATTTAGCGCCGCTGCGGCGCTCTCCAACTCTTCCGGCATTCCGGCACTGCGCGCCTCGATACCGTCGAACCGCCGCGCTATCCCTGTCAGAACACGTCCGGCGCCAACCTCGTACATTGTCTCAACACCATGGCTTGCCAGATAAAGCATCGTCTCGCGCCAGCGCACCATACCGGTGACCTGCTCCACGAGACGGGCGCGAATCGCTTCCGGGTCGGAGATCGCCTCAGCCAAGACATTCGCGACGACCGGAACGGCGGGCGGCGCAATCTCGACGTTTGACAGCGCCTCGGCCATCACATTTGCCGCAGGCTGCATCAGCGCGCAATGGAACGGTGCGCTCACAGGCAGCAACACAGCGCGGCGTGCGCCGTATTTCGGCGCAAGGCCCACGGCCCGCTCAATCGCCGTCTTCTTTCCGGAAATCACCACCTGGCCTGGCGCATTGTCGTTCGCGGCCTCGCAGCACTCTCCCTCGCTCGCCGCGGCGGCCAGCTCCTGTGCCTGAGCAAGATCGGCCCCCAGCAAAGCGGCCATGGCCCCCTCGCCCACAGGCACCGCCTCCTGCATAGCCCGGCCACGTGTCTTCAAAAGCCGCGCCGTATCGGCGAGGCTCAACGCACCAGAGGCAGCTAGCGCGGAGTATTCTCCCAACGAGTGACCGGCGACATAGGAGACCTTGTCCGGCAGGCTGACAACCATGGTTTCGCAAAGCACCCGCATGGCGGCCAGAGAAACAGCCATCAGAGCGGGCTGTGCATTCTCGGTCAGGGTCAAGTCGGCCTCAGGCCCTTCCCACATCAGTTGAGAGAGCTTCTGGCCCAGCGCGTCGTCGACCTCGGTAAAGACATCCTGAGCGGCCGGAAACGCCTTTGCCAGTTCGGCACCCATGCCGACCGCTTGGCTTCCTTGGCCCGGAAAAACGAAAGCAATGCACATTTCTTGGCTGATGGACTTCTTGTTTGTCGGAAGGTGGCCAAAGACACCGTTTCAATCTTGCCTGTCAAGCGGGCTTGTGGCCGCCAGCCGATGGATCGCTCCCCGCCAACGCGCGACTCCGCCCGCCGGCTGAGAACCTGGTAATAGTGTTGCAAAGCCCACGCAAAACACTATAAACCCCAGCTTCTAGCAACCGCTCCGGTCGGAGGCTGAACGGAGGACCGCGTGATTGCCGTCACGGCAGTCCCAAGCGGCAGGATGACAATCCGCCCTCCCGTGTCTCCGCTCTCAAGGGCTTTCGCTCTCAAGAGCTACTTCTTGGGCCTTTCCTTCATCGCGCCCATGATGAGGCTTCGCGCCGGAGCAACGAAGAAGAAGGAAAGGCACACCATGCCTCTCTATGAGCACGTGTTCCTGGCACGCCAGGACGTTTCGACGCAGCAGGTCGAAGGCCTGCAGCAGACCTTCCGCTCCCTGATCGAGGAGAATGGCGGATCGGTCGGCAAGACGGAATATTGGGGACTCAAAACCCTCACCTATCGCATCAAGAAGAACCGTAAGGCTCACTACTCGCTGATGAACATCGATGCGCCACACGAGGCGGTCGCGGAGATGGAGCGTCAGATGGGTTTGTCGACGGACATTATCCGTTTCCTGACCATTCGGGTCGATGAGCACGAAGACGCGCCATCGGCGATGATGCGCCGCTCCGATCGCGATGAGCGCGACGGACGCCGCGGCCCTCGCCGCGACCACGACCGGGGACCTCGCGACCACGACCGCCCTCCCCGTGATCATGATCGGGCGCCACGCGAAGAGGCCCCGGCCCCTGAGGCGGCTAGAACCGAAGACAAGAGTGAAGCCAAGAGCGGCGAGGAGGCCTCCGAATGAGTGCGACCGCAATGCAAGCCCGCCGTCCGTTCTATCGTCGGCGCAAAGCCTGTCCGTTCTCGGGCGATAAGGCCCCGAAGATCGACTACAAAGATGTGAAGCTATTGCAGCGCTACGTATCTGAGCGCGGCAAGATGGTGCCGAGCCGCATTACGGCCGTCTCCGCCAAGAAGCAGCGCGAATTGGCACGTGCCATCAAGCGCGCGCGTTTTCTTGGGTTGTTGCCCTACCTCATTCAGTAGAGCTTCGGCCTTGAGGCCTTCTTTGGGCACTCATGGCTTCATTATCGATCTGACGAAAAGTTGGGGCGGGCATCATGCCCTCCCCTAACCGCATCTCAAGGAGGCGGGACAGCGAGACCAATGCCGGCACATCTTTTCATAGGCGCAGGCGCAGGCCTGGTTTCAGCAACGCTGTTTGCGTCCGCCATGGTCGCATCGGCGCTTGCCGGCTTGATCATCTATCTCTGCCCGCTTCCTCTTTGCCTTGCCGGACTTGGCTGGGGACGCTCGGCTGCCGGCCTTGCAGGGCTCATCGGAACAATCCTGTCTGCCTTGCTGTTAGGGCCGGCCCACGCACTCGCATTCGCCCTGTGTCTTGCGATACCGGTCACAGCGCTCGTCCATCTCATCTTGCTCTCACGGACATCGACCAGTCTGGACAACGAGGCAAAGCCCGTTCTCGATTGGTACCCCGCCGGGCGGCTCGTGGCTGCGGCGGCCCTGATCGCAGGGACCATCGCCGCGCTGATGGTGCTGGCCCTTGGCCCCGACATGGCCGGCTACAACGCCTCAATCGACGAAATGCTGCCACGTATCCACGATGCGCTCGGTGCCAACGATGAGGTCTGGACGCCGAAAATGGCCGAAAATCTGAAGGCCGTTTTGGCGAAGGCCTTGCCGGCGGCCTTTGCAATTGTGTGGCTCACGGTCGCTCTGTTCAATCTTTGGCTGGCCGGCACGATCGTGCGCAGATCGGGGCACGCAATCCGTCCATGGCCAGATCTGCATGCCCTTGAGATCCCCAATGTTGTGGTTTTGGTGTTTGCCCTCGCCCTGGCCGCATCGTTTTTGCCGGGCATCCTTGGCCTGATCGGCACCGGGTTTGCGGGGGCGCTACTGCTGGCCTACGTCCTCCAAGGCCTCGCGGTCATCCACGTCTATAGCCTTGGCGTGCCCCTTCGCCCGCTTCTACTGACAGTGGTTTATCTGGGAATTTTGTTTCTTGGCTGGGTGGCGATCATCGTTGCCATTCTCGGCCTTGGTGAACCCCTGTTTGGCTTGCGCAACCGCGCCAGTGCGCGACCAAGCGACCAGGACAATGACTCAAACACCTGACAATCGCGAACTGACACTTAGGAGTACTAAGACATGGAAATCATCTTGCTGGAGCGCATTGGGCGCCTTGGACAAATCGGTGACGTTGTCACAGTCAAAGACGGCTACGCCCGGAACTTCTTGTTGCCGCAAGGTAAGGCCTTGCGCGCGACCCAAAGCAACCGTGCTCATTTCGAGAGCGAACGCGCGCAGCTCGAGGCACGCGATCTCGATCGCAAGACCGAGGCCGAGGCCGTCGCTGAAAAGCTGGGCGGCGAGAGCTTCATCGTCATCCGTCAAGCCGGCGACAACGGCCAGCTCTACGGGTCCGTCTCAACCCGCGACATTGCCACGGCGGTCACCGAAGGAGGCTTTTCCATTGAGCGCCGCCAGGTGCAGCTCGACAAGCCGATCAAGACGCTCGGCCTTCACGATGTCCGCATCGCCCTCCATGGTGAAGTCGTGCCGACTGTGATCGTCAACGTCGCCCGGACAGAGGACGAGGCCAAGCGCCAGGCCCGCGGCGAGGATGTCACCCAGGAACGCACCGACGAGGAAGAGGACGCGGAAGCCGCACGTATCGCAGGCGAAGCCCTCTTTGAGGAAGGCGCCGAAGACGAAGACGAGGCCGCAGAGTTCGAAGAGGCGGCTGATGACGATATCGAGACCAATTAAGAAGAAGACGACGACAAAGAGTAGGCTTTGTCGCACGGCTCTTCCCCTCCGCGGGGTGAGGATTGAACCAAATTGAAGAGGCGGGCCTCAGGCCAGCTTCTTCATGGTGTTGGCGCTCGTAAGAGGTAACAGGGCCTCTTCCCCGTGGGCGCCGCCACGATATCCCCGAT
>Ga0316192_10000816_pt1 | contig 22849 bp, 22 predicted proteins | sample MerIslwburrow_MG_FD_204931 | JGI IMG/M metagenome (GOLD analysis project Ga0316192, IMG submission 204931) | Coastal sediment microbial communities from Maine, United States - Merrow Island worm burrow | ecosystem: Environmental > Aquatic > Marine > Coastal > Sediment | place: USA: Maine...
AGACAGCGGCTTGTTGCCTGTTGACTAATTTCATTGCGTGGCCTTTAACATCTTCCTGAAATCGCCGGCAATGTTCTCGGCAGACAGTGGCGGTGTGAACACGGCATGATAGCGGCCATCCGGATCGAACAGGAAAACAGCGGCAGTATGATCGACCAGGTAGTTTTCGCTGCCGTTCTCAGACTCCACGCGGTTGTAGAGTATGCCCAGCTGCCTGGTCAGCTGCTCCAGCTCCTGATCGCTACCGGTAACGCCGAGAAAATCGCCATTGAAGTAGGTCACGTACTCGGCCAGCCGTTCGGGCGTATCGCGCTGCGGATCGACGGTTACCATGACAAAGCGAATGTCCTCATCCACATCCTGCAATCGTTGTGCAATGCTGTTGAGAACAGATAATGTCGTCGGGCAGACATCCGGGCAATAGGTATAGCCAAAGAACACGAATGACCAGCGCTGTTGCAACGCGGCATTGTTAAACACTGCATGATTATGGTCGACCAGCTCAAATGGCTGAATTTCTCTTGCCACCGGAAAACGTGTCGCCGCGAGTTCATCCTCAACGACGGTCCTCTGCAGCACCAGACGCGCAAACCAGATGCCGGCGGCCGTGGCAAGAACGGCTATAATCACACCCTTGAGGATAAGCCTCGATGTGGAAGAGTTCCGGGGAGTTGTCATGGGCGGCGATTATTCCATAGAGCCGGCTGCGATACACTACTCCAGAGTTGATAATATCAACATCCCGATGATTTCAGCGATAAATACGCCACGCGCACTAATCCACTGGGGGGCCGACCAGTTTCAAAAGGCCGGCCTGGTTTTCGCCCATGGCACCGATAATGCACTTGATGAAGCCGCTTGCCTGGTAATGCATGCCTTGCAAATCGGCTACGACCAGCCGGATGCCCTGCTTGACGAGGAAGTCACCGAGGCCGACCGGCTGCGTGTGCTGCAATTGCTGGAACAGCGCATCACCAGCCGCGAGCCCGCCGCCTACCTGTTACACGAAGCATGGTTCGCCAACCTGCCGTTCTATGTTGATGAACGTGTACTGGTGCCCCGTTCACCCATTGCCGAATTGATTGAGGCACAGTTTATGCCCTGGGTAAAAACGGAGCAGGTAAGCAGGATCCTGGATATGTGCACCGGCAGCGGTTGCATCGGTATTGCCTGTGCACATGCGTTTCCGGATGCCACGGTTGATTTGACGGACCTGTCCAGTGACGCGCTGGGTGTGGCACGGGAAAACATCAAGCGCCACCATATGAGCGATCGCGTTCAGGCACTGCAGTCGGATGTATTTTCAGCATTGCATGGACGGGTCTATGACATTATTGTTGCCAATCCGCCCTATGTGCCAGCAGAGGAAATGCAGCAGCTGGCACCTGAGTTTGCACACGAACCGTCGCTGGGCCTGCTCGCGGGACCCGATGGTCTGGATATTGTGGTACAGATATTAAAGCATGCGGCCCGTCATCTTGACGAAAGCGGCATCCTGGTCGTAGAGGTCGGATATACAGAGGAGTTACTGGTTGCGCAGTTTCCGGACGTACCCTTCATGTGGCTTGAATTTGAGTATGGTGGTCACGGGGTTTTTATGCTGGAGGCGGCACAACTTGAATATTACCAGCCGCTGTTTGACCGGGTGGTTTCACAACGTGGCAATGCGATAGAACAACCGAGGTGAGGAATTATGAGTGGACGCGCCAAGACTGCGGAGGAATATGCCAGCCTGGTTGAACAGGTGATTGGTGAATTGCAGGATATTCTGGATGCCAGTCGTTTTGATTTTGATGATGTGGAAAGCAATACGGATTACGTCGAGGTGCTGCTGAAAGAAGTACGTCAGCTGCGCGCATCCATGGCAGATGGCAGTTACCAGTTTGGTCGCAACGATTTACCCTTCATGCGTATAGTGAAGCTGCGCAATGACAGCGACCTGCCCTGTATCCGGCTGTTTTATGATATTAACCAGACCCATCGTCAGGGACTGGATATCCAGGAAAGCTGAATACCGGGTCAGTTATATCCCGGGCATCAGGGTTTGGCTCGATAGATAAGGCCTGGCCGGATGAGCAATTCATCCTTGTTCAACTGCTCCAGTGGAAATTCCCCGTCGATATTCTCTGCGATGCGATCAAATACATACGTGCCGCTGCGTGATTCGATTGTCTGGTAGATGGGTTGGCCGAGAAAATTGCCGACCAGTGAGGCCCGCTGTGTCTCTGATTGTGCCACGATATTCTCCTTGGGAAGTGGTCATTAATGGGTACTGAAAAAGTATCGGTTACCATGACCTGTTCTTTAATTTAGGGGCGACGCTTCGCCCGCGAGTCGTTACAATATCCTCATGTCAGGAAACAGCTTTGGAAAATTATTTACCGTTACCGGTTTTGGCGAAAGCCATGGCCCGGCACTGGGATGCATCGTGGATGGCTGCCCGCCGGGACTGGAATTGTCTGAAGCTGACCTGCAAGGTGAACTGGACCGCCGCAAACCCGGTAAATCGCGGCATACCACCCAGCGCCGCGAAGCGGACGAGGTGCAGATACTGTCAGGTGTATTTGAAGGCAGAACCACCGGTGCACCGATTGGCCTGATCATTCAAAACACCGATCAGCGCTCCAGGGATTACTCGAAAATCAAGGATCGCTTTCGTCCCGGGCATGCGGATTACAGCTACCAGCAAAAATACGGTATCCGCGATTACCGCGGCGGAGGACGCTCCTCCGCCCGCGAGACCGCCATGCGGGTTGCCGCGGGCGCCATCGCCAGGAAATACCTGCAGCTACGTTACGGTATCGAGATCCATGGTTACCTGGCGCAACTTGGCCCCATCAGTCTGGAACTGAAAGACTGGTCTGCGATAGAGCAGAATCCGTTTTTTTCACCGGATCCGTCACGTGTGCCGGAACTGGAAGCATATATGGATGCCTTGCGCAAGGAAGGCGACTCGGTGGGTGCACGTGTCAACGTCGTCGCTACCGGCGTGCCGCCGGGACTGGGTGAACCGATATTCGACCGTCTGGATGCCGACATCGCACACGCACTCATGAGCATCAATGCCGTCAAGGGTGTTGAGATCGGCGCCGGTTTCGAGTGTGTGTCACAAAAGGGGACCGAGCACCGTGACGAAATCACACCGGCAGGATTTCTCAGCAACCACGCCGGCGGCACCCTCGGTGGCATTTCCAGTGGCCAGGACATCCTTGCCAGTGTTGCACTCAAACCCACTTCAAGTATCCGCATCCCGGGGCACACGGTCGACATCGAAGGCAACCCGGTTGAGGTGGTGACGACCGGGCGGCATGACCCCTGCGTCGGCATCCGCGCCACGCCCATTGCAGAAGCCATGCTGGCGATCGTGCTGATGGACCATCTGCTGCGCCAGCGTGCGCAGAATATGGATGTAGTCTCTGCGACCCCGACGATCCCGGCCGCGCCAGCGGACTGATTCCAGCTGTTCAGAGACGGCATGCACGGTTGTCGCGTGACATGATTTACTGGCGACTGTCCGGTTTCTACCTGTTTTATTTTGCCTCGCTCGGCGCGCTGTTACCGTACTGGAGCCTGTACCTGGAGTCGCTTGATTTCAGCGTGACCGAGATTGGCCAGCTGGTCGCCATTCTCATGGCCACCAAGATTGTCGCACCGAACATCTGGGGCTGGATTGCCGATCACACCGGTCATCGCATGGCGATTATCCGCACGGGATCACTGCTGGCTGCGGTTACCTTTACCGGTGTCTTCATCGGTGACAGCTTCTGGTGGCTGGCACTGGTAATGGTCGTCTTCAGCTTTTTCTGGAATGCCGCGCTACCGCAGTTTGAAGCCACCACCATGAACCATCTCGGTGACGATCTGCATCGCTACAGTGGCATCCGCCTGTGGGGTTCGATCGGTTTCATTATTGCGGTAAGCGGACTGGGAGCACTGCTGGGAGAGTCGGGTACCGGCTTGCTGCCAATGGTACTCATGGTACTGTTTGTACTCATCTGGTTGAGCAGTTTAACCGTACCGGAATCTGCTGCCGGGCACCTGCCGCTCGACCAGAAACCGCTACGCAAGGTACTGGGCCAACCGGTGGTGCTGTCGCTGCTGGCTGTGTGCTTCCTGGCACAGGCCAGTCATGGACCTTATTACGCTTTTTTCAGTATCTATATGCAGCACTATGGCTACCCGACAGCCGTTATCGGGCAGCTTTGGGCACTGGGCGTGCTCGCGGAGATCGGTATATTCCTGCTGACCCCGGTCCTGTTACCCCGTTTTGGAGCCCGCAAGCTGCTCATCACTGCGGCTGCGCTGACAACTCTGCGCTGGCTGCTGACGGCCCTGTTTGCCGACAGGCTGGCCATCATTATATTCAGCCAGACCCTGCATGCCGCCAGCTTTGGCCTGTATCACGCCGTCATGATCTCCCTGATTCATTCGCTGTTTGTCGGCGCACATCAGGGACGCGGACAGGCCCTGTACAGCAGCATCAGTTTTGGCGCCGGTGGCGCTGTGGGTATCCTCGTCAGCGGTTACCTGTGGACAGACATGGGGCCGCAGGCCATGTATCTGGTCGCGGCGTTGACCAGCCTGGGCGCCTTACTGGTTGTGATTTTCGCACTCAGGAAACTCCCCGCGAGTTGAAAGGAATGGATGGCTTCATTACCTACTTACTATATACTTTGCGGTTTAGCAGGATTCACCGACAATCGGACGTTTATTGATGTCCAGCAAGACACTCTACGACAAACTCTGGAACTCACACCTTGTCCGGCAGGACGAGGCGGGTACGGCGCTGATCTATATCGATCGTCACCTGGTTCACGAGGTGACCTCACCACAGGCCTTTGAGGGTCTGCGCCTCGCCGGGCGCACGCCCTGGCGCACCGATTCTATCCTCGCTGTCCCGGACCATAACGTGCCGACCACTGACCGCACGCTGGGTATTTCTGATCCGATCTCCCGCCTGCAGGTGGAGACGCTGGACCAGAATTGTGCCGAACTGGGCATTACCGAGTTCCTCATGAATGACCCGCGCCAGGGGATCGTGCACGTTGTCGGTCCGGAGCAGGGTGCCACCTTGCCTGGCATGACGGTGGTCTGCGGCGATTCACACACCTCCACGCACGGTGCTTTCGGTGCGCTTGCATTCGGTATCGGTACCTCCGACGTCGAACACGTGCTGGCGACACAATGCCTGATACTGAAGAAATCAAGGAACCTGGAGATTCGTGTTGACGGACAACTGGCAGCGGGTGTGTCTGCCAAAGATGTGGTGCTCGCCATCATCGGCAAGATCGGCACGGCCGGCGGCAGCGGTTGCGCCATTGAATTTAGCGGTACGGCACTGCAGGCAATGACCATGGAGGGCCGCATGACGGTCTGCAACATGGCCATCGAGGCGGGCGCCCGCTCAGGCATGGTCGCGGTGGATGACACCACCATCAGTTACCTCGATGGCCGACCCTATGCACCGCAAGGTCAACACTGGGATCGCGCCGTCGCAAGCTGGAAGCAACTGCACAGCGATGCAGATGCAGCCTTCGACCACAGTGTGATACTGGATGCCGGCCGGATCCTGCCGCAGGTCACCTGGGGAACCTCACCGGAAATGGTGACCGCCATTGATGGCGTGGTCCCGGACCCGGACCATGAAACCGACAGTGTCAAACGCGAGGGCATGCGCAACGCGCTCGCCTACATGGGTCTGAAGCCCGGCACCCCGATCACTGAAATTCGTCCTGATCATGTTTTTATCGGCTCCTGCACCAATGCACGCATTGAAGACCTGCGTGCGGCCGCGGCGGCCATTCGCGGCCGCACGGTTGCAGCCGGCATCAAGCAGGTGCTGGTGGTACCCGGTTCAGGACTGGTCAAGCGACAAGCCGAAGCAGAAGGGTTGGACAAAGTGTTCAGGGACGCCGGCTTCGACTGGCGCGAACCGGGCTGCTCCATGTGCCTGGCAATGAATGCCGACCGCCTGGCACCGGGTGATCGCTGTGCGTCGACTTCCAACCGCAACTTTGAGGGCCGCCAGGGGCAGGGTGGGCGCACACACCTGGTAAGCCCGGCAATGGCAGCAGCCGCAGCCGTCACCGGACATTTCACAGATGTACGTCACCAACAGGACTGACTCAAGGGATAGCGTAAATGAAAAAGGTTGATAAGCATCATGGCGTGGTGATGCCGCTGGACAGACACAATGTCGATACCGATGCCATCATTCCCAAACAGTTCCTGAAATCGATCAAGCGCAGCGGTTTTGGGCGCAACCTGTTTGATGAATGGCGCTACCATGACCACGGTGAGCCCGGCATGGACCACAGCACCCGTAAAAGGAACATGGACTTTATTCTCAACCATCCGCGTTACCAGGATGCCTCAATCCTGCTGGGTCGCCACAATTTCGGCTGCGGCTCGTCCCGTGAGCACGCCGTGTGGGCGCTGATGGATCATGGCTTCCGTGTCGTGATCGCACCCAGCTTCGCCGATATCTTTTTTAACAACGCCCAGAAGAACGGGCTGCTTACAATCGTGCTCGACGAAGACATCATCGAGCAACTGTTCACCGAGGTCGTAGAGAATCCCGGCTATCGCATACTGGTGGACCTGCCGGCACAACACATTGCTCTGCCTAACCGGCACACCATCAGCTTCGATATCGACCCCTTTCACAAGGATCGTCATATCCGCGGCCTGGATGACATCGGCTTGACACTTGAGCACGCCGACGAGATCCGTGATTTTGAGGAAAAGCGCCGCCAGACAGCACCGTGGTTATTCAATAATCAGCACTAACTTTATTATTTAACGTAATGTTATGAAACATAAAATTGCCATATTACCCGGTGACGGGATCGGCCCTGAAATCGTTGCCGAGGCTCGCCGGGTACTGGAAGTACTGCAGTCCGAGCATGGCCTGTCCGTCGAAACCGAACAGGCCGATATCGGTGGTAGCGCCTTTGATGCGCACGGCCAGCCGCTGCCTGCATCGACACTGAAAGTGGCCCGTGAGGCGGATGCGATACTGCTGGGTGCCGTCGGCGGCCCGCAATGGGAAACACTGGAACGTGCATTGCGACCCGAAAAGGGCTTGCTGGAATTGCGCTCCGAACTGGCATTATTTTCAAATTTACGTCCCGCCATTCTGTATCCGCAGCTGGTGACGGCCTCGACCCTGAAACCCGAGGTCGTCAGCGGGCTTGATATCATGATCGTGCGTGAATTAACGGGTGGTATTTATTTTGGTCAGCCGCGCGGTATCCGCACGCGTGAGGATGGCCAGCGGGAAGGTTTCAACACCCTGGTGTATTCAGAGACGGAGATCGAACGCATCGGCCGCTCGGCATTCGAGATCGCGCGCAAACGCGCCTCACGGCTGTGCTCGGTCGACAAGGCCAACGTGCTGGAGGTTTCCGAATTGTGGCGCGAGGTCATGACGGGGCTCGCGGCTGAATACAGTGATGTCGAGTTAAGCCATATGTATGTCGACAACGCCGCCATGCAACTGGTGCGGGAACCGAAGCAGTTTGACGTGCTGGTAACGGGAAATATGTTTGGTGATATTCTCTCGGACGCGGCCGCCATGCTCACCGGCTCCATCGGGATGCTGCCCTCCGCCTCGCTGGACAGCCACGGCAAGGGCATGTACGAACCCATCCACGGCTCGGCACCGGATATTGCCGGGCAGGGTATTGCCAATCCGCTGGCGACCATACTGTCCGTTTCGATGATGCTGCGCTACAGCCTGGACGAAGCAACGCTCGCGGATCGCATTGATACGGCCGTTGGCACCGTGCTCGATAGCGGTTTGCGAACCGCCGATATTGCCTCCGCGGGTATGCAAACCGTCGGAACCCGTGCCATGGGAGATGCGGTTGTCGCCGCGTTGCAGGCGGAATAGATGTTACCTGTCTGAATTTTATCTTGAAGGGTAGTGAATACGATGTCAGCCAAATATGATGTAGCCGTCGTGGGTGCCACCGGTGCAGTCGGTGAGGCCATGCTGGAAATCCTTGCCGAACGCAACTTTCCGGTTAACCGGGTTTATCCACTGGCCAGCGCCCGCTCGGCCGGTAAAAAAGTGCCTTACGGAAACACTTATCTAACGGTTCAGGATCTGGACAGCTTTGATTTTTCCAGGGTCCGGATCGGCCTGTTTTCTGCCGGTGCCAGCATTTCCGAGCAATATGCACCCATCGCCGCCGCTGCCGGTTGTGTGGTCATCGACAACACCTCGCAATTTCGCTACGACGACGAGATTCCGCTGGTGGTACCCGAGGTGAATCCGCAAGCCATTGCCGACTACACGCGTCACAACATCATCGCCAATCCGAATTGCTCGACTATCCAGATGCTGGTCGCACTCAAGCCGCTACATGATGAAGCCGGTATTGAACGCATCAACGTCTGCACCTATCAGGCGGTGTCGGGTACCGGTAAGGAGGCCATCGAAGAGCTGGCAGCACAGACCGCCGAGCTGCTGAACGGCCGATCCACCGTGGCAAAAGTTTATCCCAAACAGATCGCCTTTAATGTATTGCCGCAAATCGATGTCTTCATGGACAACGGCTACACCAAGGAAGAAATGAAGATGGTCTGGGAGACCCGCAAGATCATGGCTGATGATTCCATACAGGTAAATCCGACAGCCGTCCGCGTCCCGGTCTTTTACGGACACTCCGAGGCGGTTCATATTGAAACCCGGAAAAAACTGGATGCGGCAAAGGCGACCGCCTTGCTGCAGAATACCCCCGGCGTTGTGGTGCTGGACGAACGCAAGGATGGCGGTTACCCGACAGCCGTTTCCGAAGGTGCCAACCATGACCCGGTTTATGTCGGCCGAATCAGGGAAGATATATCTCACCCGCGGGGCTTAGATCTATGGGTGGTGGCCGATAACGTGCGCAAGGGTGCCGCACTCAACAGTATTCAGATTGCCGAAATTTTGGTCGAAAAGTATTTCTGAGATATAGTCTGCCACCAAGACAACTTCGACACTGTATCCGTCTCACAAGGATTGTAATTTATTACTTGTAATCAATGGCTAGCACAACAAAAGGGGATTCAGGCATGTACAGGAAAACGGCTATTGCAGCAGCCCTGTTTTTTATAACCGCTTCCTCAAATCTCCATGCGCTGGGGCTCGGTGAGATTAATATGCAGTCGGCTCTCAATCAGCCGATGAATGCCGCCATTGAATTGACGTCGGCGGCCGGGACCGATCTTTCCAATGTGACGATCACCCTGGCCTCGCAGGCAGATCATCAGAGAATCGGCTTGTCGCGATCCAGGATCCTCAATGATTTCGACTTCAGTGTGGAAACGGATAATCGTGGCAATGCCGTTGTCAGGATCACCAGCAACGGCGCCGTTCATGAACCGTTCCTGGAATTCCTGCTTGAGCTGACGTGGCCGAACGGGCGCCTGTTGCGTGAATACACGGTGCTGGTAGATCCGCCAATAACCATGCCGGCTACACCCGCCAGACCGGCAACACCCGTCAGCCGTGTACCTGCCGCCCCGGCGACTGTCCAACCACAGTATCGCGCCAGCCAGCCGGCACCGACAGCAGTACGCTCGTCAGCGCCGGCAACGGCCACATCCCCTGACAGCTATGGACCGATCAAACGCAACGAGACCTTGTGGTCTATCGCGGAAAAACTGCGTCCGGGTACCGATATCTCGATGCACCAGATGATGCTGGCCTTGCAAAGGAAGAACCCGCAGGCATTTGCAAACAACAACATTAATAATCTCAATGCCGGTGCAACCCTGAAAGTCCCGTCGCGGAATGAAATACTGACTGTCAGCGCCTCGGAAGCATATGCTGAAACAAAGAGACAATATGCCGAGTGGAACGAGGGTTCACAACCCACTGAGCCGGTTCAGGAAGAGACTGTTGTCGTAGCAACTGATGTGGCATCTGAAGAAGTAACCTTGGAATCCCGCTTGCAGTTAACAGCTCCGGAGGTTGATGCGGTAGAGGGTATGGCAACGTCTGGCGACCCGGTCGAGGCGACAGGAGATGCCAATGCAACCGACGCTGAGATACTGAATCAACAGCTTGCACTGGCAACAGAAGAAGCGGAAACCAGCAAGGCCCAGTCAGTAGAATACCAGTCGCAGGTATCGGAACTGGAAGAGCAGGTTGAAACCATGAAACGCCTGCTGGAACTCAAGGACGAGGCACTGGCCAACATGCAGCAACAGCTCTCGGCAGAGGCTGACAACACGGCCGTTGAATCCGCTGAGGCAGTGCAGGAGGCCATGGATGAAACGATGCCAGCCGAGGAGACAGCAACGGATGTTGTTGTCGAGGAAGCGCCTGCCATGGACAACAGGACTGACGAGCCCAGGGGGATCGTCAACCAGTTGATGGATAACCCGCTACTCGCCGGCCTCGGTGCACTGGTGGCCCTGTTGCTGGGTGGTTTTCTCTGGTTCTCAACGCGGAGAAAGAACCATTCGGGCATCTTTGATGACGAGTTGACACTGGAAAAACACATGGCCAGCGCTGCAGCCTCTAGCAAACAAGACCGGACGCCGCCTGTTTTTGACGTCAGTGATACGGAACCGGCACAGCAGACTGCTGCTGAACCGGCAAATGATGACAGTGACCCGCTGACCGAGGCTGATGTGTATCTCGCCTATGGCAGGATCCAGCAGGCTGAAGACGTATTGCAGGCAGCACTGGCCGCCTCGCCAGAAGACAGTGCCATCCGACTCAAGCTGCTTGAGGTTTACCACGCCGCCGGAAATAGCGCTGCATTTGACCGTGAGGCCAGTGATTTTCGCGACGGTGTCACGGAAGAAGATGCCGTCTGGATGCAGGTGGCATCCATGGGGCACGCCATGTCACCGGGTAATGATCTGTATCGTGTGGCCGCGGCTCATACAGACGACGCTCATACTGATTACGACGTAGACTTTTCCGAAACGGGTAATCTGGACGATCAGGAGCATGGACTGGAGGACGAGGTCAGCGGGAATCCGGATCATCCAGGCCTGCCTGAAAGCATCGAGTACACCCTGGATGAGGCAATCGACACAGCAGGCGCTGAGGGTACGATTGATGAGGAAGATGCATCGGAAGGACTGCTCAGTACGGCGGATGAAGTAACCACCAAGCTCGATCTTGCCCGCGCTTACCTGGATATGGGTGACCCGGAAGGGGCACGCAGCATTCTTGGAGAGGTCATGGAAGAGGGCAACGACGAGCAGAAAAACGAGGCAGAAGCGTTAATTTCAAAGCTTGCCTGATGTGCACCCGCTGATACGCGTTGTCATGCTGCTGCTGTTCACCGCAGCCATGGCAACGGCCCGGCCTGAGTTCCTCGCTGGCGGTGCCGCGGTTCTGTTGCTGTTATACATACTGGCCGGAATACCCTCAATGGCGACCCTGGTGCGCATGATGAAACGTCTGCGCTGGTTGCTAGTGGCCATTGTGTTTGTGTATGGATGGTGGACACCGGGAGACAGCCTGTGGCCGGGCGCATTGTCACCGACAGTCCAGGGGCTTTCCCTTGGCTTGCTGCGGGTAATGGCGCTACTGGCCATTGTCAGCGCTGTTAACCTGTTATTGCAGAGTACCCCGCGTGAGGAACTGCTTCCGGCAATCATGCAACTGATAAAACCGCTAACCACACAGCGCCTGCGCGAACGCATAGCTGTTCGGGTTCTGTTGTCGATAGAAGCTGTGACGCAGGTACAATCACTTGCCAGCGACGTATTGCATGAGCATCCGGTGACGAGCAGAAAATTCACCACTATCGCCAGCTCATCGCGACTACTTTACAGGAAGGTACTCGACCGGGCGGCACTTGCAGGTGACACCCTGATCGAGGTCAACGAACTGGCATCACCGCCATGGTGGCAATGGATCATCCCGCTGGTAATGAGTGGTGTGTTTTTTATCGTCGTTTAAGACTCCCTGCGGTGCACCCTCAAGGTTGATGTAACATACCGGCATGGCCAGCTCTGTTCACAAGTAATTTCCATGCGTTTCGCTGCCGGTGTTGAATATGACGGTTGCGGTTTTTTTGGCTGGCAACGCCAGGCTGAAGGCCGCACTGTACAGGGTTGTGTTGAAACGGCCATTTCTAAAGTGGCGGACCACAACCTCAATGTGGTGTGCGCAGGTCGTACCGATACCGGCGTACATGCAACCGGACAGGTCATTCACTTCGATACCGTGGCAGATCGGCCGATCAACAACTGGCTGCGAGGGGCCAATGCCAACTTGCCTGACGATATCAGCGTGCAATGGCTTGCCAGGGTAGACGAGGCCTTTCATGCGCGTTTTAGCGCAACGCAACGACATTATCGCTATGTCATCTACAACCATCCCAGCAGGCCGGCATTGTTAAGAAATCATGTCTGCTGGCAACATACAGAACTGGATGCTGACATCATGGGCCATGCCGGGCGCTACCTGCTGGGCGAACACGATTTTACCTCGTTTCGTGCCGTTGCCTGCCAGGCACATAGCCCGGTACGCACCATACACGCGCTTGACGTGAGACGTAGCGACCGTTTCATCACCATTGATGTTATTGCCAACGCCTTCCTGCACCACATGGTGCGTTGCATCGCCGGTGTGCTGATAAAGACCGGTTGTGGCGAACAATCGCCAGACTGGGTAAGCGACGTGCTGCAGGCAAAAGACCGGCGTGTAAGTGGCATCAATGCCTCGCCCGCGGGCTTATACCTGGTAAAAGTCAGCTACCCGGACCATTTTAAGGTACCATCTGACACCCGCTTGCCGGTCTTTGGCTGATCTTCCCCGGTCATGCCAGATTGAGCAGAGCTTTCTTCAATTAAGTGCAGTGAACGGGATTGATCCTCTGCTGATGCGTACCCGCGTTAAAATTTGTGGTATTACCCGCATTGAAGATGCCGCGGCCGTGGTGCAGTCCGGCGCCGATGCGCTGGGCCTGGTCTTTTATCCGCAGAGCCCGCGCTATGTTGATATCGCCGTTGCACGGGAGATCGTCGCATCGCTGTCACCCTTCGTAACAGTGGTTGGTCTGTTTGTGAATGCTGCACCGGAGGCCATTCACCGGATCATCGAAAGCATCCCGCTGGGTTTGCTGCAATTTCATGGTGACGAGGACAATGCCACATGCAAATCTTTTGGGCTGCCATTTATTAAATCAATCGCGATGCATGATGGAATCGATGTATTGTCGCGGATGGAACAGTATCCTGATGCAGCCGGATTTCTGCTGGATGCCTGGCAGCCACAGTCACACGGCGGCGGCGGCAAGACCTTTGACTGGCAATTTATACCTGAATCATCACCAGGGCCGCTGATTCTGGCCGGTGGACTGACGCCCGATAATGTGACCCTGGCGATCAAGTCAACCCGACCCTATGCGGTGGATGTCAGCAGTGGCGTAGAATCGGGGAAAGGTATCAAGTCAGCTGCTAAAATAGCGGCTTTTATGCAAGGAGTAGAGGACAGTGACACAGGCGGTAGATAGCACCATGAAGCAGGCACCGCTTCCGGATGAGCGCGGGCATTTCGGTCCCTTTGGCGGTCGTTTTGTTGCAGAGACACTGATGCTTCCACTCGATGAACTGAATGCAGCCTATCAGAAGTACCGGCAGGATCCAGAGTTCCAGGCAGAACTGGATCGGGACCTGGCCAGCTTCGTCGGGCGTCCATCGCCCTTGTATTTTGCGGAACGCTGGAGCCGGGAGGCGGGTGGTGCGCGCATCTATCTCAAACGTGAAGATCTGAATCACACCGGCGCACACAAGATCAACAACACCGTTGGACAGGCGCTGCTGGCAAAGCGAATGGGCAAGACACGTATTATTGCCGAGACCGGCGCCGGACAGCACGGTGTCGCATCGGCAACCATTGCTGCACGCCTCGGCATGGAGTGTGTGGTGTACATGGGTGCAGAAGATATCAAGCGCCAGGCGATTAACGTCTACCGCATGCGCATGCTGGGTGCCGAAGTCGTCTCTGTTGAGTCGGGCTCGAAAACGCTCAAGGATGCGCTCAATGAAGCCCTGCGTGACTGGGTGACCAATGTCGATAACACCTTTTACATTATTGGCACCGTGGCCGGACCCCATCCTTACCCGGTAATGGTCAGGGATTTCCAAACCATCATCGGACGTGAAGCGCGGCAACAAATCCTGGAACTGGAAGGCAGGCTGCCGGATGCACTGGTCGCCTGTGTCGGCGGCGGTTCCAACGCCATTGGCCTGTTCCATCCGTTCATTGATGATGAGGCAGTTGAGCTCTACGGAGTCGAGGGCGGCGGAGACGGTGTTGAAACAGGGCGCCATGCAGCGCCGCTGTGTGCCGGCATTTCCGGCGTGCTGCACGGTAACCGCACCTACTTAATGGAAGACAGTGATGGCCAGATTACCGAAACCCATTCCGTATCCGCGGGCCTCGATTACCCGGGTGTCGGTCCCGAGCATGCCTGGCTGAAGGATAGCGGGCGCGCCACCTATGTTGCCGTGACTGACTCTGAAGCCATCGAAGCATTTCATCACCTGACACACACCGAGGGTATTATACCGGCACTGGAGTCCAGTCATGCGCTGGCCTATGTGGCCAAACTGGCACCGCAGATGGGCAAGGACAAAATTATTATCATCAACCTGTCCGGGCGTGGCGACAAGGACATGCACACCATTGCACAACTGGAGGGAATCCAGGAATGAGCCGCATCCAGCAACGCTTTGCAGACTTGCAGTCAGCGCAAAAAAAGGCGCTGATTCCATTCATCACCGCGGGTGATCCGCAACCCGATGTGACGGTACCTACCATGCATGCCATGGTGTCAGCCGGCGCCGATCTGCTCGAAGTGGGTGTGCCGTTTTCCGACCCGATGGCGGATGGACCGGTGATACAGGCGGCCTGTGAGCGCGCACTCAAGCACCATGTGACGCTACACAAGGTACTTGATATGGTGCGTGATTTCCGACAGAACGACAGCAAAACACCTGTGATCCTGATGGGTTATCTAAACCCCATCGAGGCGTGGGGTTACGAGGCCTTTGCCCGGGCAGCTGCGGACGCCGGTGTTGATGGCGTCCTGACGGTGGATATGCCGCCGGAGGAAGCCGCCGAGTTTACCGCTGCCATGAATGACAATGCGATTGACACGATCTTCCTGATGGCGCCCACCAGCGATGACGCCCGCATGCAAAAGGTCAGTGAAGCCGCCAGCGGTTTTATTTACTACGTCTCCTTCAAGGGCGTCACCGGTGCGAATCAACTGGATGTGGCTTCCGTTGCCGCCAAGCTCAAGGAATTACGCCGCCATACGACATTACCGGTAGGCGTGGGCTTTGGTATCCGCGATGCTGAAACAGCCGGACAGGTAGCCGAGATCGCCGATGCCGTTGTCGTTGGCAGTGTGCTGGTCAGCCAGGTCGCCAAACTCGAGAAGACCCCCGAGGCCATCCCGGCAGCACTGGCAACAACGGTTGCAGAATTGCGTGCCGGTATCGATAAAGTAGCATAGGCATTATTTCAGCCTGAAAAAGAGCTTTTGGCCACGGAATCCACAGAAGAACACGGGAATATTTCTTACAAGTCTTTTATTTTTTGTTGAATTCCGTGGCAATAAGATTATAGATTTTGTTTTTTCGTGTCCTTTTGTGGGTTTCGTGACTATTTAATCATTAATTTGGCACTCGGCTTCTCGGATCAACGTATGAAAAGGTACAATCAAACGCATGAGCTGGTTTAGCAAACTCGTTCCCTCCCAGATCCGCACCGTCGGCGGTAACAAGCGCACGGTGCCCGAAGGCCTGTGGATAAAATGCGATGGTTGCAGTGCCGTGCTTTACCGCTCGGAACTGGAAAGAAACTTTGATGTTTGCCCGAAGTGCAGTCACCACATGCGAATTGGTGCACGTCTGCGCCTGGAAATGTTTCTCGACAAGGACTCGGCACAGGAACTGGATGCCAACCTCGAACCGGTTGACGTGCTCAAGTTTAAAGACAGCAAGAAATACCGCGATCGCCTGAGTAGTGCACAGAAGATCACCGGCGAAAAGGATGCGCTGCTCTCCATGCAGGGGACACTGCAGGGACTGCCCGTGGTCGCCGTGGCGTTTGAATTCAAATTCATGGGCGGTTCCATGGGGGCCGTCGTCGGCGAGCGTTTTGTGCGTGCCGCTCAATTGTGCCTCGATCGAGGCTGGCCACTGGTGTGTTTTTCCGCCAGCGGCGGGGCGCGAATGCAGGAAGCCCTGTTTTCACTGATGCAAATGGCGAAAACCAGTGCCGCACTGGCGAGGCTCGCGGAGGCAGGTATCCCGTATATATCGGTCCTGACAGATCCCACCATGGGCGGCGTATCTGCCAGCTTTGCCATGCTCGGGGATATTAATATTGCAGAACCCCGTGCCTTGATTGGCTTTGCCGGTCCCCGTGTCATTGAACAGACAGTCAGGGAGACCCTGCCGGAAGGTTTCCAGCGCAGTGAATTTCTGCTCGAACACGGTGCGATTGATCTGATCGTTGACCGGCGTGAAATGAGCGTGAAGATTGCCAACATTCTGGCAATCCTGATGAAGCAGCAACTGACCGGAACCTGATTCCATCGCCTCAATCAGGCCACCCTGTTGCGGCCTCAATATGGTTTATCCTCTCGATCTCCAGATCATTACCCGCTACACATATGCCGCGCTTTAGCACGCTGCCTGACTGGCTTGCCTGGCAGGAGACCCTGCACCCGAGGAAGATAGACCTCGGCCTCGAGCGCGTCACGCGTGTGGCAGAATGCATGCAACTACTGACACCCGGCCATGGCGTGATTACCGTTGCAGGCACCAATGGCAAGGGTTCCAGTGTCGCCATGCTCGAGTCCATCCTGTCCTCGGGCGGCTACCGCGTCGGTTGCTACAGTTCGCCCCACCTGCTGCGTTACAACGAACGCATACGCATCGCGGGCAGGGAAATCGACGATGCAGCCCTGTGTGCGGCTTTCGAGTCAGTAGACCGTGCCCGGGGTGACACCAGCCTGTCGTATTTCGAATTTGGCACCCTCGCGGCACTCAGCCTCTTCAGTCAGGCGCGTCTGGATATTGCACTGCTGGAAGTGGGTATGGGCGGCCGGCTGGACGCTGTCAATATCCTGGATGCCGATGCAGCACTGGTGACCTCGATTGATATCGATCACAGCGCCTGGCTTGGCGAAGGGCGTGAGGCGATCGGCAGGGAAAAGGCCGGGATATTCCGCAGCGGCCGGCCCGCTATCTGTTCTGACCCCGAACCACCCGCCAGTGTATTCAAACACGCCCGGGCATTGTCCGCCCGCTGGTATGCACCGGGCTGTGGATTTGAGTGGTCGATATCTGAACGTGGCTGGAACTGGCGTTCACGTGACAATGTTTACCAGGATCTGCCGCTGCCGGCACTCCCCGGTAGCCATCAACTGCAGAATGCGGCCGGGGTGCTGATGGTACTGGAAGTCCTGGCAGAACGATTCCCGCTGCAACGCAGAGACATTGAACGGGGTCTGGAAGAGGTGGCGGTGGCGGGACGCTGTCAGCTGCTGACGGGGGCTATCGAGACCATTCTGGATGTTGCACACAACCCCGGCAGTGCTGAAAAACTGGCACAGTTGCTTCGCGATCGAAACGTCCGGGGTCGTACCCGCATGGTGCTGGGGATGCTCGCGGACAAAGACGTTGTGGAGTTCACTACTATTCTGTCACCCGTGGTGGATGACTGGTACCTTGCATCGCTCCCGGGAGAACGCGGCCTCGCAGCGGAACAGCTGCGACAGCTGATCCGTGGCAGCAGTGAGCCCGCGATGTGTCGTTTATTCCAGAATGTGGCGACGGCCTATACGCAGGCCCATGCGGACGCAGCAGAAGGCGATCGGGTGGTTGTCTGTGGTTCCTTTGTAACCGTAGCGGAAGCACCTGTGTGGGAAAACGGATAACGTCCACGTATACATTTCACCACACTAACATGTCATGTATAGTCACGCGTGACCACAGGTTCGGCATGCGGACGTCGCTTGATATCAGGGAGTCATCATGGACCAAAAATTGAAGCAAAGACTGACCGGGGCCATCGTCCTGGTCGCGCTGGCTGTTATTTTTGTACCGATAATTCTGGAAGGCCCGGATGATGACTGGACACCGCGGAGTCACAGTATCCCGGAACAGCCACAAATGGATTATCGCGCCAGCATGGAACTTGAATTACCGGGACCCGAGCCTGCTGAAGAGCTGCCGTCCGGGGGCGTTATAACCGAAACCCTGGATTTGCAGGAAGCTGCACCCGTTGCAAATCAGTCACCGCAAGACCAGCAGCAAGCCGCCCCCGCGCCCGAGAAAGCACCCGTTACTGTGGCAACCCCGCCAAAACCAGCCAAGCCCGCCCCGGCACCGGCTCCTCCCAAGGCTAAAAAGGTGGCTGAGCCCCCTATCAAGGGCTGGTTTGTTCAGGTCGGTAGTTTTGGACAGGAAATGAATGCCAGCGGCCTGCGTGATCGACTCAAGTCAGCCGGTTACGATGCCCGGCTGCAGAAGGTCTCTATCGGGAAAGGCTTTGCCTACCGGGTGCTGGTTGGGCCCTCCAGTTCAAGAGCGGGGGCAGAAAAGACCGCGGCCCGCCTCAAGTCAGGGCAGCAGCTGGCCGGGATGGTTATCGAATATCCTTGAACGCACCCCTGATATTGAACATCGTAGCCGATACTGCCGCAGTTCTGGTAAAATGCTGACTCAGGACATCCCGTTAAATTCCCACTGGCCGGGAAATCCCGGTCCAAGACCCAGAGGTACTTATGGCATTTGCCTGGATTGATGTGGTGATACTCGCGTTGATTGCGTTGTCTGCAATTCTGAGTTTGTTCCGCGGCTTCGTAAGAGAGGCTGTCGCCCTGGCAACCTGGCTGATCGCCTTGTGGGTCGCAATGGCCTTTTACGAGGATCTGGCCACCATGCTGTCACAGTGGATCTCGGTTCCCTCTGCACAGAAGATTACAGCCTTCGCGATTCTGTTTATCTGTGTCTTGCTGCTGGGTGCCATTGTCAATTATCTTGCTGGCAAGATCGTTGACAAGACCGGTCTTACAGGAACAGATAAATTGCTCGGCATCGTCTTTGGCGTTGCCAGAGGTGGCGTCATCGTCGCCATACTCGTGTTGCTTGCCGGGCTCACGCCACTGCCCCAGGATCCCTGGTGGCAAGATTCACAATTTCTTGGTTATTTTCAGGAACTGGCCATGTGGTTACGCAGCTACCTGCCGAATGAAATGGCTGACAGCATCAGCTATGCCTGACGAAAATCTGCGCGCCTTTCATTGAGGATCACCTATGTGCGGCATCATCGGCATGGTTGCCCACAGTCCCGTCAATCAGGCAATTTATGACGGACTGACGGTACTGCAACATCGTGGACAGGATGCTGCAGGCATCATTACCTGTGAAGGTGAACGCCTGCACCTGCGCAAGAACAATGGCCTGGTGCGGGATGTCTTCCACACACGACACATGTTACGCCTGCTTGGGAACATGGGAATCGGCCACGTACGTTACCCGACCGCAGGCTGTGAAAGCTCGGCCGAAGCCCAGCCGTTCTACGTCAATTCCCCCTACGGCATCAGCCTGGCACACAATGGCAATCTCACCAATTGCAACAAGCTGAAACAGGAACTTTTCCAGGAAGACCTGCGCCAGATCAACACCGAGTCGGACTCTGAAGTGCTGCTGAATGTACTTGCACATGAACTGCAGCAACATGCCAAGCTGAAGATGGAAGTCGGCGATGTATTCAGGGCAGTCAGCGGTGTCCACCGGCGCTGTCGGGGAGCCTATGCTGCGGTTGCCATGATCACCGGTCATGGTGTGGTCGCGTTCCGCGACCCGTACGGTATTCGTCCGCTAGTCTATGGCAAACGCGAATCGCCGGATGGCACCGACTACATGATGGCTTCAGAAAGTGTTGCCCTGGATGTACTCGGCTACGAGTTGATCCGCGATGTTGCTCCCGGGGAGGCGGTGTTTGTTTCGCTGGATGGCAGGATTCACACCCAGCAGTGTGCCGTCAGTCCGTCGATAAAGCCCTGTATTTTCGAGTATGTCTATCTGGCAAGGCCAGACTCGATCATAGACAATGTGTCGGTGTACAAGGCACGCTTGAGAATGGGCGACAAACTTGCCGACAAGTTACGTCGCACACGTCCGGACCATGACATCGACGTGGTCATCCCGATACCCGATACCAGCCGTACTTCCGCTTCGCAACTGGCCAGTAACCTTGGAATCAAATATCGCGAGGGATTTATCAAGAACCGCTATATCGGTCGCACATTCATCATGCCCGGTCAGCAACAGCGTAAAAAGTCCGTTCGCCAGAAACTGAACGCCATCGATCTTGAATTCCGCGGCAAGAATGTATTACTGGTGGATGATTCAATCGTACGCGGAACAACCTCTTCCCAGATTATTGACATGGCACGCGAGGCTGGTGCGAACAAGGTGTATTTTGCATCGGCCGCACCTCCAGTGCGTTATCCCAACGTCTATGGCATAGATATGCCCACCAGCAGCGAGCTAATCGCCCACGGCCGCACTGAAGATCAGATTTGCAAGGAAATTGGTGCCGACTGGTTGTTGTTTCAGAACATGGAAGACCTGGTTGATGCCGTCAAAAAAGGCAGTCCGGATATCAGTGGCTTCGATGACTCGGTATTTACCGGGGACTATGTCACTGGTGATATCGACACTATTTACCTTGATGACCTGCAATCCATTCGCAGTGACGCCGCCAAGAAGCAACGTCGCGACAGTGATGACGATGTTATTGACCTGCACAACAGCGCCTGAATTCAGTCGCTCGGTTATTGACAGCGGACTGACGCTCAACTAGCCTCATTACAGTTTGCGCCAATTTGATTTCAGCTTGCGGGCGCCTGATAAATACTGCTAAGCGACGGCACCTGCTTTCGTTTGGCTGAAAGCGGGTTTTTTTATGCCTGGAACACTGCTCATCACCGGAGAGCACCATGTCAGATTATGATGAATTCGATATAGCCACACGGGCAGTGCGCACCGGTCAGCAACGCACGGCGGAGGGCGAGCATTCTGAAGCCATCTTTCCGACCTCGAGCTACGTATTTGCAAGTGCTGCGCAAGCGGCTGCACGCTTCTCCGGTGACCAGTCCGGTAATATCTATTCACGGTTCACCAACCCGACCGTCAGGACATTTGAAGAGCGACTCGCCTCCATGGAAGGTGCTGAACGTTGTGTTGCAACAGCATCCGGCATGGCGGCCATTCTCGCCACCTGCGCCGGACTGCTGAAAGCCGGCGATCACATCGTTTCATCACGTAGCATCTTCGGCACCACCACAGTGCTGTTTTCCACCTACCTGGCGCGCTTTGGCATCGAAACGACCTTTGTGCCGCTGGCGGATGCGGACGGCTGGGCGGCCGCGATTCGACCGGAGACACGCCTGTTGTTTCTTGAAACGCCCTCCAACCCGTTAACGGAACTTGCCGATATAAAACAATTATCCGCGCTGGCGAAATCGAATGACTGCCTGCTGGTGGTCGATAACTGTTTTTGCACGCCGGTACTGCAGCAACCACTGGCGCTCGGCGCGGATATCGTCATTCACTCGGCAACCAAGTACCTTGACGGCCAGGGACGCTGTATCGGTGGTGCGGTGGTCGGTGACAATGAACTCGTCGGCAAGGACGTGTATGGCTTCCTGCGCTCGGCCGGACCCAGCATGAGTCCGTTCAATGCGTGGGTATTTCTCAAGGGACTGGAAACACTGTCAATCAGGATGCAGGCACACTGCAGCAGTGCCCTCAGTCTGGCGCAGTGGCTGGAACAGCAGCCGGCCGTCGCACGGGTTTATCATCCGGGGCTGGCATCACACCCGCAGCATGCACTGGCAAGCCGCCAGCAGACCGGCTTCGGTGGCATCGTGTCCTTCGAATTGCAAGGTGGCCAGCCGCAGGCGTGGGCCTTTATCGATGCCCTGCGCATTTTCTCAATCACGGCAAATCTGGGCGATACCAAGAGTACCGTTACCCACCCGGCAACCACCACGCATGGACGCCTGACACCCGAGCAGCGGGCGGAGACGGGTATCTCGGATGGCCTGGTCCGTCTGGCTGTCGGACTGGAGTCGGTCAACGACCTGCAAACGGATCTCGCGACGGGATTTTCCGCATTGGTTAACTGACAGCTGCGTGCACAGTTCAATGACGCAAGCAACACGGACTGCCGCACGTCAGCTGGTCTACGAACTCTTCCAGACCGGCCTCGCGGCAGTGAATGGCCGGTGTTGTGTAGCAGATTACCTGTCTCGTAACCCGCTGCAACGGCCTGTTTCCGTTGTTGCGATGGGCAAGGCTGCCTGCGCCATGACACATGGCGCCAGGGAGATTTTGGGTAGCCAGCTCGTCAATGGCCTGGTCATTACCAAGACCGGCCACGGGGATGAGCAACTTTCGCGCGATCCACGTCTGCACTGCATCGAATCCGGCCATCCGCTACCAAATAGCGACAGCCTGCTGGCCGGTGACGCACTCTGCCAGTTCATGGAGGCGCAACCGGACGCCAGCGAACTGCTGTTCCTGGTATCCGGCGGTGCTTCAAGCCTGGTCGAGGTATTAGCCGAGGATGTGCCGCTGCAGTTGCTGCTGCGTGCGAATCAATGGCTGATGGGCAGTGGACTCGCCATAAACGAAATAAACCGGGTACGGCAAACACTGTCACTGATCAAGGGAGGTGGGTTACTGGCCTACGTAAAAGACCGGCCAACAACCGTGTTGCTGGTTTCCGATGTACCCGGCGATGATCCGGGCACAATTGGCTCCGGCTTGCTGTTACCTGCTGAACGCTTACCGC
>Ga0316192_10000817_pt1 | contig 22815 bp, 18 predicted proteins | sample MerIslwburrow_MG_FD_204931 | JGI IMG/M metagenome (GOLD analysis project Ga0316192, IMG submission 204931) | Coastal sediment microbial communities from Maine, United States - Merrow Island worm burrow | ecosystem: Environmental > Aquatic > Marine > Coastal > Sediment | place: USA: Maine...
GAAGACAGTCGCGACGACGATGATAAGGAAGTACGTAACGCCCCGAACAACTGCAGCAACGACGGTGGCGGGGGTGTCCCGAATGAGTCACCAACCGCCGATGCCAATGGACCCTATTCAGGCACCGCTGGCAATAACGTGAATTTCAGCAGCGCCGGCTCTACTGATCCGGACGGCAACATCGACGTTTACAGCTGGAACTTCGGTGACGGCAGCAGCAGCAACAATGCCAATCCGAATCATGCCTACGCGGCGGCGGGTACCTATACCGTTACCCTGACGGTAACGGACAACGGCGGCGCCACTGGAAGCGATTCGACCACGGCGAACATTACCGGCAATCAGCCACCTACACCGGCCCCGAACGTTTCCATCAACTCCACCAGTCAGAATACGACGGATGTTGGGGTCGCTCCGAACGGTGACCCGGTACCTGAGCAGCCCTTTATTGGTAACAACTCCCATAGAGTCATGGCCATCAACGATCTGGGTATGCACTGCGGTGATTTCGATACCCGTATTGCGAGCATCCTGCCCCCATTCCAGGTTCTGCTGGCACAGGTGATACAGAAGGGTAATACCCCTCAACTGCTCTCTAATACAGAGGCCGAGGTTGTCTACTCATCGGTGTCTAATCCTGATGACCCGATCCTGAACAATCCCAACGTCTTCACGGGTGTGGCGCCGGATGGCAGCGTCTTCAAAACCAACTTCTGGGATACGGTCGCGTCAGGGGCCTATGACCCCTTCTACCCGCCACAGGTGACACCTTTGGCGGGTGCCGTAACCGATGATATTGGCCTGCCAGTGCCGAATGTAGAGCTTCTATACATCGGCCCAGATGGTATTCCGGGTACAGCGGATGATGCCACGGGCAAGGATACGAGTCTGCCGTTAGTTGATCGGGGCACATTGCATGCCACCCAACATGCCATGCCCGGGATGACAGCACCGTATCTGGGTAACACACCCCATGTGGCCGAGGAGTACTATAACGACAAGCCATTCTTCCTAAACTTCCCCTTCGGTTATGTAGCGGAAAATATGAACTGGTTCGAGGGCGCGGGCATCCCGTTCGCTGCGTTTGACGACTTCGGTCGTGAGGCCGCCTATCCGCTGGTGCGGGTGCAGGCCAACGTGGGTGGTACTACGGTAGCAACCACAGATACCGTGCTGCCGATCTCCGGTGAGGCGAGCTGTAAGAACTGTCACTCGGCAGACGTGGACGTTACGCCGAGCACACCACATGCCGGTGCAGCACTGGTTAATCTGACCGTCGATCCCGCCAGCGAGATCGATGATCCGGCGATGGGTAATGTGCCAGTGAACGTGAGTGTTGAGTATGCCACCGACCTCAACATTCTCAAGTTGCATGACCAGGAGCACGGAACCTCGCTGATTACTGGCACCACAGCCGACTTCCCGACACCGGGTACTGCAACATTCGAGCCGGTAGTCTGTCAGGTGTGTCACTACACCCCGGCGCTGGATCTGGCCCATGTGGGTCCATTAGGTGCAGACCACCCGGATGCCAATGGCCGGACACAATTGAGCCAGAGCACCATGTCCAACGTCATGCACAGCCATCACGGCTCCACAGGTCTGTTCCCGGACATTCCGGCGCCTATCCAGAACGCCGCTGGTATGGTTACCAACCAGGCCGAACGTGTGATAGCCATGGAGGAGAGTTGCTACCAGTGTCATCCGGGTACCGATACCCAGTGTCTGCGCGGCGCCATGTTCAACGGCGATATGCTCTGTAGCGATTGCCACGGCAGCATGTCCCAGGTCGGCGATGACTTTTCCAAGGAAGTTTCTCCGACCAATGTGGGCGGCTTCATACTGACTGGCAACTTCTATGACCCGAACGACACGCAACCGCGTGTTCCCTGGGCCAATGAGCCAGGTTGTGGTTCATGCCATACCGGTGATGTCACCAACAACCAGGCAGGAGACACCGGTACAGTGGTCAATACACGGGACATGGATGGCAATGTGGACGGTATCCGTCTACGTCAGGCTTTCCTTACCGGTGATGCCAAGGCGACACCGATCGTACCGAGCAACAACCGCTTTGCTGAGAATATCGTACCAGCCGACTTCAACGGTGAGCCGAATCCGGGTGCGGGCAATCCGCAGCTGTACCGGGTGAGTACGGGTCACGGTGGCGTGATGTGCGAAGGTTGTCATGGTGCGACCCATGCGGAATGGCCGAATGCCAATCCAATGTCTAACGACAATACCACGGCAAACCAGCTGCAGGGACACACGGGTACCATCGCCGAGTGCACCACTTGCCACACCAATACTGGCAGCTTGAGCCCAGACGGTTCCCTGAATAGCTTGCAGGGGCCTCACGGTATGCACGTAGTGGGTGAAACGGCATTTGCTGATGGCGATCACAAGGAAAACCTCAGCAATGCCGCCGAAGATGCCTGTCGTGGATGCCATGGCCAAAACGGAGAAGGCTCGGTGCTCTCACGCACTGCGGCTGACCGCGACTTCACTGGCATGAAGGATGGAGGTCCAGTGGCTAAAGGTACACCAGTCACCTGTGACATGTGCCACAGCAACAAGCTGTAACGGCGCCACGTAAACAAACCAGGCGGCAGGGATGCCGCCACTCCTTGAAGGCCCCGCCGGGAAATCTGCGGGGCCTTTTTTATTATGACCCAGAGGAGGCTGCGTCCTGTCTCACGTACTGCCGGCGTTCCCCTACCCATGGCGGGCACTGCCTGGATGTGATAGTTGTGCCAATAAGGCATTCCATTTAACCTGGAACGATTTTTCTATGATTACCGCAATAAGCAGACGAACTGCACTTCGCAATACCGCACAGAGGATTCTGCTGCTTTCGCTCCTCTGGCTTTCGCCGTTCCCCGCCACTACCGGCGAGCTTTTCGACGTACCTGCTGAGCTCCGACTCGAGCTGAACCTGCCGGACCTGTCCGGGCAGCAGCGGAACCTGGACGAGTTCGCCGGGAAGGTGCTTCTGGTCAACTTCTGGGCGAGCTGGTGCATGCCGTGCATCAAGGAGATGCCCGGCATCCAGCGACTGATAGAGGCGATGGCAGACGCGCCTTTCGCCGTAATCGGCGTGAACGTCGGCGAAGCGGAGCGTCGGGTGCAGGCGGCGGTAAAGCGGCTGCGCATGGATTTCCCCATCCTGCTGGACAAGGATAGCGCCACATTCAAGGGCTGGGGTGCCAATGTCCTGCCCACGGCCTATGTCCTGGATGGCAGCGGCAGGGTTCGCTACGTCGGACGTGGTCCCATTGAGTGGGACCGGGCCGACATCGTCGAGATGCTGCTGCAACTGGCGGAACAGCCGCCTCACGGCAAATAGAACGTGCTTACTAACACGAACCTTCACCGCGAGGCAGGCTCCTAGGTGAGTGTTGCTGGCCTTAATTTACAGAGATCAGCTCCACCTCGAAGATCAGTGTGCTGTTAGGCGGGATTTTCGCGCTGGCGCGGCGTTCCCCGTAGGCCAGTTTTGACGGAATAACCAGCTCCCACTTGTCGCCTTCCTTCATTAGCTGCAAGGCCTCTGTCCAGCCGGGGATGACCTGGCCCACGCCGAAGGTGGCCGGTTTGTTACGGCTGTAGGAACTGTCGAACTCGGTGCCATCGATGAGTGTGCCACGATAATTCACCGTGACCTTGTCGCTCTTCTGCGGGCTCTTGCCTGTGCCTGCCGTGATGACCTTGTACTGCAGACCGCTGGGCAGGGTTGTCACGCCCTCTTTACCGGAATTTTCAGCAAGAAAGGCTTCACCTGTCTTGAGGTTTTCCGCCCCCTGTTTTTTCATCTGCTCGATTTGTGCGGCTTTTACCCGGCTTGCCAGGCTCGTCAACACCGTGTTCATCTCTTGCTCTGTCATGAGCGGTTTGCCATCGCTGGTTGCATCCGCTACCCCCTGCAGCAGCATGTCCGGCTTCATCTCAACCTCCTGCTGCTCGAAGTTGCCGCCGAGCCGGTAACCCACGCTATAGTTGATTTTGTCGTTTTCAGTCTTGAGCTCGACTTGCTCGCCTGCCATGCTGATCCCGGAGACCAGGGTCATGCTGATGGCGCCCATTAGAATGCGTTTCATATCGTTTCTTCTCCTCTATTGGATTGTTTTTTCTACAAGTGGATCGTGCCTGTGTTCTATTGAGCGTATGGCCCCGGCAACGGATCAACCATTGGACAGCCGATTCTAATTGGCCGCAGGTGGTGCCGGCAAGGAGAATGCCGGCGTAGGGTCCGGGGCAGATTTGCTTTTTTGGGTAAGTCAATGCTGTCAGGAGCCTTGTTAAAACCACAGAACTTCCAGAGTTGTTGCTCACCAACTTGATATGGATCAAGGTTACCCGGGTGTAAGGGTGCGACGATTCGTCGCAGTTCCAGAGTCCCCGAACAGGGGGAATGTTCTGTATGTCTATTTTTAACCAGTAAAGCAAGGGAGAAACAATGAACCCTATCAAACAGAAGGCCTTGTCGGTACTGATCGGAATCGGTCTGGCAATGGGATCAGCCAGCAGTGCCTGGTCGCAGGATGCCCTTAAAGATGTGATGAAGGCGCGCGGGCTCACCGAAAAAGATGTGCTGGCAGCAGCCAAGACCTATACCCCGACCGGTGGGCGTGATGAATACCTGGTCTTTAGCTCGGGCGGGCAGAGTGGCCAGCTGATTGTCTACGGCATCCCATCCATGCGCATTCTCAAGTATATCGGCGTGTTTACCCCCGAACCCTGGCAGGGTTATGGCTTTGATGACGAATCCAAGGCCGTGCTGGCCCAGGGTCGCATCATGGGCAAGGACATCACCTTCGGTGATACCCACCATCCGGCAATTTCCGAGACGGGCGGTGATTACGATGGCCGCTTTGTGTTTATCAATGACAAGGCCAATCCGCGTATCGCCGTTATCGACCTGCACGATTTCGAGACCAAACAGATCGTCGTCAATCCACTGTTCAAATCCGCCCATGGCGGTGCCTTTGTCACCCCGAATACGGAATATGTCATGGAAGCCGTGCAGTATGCGGCACCCTATGGTGACGATTTCGTGCCACTGGAGGAATTCAACGACAAATACCGTGGTGGCCTGACCTACTGGAAGTTTGACAACGATAAGGGCCGTCTCGACCCTGCTGTCTCCTTTACCTTTGAACTGCCACCCTACAGCCAGGACCTCTCCGATGCGGGCAAGGGGCCTTCCGAGGGCTGGGGCTTCACCAATTCCTTCTGTTCGGAACGCTACGTCGGCGGTACTGAACGCGGTCGCCCGCCATTCGAGGCCGGCTGTTCCTCCAAGGACACGGACTTCCTGCACATCACCAACTGGAAGAAGGCCGCCGAGCTGGTTGCGGCCGGCAAGGTGAAGAAAGAGAAGGGCATGTATCTCATTTCCATGGACCAGGCGGTGAAAGAGGGGCTGCTGTACCTGATTCCGGAACCGAAGAGTCCACACGGCGTGGATGTGACGCCCGATGGCAGCAGGATCGTGATATCCGGCAAGCTGGACAGTCATACCTGGGTGTATAGCTGGAAGAAGATCCAGGATGCTATCAAGAACAAGAAGTTCGAAGGCAAGGACCCCTACGGTATTCCGATCATCGCTTTGAAGGACGCGCTGGATAAGTCGGTCAGTGTCGGTCTCGGACCGCTGCACACCCAGTTCGATTCCAAGCCCTGCGTGGCCTACACCTCCATCTACGTGGATTCCATGATCACCAAGTGGGACTACTGTGAAGGCAAGGTGCTGGATCAACTGCCTATCCATTACAATGTCGGTCACCTCATGACGATGGAAGGCGATACCGTCGATCCGGATGGCAAGTACCTGGTGGCACTGAACAAGCTGGCCATCGATCGCTTCAACCCGGTTGGCCCGTTGCATCCGCAGAACCATCAGCTGATCGATATCAGCGGCGACAAGATGGAGTTGCTGTATGACATGCCGCTGCCCCTGGGCGAACCCCATTATGCGGTGGCCATCAAGGCCGACAAGCTGAAGCCGGCAGTACGCTACAAGTCGGGCTGGAACAGCCGTACCAATGAGAAGTCGCCGTGGAAGTCACGCGCCGGTCGTGAAAAGACCGAACGCAGCTGTGATGCAGCAGGCAAGTGCACGGTACATGTCTACGGCACGACCATCCGTTCGCATATTACGCCGGAGATCATCGAGGTCGTGGAAGGTGATACCGTATCACTGCACTTCACCAACCTGGAACGTGCCGAGGACGAAGTACACGGCTTCGCCATGTATGGTCAGAACGTCCAGCTCTCCATCGAGCCGGGCAAGACGGCATCAGCCACCTTCGTAGCCGACAAGGCGGGGGTCTTCCCTTACTACTGCACCGAATTCTGCTCCGCACTGCACCTCGAAATGCAGGGCTACCTGCTGGTTCAGCCGAAGGGCTACCAGGCCTCGACGGCCGGTCTGCAGGAAGGTACCACCTATAACGAGGCGGACTACAACAAGCAGGTCAAGACCAACGTCGAAACCCAGGCGGTTATCGATTCGGTGGTCGGCTTCATTACCAGTCACAACTACAAGGATTTCCCGACCGTTGTGGCCCTGGTGGAAGATGCGACCGACCAGCTGGGTTTTGCTGCCGAGGCCAGGACCAAGGCAGAGGCCGCAGCGGCCGAGAAAGACTGGAGTACCGCCATGCTCTGGGCCAACCAGTGGTGGCAGTACCAGGTCAAGACGGCAGACATGGGGCTGCGTGCGAAGACCTACCTGGAAGAAAACGGGGCCAAGAAGATCAAGTGATATTCTGAGCCTTTGCTACGGGGGGCAGTCTATTGCCCCCCCTTTTTCTGATGAACACTGGAGAGGATTTACCATGACTCATTCTGTAATCAAGACTGTAGTCGCTACAGCTGCTTTATTGCTGGCCCTGTCGCCGGCTGCGGTGCTGTCGGCTGACGGCGAGAAGCTGTACCAGACAAAGACCTGCTCGACCTGTCACGGCAAGGATGGCAGGACACCCATCATGCCCATGTACCCGAAGATTGCGGGCCAGAACCAGGCCTATACGCTGCAGCAGCTGAAAGATATCAAGAGCGGTGCACGCAGTAACGGTCAGAGTGCGGCCATGAAGGGTGTCATGCACCTGGTCAGTGACGATGAACTGCAGGCGCTGTCCGAATACATTGCCACCATGGCGCCCTGATTTCTCCGGGATCCCATCGGGATGTAACGGTTAACGAAAGCTGGCCTGTGTCATTACGCTGACACAGGCCATTTTTTTGGGGGATTTTTCATCAGTGCACATCCCTATACGCTGTAAATTCTCTCGCCAAGACGCCAAGACGCAAAGAAAGAAATATTAATGTGCTTTAATAATCAAGAGATTTTACCTTTGCGATCTTTGCGTCTTGGCGAGAGTCATTCTTTTCCTGCTTGGATGGGCACCCTGTCGGGTGTCACGGTGTTCTTTCTGCTGGGCCTGATCTTCTGTGCGGGTGCCAGGGCCGAGGCACCTGTTATCGATCTGGAACTGGGTGAAGAAATCAATGAAACCTGTGCCGGTTGTCATGGTGAGTATGGCCAGGGCAGCATTGACGGTGAATATCCCCGTCTGGCGGGTCTGACGGACGTCTACATCGCCAGGCAGTTACGCAATTTCAAGCAGCGCAAGCGTCTCAATATTCCCATGCTGCCCTATACCAACGATCGCGAACTGCCTGAAGAGGACCTGGTTTCGATTGCGGCGTACCTGGCCAGTATCCAGTTGCCGACAAAATTGCCACCGCTCAACGAGGCTGAGTTCGATGCGCTCGAACGCCTGCAGGCAAGCAAAAAGGTGGTGAATATTGCGATCTATCCGGGTGACGTGGAGGCCGGCCGCAAATTTTACAAGCAAGAGTGTGCGAATTGTCACGGGCAGGATGGTTACGGGGACGACGATAAGCACATCCCCCAGCTGGCTGGCCAGTACAGTCAGTACCTGCTGAAGCAGGTGGAAAATATTCGTACGGCGGAACGCTTCCATGACGAGGCGGACGATGCCGAGGTTTTTCGGGAATATACCGATGCCGAGATTGCCGCCATGCTGGCTTACCTGGCCACGCTGGATGATGGCTAATATTACAAGGCATTGATATAGATCAATTCAAAAAGCAGGGAGGGCCTATAGTATGGCGTCTTTAACTCAAGCACCCTTTATTTTGCAGGGCAGCGGCTTACGAGCCACAGGAGTGACGATTATGAACAAGCGACTATTGATTTCTCTGGCCACCGTCGTTGGGCTGGGCTTCTCCACGGCCTCACTGGCATGGTTGGAAAAGGGTGGTGAACGTGACGAGACGCTGACATTGACACCCGACAGGGAAAACGGCATTGAAGTCTATGAGGTCTGTGCCGGCTGCCACCTGACCGAGGGCTGGGGCGAGACCAGCGGTACCTTCCCGCAGATTGCCGGGCAACACAAGCAAGTACTGGTCAAACAGCTGGCCGATATCCGTGAGCGTAACCGCGACAATCCCACCATGTATCCGTTTGCCCTGCCAGAGTCGATTGGTGGGCCGCAGGCCATGGCAGACGTGGTGGACTATATCGAGAAACTGCCCATGAATCCCGAAAATGGCAAGGGAGAATGGGACGAAAGTGCACCGGAATTCGCACAGGGCAAGAAGCTCTATGCTGATAACTGTGTGGAATGTCATGGTGATACCGGTGAAGGTATTGCAGAGAAATTTTATCCGCGTATCCAGGGACAGCATTACGCCTACATGATGCGCCAGTTCGAATGGATCCGTGACGGCAAACGCCGCAATGCCAACCCGGACATGGTCAAGCAGATCAAGGAATTCAGCGACAAGGACATGCAGATGGTGATCAACTATGTCTCGCGTGTGCCCGTGCCGAAGAAGGACCTTGCACCGTCCGCCGACTGGCTCAATCCTGACTTCGATTAACACCGCTATGCCGCCGGCGCCCTGCCGGCGGCATTTTCTTTTCTTCGTCCACGGTATGCATTATGGATAGCAAACGTTCAGTCATTGCCAACCTGCTGGTGCTGGCAGCCATCGGCGTGCTGCTGGTGCTCTACTACTCGCCGCTATGGTGGGTGTCGCTGACGGCCCCCAATTACCCGGAGGAGGCCTTCCCCGACGGCGTGCGCATACACTTCCATATGAACGGTGTCTTCAATGGCTGCAAGAAGGTTGAGAAGGACGAAATCCTGGAGGTCGAGGCCCTCGATTGTGTGCACGAAATGGATACCATTAACCATTATGTGGGTATGTATCCGATTGCGGCCGGCGGGGTGATCGAACGTGCCTTCTCACCCTTCCTGATCTCCATGCTCGGTGTCATGTTGCTGGGTTTTACAATGAACCGGCCGGCTGTCCGCATGGGTGTGCTGGGCACAGGTTTTGCCATGATTGCCGGGTGGATGTATCTCACTTATTACGGTAATGGCGGGTTGCAGTATCAGAATGAGGGTTTTGTCTCGGCCCTGGTGACGGCGATTGACCAGGATACCTCGAAGGAAGAGGAAGAGTTATCATCGGGTGCCGCGCTGATTGCCCGTTTGAAGGCCTCTATGGGGGAGGGGGAAGAGGAGACGGCTGTGCAGGAACCGGAGGAGGACAGCGACAAGGCGGGAAACATCGGCCACTTGCGCGCGACCTTCGAGAGAGACCAGCAGCGTAAACCACCGGAACAGCGCCGTGAATGGGATGGCAGCGGTGCACAGATGCTTGCCTGGCATTATGAAAAGACCCTGGGCCGATATTTCAATGTGCCGGAAGAGATCAATCCGATGGTAGCAAAAATGACTCTGGCGGCTAATGTGATGTTCTGGGGCATTGTTACAGCAATGCTGTTGCTGTTGTTCGGCAGCCGCAAGACCGGGGGTTTGCTGTACTGGCTACTGATACTGCCCGTCGTGTTTCTGCCGCTGCTGTTTCTGATCGATTACTCGGCCTGGTTGTGGTGGTACGGGCATCGCCTGAATGCCATGGGGGCCTTTACTGTGAAGCCGTTCATGCCGACCGTCTTCGGGGACGGCAAGGTGGCACAGTTCACCACGCATTCCTATCCGTCCATTGGTTTTGGCCTGATGCTGCTGGCATCACTACTGACAGGACTTGCAACCCTGATCCGGCGCAAACAGCTGGCAGAAAACGGCTGATGCTAAGCGGGTGGCCTGAACGACTGCTGCTGGTCTGCTGCTGCCTGCTGCCATTGAGCGTGCTGGCGGAGGCTTATCCGCCGTTACAGCCACTGATCGATGCGACAGCGGACGGTGAAACGCTGATACCGCCGCCGGGCATCTATGCCGGTCCGGTGGTGATCGAACGCTCGATCAACCTGGATGGGCAACACCAGGTCAGTATCGATAATGGCGGCAAGGGCAGTGTCATTATTCTGAAAACCGACGGTGCCACGGTGCGCAACCTGCACCTCACCAATTCCGGCGAATCACACAATGACCTCGATTCCGGCGTGCAAGTGCGCGGGCGCTTCAATGTCATCAAGGACAACATCATTGATAACTGCCTGTTTGGTGTCGACCTGCAGCAATCTGACCACAACGTGGTGCGACGTAACCGGATCAGCTCCAAGCCGTTCGAACTGGGGCAACGCGGCGATGCCATTCGTTTGTGGTACAGCTTCCACAACAAGATTACCGACAATGAGATCAGCCATGTCCGGGACACCGTGGTGTGGTATTCGGCAGACAATACCATTGCCCGCAACACTGCCTCGGACAGCCGCTATTCCCTGCATTTCATGTACTCGCGGCGCAATGTGGTCGAGGATAACCGCTATTACAACAACGCGGTGGGCATTTTCCTGATGTACAGTGACGGCGTCGAGATACGCAATAACTACATTGCACATGCAGCGGGACCGACCGGTGTCGGCATCGGCCTCAAGGAAACCTCCGAGCTGATCGTGGAGGGCAATGAGATACTATACTGTGCCAGCGGCCTGTATATTGATGTCTCACCCTTCCAGCCGGATACCACCAACCGCTTCATTGGCAATCTGATCGCCTACAATGGTATCGGGATACGCTTTTTGAATGACTGGACCGGCAATGTATTTCAGCAGAACCAGTTTGTGGACAACCTCACCCAGATCGCCGTGACCGGTGGCAAGACGGCAAACCGCAATATCTGGGAAGGTAATTACTGGAGTGATTACGAGGGATTTGACCGGGATGAAGATGGTACCGGGGATGCGCCCTATGAACTGTATGCCTACGCAGACCGTCTCTGGCAGGACGAACCCTATGCCCAGTTCTTCAAGGGTTCACCCATGCTGGAAGTGCTGGACTTCCTGGAGCGGCTGGCGCCGTTCTCCACGCCGGACATGCTGGTAAGGGACGAACAACCGTCAATGGATACCCTCGTCAGGGTGGCCGAAACAGTGCCGGTCGAAAAAGATTCACTGCAACTGTTACGCGAGAGTCTGGGCAGATAGTGTCCATCCAGAAAGATTAAATCTTGCCAGGACACAAAGATCGAAAAGTTATAATTTACGGTTATGAACAGCCTAATTTTTTCTCTCGCAAAGGCGCAAAGCACGCCAAGACAAACAATATAATATGTTATTTATGCAATTATACAATTCCTTGCGTGCTCCGCGCCTTTGCGAGAGTCCATTCTTGATATATGGACACCGGAGTGATAGCAGCTAAAGGCAAACGGCCCATGAGGCCGCAGGAACGGCGCAAGTTTTTGCGCTCGATTGCACTGGGCATCGGCCTGGTGGGAACCTCCCTGCTCGGTTTTATTCCGGTACTGGGCGGCTGGGTGCGGCGTCTGCGGCCACCCGGTGCCCTGCAGGAAAAGCGGTTTCTCGCCGCCTGCATCAAATGCGGGCAGTGTGTGCAGGTGTGTCCGGTGGAGGCCATCAAGCTCGCCGACCTGGATGACGGTTTCGGCGTTGGCGTGCCCTATATCGAAGCCCGTGCCCAGGCCTGTGACTTTTCCTGTGATGGCCTGCAGTGTGTACTGGCGTGCCCGACCGGGGCCCTGACTCATGAGCTCAATTATTCGCATGAGACCGACATGGGGATTGCGAAAGTGGTGAGTCCCGCAACGTGCCTGGCGGTGCAGGGCAAGGGCTTCAAGGGACAGGCGCGCGGGGCGGATTTTACCGGCACGCTGCGCTATGACGCCGTGGATCGCTGGAACCCGATCCCGGTGCGCGATCATCCCTACGATCTGGAACTCTGTGACCTGTGTGTGCGCCAGTGTCCGATTGAAATCCGTATTGCGCAATGCGATGCCGGTACACCGCCCTCCGGTGACGAACGCCAATGTCCACCACAGCATGCGATCGAACTGCAACCCATGGCGGATGAGAATGGCGTGAACCGAATGTTGCCGGTGATTCTCGACGGCTGTGTCGGTTGCGGGGTGTGTGAAATGATCTGTCCGGTGGAACCGACCGTAATTGTTATCGACAGCAGTGAGAGCCGGGGGATGAGTGCATGAGCCAGTTTATTGATTCCCTCGCTGAACTACTGGGACGTGAGCCACGCAAGAAGCCGCACCCTGATGACATTATGCCGGAGATCGTGGCCATCCATCGGGATAAGCACGAGGACAAGTCCCGTATTGAAAAGATAAAAATGGAGATGGCGCACAAGGCACAGCATGCAGCCCCTGAGAAACTGCGCCGCAAACGCTGGGCCGTACTGATACTCGTCAATCTGTTGTTCGTGCTTTCCTTTCAGCTGGACATCCAGATGCTGGAGGGCGCCTTGACCGCCTCCCGGTTTGTCGGTTTTCATCTGGCCGATCTGAATTCCGCCTTGCAGGTCATGCTGGCCTACAAGCATGTGGTGATCAATCTGTTGATTGGCACGGTCACGGTGTTCATCGGCTGGTGGCTGCTGGGTGGCCGGACGTTCTGTTCCTGGGTCTGTCCCTATCATCTGCTGGCCGAGTGGGCCGAGATCATCCACGAGAAGCTGGCAAAGAAACGGCTGGTCAAGGACCATCCCTTTGATCGCCGTGCCCGTACCTGGTTCTGGCTGATCTTTGTCGTGCTGGCCCTGGTAACCGGTTATACCGTTTTCGAAACCATATCGCCGACCGGCATACTCAGCCGCGCGCTGATTTATGGCCCGGGTCTCGCGCTGTTGTGGGTGCTGTTGCTGTTGTTGTTCGAGATCTTCTACTCCCGCCGTGCCTGGTGCCGGTATGCCTGCCCCATTGGTCTGACCTATGGCGTGGTCGGCGCCCTGTCACCCTTCAAGGTCCAGTACCATCTGGAGAGTTGTTTTCACGAGGGTGAGTGCCGCAAGGTGTGCCTGGTGCCCCATGTCCTTAATACCGTCATCAAGGGGCGTGCCCGGGGCCAGGATGTGGATATCGGTGCCGACTGTACCCGCTGCGGTCGTTGCGTCGAGGCCTGTCCCACCAGTTCGCTGACCTACAAGTTCAAGGGGCTGGGTGACCTGCTCTGATGATACGTTTTCAACAGGTCTCCAAGCAGTTTCAACGCAACAGGGTGCTCGACGGCATCGACCTGGACATCGACCGGGGCGATCGGGTGGCGCTGGTGGGCTCCAATGGCGCCGGCAAGACCACGCTGATCCGCTGCCTGCTGGGTGAATACCGGTGTCTGGGGCAGGTGAGCGTCCATGGCCAGGACCCGCGACAGCAACGTACCGAAATTCTCAAGCATGTCGGTTTCGTGCCGCAGATCTCACCGCCACTGAAAATGCCGGTCGGCCAGCTGATCCGCTTCGCGGCCGGTGTCTGTGACAGTGATCCCTCGGTGATGCTCGCGGTCTCGGCGCAACTGGGCCTTGATGCACACCGCATCCGCCGGCAGCCGTTCAACAAACTCTCCGGCGGGCAGAAACAAAAGCTGCTGATCAGCATTGCACTGGGTCGTGACTGTGACCTGCTGGTGCTCGACGAGCCGGCGGCCAACCTTGACCCGGAGGCACGGCATACCTTCTTTCAGTTGCTGGCTGCACGGCAGACGCATGTGGCCATGATGATATCCAGCCACCGGCTGGACGAGGTCGCCGCCCTGGTCAATCGTGTGGTGGAACTCGACCAGGGCAGGATCGTGCTCAATGATCACGTGGCCGATCAGGTTGACATGAGCAGTATGCTCGACTGCCGCCTGATACTGACACGGGCGAGTAGTGCCTTTGCAGAGACCGTGCGTGAGTGGGGGTTTACCGATACAGGCGAAGGGGTGGTCTGGACCGGCCAAGTGTCGGGGCCGGACCGCTTGCGCTTCCTTGGCGTGTTGTCGCGTTATGCAGCCCTCCTGAAAGGAATCCAGCTGGAGGAAGCTCGTGAAGTGGGCGAGGGGAAGGCACATGCGCGGATTGTTTAAGGCGCCTTCGTCATGTTGCTTGCTGTTTGTATTCCTGCTGGCCGGCTGTTCCGGGGAGGACGCGACCGGGCCCGGTGACGTTCGCTGGGACCGCGAAAGCTGTACCCGCTGTGCCATGGCAGTCAGTGATCGTCACTACTCGGCCCAGGTGAGGGGTGGCACGGCCGGGCAGAAAACCCGGCTCTACAAGTTTGACGATATCGGTTGTGCAGTAGTCTGGCTGGACGGACAGCCATGGAAGGATGATGCACGCACCGAAATCTGGGTAACGGACCAGCTGAGCGGCGAATGGATCGATGCACGCCTTGCCAGCTATGTCACGGGCAAGGTAACCCCCATGGATTACGGTCTGGGTGCGCAACGGGAGGCTTCGTCCGGGGCCATGGATTTCACCCAGGCCAGGGAACATATATATACGGAAGATGATCGCAAACACCGGCACGGCGGTGGGTATCAACATTCAGATGCCAGAGAATAGCCCTTACCCGTTTATTTTTTACAGGTTTAATGATGAAACATCTAATACTTACAGCCACGGCCGATATCAGCGAGTCCCTGCGCTCGCGCTGGTTCATGGTGTATTCGCTGGTGTTCGGTGGCGTGGTGGTCGCCCTGTTTGTCTCCGGTCTGACTGAGTCCCGGGTGATGGGCTTTACCGGTCTGTCGCGCATGCTGGTGACCTATTTGCAGATCACCATGGCCATCCTGCCTGTGTTTGTCCTGATTACTACTGTGCGATCGGTTGCGGGTGACAGGGAAGCCGGCATCTTCGAGTACATGCTGTCATTGCCCGTCAGTCTTGCAGCCTGGTTCTGGGGCAAGCTACTGGGCCGCTTCCTGGTGGTGTTTCTGCCGGTGCTCCTCGCCATGCTGGGTGCGGTTGCCTGGGGCATGGCCAGGGGGGTGACAGTCCCCTGGTCACAGGTTGTGTATTACACCGGTTTCCTGCTGTCGCTGGCCCTGTGTTTCCTCGGCATCGGCATGCTGATTTCCACGCTGGCGCGTTCCTCTGACGTGGCGACAGGTACGGCCTTCGTCATCTGGCTGGTGTTGCTGTTGTTCATGGACCTGATTTTGCTGGGCCTGCTGATCAGAGAGGGGCTGCCCTCAGAAGGGGTGATCGCGGTGGCACTGGTCAACCCGCTGCAGGTGTTCCGTACCGCAGCCATGTTGCTGTTCGATCCGCAACTGGTACTGCTGGGACCGTCGGCGTATGTCATACTCGATCATTTCGGACGGCAGGGCTATATTGCCTGGGCCCTGTTTTATCCGGGCGCACTGGGTCTGCTGTGTGCCTGGCTGGGTTACCAGGTGTTTCGCCGGGGTGATCTGCCGTAAACTGCAGATACCAGCTAGTTTTCATCCATAATCACTGTAATTTCTCTCGCCAAGACGCAAAGACGCCAAGAAAGAATTTTAGTATGTATTTGATAAGAAGTTATAACTTTGCGATCTTGGCGTCTTTGCGAGAGTTATTCTTTGTGGGCAGATACCAGCTAAATAAAAACAGACTAAAATATTGCAAACCATGAATATAGCCGAACCCACAGCAGACCAGTTTCCCAATCCGGTCCTCACTTATATTGCGGCCACCCGCCCGCCCTTCATCCTCGCCACTGTCATGCCCATACTGCTGGGGCTGGCATTCAGTGTTTACCAGAATCACACCCTGCACTGGTCCGCTGCCGTTTTGACCTTACTCGCTGGCATGCTGCTGCATGCGGCAGTGAATGTATTGAACGACTATTATGATTCACTCAATGGCACAGACGAGCTGAACACGGAGCGGGTATTTCCGTTCACCGGTGGCAGCCGCTTTATTCAGAATGGCGTGCTCACGCGACATCAGACCCTGGTCTATGGCCTGGGTCTGATGCTGGCGACCAGCCTCATCGGCCTGTACCTGATCAGTCACGCCGGTATGGCGTTGTTCTGGCTTGGACTCTTTGGTGTGCTGCTTGGCTGGGGCTATTCTGCACCCCCGCTGTCGCTGAACAGCCATGGGTTGGGAGAAATATCCGTACTGACCGGTTTTGGACTGTTGCCGCTCGGCGCGGCACTGGTGCAGACCGGTGAGTTGTCCCTGACGCTGCTGCTGGTTTCCCTGCCGGTCGCTCTGCTGACCGCCAATCTGCTTTATATCAACCAGTTTCCTGACCGTAAGGCCGATATCCAGGCACACAAACTGCACTGGGTTGCACGGCTGCCACCGCAGACGGCGCGCTGGGGCTATGTCCTGATCGCGCTGCTGGCCTGGCTGCTGCTGCTGTCGCTAGTCGTGGCCGGGGTGTTACCGCTGCTGGCGCTGGTTGCCGCCTTACCGGCCGTCCTGAGTTTCAGGGCAGCACGGATGCTGCTGCACAATGCTACCCGGCCAGGGAACCTGGGGCCGGCGATTCAGCTGTCGATACTGGCCGTGCTCACGCATGCCGGCTTGCTGGCCCTGGTGCTTGTGGTGAGTCCGTTTACCGGCGCGGGATCCTGATATAACCTACATAAAGTCTGTTTTCTCATGGCACGTTTCCATCATACTATGACCTGGAATATTCCCCGTCTTCTTGTTAAATGACTGATAGTCAAAGCCTGCCACTGACCGGCTACGCACGTCTTACCCAACAGCAAGCGGCATCCAGGCTGGCAACTCAGTGGGTATATACTATTTTCAGGAGCAACCGAGTCGCATGGAAACAATCAGAAAACTTGTCCTGGCACTTATGCTGGCTGCTTGTGGTCAGGCGTGGGGCGGGTTTTATGATGGTTTTGCGCTCTATGAACAAGGGGACTATGCTGCGGCGTTGCGTGAATTCAGGCCACTGGCCGAGCAGGGTAATGCCTTTGCGCAATTATATCTCGGTGTTATGTATAACAATGGCTACGGTGTCCCGCAGAACTACAGGGAGGCGGTGAATTGGTGGCGCCAGTCGGCTGAGCAGGGGGTTAGCGTTGCTGAATTCAACCTCGGTGTTATGTACGAAACGGGACGCGGTGTTCCACAGGACTCCTGGAAGGCGGTAAAGTGGTATCGCATGGCAGCCGAACAGGGGGTTGCCAATGCACAAGTCAATCTTGGCAGTATGTTCGCCAAAGGCCAGGGTATCTCGCAGAACGACAGGGAAGCCGTGAAGTGGTTCCGCAAGGCGGCCGAGCAGGGTGATGCCCGTGCACAAGACCATCTCGGCGGGATGTATGCCAAAGGCCGGGGTGTCTCGCAAGACGACAAGGAGGCGGCGAAGTGGTTCCGCAAGGCGGCCGAACAGGGTGATACCCATGCGCAAGTCAATCTCGGTGAGATGTATGCCAAAGGCCATGGTGTCCCGCAAGACGACAAGGAGGCTGCGAAGTGGTTCCGCAGGGCAGCCGATCGAGGTGATGCCCTTGCCCAATACAGCATCGGTATTATGTTCGACAATGGCCAGGGTGTCCCGCAGGACTACCAGGCAGCGGTGCGGTGGTATCGCAGGGCGGCCGACCAGGGTAATGCCCTTGCGCAATACAATCTCGGTGGAATGTACGCCAAAGGCCTGGGTGTTTCACAAGATGACAGGGAGGCGGTGAAGTGGTACCGCAAGGCGGCCGAACAAGGTGATGCTCTTGCGCAATACAACCTCGGCGGTATGTACGACGAAGGCCAGGGTGTCCCGCAGAATGACGGGGAAGCGGCGAAGTGGTACCGCAGGGCAGCCGAACAGGGTATTGCCAATGCGCAATACAACCTTGCCCTTATGTACCACGATGGATTGGGTGTCCCGCTGGACTATGTGCAGGCATTTAAGTGGTTTGATATTGCCACCAGGGGTGGCGATGAAAATGCAGCCAGTGGACGTGAATTTGTAGCCAGGAAAATGACATCCGCCCAAGTCGCCGAGGCACAGAGGCTTGCCAGAGAATGGCGGCAGAAACCCGGAGCACAGCTGAATCAGAAACGTCCTGCAAGCACCCGGCCCCGGACTGACAATGAAACGACACAATATTGACGACCTGTAAGCAGCAGGATAGCTAAGGTTTTATGTATTTATAACAATAAGATATAGCTTTTCAAGCTTTGCGGCTGGCGAGATTTATTCTTTCTGGATGGACTCTCGTTTTTACGAAAAGTCTGAATGGGTGTACAATAAGGGGATTATTATATTAGGCAATAGTAATGTACAAGGATTTCTATCATCTAAGCACTAATCCCTTCAGGCTTGCGCCCGACCCGGGGTTCTGTTTTAGCCATTCTGGCTATACACGAGCCAGGGAATACCTCGAATACGCACTTGATCAGGGAGAGGGTTTTGTCATGGTGACCGGCCGACCGGGCACCGGCAAAACGTTGCTGCTGGAAACATTCCTCAAAGAAACCGACAACAACAGGGCGGTTGCAAGGCGTATCGCCGTTTCCAATTACGGGGCGGATGACCTGTTGCATGCTGTGGCTTATGCCTATGATATTGATACGGCGAATCTGGGCAAGGCAGCGCTGCGCCAACAGATACAACAGTACTTTTTAAAGCAGGAGCAGGCTGGCCGCCGCGTACTGTTGATTATTGATGAGGCCCAGGCCCTGCAGCACACCGCCCTGGAAGAACTGAGGATATTGGCAGACCTGCAGACCCAATCCCGCCTGATGCTGCAACTGTTTCTTGTCGGGCAGGAATCGTTGCAGGATCTGATGCGCTCCCCGGACATGGAGCAGTTCCAGCAACGCGTCATTGCAAACTATCACCTCGTGCCATTAAGCCTGATAGAAGTCAGGGCTTACATTGAACACCGCTTGCTACATGCCGGCTGGAGTGGAGCCCCCGAATTCACGAGTGCTGCAGTGTTGGCCATTTACCAGCTTAGTAAGGGTGTGCCCCGGCACATTAACAAGATATGTAACCGCTTACTGTTGCTTGGTTTCGGTAAAGGCAGTTATATATTTGACAAGGAGGACGTGCAGGAAATATCGGCTGAAATGCATGAAGAGCAATTAGCGCCCCTGGAGACCAGCCAGGTACCCTTCACCGATTCTGAAAGTATCACGAGTATCCCTGAAATCCGTGACGGCTTGATATCCGTTGCCGATCTGGCTATTCGGGCGGACAAGATGGATGCCCGTGCGTCTACCATTTCCGGGGTGTCTCGACTGGCGGCACAGAATAAAGAAGCGTTCAATAATCTCCATCATGACGATCCCGCTACCTGGTATCCGCAACATCCCTTACCTGCGGGCCGGGTGGCTGGTCCTGTAGCACACCGGAACCATGAGCGCTTCAACTGGAAAGGAGCTCTTGTGGCAACGGCCGCGATGCTGGCTATCTCGACGATCTTCATCGCAGCATTGCCATCGATTCTTGATAAGGTTGCAGTCAAAGACATGCTGTCATTTACAGATCGTCAATATCAGGAAACGCAGGATACGATCGCTACCGGCTCACCCGGCCTGTCTGACGATGAAATGGTCACTGATGAGTTGCCTGTGGAGCTAAGCAGTACTCCCGTGGAGTTCGGTGAACCTGCCGAGGATGAAACGGGTGCCAATGACCTCGCTCCTGATTCACCAGCGACAAACAATAAGCACTTGCTGACGATTGAGGAAGATAATGCCGATGCTGGCTACCAGGCAACTGCCAGTGAGGCAGACAGGCACCCACCGTCGGAAGAGGAGCAGCCTCCCGTGACTACAGCGTCTGTTCTGACAGCCCCGATTGCTGAAGCCGTAGAGCAGGGGGGTACTACGCAAGAGGAACAGCTTCCCGTGACTACAGCGTCTGTTCAGACAGCCCCGGTTGCTGAAGCCGAAGAGCAGAGTGGTACTACGCAAGATAAAACAATTGAGAAACTGCTTACACAGGGTCAACAAGCGGTAGATGAATACCAACTGGTGACGCCTGACGGTGATAATGCCTATGATTACTTCCGTGCAGTCCTTAAGCTGGATCCTGCCAGCGAAGATGCACATGCAGGTATTCAGGAGATTATAGATCTGTATATTATCTTTACACGAAAAGCGGTTGATCTTCTTGAGTATGACAGGGCGGAACGATATCTCGAGCGCGGGCTCAGTATTCAGCCAGATAATAGTGAATTACTGGCATTGAAGGACAGCGTCAATAATAAGAAAGGCAGTGTGCCTGCAGCGCAAGAGGCAGTGAGTGCCAGGCGACGGTTGACACGCAAAGGCATGATGCCACAAACGTTCCTGAATAAGCGGCAAGCCGAGGACAGAAGGCGTGAAGTGAGTGTTCCAGCCGGTCTGGATGGCTAGGAGCCTGTCGGACTTAGGGGTTCGTAGCGAGGCGAGTGGGAGAACGAGAACAAATGGTCACAATTTTGAGGCGCATAGTGGGCCTACGTAACGAGAAATTGGGGGCATTTGGGTCGCTCTCCCGCCGCCGTAGTAGAATCTTCCTAAGTCCGACAGGCTCCTAGAACAAGGTTATATCTAGCAAGACCAGGTCTCAGACTGACGAGACATGAAAGAGATCATTTTCTCTCGCCAAGACGCCAAGACCGCAAAGGTTTTTCTTGGCGAACTTTGCGCCTTTGCCTACAGGGATGTAGGTAAGGGGCGTTAGCAGGAGCGGTAGCTTTGCGAGAGTCATTATTGAAATTTGACTCATTTGTGATGTTGGCGACTCAAGGATTCCTAGTACTAGTAACGGACTGCGGGTGTTTCTATCCTGAGACCATTGGAGCGCGACATGATATACAGCCCCAGCAAATTGATCTCATCGGAGTCCGCAGCAAAAGGTTCGGCGCGCATTAAGTTAAGGCATTGTTGTATCCGCTGGTGAAGATTTGTTATTTCTCCGGTTCCAAGCCGGTAGGCGGGAAAACCATTACCCTGCCCCTGACTGATTTTCTGTCCCCGTATCATTTGTCCGGGGTATACGTCATGGCAATGGTGGCAGGCCATATCGATCAGGCCAAAGCGTGTGTTATAAAGCTGTTCGCCTTCTTTCAGCAACTCAGCCATAGCACCGTCTGTTTGCACATTGACGGCTTCTCCGATTGCCCGGTTACGAACGAAGGTCTCCAGGGCAACAAGATCCGGATGGTCGGTCGGTAGTGTTTTGCTGCCAGTGGTATTGTCACGACAACGGCTGATCCTCTTCTGCAGGGTCACGATTTCCGCGGCATCCTCACTATAGACAGGGTAGCGGGCAATGTTCTTTGTATTCAGACTTGCCCCGTCCTTGCCATGACATTCAGCACAGGCCTTGCCGGAGCCATTCTGTATGTTGTTAAACAAGAGCTGGCCCCGCTCAACTGCAAGCATCCCCGGATTCTCGAAGTCATCATCCTGCATGGCACGAGATTCCGGTTTGATATAGTCGTAACCGGATTTGGCTTCACCGGCCAATACGGCTATTGCCGGAACCGCCAGCAGGAAACCGCAGAATAACAGGGTGGTTTTGTTAAAGGGAATCATTTGAGTGTGGCCAGGTAGGCAATGACGTCCTCGACCTGCTGGGCTGTCAGGAAAGTTCTGCCCCGATACTCTTTCCCTGGACGGTTGATCAGGCGTGGATCACGATAAAAACCGGGCATGATCGACATCGGGTTGATGTGGCGCGTATCGACAACACGCAGACGGATCATGGGCACTGACAGACGCGCAGCAATGCCTGCCAGTGGCGGCCCGATGGTGCCGTAGGCTTCGATGCCAGGGATAGGCAGTTGATGACAGGCAAGGCAATTGCCACGGCTGCCGTCAGATGCGATCTCTCTGCCACGTTGCGCGTCACCTGCAAGGCTGCATAAGGGCTCCACAATGGCGTAATCTGCGACTTGCCAGCGACAGTAATCATCTGGCAAGGCGTCCTGTGCGCTTGTTATCCCGGAAAATGGTATGTAGGCTAACAGAAAAAGGATCGATTTTTTATGAGGTTGCATCGTTGTGATGGCGTAATTCAACTGTCTGGAATAGGGATACCGGTTTCCGCGACTCTATATTGCAGGGAGACGGCATGCAACTCGTGCTCGCGAATGACAGCTTTGTCATTTTAGCGGTCGGGCGGCATCGTCACCCCAGTAATTATAATAATTATGCATATAATTAGTAAGTAACAGTTTCTTGTTGATGCCAGCCATGACAGAAACGGATCACTCAACGCTAACGAATGCACCTGCGCCGCGTTATACCCTCATCTGGGTTGGTGTACTGATTGGTGTTGCTTTTTATTTTTTCGACGTCTGCATCGATTCCATGGCGTTCAACAAGGGAACACTGCGCGACCTGTTGCTGCACCCAACAGCGCATGAGCTGTGGATGCGGCTGAGTGTCCTCACGTTTTCCACGGGTTTCGGGATCTACGCCTACACCGTATTGCTGCGCGAGCAGGCCACCAGCGTACGCGCACATAAGGCGGAGAAGCGCCTGGAAGTATTGTTCAATTCGGCGGCCGAATTCATCATTCTCATCGATGCTGAAGGTACTATCCTGCGCGCCAATCAATGTCTATTCACAACCACCGGTTACTCCAGTGGCGAAGTCATCGGCAAGAATATCAAGGAATTTTTCACCCCGG
>Ga0316192_10000819_pt1 | contig 22804 bp, 23 predicted proteins | sample MerIslwburrow_MG_FD_204931 | JGI IMG/M metagenome (GOLD analysis project Ga0316192, IMG submission 204931) | Coastal sediment microbial communities from Maine, United States - Merrow Island worm burrow | ecosystem: Environmental > Aquatic > Marine > Coastal > Sediment | place: USA: Maine...
CAGCCCACTCTATAAAGGGTGGAAGTGGCACCTTTGGATTTACAAATATTGCTGATTTCACCCATGTGATGGAGACATTGCTGGATGAAATGAGAGATGGCCGTCGTCAGGTTACCGCCGAAGCTGGAAATGTTCTTCTTGCTTCAGTGGATGTATTGCGTGAAATGCTGACGGCGACCAGTGAAGATGCTGAAGTGGATCCTGAAAGAGTCAAGGTGCAAAAGGCTGATCTTGACCGGCTCTTGGCGGGTAATTCTGCAGCAGAAGAGATAGTAGAGCCTGATGGTGATGAAGCAGCGCCAGCCGCGAGTGAGCAAACAGGCTGGCATATCGTTTTTCATCCACATTCCCATATGATGCGCACTGGTAACGATCCATTGCGCCTTCTTCGTGAACTAAAAAGTCTCGGTGAACTAACCGTTAAAGTCGATATAGAGCCATTGCCTCCATTGTCAGAGCTTGAACCAGAAGATTCATATCTGAGCTGGGACATGCATCTGATGGGTGATGTTTCCAAAGAGAAAATTGATGATATTTTTGATTGGGTTGAGGATGATTGTGACCTATCAATTGAATCACTCTCCCCTGAGTCGGCAGCCCCGGCTGTCGCAACTGAAGATGTAAGTGAATCAGAACAGGAGGCAGAAGCTGTAGCTGCCCCAGCGCCAGTTGAGCGTCGTGCAGCAGGTACTGATCGACGAGCAACTGACCGAAGAGAAAGTGCCAAAAAGTCTGCACCCAGTGGTGGAGCAAGCTCGATACGAGTGGACATCAGCAAGATAGATGCGTTGATCAACATGGTTGGCGAGTTGGTTATTACACAATCAATGCTAAGCATGATGGGTGAAGAGTTTGATATCAGCCAGGTAGAACGTCTGCGTGAAGGTTTAGCTCAACTCGAACGGCATACGCGTGAGATGCAAGAAAGTGTCATGCAGATCAGGATGCTTCCAATCAGTTTTACCTTCAGCCGCTTTCCTCGTTTGGTACATGATTTAAGTACAAAAATGGGTAAGAAAATTGAATTAAAAATGACGGGTGAGGCCACTGAGGTAGATAAAACAGTAATTGAAAAAATAGGTGACCCATTAGTACACCTTGTGCGTAACAGTTTGGATCATGGTATTGAATTGCCGGAAGACCGGGTTGCTGCAGGCAAGCCAGAGCTGGGAACAGTCGAACTCAATGCTTCTCACCGTGGAGGCAATATCATCATTGAAATCAAGGATGATGGTAAAGGTCTGGATAAAGAAGTTTTACTGAATAAGGCTATAGAAAAGGGTGTGGTATCTGCTGATGCAGTGTTGTCTGACCAACAGGTATATGAGTTGATTTTTGGTGCAGGATTTTCAACAGCTGAAACTGTCAGTGATGTTTCTGGGCGCGGTGTAGGCATGGATGTTGTGCGAAGAAACATAAATGAACTTGGTGGCAGCATTGAGATACAGTCAGAAGTTGGTGTTGGTTCATCATTTGTTATTCGCTTACCGTTAACGCTAGCAATACTGGATGGGCAGACAGTATCCATTGGAAGCGAGATGTACATCGTACCTTTAGTGTCTATCATTGAATCCATTCAAATTAAAGAAGATATGGTTAACATGCTTGCAGGCAAGGGAGAGACTTTCAAGCTTAGAGAAGAGTATCTTCCTATCGTTCGTCTTCACGAGGTATTAGGTGTTGAAGATGCCAAAGCAAAAGAAATAAATGAAGGGTTGCTGGTTGTCGTAGAAGGTGAGGGTCGGCGATGTGGGCTTTTTGTTGATGATTTGCTTGGTCAGCAGCAGGTGGTTATTAAATCACTTGAAGCAAATTATAGAAAAATTGAAGGACTATCAGGTGCAACGATTTTAGGTGATGGTTCTGTCGCACTTATTTTAGATATCCCAGGTCTTATTCGAATGGCGGGTAAAGGCCCTGCAGATTACGACAATAATGTTAGAAAGACTGCATGAATGTTGATCTCATAGATTAAGGCAAAAGACATGAGCAAATCACAATCTACAGAACCAGAAAATCTACAGGCTGAGGAATTTTCTGATGAAGAAAATGCTCAATACCTGACATTTGAACTTGCAGGCGAGGATTATGGTGTTGATATCCTGCGAGTGCAGGAGATAAGAGGTTGGGATGTGGTAACTCGGATTCCCAATGCTCCTCCTTATGTAAAAGGTGTTTTGAATCTGCGTGGCGCAATTGTCCCGATATTTGATCTGCGAGAGCGTTTTGATTTGCCATTCCATGAATACACAAAAGATACAGTGGTTATAGTGCTGCGCATTAACAGCCATACCGGAATGCGAATAATGGGTGTGATTGTGGATGCAGTTTCAGATGTGTTGAATGCTAATAGCGAGAAACTTACTAATGCACCAGATTTTGGTGGTCGGGTTGCAACTGAATTCATTGCGGGTCTTGTCTCAGCTGGAGATAAAATGGTGATGCTTTTAGATGTAGATAAATTGCTTAGCCAGGATCAGGGTGATTCCGAGTTGGCGGTAGCAAGCTAGATTTATTTTTTGAGGCAAAGATTATGGGTTTTTTAAATAATATGAAATTGTCACAGAAGTTGCTGATGATGGTCATGATTCCTGTGGTTGTCATGCTTGGGTTTGCTGCTGTACAGGCAACAGCGGCATTGTCGCTGAGGCAGACATCTGTCCAGTTGCAATCGATGTCAGCGCTAGGCATTCATGCCAGTAGCCTTGTGCATGAGTTGCAGAAAGAGCGTGGTATGACAGCCGGATTTCTTGGCAGTAAGGGTGCAAAGTTTGGTTCTGAGTTAAAAGGACAGCGGCGAGCAACCGATGAAAAGGCAGAGGCATTGAAGCTATTTTTAGCCGATTTTGATTTGTCTTCGATGAATAAGCGTTTTCAAAGTGGGTTGGAAGGAGCGCTTGAGCGCCTAAAACAGATTGAGCAAAAGCGCGATGCTGTGGATGCTCAAAGTATTCTGCTAAAGGGCGCGCTGGGTTACTACACCGGTATGAATGGAAGCTTTCTTGGGCTGGTTTCAGAGTTGTCTGCGGTTAGTCCAGATGGTGAGCTTGCGATTATGACAGCTGCTTATGCAAACTATTTGCAAGGTAAAGAGCGAGCAGGCATTGAGCGTGCCGTACTCGCTGGTGTGTTTTCCAGGGATGACTTTGGCGGTATGTTCAATAAGTTTATGGGGCTTGTTACAACGCAAACAAACTACACTAACGTCTTTCTTTCATTGGCAACCGAAAAAGATGCAGACTTTTTTTCAAAGACAATGGTTGGTGAATTTATTGATGAAACGGACAAGATGCGCAAGGTTGCAGTTGAAAAAGCAACGACTGGCGGGTTTGGTATTGATGCGGGTTATTGGTTCAAAATGCAAACGGGCAAAATCAATCTGCTGAAAAAGGTTGAAGACAGTCTTTCTGCAGGGTTAACAGAGAAATCTGAAATACTGAAAAAGAGTGCTACAAATGACCTGATTCTTAGCCTCTCCTTGGCGCTGGTGGGTTTTCTTGTGGCGGCAGGCCTGGGTACAGTAATTGGTCGCGGTATTCGGGCGCAGATGGGTGGTGAGCCAGGAGAGATTGCCGATATTGCCAACAACATTGCAAATGGCCAGCTGGATCTGAATGCAGGTAGTGGGCAGCAGCATGTTGGAGCTTATGCGGCTATGGTGAAAATGCAGAGCAGGATAGCTGATGTTATTGAAAATGATATTCAGTCCATTGTTGATTCGGCCCGTAATGGTGATCTAAGTCAGCGTGTTCCCCTTGATGGAAAAGAGGGGTTCTATAAAAAACTTAGTGAGGGCGTCAATGACTTATTAGAAGTAAGTGATAGCGTGGTTAATGACACCGTGCGTGTGTTTGGTGCCCTGGCACAGGGTGATCTAAATGAGTCAATTACCCGTGACTATAAAGGATCGTTCAATCAGCTTAAACAAGATGCCAATGCCACCATTGAGAAAATTAGAGAGGTCATTGAGGGTGATATTCAGGCCATGGTCAATAGTGTGCGTGCAGGTGATTTAGATCGCCGTATCGATATGGATGGCAAGCAAGGGTTCTTCAAAGAGTTAAGTGTGGGAATCAATGATCTAACTGAGACGCTTAGCTTGGTATTCAACGACATTGCCAGCGTAATGGCATCATTGGCGAAGGGGGATTTAACTCAGGGCATGACGGGTGAATACCAGGGAATGTTTGCTGAAGTGAAAAATGATGTTAATGGAACACGTGATAATCTGGCTGACATTGTTTCACAATTACGTGATGCAACAGATCAGGTGAATACGGCATCAGAAGAGATTTCAGCGGGTAATAACAGTCTCTCTGCACGAACAGAGCAACAAGCCAGTGCATTGGAAGAGACAGCCTCCAGCATGGAAGAGTTAACCAGCACGGTAAGAAATAATGCTGATAATGCGCAGCAGGCAAATCAAGTTGCAGTGACAGCCAAGCAAACGGCTGAGCATGGCGGTGAAGTGGTGGGTAACGCCATACGTGCTATGGAGGAGATAAATGCTTCCAGTAACAAGATTGCGGAGATTATTGGTGTTATTGATGAGATTGCTTTCCAAACCAATCTGCTTGCATTGAATGCCTCGGTTGAGGCAGCAAGAGCTGGTGAACAGGGTCGCGGGTTTGCGGTTGTAGCAACTGAGGTGCGAAACCTGGCGGGTCGCAGTGCGACGGCAGCCAAAGAGATAAAAGACCTCATTCAGGATAGTGGAGAAAAAGTAAAGGTTGGTGCTGACTTGGTAAGTGATTCAGGTGAAACGCTAGAAGAGATCGTTGGTGCTGTTAAAAAGGTAGGCGATATTATCTCTGAGATTTCAGCAGCAAGCCAGGAGCAGTCGGCTGGTATTGATCAAATAAATCAAGCTGTAACAAGTCTGGATGAGTTGACCCAGCAAAATGCTGCGCTGGCGGAAGAGACATCTGCTGCCTCATCTTCCATGACTGATAAAGCGCGGGATATGAATGAGATGATGGGCTTTTTTACCGTGCCAGGTGGAGTTGCTCGATCCACTGCACCTCGTGCAAAAGCAGCCCCAGCAGCCCCACCTGCACCAAAAGCAACACCTTCTGCAGCATCAAAGCCAGCATCAAAGCCAGCGGCTGCTCCAAAACGTGAGTCAGCTGAACAGCCTAAATCAACCGTAAAGACGATTGTTGATGATGGTGATGATGGTGAATGGGCAGAATTCTAGGTCATTGTTTTCAAGGCTGTTAATTAATACAGGCTTTGAAGGAGACAGATTATGAGTGCAGGAGAAGCAAACAATGGTGCAGCTGCTGATGGGTCATCGAGTCTTGAAGGATTGGCGGGACAATACCTGAGCTTTGAGCTTGCGGGTGAGATCTATGGTGTTGATATCCTGAAAGTGCGTGAGATTAAAGGCTGGGAAGAGGTGCGGCCATTGCCAGATATGCCAGAGTACATCAAAGGTGTGCTGGACTTGCGTGGTGTCATTGTACCAATCGTTGATCTTCGGATCCGCTTTCAACTGGAGAGTTGTGAATATACGCCAACCACAGTGATTATCGTACTGTCTGTCGAACACGAAGGGCAGCAACGTGTTGTTGGCATGGTTGTTGACGGTGTTTCTGATGTACTGGATGTATCAGCTGGAGAGGTAAGAACTGCTCCAGACTTAGGTGGCAAGATCAGTAATCATTATATTAAAGGCATGGTTACATTGGCTGAAAAAATGGCGATTTTATTGGATGTTAATAAATTGCTCGATTTGCGGGAGATGGGGTTGCCTGACGCATTGGATTAATAGTCTGAAAGCAGAAAATATATGAGAATAATTGCCGTAATTAATCAAAAAGGCGGGGTTGGAAAAACAACAATTACTGCAAATTTAGGCCATGCTCTACAGAGGGCGGGAAACAGAGTGATGCTCATTGATATGGATCCTCAAGGGCAACTCACAACCAGCCTTGGTATTTTTAAGCTGCCGACACATGGCATTGATATAGTGTTGTTGGATCAGGCATCGCTGCAAGCGGTAGAGATTCATACCCGGGAGAATTTAGTACTTGTACCGGCTGGATGTCGATTGGCAGAGGTGGAGCACCTCAATGATGGAGGTGTTAGTAGAGCTGCATTGTTGGACGTGGCATTGAAACGTGAAAATCTAGATTATGATTTTATATTGCTTGATTGTCCTCCGGCCTCTGGGCTTTTATCAGCAAATGCAATCATGGCAGCAGATGAGGCGTTAATTCCCGTGAGCGGTGATTATTTATCGCTTAATGGTGTAGCCCATTTATTATCCACCTTGAAAAAGTTTGAGTCTTTGCGTTCAAAAAATCTTCAGCAGTGGGTTGTGATAAGCAGGTTTCATACAAGGCGTCGATTATCAAAAGAAGTGCGCACCAAATTGCTCAATCATTTCCCAAATAAAGTACTAATGACAGAGATCAAAGAGGCGGCAGCATTGGCAGAGTGCCCAGCGGTAGGGCGTACCATTTTTGAATTTAGAAGGACTAGTAATTCTGCACAGGACTTTACGCAGCTTGCCCATGATTTAATTGAGAGGAGAACCCACTAATGGCTACACGTAAAAAGACGGCAGTGAGCAGTAAAAAAAAGAGTAGCCCAAAAAAGGTAATTGAGCATGATCCATTTTCAATGCCTGGGGAAGAGCAAGAAAATGAGGTGTTCGAATCACCACCTGTAACACAGGAAAAAGCAGAAGCAAAACCCAAAAGTGAAAGTGAAAAAAAAGCAGAGGCTCCATCAGTGACTAAGGATGAGAGCGAGTGCATCGATTTTGGTAGTTCTCTTGTGATTAGCGAAGTTGAAGTCTTCCGTAATGATTTGCTGAATGCTCTGCAAAATGGTGAAGATCTTGTTCTTGATGGTGGTGAAATACAGCAAGCCGATGGGGCTGGGTTGCAGCTTTTAGCAGCCTTTGCTCAGGAGGCTGAAAAGATGAGTGTTGCATTTAAATGGCAAGCTGCCTCACAGGTGTTATGTGAAGCATCAGCCCAACTTGGCTTGACTGAAATATTGCAGCTTAACGAAATCTGCCAAGCGGCATAAATTTCTATAATTTCAGGGTGTAACTTATGGCACAATCAGAATCCAAATCAGGGCCATCAATGGCAAGTAATCCAGACTTGGACTGGAGTCAAGTGCGTGAAACTGTACGCATGTTAGAGCTGGCTGCTGCTCAGGTTAATATGGCAATGAGAGAGGGTGATGACTCTGTTGGTGCCTTGAGTAACTCATTTACATCGATGATAGGCAGTGTGAATACTATCTCAACAGCACTTAAAGAGATGGAATGCAGTGAAAGCTCAGCAATGGCTCAGCAGACAATAAAAAACAATTGTGCCCAAGTTCAAGAACAGATGCAGTCGGCTATTGTTGCATTTCAGTTTTATGATCGACTATCGCAACAGTTAGCTCATGTAATACACAGCCTGGATTCAATGGGAGAGTTGATCGGTAATCATGAACAACTCTATAACCCTTTTGAGTGGAAAGGATTGCAGGAAAAAATTCGTGCACGATACAGTATGCAGGAAGAGCAAGAGATGTTTGATGCATTGTTAAATGGTGCTAGCGTTGAAGAGGCATTGGAAATCTGCGTAGAAAAAATGGCTAATAGACCTGCAGATGATGACGTTGAATTATTTTAGAGGGCTACGATGTGACCACGCAAAACAGGGAGTTTAAGTTTACAAAAAAAGATTTTGATTTCTTGCGTACTATTTCAAATTCACGTACGGGTATTGTCGTATCAGATGATAAATTTGACATGTTTTATGCAAGATTATCCCGGCGTTTACGAAAGCTTGGTCTAAGTGATTTTAAACAGTATTGTGGCTTTATTGAAGCTGATGATTCAGGTGAAGAGGTGCTGGAGTTGGTTAATGCCATTACAACTAACTTAACAGCATTTTTTAGAGAAAATCACCACTTTGAGTTTCTGGCGAATACTGTCCTGCCTAAGCTTTTACGAGAAAATAAGGATGAACGTAAAATACGAATCTGGTCGGCTGGTTGCTCAACAGGTGAAGAGCCATACTCTTTGGCAATAACACTAAAAGAAAATCTGCCTGCTAATTTGCACTGGGATACGCAAATATTAGCTACTGATATTGACTCCAATGTTTTGTCAAAAGCATCCAAAGGTGTATATGCAGAAGACCGGGTAAAGGATATGTCTAAACAGAAGTTGCGCGATTGGTTTATGAAGGGCGCAGGTTCAAATGCTGGTTCCGTCCGTATTAAGCAGGATGCCAGATCGCTAATTAAATTTGGCCAGCTTAATCTAATGGAAAACTGGAGTGTTGGAGATATAAAAGATGTAATTTTCTGTCGTAATGTTGTTATTTATTTTGACCGCGAGTCAAAAACAAATCTTATAAACCGCTATGCTGATAACTTAAAAGATGGAGGATATTTGTTTATTGGACACTCCGAGTCATTATATAAAATAACAGACCGGTTTGAGCTCATTGGAAATACTATTTATCAAAAAATAAGGTAGCATTGATAATGAGCATGATTGAAAAAAAAGATTTTCCTCCTGTTATAGATGGCTTTGAAAATATCAATCGATATTGGGATAAGCGGCATAAGATAATAGCAGCAAAAATCTTGCCTGGTGAATACTACGTTACAAAGCAGAATGAAATGGTATGTACAGTTCTTGGTTCCTGTGTTTCTGCATGCATACGTGATAGCAAAGCGGGTATTGGTGGTATGAATCACTTTATGCTGCCATTGTCAGAAGATGGTAACTGGGGTGGTGCAGATAGTCTTGTTAGCACGGCAACACGCTATGGCAACTATGCAATGGAACACATGATTAATGATATTCTTTCTCATGGAGGTAGGCGTCAAAATCTTGAGGTTAAGGTGTTTGGGGGCGGTAAAATAATGGCCTCGATGACGGATATCGGAAATAAAAACATTCAATTTGTCCAAGATTATCTTGCACAAGAAGGGCTGAAAATAACCGGGGAGGACTTGGGTGATATCTATCCCAGAAAGGTGCTGTATTATCCTTACAGTGGCCGGGTTTTAATGAAAAAGCTTAAAGATCTTCACAATGATACGATTATCAAACGTGAAAAAGCCTATCAACATGATCTTGAAGTAAAGCCAGTGGAAGGTGATATTGAATTGTTTTGATTAGGTATTAATAAAAATCAATACGATAGCTGAGCTATTAATTATGATTAAAGTTTTAATAATTGATGATTCTGCGCTAGTCCGGCAGTTGCTAACTGAAATTCTGGATGGTGCGTCGGGTGTTAAAGTGGTGGGTGCTGCTGCTGATCCGTTTGTAGCGCGTGACAAGATAAAAAAATTAAACCCAGATGTTTTGACGCTTGACGTGGAAATGCCACGCATGGATGGTATTACCTTTTTAGGCAATTTAATGCGCCTGCGTCCAATGCCTGTAGTAATGATTTCTACCTTAACGGAAGCGGGAGCAGATGTTACTTTGCGTGCGTTGGAATTGGGTGCGGTTGATTTTATACCAAAGCCGAAAGTAGATGTTGCTCAGGGGTTGGATGAATATGCTAAAGAGATAATTGCAAAGGTAAGAACGGCTGCTGGCGCGCGCGTGCGTGCAATTCGAAGTGCACCTCAAAAAGTCGAGGAGAAGCTTTCAGCTGATGCGGTATTGTCAAAACAGGTTCAGGCCAAACATTTCCGCACGACTGACCGCATTATAGGTATTGGTGCTTCAACTGGTGGGACAGAGGCTATAAAAGATGTATTGGCTGGGTTGCCAGCAGATATGCCAGGCATTGTCATTAGTCAGCATATTCCTGCAGCATTTAGCAAGCCGTTTGCAGATCGGGTTAATTCACTGTGTCAGCTAACAGTATCGGAGGCTGTTAATGGGCAACAGATCATTCCTGGGCATGCATATATAGCACCAGGTGATAAGCATTTACTGGTAGAGCGTGATGGTGCACGGTATGTTTGTACACTTAATGATGGGCCAGCTGTTAATCGGCATAAGCCTTCTGTTGATGTGATGTTTAGATCATTGGCACAGAATGCTGGGCCAAATGCAATAGGTCTGATGTTGACAGGGATGGGGGCCGATGGTGCAGAAGGGATGGGGGAGATGAAGGAAGCGGGTGCTTCAATTGTGGCTCAAGATGAAAATTCCAGCGTTGTGTGGGGGATGCCAGGTGAGGTTGTTAAGCGTGGATTTGCAGATACAGTGTTACCGTTACACAAAATTGCAGGCAAGCTTATATCGCTAGCAACTGCATAAGTATTAAGGAAAGGGTGCTTAAGTTTTCGTAGGAATATCCGATATCCAATATACAAGAACTGAATCCGAGAAGTTAAATGAGATTTTTGAACGGAGCATATTTTAAACACCACTGGCTTCCGCTAACAGCCAGTGGTGTTGTATTGCTTGCCACAGGTTTGATTTTATCTCCTACTGCAGCTTTAAGTGGTTTTCTGGTGTTGTCGGTTTGGATAGCGGTTTCAGTGCGCTCGATGCAAGGGTACTCTGAGGTTGAAGAGACTGGGTTAAACAGTAAAACTGAGCGAGAAAAGTTGGATGCAGCAGTTCATGGTTTGGTGTTGGGTCTAGATGCCGGATTTACAGGTATTGCGCACCAGATGCGCGGAGAGTTAACGTCTATCCGCAACCTTGTCTCTGATGCAGTAGCTACTTTGCAACAAAGTTTTGAGGGGCTGAATGAGCAGGTTGGTCAGCAGCAGAGCATCGTAAATCAGATGGTCAGTGGTTTGTCTGATTCAGATGATGACCAGGGTGAGCATGTCTCTTTTGCTGCATTTACACAACACACCGACGAAGTTTTACGTTATTTTATTGATTACGTGATTAGCCTTAGTGCCGGCAGCATGAATATGGTTGGGCAAATAGATGATATGTCTGATCGTATGGAAGAGGTTAATAAGTTGCTGGATGGTGTTAAGGCGATTGCAGATCAGACCAACCTTCTTGCACTAAATGCGGCAATTGAGGCTGCAAGAGCCGGTGATTCAGGGCGTGGTTTTGCAGTTGTTGCAGATGAAGTGCGGAAGCTGTCACAAAGGTCTACCCGATTTAATGAAGAGATTCGTTCTGTACTTCTTTCTGCACAACAAAATGTTAATGATGCGCGTTCTACGGTAGGAGAGTTGGCATCTAAAGACATGAACTTTGCGCTGAAGTCAAAAACCAGAGTAGATGAGATGATGGTGCATATCAGCGCGCTGAACAAAGAGACAGAATCACGTATATCTGAAATATCTTTTATCACCGGGCATATTAATGGGCATGTTGGTGATGCAGTTAGGTCTTTGCAATTTGAAGATATTGTGGGTCAATTAACTGAGTACACGAGTGGGCATTTAGAACGTGTTGAAAACATGATTCAAAGCATTGATGAAGGCATCAAAGATCTACGCTTAAATGCAGATGATGGAATTGAGGACTATATTAAAGGATTGGAAGAGATATGCGAGCGGGTTGCTGTTTTGGATGAGGCAACACAAACGGAACTGCACAATCCTGTCTCGCAGGAAAATATGAGTGAAGGTGAAGTAGAGCTTTTTTAAGCCACATTAAACTAGGGGTAAGCTGTGGGTATTGCTTCAAATATTTCAGAAAATGAAAAAAAAATGACAATGGTCTTAAGTGAGCGCTTTGACTTTTCATGTCACGGTGATTTTCGTGATGCATATCGTTCAGTTGACCCCACTCAATTTGAGATTACTATTGATTTTAGAGCGACTGATTATATCGATAGTGCCGCCCTTGGTATGTTGCTGGTACTTAGGGAGCGGGCAGGAGGGGATCGTGCAAATATTACCCTAAAATCATGCCAGCCATCAGTGCAGCAGATTTTGGATATCACACATTTTGAAGAGCTTTTTAAGTTCAGTGCTTAAGTTAAGGTGACAATATGAGTGTTTCAACTACAGTATCTTCAGATCAGAATGAAGTTACCATTCAAGTAACAGGACGTTTTGATTTTTCCACTCATCGTGAATTTGTCAGTGCATATAAAGAGCATCCAAAAGGGGAGTTATCTTTTGTGGTGGATCTTCAAGGAGCTGATTATATGGATAGTTCGGCGATGGGTATGCTGCTGCAGCTGCGTGAATATGCTAAAAGTGATAAAAATGTCCGGTTGATTAATGGCAATGATGGTATTCGTGAAATCTTACGTATCGCTAACTTTGATAAGCTATTCACTATTGAGTAATCTGTTGCGTATTGTCTCTTAAATTTAAGTCCGAATTTGACGCTGTTCGGAAGTTAATTTAATCTGATAGGAATATTTATCGATTAGGATTGCGTCATGAAGCTCCAGCCTGTTGTGCTATCCGGTGGATCCGGAACCCGTCTTTGGCCTCTATCTCGTGGAGCTTACCCTAAACAGTTCCTCTCTCTCTTTGGGAAGCATTCATTATTTCAATCAACAGTATTGAGACTGGAGGCGCTTGAGCAAGAGCATCCTGAGTTGGCGATTACAGTTGCTGACACCCTTGCTGTCTGTAATGAAACTCACCGTTTTCTGGTTGCTGAACAGTTTCGGCTTCTGGGTCAGAGGCCAGCCTCAATTATGCTTGAACCAGCCGGGCGTAATACGGCCCCAGCACTGACTCTTGCAGCCATAATGGCTACTCAAAATGATGCTGATTCTGTGCTTATCGTCATGCCCGCTGATCATCTTATTGTAGATGAGGTGGCGTTTAGAAAAGTGGTTGCTCGTGGGGCGGCGCTAGCATCAGAAGGTGCAGTGGTGACTTTTGGTATTGTGCCAACCTCGCCTGAAACGGGCTATGGCTATATACAAAAAGGCGCAGCTGCTGATGCGCAAAATAGTGAAGCATTCAGACTCCAGGCTTTTGTTGAAAAGCCGGATCAAGCTACGGCACAACGATATCTGGATAGTGGGGAATATCTTTGGAATAGTGGGATATTCATGATGCGTGCCTCAGTGTGGCTGAAGTTGATAGAGCGTTATGAGGTTGATATCGCTGAAGCCTGCCGGGCCTCCTTTGCTGAAGGGGAGGTGGATGGTGACTTCTTTCGGCTAGATGCTAAAAGCTTTGAGCGCTGTCCATCGGACTCAATAGATTATGCGGTCATGGAGAAGCTTTCTGGAGAAAAAGGTGATTCAGATATCAAGGCTATTGTGTTGCCGATGTCAGCAGATTGGTCTGATGTGGGGGCCTGGCCTGCGTTGTGGGAGGTAAAAGACGCGGATGAGCAAGGTAATGTTGCTGAAGGTGATGTTTTAACGCATAACTCCACTGATAATCTTTTGATCGCACAGCATCGCCTACTGGCAACGGTAGGGGTGAATAACCTGGTTGTTGTGGAGACACCGGATGCTGTTTTGGTAGCGGACAAAGCGTGCGCCCAAGATGTAAAAATCATTGCGGAACAATTGAAACGAGAGCAGCGCAGTGAATCTCAATTCCACCGCCGGGTACATCGCCCCTGGGGGGACTATGAACCCATCGATGAAGGTGATCGCTATCAGGTTAAGCGATTGACGGTAAAGCCAGGTGCTTCACTCTCATTGCAGATGCACCATCATCGGGCAGAACATTGGGTTGTGGTACGCGGTACGGCCAAGGTGACGCGCAACGATGAGATTTTGTTGTTAAGTGAAAATGAATCCGTCTATATCCCCCTGGGAGCCACGCACCGGCTGGAAAACCCCGGTGCTATACCATTGGAGCTTATTGAGGTGCAATCAGGTAGCTATCTGGGTGAGGATGATATCGTCCGTTTTGCGGATGACTACAACCGTAAATCTTCAGATTGATTCAAATTACAAGTTGCAGGTGGAAAAGGATATAATTCCCGCCCAAACACCTTCTTCTTCAATTTTCTCCCGAGGCACTTCAGATGGGTTTTAAATGCGGTATTGTGGGTTTGCCAAATGTTGGCAAGTCCACGCTTTTCAATGCTTTGACACAGGCTACAATCGCAGCCGAAAACTACCCCTTTTGCACGATCGACCCAAATGTGGGCGTTGTGCCCGTCGCTGACTCTCGTCAAGACAAGATTGCTGAGATCGTTAAACCACAAAATATTATTCCCACGACCATGCAGTTTGTGGATATCGCTGGTCTGGTTGCTGGGGCTTCTAAAGGCGAAGGGCTGGGAAATAAATTCCTGGCTAATATCCGTGAAACCGATGCCATCTGTCATGTTGTACGCTGCTTTGAGAATGATGATGTAGTGCATGTGGCAGGCCGGGTTGACCCACTGGCTGATATTGAAGTGATCAATACAGAGTTGGGCTTGGCTGATTTAGAGTCGGTAGAAAAGGCACTGAATAAAGTAGCCAAGCAAGCTAAAACCGGCGATAAAAAAATCCTGGCACAGAAAGCGCTGCTGGAGAGTGTGCGAGACCACCTTGATGAAGGAAACCCAGTCCGCTCAATGGAGCTGAATGAAGACCAATTATCTGCCCTGCGAGAGCTGCATCTACTGACGATTAAGCCGACACTTTATATTGCGAATGTAGATGAGACTGGCTTCTCAGACAACCCTGCGCTTGATGCGGTGGTTGAATTCGCAGCCTCAGAAAGCTCAGAAGTGGTGCCCGTGTGTGCCGCTATCGAAGCTGAAATTGCCGAACTTGATGATGAAGATAAGTCTGATTTTCTGGCAGACCTGGGCCAGGATGAGCCAGGGTTGAACCGCGTGATTCGCGCTGGGTACCGGTTGTTAAATCTGGAAACCTATTTCACTGCTGGCGTTAAAGAAGTACGAGCCTGGACTATCCCGGTAGGTGCTACTGCTCCGCAGGCGGCTGGCGTTATTCATACGGATTTTCAGCGTGGATTTATCCGTGCGGAAATAATGTCCTACGATGATTTTATAGCCTGTGGCGGCGAACAGGGCGCAAAAGAGGCTGGCAAATTACGGTTGGAAGGCAAGGACTACGTTGTGCAAGATGGTGATGTGATTCATTTTCGTTTCAATGTTTAGCATGAGATAAGCTGGTAGTAGTGCTTTTTCCGGGCTATGACTTGAATCTGGTTGAGGTTTCCGGTACATTCCCCATCCCTTATGGCTACGTAGCTCAGTTGGTTAGAGCACAGCATTCATAATGCTGGGGTCGGTGGTTCAAGTCCACCCGTAGCTACCATATTAAAAAGGCCCACACCGGTCAGCGGTGCGGGCCTTTTTTATTTTGTACCAGAATCCTTTCTGGCTGCAGGTATGAGTCATAAACTCCCTTTGCTGTCCTGATTTTATGCACCAGATAGGGGCGCAGCTAAAATCTGATTGCACGTAATTAGTGCATTGCATCTTCTCCATAAATTCCCCTTCGTTTGTAACTCTTTGATCTGTCTTTGAATTAAAAATAGGCACAGTTCATGCAAAGTGTCGCAATATTCGTTTCGAAGCATCTATAAGTCTTATTTGTGGTGCAAATGTAGATGCCAAGCTGATCAAGGTTAAGGAGTATATTTTCATGCCGTTGAAGATGAGTAGATTTGTATTCTGGGCTGCACTATTGCTGTGTTTACCTGGCATGGTGTCGGCTGAAGAGGCTGCCCTGAATGGTGCCAATACTGCCTGGATACTGACCTCAACGGCCTTGGTGTTATTTATGACCCTGCCGGGATTGGCGCTCTTTTATGGCGGCTTGGTGCGCTCCAAGAACATACTGTCTGTAATTATGCAGTGCTTCTCTATTGCCGGGATGGCCTCTATTGTTTGGTTTGTATTTGGTTACAGCCTGGCTTTTGGTGAAGGCAACGCCCTGATTGGAGATTTCAGCAAGGTGATGCTGGCAGGGGTTGGCAAAGAGACACTCTCAGGTGATATTCCTGAATCGCTCTTTATGCTGTTTCAGATGACCTTTGCCATCATTACCCCAGCCCTAGTGGTAGGCGGTTTTGCTGAACGTATGAAGTTCTCCTCCATGCTCCTGTTTAGTGCAATCTGGCTGGTGCTTGTATATGCCCCTGTGACTCACTGGGTCTGGGGCGGTGGCTGGCTAAGTGAAATGGGGGTCTATGATTTTGCTGGTGGCATTGTTGTGCATATTACTGCGGGTGTGGGAGCCTTGGTTGCGGCTATTGTAATGGGGCCTCGTAAAGGCTTTCCAACTACGGCCATGCCGCCTCATAGTCTGGTAATGACCGCTACTGGTACAGGCATGCTCTGGGTTGGCTGGTATGGCTTTAATGGTGGTAGTGCGCTGGCCGCTAATGGAGATGCCGCTATGGCTATGCTGGTGACCCATATTTCTGCGGCGGCTGGTGCGGTTACCTGGGGTGCTATTGAGTGGAAACGCTATGGTAAGCCAAGTGCGTTGGGTACCCTGACGGGTGTTATTGCAGGCTTGGGTACTATCACACCCGCATCTGGCTTTGTTGGGCCAGGTGGCGCATTGGTGATTGGTGTAATGGCTGGTGTTGTCTGTTATTTTGCGACCAGCTATATCAAGCGTGTTCTTAAGATTGATGACTCACTGGATGTATTCCCAGTGCATGGTGTGGGTGGTATATTGGGTACGCTGATGGCGGGTATCTTCTCAGCCACTACGCTGGGTGTCTTCAGTGGTTATGGCTATGCTGATGGCATTGAGACCATGCTGGAACAGTTTGGTGTTCAGGTGGTAGGTGTTGTTGCTGGAATTGTATACACGGCCCTTATTACCTATGGAATTTTAAAGTTAGTAGACCTCATGTTGGGGCTGCGTGTCTCTGAAGAGGATGAGATTGAAGGCTTGGATGTCAACCAGCATGGGGAACGTGGTTATACAATGTAGCATAAGCTGTGCTTCCCCCTTTTATTTAAAAGAGGGAAGCACAGTCTATTTATATAGACTCACCTAAAAGCCTGTGTGCTTGTAGCAGAGTCAGGCGTGCTTCTCTTCTAGTGACCCCGCATGTGCAATCAGTTTTGCCATGTGTTGATCAACATCTGCTAGATGTTTAGACATCTGATCAAGATCCCGCTCATCCATTCTTTTTACGCCTAGATGATATTCTAGGTGATCCATTGCCTGCCTAAGATCTTTATGAAGGTTTTGGATGTCACTCTTAAGGTTGGTGATGTCTTCTTTTGCAATGGCCATGATACTGCCTCCTGGTTAGTCTGAAAAAGAGTCCCTGCATAATAATAAGTAGCTACTATATTGCTTTTATCTACCTTGCTAAAAGTAATGATAAGCGCTCTTTGCCCCTTTATCTTGTTGTTTGATGTTAAAAACATCATGACAGAGTTTGATTGAAAACGTGTTGTATAAATGGGTTATGATATAAATATCAAATGTTTGTTGATTGCTTTGCATTGTATTTATTGTGTTATGGCGTCAGATAAATGTCGTTTTTTTTCATACTGGATTGCTACAAAATAAATGGCTAAATATTCAAAAAAAGAGAAGGTTTCTGAAGAAATAAAAAGTGAAGCACTAAAAATTGCGAGCTCTAACCAAAAACCAGGGCAGACAAAAGAGCAGACAAAACTGGTTGCCCAAGGTATTCAAAAAGGTATTCAGCAATATAAAAAACAACAAAAAGCAAAGGCACGAGAGCTTGATAAGCGGATAAAAAAGGTCTCTGATCTAGCTTCAGCTCAGGAGTCAACAGACGAGGTTGCACCACCCGTTATGCAAAGCAAACAGAGCTGCCTGCCTTGGGTTTTATTGGTGTTGTCTTGGATTTGTTTTGGGGTGTACTTCTTTCTCTGGAAGTGATGCTGTGTTGTTGTGAGGCTCACTACTCATATCCACCCAACTATAAACGGGTGGATATGAATAAGAAGGCTTTAGTATTTTGTAAAAATGGATGTCTTTCCATTCTTGCTAAAGGCCAGCACGTCATAACCTTTTGGAGGCAGGTTTGCGGCCTGCATGCCGGGCGATTTCATAGGCATCCCCGGTGCTGTCAGACCTGCAATATTAGGGCGGGTTTTTAACAGCTTTTTAATATCTGCAGCTGGAACATGTCCCTCTACGGCATATCCTTCCACTAATGCGGTATGGCAGGATTGAAGATTTCCCGGTATACCTGCGGATCTCTTTATTGGATCCATATTCTGGCGATCGACTGCGATAACACTGAAGCCTTCAGTATGCAGGTGCTCAATCCAGTCTGTACAACAGCCGCAGGTGGGTGATTTATAGATCGTGATTTCAATAGGTTTTGTGGTATTAGCAGGTGCCGTATCACTGTAATTGCCAGCACTTGTATTAGCAGCCAATCCTATAAAAAGAGCTGCAATGATGGTGTTTGCTGCTTGGCGTATTTTTGTCATGTTAAGTTCCCGGTAGTACATGTTGTTTTATGCGATAGTGACATCACTAAGCACCATGAAGATCAGCATGCCCTCAATGGGTGCTGCAAATACCCCTTGGCCCTGATAGTGGTCACAGGCCATTGCGGCAATCTCCCATGCTGAGCCTTCATCCACTGGAAATGTTTCTGAGCTAAATACCTCGTTGCCTGTTTTATCTTCCAATACCTTGATGGTTTCAGCTTTTTCATTTAGCTCGCCGGTTACGCCACCATTGGCCCATGCCCACATCCATGACTGCAGTTCTTCGTTGAATGAGCCAACAGGAACAAAATTGGCGGTTACTTTAACGATGGGACCCTGTTTGAATTCGATTGTGCCTTTGGACATGTCGAAATCGAAGCCACCGTATGAATCGATCTGATACTCCGCTACCAGAACGGCCTGTTTCTGCTCAAGCGCTGTATAACAGTCGTCAAGATACTTGCTATTTGCTACGTCCATCATTCAAGACCTATGATTTATAAGAATGGAATAAGCTGAAGTGGTTTGTGGGCATTGGTGTGGCCCTTATACTCTCCAGCGGTTATTCGCAATATAGGCGATGTCATTCAAGATGTCGATTTTTGAGCCTGGGTGATCCATTTGCGCACTCATTGGAAATGGGTGAGGATGCGCCTTCAATGCTTCTAAATATAGAAATTGGGTATGGTTAGAGCTGGAAAACTGCTTGCAATCTGGGTCTGTTGTTTATTAGGGATTGTTGCCTGTATATCAATCCCTTCTGATAAATATGCACCACAGATTACGCCAGAGATGGCGTTGCAGAAAAAGCTGGAGCAGCAGCTGGCACTGCTAGCTGCAGATGAAGCCCTGCGCCAGCAGCTTAACCTGGCAATGAAGTTTCGTACCCAGATTTGCCAGCGCTGCCATGGAGTGGATGGGCACTCTCGCAATGGACGGTGTCCAAATTTAGCCGGTCAGGATCCTGCCTATTTGGTGCAACAGCTTCAGCATTTTAGTGATGGCCAGCGCCAGGATTTTCAGATGCAGAGTATGGTCAGCAAGATGACCGATGCTGATAAAGTAGCGGTATCCATCTATTTTTCCAGCATGTCGTCTTACCCAGCCGCTACAGGAACAAGTGATCAGATTGCCCAAGGGCAAGCCCTATTTCATATAAAGTGTGCTCAATGTCATGGTACGCAAGGTCAGGGGCAATACAGCTATCCCCGGCTTGCAGGCCAGTTGCCCGGCTACATCCGTATGACGCTGCATGAATTCCGCAAACCTGATAGCCGACGGCGAAGAACCATCATGAGAGAAATTGCCAGCATCCTGTCAGAGACTGAAATTGAGGCGTTGGCAGCCTATATCAGCACGATGGAGTAGCTTGTGACAGTTATGAGCTATAGTCGTCAGTAGAGAGTGTTGTGGTGAGGGAGCCTGAATTATGGCATTTATCGTAATTGCACCAGGGGTACGGGATGTGCTGCCCTATCCTGAAGTCTTTGCTCACCGTCCGGTTGAGGAGACTCAGCCCCCTGAAGCTACCCGACATGCGCCCAGCACAGAGGAGGAGCACCCTCCGGCAGAGCAATATAAATCAATCACTGCCCAGCAGCGTTATGAACAGACGGCAGGATTACCGCATGAGCGTGGCCCAGCACTTGTTGCGGAGCAGATTATGAGTGCCCCGGTACTGACATTGGGGCCGGATACCCCGGTAGCGGAGGCCTGGGCCTTTTTCCAAGAGCACCGGTTTCGACATGTCCCGGTGATTGGTGCTAACCGGCGAATGGTGGGTATTATTTCTGAACGTGATCTGTTGCGGGATGCGGCGGGGCTGAGCGCAGATGGAATGCGGCATGCCACTATTCGCCCACTCTTAGTAGCGCGGGTGCTGACAGCAACGGCTGATACTGCCATCCGAGAGGTCGCCCATGTGCTCTATGATCGGCATATTGGGGCTATCCCCATTGTGAATGATACGGATATCCCCGTGGGTATCATTTCGCGCAGTGACATCCTCCAGGCATTGGTAAAAAAAGCACCGTTGGAGCTATGGGTCTGATTGTAGGGTTAGCGCTATCTATTGCTATCGGCGTATGCGGCTGGTGATCTGATCTATCCATTGCTGCACCTTGCCCCAGAGGCCCTCTGCCAGCCGTTGGTACCTGGTACGTTGGTGCCACTCTGCTAATGTGACCTCTCTACTTTGGGCAAAATCCTGTGCGAACATCTGCTCAATGGTCTCTGTAAAGGCCTGATCCTCTACTTCAAGGTTGGCTTCCTGATTCCAGGTGAGTCCCCACTGGTCAAAGTTGTTAGAGCCCAGAGAGACCCAGTTATCGCACATTAATGTTTTGGCATGTAGAACACGCGGTTGGTACTCAAAAATCCGTACGCCGCTGCAGATTAGCCGATAATAATGACGTCGCCCTGCATGCCGTACTGAAGTGTGGTCGGTATGCAGCCCTGGCAGCAAAAGGCGCACATCAATGCCATTGCGTGCTGCGTGTCGTAGTTGCTTTCGGAAGCGCCATGAAGGGATAAAATATGCAGTGCAAAGCCATATTCTATGCTCGGCATTTGTGGTGCGTTTGAGTAGCTCCCGCTTAATCTGATTACGGCCTTTTCCCAGGCTGTAGGCAACACGAGCATAGCCACTGTGCGGCAGTGCTGGTGGATGGGGTATGGGTAGTGAGAGTGGTGTTGCTGCAAACTGATCCCATGATTGCTTAAATAAGAGGTACCAATCGGTGATGATAGGGCCTTCTATTTTGACCACATTCTCTCGCCAGCGCTTTTCTGGGTTTTGTGAGGGATCAAATTTATCGGTAAGGCCCAGCCCTCCGATAAAGGCTGTTGTGCCATCGACCAATATTAATTTACGGTGATCACGGTGCAGATCATAGCCGGTTTTATGCCATAGTATTCGATAGAGATTATGTAGTACGTTACGTGAGCTTAGCGGGTTGTAGTAGGTGATCTGAATATGTTCATGCTTGAGTTTATTGCGATCATCTTCTCTCAACGCCAGTGCGCCATAATCATCCAGTAGGATAAATATTCGCACGTTCCGTTGAGCAGCCTGCAATAGGGTTGATATGAATTGGTTGGTCACCTCGCCAGATTTAACCAGGTAGAGTTCAATAATTATGAAGTCTGTTGCTGAGGTGAGAGCAGACAATATTGCGGGAAAAAAGCAGTCACCATCCAGTAGAAGCTGATACTGGTTCCCATTTTTCCATGAAAAAGGGTTATTGCTGCCTGTATTGGTCACTTTAGGTGGATCCTGGTTCCTGTCGTGCTGCGGTAGTCTGCAAAAGCCTAAATCCAGCCCCTGTTATTTAAATATATGCCAGAATTAAGTTATGAGAAATTATAAAAGAATAAATCAGATAAGTATTGTTGTTGCTTTGGTTTGGCTGTTTACTGGATGTTCAAGCCTTCTTCCTAGTGGTGAAACGGTGAAAAAATCCCCGTGGAAACTATTTGATGAGGCTAAAGCTTCGTTTGATAAAATCATCATCAATCAGACCACAAATGATGAGTTAGTGCAGCTTGGTTTTGATCCGCACAGTACCCCTAATATTGCCATTCTTAGTTACTTGGATGTGCGTAGATTATTTGATTATGAGTTGGATCGAAATGAGTTTTACCATGAGGGAGTTAACCTATGTGTGAAAGCACGAGAGTCTTGTCGAGGCTATGATGTAGAGATAGAGGATATTCATAAAAAACGGATAGGGAATTTTTGGCTTGATCTTTTTGTGATGAAGCGTGAGGAGCAGACAACGGGATGGCGTTTTCGTGCTTTAATTTTATTAGTGGAAGAAAAGGTCGTCTATAAGTTATGGAGTGGTAATCCCATGCTGGATGAAACCAAGGCAAAAAAGAACCCACTGGGTCCGCTGCAGGAGATGGGGTCGTCTTTGATAAAGGAAGCGATTCCATAGATGTTAACCAACAAATCTACGTAGATAGGGTTATATGTCTGACGCTAAGAAACCAAGTCCAGCTGAACAGCTGGTGCCTCTGCAGAAGATTTTCCGCAAACAGTTACCTGAAAAACTTGCCGCTATTGAGCAGGCTTGGAAGGCTGTTGAGCAAGAGCCAAATGAGGCAGATATAAAAGAGCTGCATCGTAGTGTGCATAGCTTAGTTGGATCTGGTGGCACTTTTGGGGCTAATGATGTCAGCCAGGCGGCCCGTGAGGCGGAGATTCTGATTAAGTCTGCGATGGTGGCTGAAGGTGAGATGGACACTGTATTGCAGCAACAGATTGGCACCAAGATAGCGCACCTTAAACAAGTGGTAGAGAGCTGGCTGGCTGTGGATCCATCGCCGGAATTACCAAAGCAGTTGCGCTCTGCTGAAGTGCTGCAAGGGAATCTGATCTATCTTGTGGATGCTAATCCTGTGACATCACAAGAGTTGGCTGCAAACCTTAAGCCAATGGGGTATGAAAGCAGGCGCTTCACATGCTGGCAGGATTTTATAGATGACTGTGAGCAATCTGCTTCGCATCCCGCTGCCATCCTGATAGATATTGTTTTTGCAGAGGGGAGCATCCCAGATGCT
>Ga0316192_10000820_pt1 | contig 22801 bp, 22 predicted proteins | sample MerIslwburrow_MG_FD_204931 | JGI IMG/M metagenome (GOLD analysis project Ga0316192, IMG submission 204931) | Coastal sediment microbial communities from Maine, United States - Merrow Island worm burrow | ecosystem: Environmental > Aquatic > Marine > Coastal > Sediment | place: USA: Maine...
GCTGAGCTATACCCGCGAACGCGCCGAATCATGCCCATCGCCGGATGGTTGTCAAGCATTTGTCAGGTCGGTTTATCTATAGAATATCAGCTTGCATCCCTCCCGATTTCTGCCACGCTATCATCATCATATCTTCGGCAAAGGAGTCTGCCTTGATAGCACCTGATGAACGCAAGATTTATGTCCTTGATACCAATGTCCTTATTCACGATCCCCACGCACTAAGCCGTTTTGATGAGCACGATGTTATTCTTCCAGTCGTCGTACTTGAGGAGATGGATAAGGTAAAACGGGGTTTTGATGAATTGGCCCGCAATGTGCGCGAGGTATCCCGTTATCTCGATGAGCTCAGTGACGTTGAAAATATGGATGAAGGATGCGAGCTGCCTGGTGGTGGACGCCTCTTTTTCCAGATGAGCCATAATGTTCACGATCTGCTGCCTGAATCTTTCTCTCAAAGTTATGGTGATAACCGGATTCTTGCCGTAACGATGTCGCTACAGAAGGAGAATCCGGGCCGGGATGTGATTCTGGTCTCCAAGGATATCAACCTGCGCATCAAGGCACGGGCCGTAGGTCTGGTGTCTGAGGATTACCGCTCTGACCGTGTGGTTGATGATATTGATGTGCTCTCCAGCGGACAGGTGAAGGTGGATGATGAAACCTGGGGCGCGATGGCTCAGGAGATGAAGGTGGAAGGGCTTGAACATGGGAACCGTTACACAGTGACCTGGCCCGAGGGGATACCACTTCCATTTCTCAACAGTTTTATCCTCCCTCCCGGAGACCGTGAGCTCGCCTACCGCTGTATAGAGTGCGATCAGGAGAGTCGTTTGGTTAAGATGGATGACAGTTATTCCCATCGAAGTGAGCGCCATGCTGTATGGGGCGTTCAGGCAAGAAACCTGGAACAGGATATGGCCATGAACCTGCTGATGGATCCCGAGATTGATATGGTTACCCTGCTAGGGCTTGCCGGTTCAGGTAAGACGCTGCTGGCGCTTGCCTGTGGATTGCATCAGACCCTGGATGTTGGCGGCTATGATAAAATTCTGGTGACACGTGCAACCGTGCCGATGGGGCAGGATATCGGTTTTCTTCCAGGCACCGAGCGTGAGAAGATGGAGCCTTGGATGGGTGCGATTACCGATAATCTCTCTTTCCTGCTTGGAGAAGAGGCGCAGGATCTTTCATCCATACTGGGTGAGCATCGTATCGAAATTGCTGCGCTCTCATATGCACGAGGAAGAACCTTTACCAGGACATGGCTGATTGTGGATGAGGCTCAGAACCTGACGCCGCATCAGATGAAGACCATTGTCACACGTATGGGTGAAGGCTCGAAGATTATTATTCTTGGCAATAACGCCCAGATTGATACCCCATACCTGACGGCGCACACCAATGGCCTCTCGAAGGTGGCTATACAGTTTGCTGACTGGGCCTATTCAGGTCAGATCATGTTAAAAGAGAGTGAGCGCTCCCGTCTCGCTGCTCATGCAACTGAGGTGTTGTAAGTCGATTATGATCTGAAATAAGTATATCCATATACTTTTTCAGAACGCAAAGCCAAAAACGCGATTTAGGCTTTGCTCACAAAATCAATCGCGCTGCTCTTTGATTTTGACGACCCTTCCATGGGTCGTGACGGGCAGACCGTTCGGCCAGTGGTCACTATTTGAGATAAACTCGATACAGGGCTCGGATGGGCGTCTGTAATCCAGCAACTGGTTCTCCAGTACTTTAAGGTCGGCATCGGAGATGTCCCGGCCGCCTTTTTCCCGTCGCTCAACCCTTGCTCGTAGCCTCTCACTATCAATATCGAGCCAGTAGAAGTGCGATGCCACTCCATGTTCGTTAGCGAGTTCTACGACACGTTCCCGGCTTGCAGGGTGGAGAAAGGTTGCATCAAGAACAGCAGTGAAGCCGGCCCTGAGTGTCTTCTCAGTCGCATCAAACATGGCCAGATAGGTAAGCTTATGCATCTCATCGCCGTAGAGGGGCAGGTCGGCGTGACTTTTGGCAATGCGTTTTCGTGTGGCATCAGAACGGATGATCACAGCACTCATGTTTTGTAGCGCAAGCAGTGCCAGATGGCTTTTACCGCTTCCTGAGAGCCCGCCTATGACAAACAGCTCAGGTTCAACCCCTGTTGTCAGATATTGCTCTGCCAGTGAGAAATAGTGCTCTGCATCATCGTGGGTTGTCTGTAGTTGTACCTGATCAGGGGAGGGCTCATCTGCCAGCTCGCTTTCAAGCAGGCATGCCACTTTACCGCGAACGGCGGCTCGGTATGAGAGATAGAGGGGGAGAAATTTCAGTCCGTCATAATCACCGCTCTGCTCAAGGTAGCGGGAGAGGAATCGATAACCCAGATCGCTTCTGTTTCTGGAGTCGCAATCCATCACAAGAAAGGCTGTGTCACTCATCGTATCGATCATGCGGAACTCATCACTGAACTCGACACAGTCGAACGGTGTGGGCCTGTTGTTAAACAGCGTGATGTTTTTCAGGTGCAGGTCGCCGTGACAGTTTTTTACAAACTGGCTCTGTCGTTGTTTGAGCAGCTCGCGGTGTTGTTCCAGAGAGATGTGGATCTTCTGTTTTAATCTCAAGAGTAGAGAGGCGGGCAGGTTCTGTTGTGGGCTGTTCTCCGCAACGTTCAGGCACTCCTTGATATGACTCTGCAGGAACTTCGGATCTCCGAATTTTTGAATGGAGGGACTGCTCTCTGCATGGTGATGAAACAGGGCGACTGTTTCAGCAAGCTGGTCCATCCATGCGGGATCGAACCTTTTTTCCATGAGTCGGACATCAAACAGATCCCTCTGATCAAAACGAACCATCTTCACGCAGTAGTCAACTGCATCCCGGTGATGGTTCAGGTCACTGCCTAACTGATAGCTGCCGCCATGCTGGAAAACCGGCAGCACCTGCAGATAGATGTCGGGCGCCAGCCTCTGGTTCAGGGTGAGTTCGTCACGGCATGCCTTTAGCCGCCTGGCACGAGTGCTGAAATCGAGGAAGCCGAGATTCAGAGGTTTTTTTATTTTGTAGGCAAAACCCCCGGCCAGAAAGAGCCATGAGATATGGGTCTGCAGCATGGTAATCTCTGTGGCCGGGTGCGGGTAAATCTCCGGGCCCGCAAAGGCCTGAATATGTGCAGGTAGTGATTGAAGCAGCGGTTCTTCCATATATATAATATAAGTGAGTATAGAGGATAGCGGAAGCAGGTGTCAGTGGGGAGTGTTTGATAGAGCGCCGCAAGCGCTAAACCCCTACCAAAACGGTAGGGTATTTTAGATGAACGGAGTATTAATTTTTGTTAATAAAAGGGCTTGCAGTTTCTCTGTGGGTGGGTATCGTTGCCCATCAATTATGGCTTGATTTATGCGTTTGGGAGAGTTGCAGAAAGATAAAAACCTTTTGTTTTCAAGTGATTACACTTTAATCCAACCGGTTTTTTCTATCAATCAGTTCTCTCTAAACACATGAAAATACCAATAATTTATGTTAAAAAATTGTTTTATTAAATCCTAGAGGAGGGTGTTGTAGATGAGTCAAATCGTACATGAAACTCGGCACTGGCACACAAGTCCGTATCCACTAATGGTGGGCTTCGGAACATGCTTATTCATGCCATGGGCCTTTATGCTGCAGTTCAACTATGAACAGCAGGCAGCCGCACTGGCATGCTTAGCCATTGGTGCTGCACTGATGGTGCTTGGCGGTCTTGGTTGGGCTGGCGAAACCATCGGTATTATCGATGATGAGGGCTGGTCACCACCAGCGATGTTTATGTTTATCGGAACAGAAGTGATGACTGTAGGTGGCGTTATTGCTGCTTACTGGGTTGCACGTCTTGGGGCGCCAGTATGGCCTCCGGTTGGTACACCTGAAATTCACGCTCCGATTATTGAAACTGCTATTCTTTGCATTTCCAGTATCACAATTGCTCTGGCTCGTAAGAACGAGATGGCAAACAATGCTTCTGGCTTTGTAATGATGACTTTGGTTACTGTCGTTATCTGGGCTGGCTTTATGTACACCGTTATCGGTTCATGGGCTGATCTTGGTGCACAGGGCTTTACAGTCGGCATTAACGCTTATGCAACTGCTCTGTATGGCTTTACCGGCATCCACGTTGCGCATATCGTAATTGGTATCCTGGTTCTGCTAACTCCGCTGCAGGCTGCAATGAAGGGCCGTCTGAGCCCGTCTTACACTCGCTCTATGACTATGTATGTTCACTTTGTGAATATCCTGGGCATTACTGCGCTGTTGCAAGTATATCTTTGGGCGTAAGGGAGATTATTCATATGAAACTTAAATCTATTATGCTTAAAGGCTTCGCGGTACTGGCTACAGTTCCTGCACTTGCAACTACTGCACTTGCATTTACTGCAAACCCGGCTCGCCGTGACAGCTATAACGGCTTAACTCCACACGCTCACTATGACCAGCTATGGCATGAGACCATGCTCGACATCACCATTATTGGTGTGTTGTTCTCAGTCTTCTGCATGTGGCTTCTACTGGGCTTCCGTCGCAGTGCTTCTAACCAGATTGGTAAGCAGCCTGATTTGGCTCCACAGGCACGTATCGGTTGGGCAGTTATCCCAATGGTACTGTTCCTTGCGGATGACCTGTTCCTGTTTGTTATGGGCTTCGATCTTCACAACCACTACCGTGAAGTTCCAGCAGATGCTGCTGAAGTGAAACTGACTGGCGCAATGTGGAACTGGACTTATGAGTATGAGAACGGTGTTGAAACTTACGACGAACTTGTTGTTCCAGTAGGTAAGCCTGTTGTTATGCGCATGACTTCTGATGACGTTGTTCATTCACACTACATGAACCAATTCCGTGTAACGGAAGATCTGATGCCTGGTCGTATTACCTGGCAGTGGTTCATGCCCGATGCTGAAGGCGAGTCTGTAGTCACTTGTCGTGAATATTGTGGTGAGAACCACTCTCGTATGTTTGGTAAGGTCAAAGTACTTTCCCAGGCAGATTACGATACATTCATGGCTGAACAGGCTGGCATTGAGGCTGATCCTGCAACTCAGGTTGCTGAAAATACTGCTGCTACAGCACAGGAGGTTAACCTATGAGTGGTTTTATGGGGCACGAACCGGGCGGTAAGTCTGGTCAGCCTAAAACAGTAAGTGAGTGGATCTTCACCCTTGACCATAAGGTTATTGGTGTTTGGTACCTGATTGGCGCTATTGCATCATTCATTGTGGCTGGTCTTGCTGCAACTGCAATGCGTATCGAGCTGGGCTCTGTTGGTCCTGATATTACCGAAGATGGTAATGTCTATAACCTGTGGCTAACAATGCATGGCGCTGTAATGATTCTGGGCTTCCAGATTCCTGCACTGCTTGGTTTCTTCGCAAACTGGGCTGTACCGATCATGATCGGTGCAAAAGATATGGCATTCCCTCGTGTGAACGCACTGTCTGTATGGATCCTGTGGTCTGGTATTCTGATCGCACTGGCCAACCTGGTCATTCCTGACTCCTACAATGGTATGTGGACTGGATACCCGCCTTACTCTCTGACTGAGAGTGGTGGTAACACTGCACTGTACTCTCTTGTAGTAGTTGTACTTGGTATGTCTTCTGTATTCGGTGCTGTAAACCTTGCATGTACTGTTGCATTCATGCGTGCTGAGGGCATGGGCTGGTTCCAGATGAACATCCTTGTTTGGTGTGTATTTGCTGCGAATATTATTCAGCTGATCTTCGTACCAGTACTGGCTGCATCTGTACTGCTTCTCTCTCTGGATAGGTATCTGGGCTTCGGCTTCTACAATCCGGAAGCGGGCGGCGACGTGCTGCTGTATCAGAACCTTTTCTGGTTCTACTCGCATCCAGCGGTATACGTAATCCTGCTGCCATTCATGGGCGTGATTTCTGAAATCTTTGCAACATTCTCTCGTAACGACTGGTTCAACTATCGTGCGACTGTATTTGCAATCATGATGTTCATCCCTGCTGGTGCTGACGTATGGGTTCACCATGCATATGTAGCAGGTCTTCCAGACTGGCTACGTATCCTGCAGACCTTTACTACTCTGCTGATCTCCCTGCCATTTGGTCTGTTCATGCTTAACATGATCATGACTCTGTATAAGGGCTCGGTTGAGTATACTGCTCCTATGGTTTGGGCTGTATGTGCATACCTGATGTTGATCATCGGCGCACTGACCGGTATTCCTAACGCACTGGCCTCTATTGACTATGGTATCTCTGATTCCTACGTCATTATGTCTCACTTCCATTATGTAATGGCAGTGTCTGGTGGTATGGCAATCTTCGCGGGTGTGTACTACTACATGCCTAAGATGGCTGGCCGTTACTGCAACGAAGCATTAGGTAAACTGTCTGGTGTCGGTTTCTTCATCGGCATGAACATCGTAATGGGTCCTCTCTACTTCGCTGGTATCGAAGGTATGCCACGTCGTTACATGGACTATGCAATGTTCGCTGATAATGCAGTTGTAACTTCTGCTCAGCACTGGTCTACCATTGGTATCTATATCACTTTCCTAGCGGCAATTCTGATGCTTGTTGGATTCATCCACGGCGCTATTGCTGGTAAGGAAGCACCTCAGAACCCATGGAACTCAGAGTCTCTGGAATTCTCACAGACTGCTGTTATCCCAGGTCAGGGTAACTTCCCAGATCCGTTGATCATCCAGGAAGGCTGGACTCCATACGGTTATGGTAAGAACCCAGAGGTTAAATACGACCTTGAGGCTCGCAAACACGCTGAGGCTCACTGATAGAAGGTAATAGAGCGGCTCCCCTTTGTGGGAGCCGCTTTCCTTTTAACTCCCCTATCACGGTAAGCATAATTTATTTTATTTTTACCATGGTTCGGGATGAATCTAAAAAATAAGACAAGGAGGTTAGGCCATGAGTGAACAGGTTCTGGAACATGCTCAGCAAGAACAATCTGTTCTATCAGCCTATATCTCTATCTCTAAACCCGGCATTGTCGGCCTGACCCTTGTTGCAGCCCTGACCGGTATCTATTTTGGTAACCACGGCATTCTGCCTGACTGGAGTGTCATCTTCTGGACGTTCCTTACTCTTGGACTGGCGACTGCAGGTTCCTGCATGCTGAACAATGTTTATGACCGCGATATTGACCGTGTCATGAAACGAACCAGTGGCCGTGCCATGGCTCTTGATATTTTACCTGTTAGGCAGGTCGCATCTGTTGCACTGGTTCTTTCAGTCGGCTCACTTGCGTTGATGGCTTATGTGGTCAATCCGCTTACGGCACTCGTGACTGCAGTAGGTGTGGTTGGTTATGTTGTGGTTTATACCATGATGACCAAGCGCACGACTCCCTGGGCTAATCAGCTGGGTGGTATTGCCGGTGCAGTTCCTCCAATGGTGGGTTATGCAGCCGTAACAGGTGAGCTGGGTGCAGCAGCCTGGATTCTGTTTGCGATTATGGTGGTATGGCAGCAGCCACACGCCCTGGCTCTGGCGCTGAAATACCGTGAAGATTATGCACGTGCAAACGTACCGGTCATTCCTGTGGCCTGTGGCGTTCAGGCAACCAAGATCCGGATTGCCATCTATACAGCAGTGCTTGTACCTGTTGCGACCCTGCCGTATTTCTTTGAGATGGCCGGCGTCTACTATCTGGCGGCTTCCATTCTGCTTAGTGCCATGTTCCTCTTTACTGCCATCCGTTTTCTTATCTCAGATCGCGATTGTGACATGCGTGTATTTGCCTTTTCACTTGTCTACTTCATTCTCCTGTTTGGAGCCTTGGTCGTCGACTCCATCTGACCCTTTCGGTCACGATAGCCTTAACAGCCCATCTCATCTCTGTATAGTTCGCCCTCAAGTTTGATCTGGAGCAGGTGACGTATGTCCGAACAAAATCAGATGCGCTCGGTGATGATCATACTGGCAGCCATGGCTCTGGTCATTGCCGGGACTGTTGCACTTTTTGTGATGAGTGCGGATGAAGATGAATTCTCATCGGAGCAAATCGGCGGCGACTTTGTATTACAGAGCAACTCTGGTGCGGTCTCTCTTCAGCAATTTCGTGGGCAGGCTGTACTTCTCTTTTTTGGCTATACACACTGCCCGGACGTCTGCCCGACAATCATGAGCAGTATTGCTGAGACTATGTCACTGCTTAGTGAGGTGGAACAGTCCAGGGTTCAGCCACTGTTTATTACAGTCGATCCGGAACGGGACAGCGTAGAGCACCTTGGCAAATATGTTCGTTTTTTTCATCCCAAAATAATCGGCCTCTCCGGCTCGAAGGCTGATATCAAAAAGGTTGCTGAAAAATATTCGGTGCAGTTTTTCAGAGATGATCTGGCAGATGCAGGTGCTGAGAACTACTTGATGAGTCATACCAGCTATCTTTTCCTCATTAATCCTGAGGGTGAGATTGTGGATATGATGAGCGACCACACGTTACCTGTTGATATTGCAAAAACCTTACGCCAACAGATTCCCTCATTGGGTAATAGTGAGTAGAGTTCGTTTTTTTATGATGTCAGTTAAATGAGGAACAGATGCAGCAGAAATTAATTGTGGGTGTCATTGTGTTGATGCTTCTCTTTTCGGTCTACAAAACATTTACAGGGGTTCCAGACAGCACGCTTGCAGAGAGAGCCGGCGTTGAGTCCGTGCTTCAACCAATGAATCCTGAGGCTCTGGCAAAACTTGCGTCGGCAGCTGAGAAGGGTGACCGCATGGCTCAATATGAGTTGGGTCTCATCTATGCAAAGGGTGTGCATGCTAAGCAGGATTTTGCCAAGGCGCATGATCTTCTGAAGAAGGCTGCGATGCAGGGCGTTCCAAAAGCCCAGTATCATCTGGGTGAGATGTATGTATGGGGCGATGGCGTCGAGGTAAACTATTCTGAGGCCATTGTCTGGTTCTGGCTGGGCACATCTTTGGGTGATAAATATGCACAGAAACGACTGCGTGCCATGACAACAAGAATTAGTACTCAGGACTTGTCGAATGCAAAGGCGAAGGTCAATGAGTTGTGGGAAAAGATTCCTCACGATCTGATGGATAAAAATGCCAAGGCAATGCACTAATGAATGGAGAATATGATGGATAAACAAGAGAAGAAAAAAATACTGACAGGGCTGGGTTTGACCGCAATTATTTTTGCATGGTTTCTCTACTATCTGATATCACATATTCCTGAGTAGGGTGCGAAGTATCATAAAAAAGGCCAGCGATTTGCTGGCCTTTTAAGTTTGAGTAGATGAAGGCGTTATTACTTGCCGTCAGCTTTTGACACACCCAGCTGGTACTCCATGATTCCATCGGGATGGTAAATCTCAAATGCTGGCAGAGAAAGCTTATAGTTATATTTTTTAACCCAGTGTCTCATGGCCTGATAGCTTTTATACGATCCCATCATGGGGCCGCCGTCAAAAGTGGCAATCAGCACCTCACGTTGAGGAATCGTTTCATTATCAAGCGGAGGCTCAACTACATCGTGTCTGGAAACCAGATATCCAACTTTACTGCGGCGTTCACTTTCATGGACATTGTTGCCATCCATCAACAGGACGCATGGAGTTTTGGGTTCGATATTGACGTTGCGCAGCTGCTCGGCAACTTTCTCGAAAGTATCGTTAATCTTGTCGTAGGGGCCGACATTCATGATGTAGGCAAAATGGTAGGGCCCAGTTACTCCCTTCTTCACCGTTGCCTGTGTGTATGATCCGAGATACCACATCACAGCAGCACTGCCCATGACGGTTACGGAGAGAGCAACTGCAACCGTAACAATAAATTTTGTTGTTGGTTTAAAGGCTAGTTTCTGAGGCATGTTTTTGTGGGCTCCGAATGGACTGAATTGGATCACACCCTATTTTCTTTAATAAGTCAGGTAAAGCCTGGCTGCGTCTATCCATGCTAATCGCATCAGGCTATTCTTTGCCAAACTTTGGAAGGTGATATATGAATGATTCGGAAAAAAAGAAAGGGGTTAATTACCCTCTTCTGTTGGTCACAATACTAATTGTCGGAACTATGACGGGTATAGCCACGATGAAAGTGCTTGATAGCCGGGTCGAACGAAATATAGAGAAGGTAAAGATTACCAAAGAACAGTTGTCTGAATTTATCACGAAAGTTGATAAGATGGTTGCAGAACACACTGTCAGAGTAGATGAAAAGGGAGTGCCAGTGGTTCATCCGCCGGTCGGTTCTGACGTCTATATTCTTGCCCAGAACTATCACTTTGGAAAATTCACGCTTGAATTGGAGAAGGGTAAAACCTATCAGCTTAAGCTTGCCGCCAAGGAGATGAAGCATGCCATTGTCGTGCGTGAGTTAAGACTTCAGAATCGGATCAAGCTCGGTGAGATCAAGACGATTGAATTCATCCCGACAACAGCAGGCAGCTTTGATGTGGTCTGCGGTGAATTCTGTGGTGTTGGCCATGCATCGATGGTCGGCAAAATCATTGTTACTGAATAACTGCCAACTCACACCGGGCTCTGGGTTAAGACGCTAGAAAGCTACTGCGTATCAAACGTTAAAATGTTAAACTGCGCCTCCAATTCGGGGCGTTAATATAAAGGTGAACATGATGAATAGAGAGTACTCACTTCCAAAAGTTGAAGGTGAACAATTACAAGTAGCTGCTGGCTGGTTGACCATTGCTGTGGGCTTTCTGCTCGCATCTGGCATCTATCCGCTTCTTTTGGCACTGGCTCGTACCACTTATGAGATGCCATGGAAGGATTTTTTCTATACTGCCTTGGTACTGCATGTCGATTTCACGGTTCTCTGGTGGCTTCTGGCTATTGCTGCGGTGTTCTGGACACTGAACTCCAATGAGAAAGGGCTGGGCTGGAGTAAACTTGCCATGCTATTTGTGGTTGGCGGCGGAGTATTTGCAGGTATTGCACCACTTTTGGCCGATGCAAACCCTCTGACCAACAACTATGTGCCTATGCTTGAAGATAACCGCTTTTTCAGAAAAGGGTTGATGCTTTTCGGCTTTGGTATTGTTTTCCTAACTCTACGTGCACTCATTGCTGTTTCATTCAAGGATGTTTTCAGACCAGATGAGACAGGGGCTATGCGCTTTGGTGTCTGGAGTTCAGCTCTGGCAGGGTTGATTGCGATTGTGGCTCTTGTCTGGACCTTTGTGGCAATGCCAGAGGGGCTTGAGGGGCGCGCTTATTTCGAGCTTCTCTACTGGGCGGGCGGGCATATCCTGCAGTTTACCCATACCGCACTACTGCTGGTCTGCTGGCTCTGGCTGGCCACTATCTGTGGGGCAAAAGTTCCGGGTAGCCCGAAACTGGTGATGGCTCTGTTTGCAGTTGGTGCTATCTGTGTATTGATCGCACCATGGCCGTTTTTCACTCTCGAGTTGAGTGATCCGGAGTTTACTACCTGGTATGTCTGGCTTATGCGTGACGGTAATGGTGTGGCTGCATTCTTTATCGGCCTGATGGTCGTCTGGGGCATTATGAAGGGGGCGAAGCCGACAGCGGATAACCACCATCTCTATATGTCACTGCTCTTCTCCATCGGCCTGTTTGCATTGGGTGGCATTCTCGGGCTCTTTATTGCTGAGAGCAGCACATTGATCACGGCTCACTATCACGGCTCAATTGTTGCTGTAACGATGGCATTTATGGCCATGACTTACTACTGGCTGCCGCAGTTCGGTTACGCAGCTCCAAATCTGAAGTGGGCTAGAATTCAGGTTTACACATACGCTGTTGGCCAGTTTTCCCATATTATCGGTTTGGCATGGGGCGGAGGGCATGGCATGAAGCGCAAGGTCGTGGGCACCACTCAGGACATTGGTGTTCAGGCCTTTATTACGCCGCAGGATCTGGTTGGTGTTGGTGGTGTGGTGGCCGTGCTTAGTGGGGTTCTTTTTGCCATTGTAGTGCTTCCTCCCATGATTAAAGGACGTAACAGCGGTGCATCAGCGGCCGGCGAGAGCGAGGCTTAAATCGAAATGACGGAAGATACCCAAACTCAATACAATAGGCAGATTGCCTACTGGCTGCTGTTTGTCTGTGCTGCCATTTTTGTCATGCTGGTGATTGGTGGGGCAACACGATTGACTCACTCAGGCCTCTCCATGATGACGTGGGATCCATTGATGGGGTGGATTCCACCTTTGAGCGAAGCTGCATGGCTGGAGTCATTTACTCACTATAAGAAAATCCCGGAATTTTATGCACTTAACCCGGAGATGGATCTGGCAGGGTATAAAGGCATATTTATGCTTGAGTATATTCATCGTGTCTGGGGTCGTCTGATTGGGATCTTTTTTCTGATACCTTTCCTCTACTTTCTGTTTGCCGGAAAGATCCAGAAGTCGCTTCGTCCCCAGTTGGTGATCATGTTTGCTCTTGGTGGGCTACAGGGCTTGCTGGGCTGGTATATGGTGAGCAGTGGCTTTGATATGGAGCGCGTCAGTCAGTATCGCTTAACGGCGCATCTGATGGCCGCATTTGCCATCTTTGCATACATTCTGTGGGTTGCTCTGAGTCTGCTGAACCCTAAAAACGAGGCATCTCTTTATGATGTAAAACCACTGCGTCGCCTGGTGGGAGGAGTCACCCTGCTGATCGCTATTACCGTAGCTGCCGGCGGATTTGTAGCGGGTCTTAAAGCCGGGTTTGCTTACAATACATTCCCCTTGATGGATGGCCGATTCATTCCTGAAGGGTATGGCATGATTGAGCCCTTTTATCTCAACTTTTTCGAGAACATTGCAGCAGTTCAGTTTGATCATCGACTGTTAGCCGAACTGGTTCTTCTCTCTGTGGTTGGACTCTGGTTTTATGCCAAAAGATTTGAGCTGGCCGATCGGGCAAGGCTGGGTTTCAATCTTATGTTGGGCATGGTCTGCATTCAGTTCATTCTCGGCGTTTCCACACTGTTGATGGTTGTTCCAGTTTCTCTGGGAGTGGCTCATCAGGGCGGAGCAATGGTGCTTTTTGCAATCGCGCTATTTACACTTAACGCTCTTCGCTCCACAGACCGTTAATCTTTAGGCTTTTAAGGGAATTTACATGAATCCACTGGAACGTCGCGGAACCTTTTCACTGGCCGGAATTTACGCCCTGCGCATGCTTGGCCTGTTTATGATTCTTCCGGTTTTTTCGCTCTATGCGGAGAATCTGGAGGGACATACACCAACTTTGATTGGATTGGCTCTGGGAATATATGGTCTGACCATGGCTCTGTTTCAGATTCCATTCGGCATGCTTTCAGACCGTTTTGGACGCAAGCCAATTATCACAATGGGATTGATACTGTTTGCCATCGGCAGTGTTGTGGCTGCATCCTCAGAGACGATCTGGGGTGTGATTATTGGCCGTGCTCTGCAGGGATCGGGAGCAATTGCAGCGGCAATGATGGCGCTTCTTGCTGACCTGACCCGTGAAGAGCATCGCACCAAAGCGATGGCCATTATGGGTGTCTCTATCGGCATGTCGTTTACTTTGGCGCTCGTTTTGGGCCCATTCCTGAGTAATGTTTTTGGCGTGGCAGGCATTTTCTGGTTAACAGCCGTGCTTGCGATTTCCGGTATTGGCGTGCTCTACCTGATTGTGCCGGAGCCTGAGCACTGCTTTGTTCACCCTGATGCAGAGACTGTCCCTGCCCAGTTAAAGCAGGTTATTTTTGATAGGCAACTGCTTCGGCTGGATTTCGGTATTATGATTCAGCACGGCATCATGATGGCCATGTTCACCGTGCTTCCGTTTGTACTTCGTGATTTTCTTAATCTGCCGAGCGAAGAGCATGCCTGGTTCTATCTTCCCATTCTTGTTCTCTCGGTCTTCGGCATGGTGCCGTTGATTATCATTGCCGAGAAAAAGCAGAAAATGAAGCAGGTGTTTCTGATCTGTGTCGGTTCCATGGCAGTGGCAGAATGTATGCTTGGCCTTTATCACGAGTCGCTTATTGCTGTTAGTGCCGGGATGTTACTCTTTTTTATCGCCTTTAATGCACTGGAAGCAAGCCTGCCATCCCTGATTTCACGTATGGCACCGGTGGATGGCAAGGGGACCGCAATGGGTGTCTACTCCACCTCCCAGTTTTTCGGCGCATTTATTGGTGGAGCCTTTGGCGGATTTGCATATGGCGCCTTTGGCGTGCAGGGCGTGTTTTATGCCTGTGCTATAGCCGCACTATTCTGGGTGGTGATCGCTGTTGGAATGCGTGTTCCTGCCTACCTCTCTAATTACATGGTCCATCTTGATGACCTGCTGCCTGAGGATGCTGCTGTACTGAGTGACAGGCTGATGGGTGTTAATGGTGTGCATGAGGCCAAGGTGATTATTGAAGACAGCACTGCCTACCTGAGAATTGACAAAAAGAAATTCAATTCTGAAGATGTGGATCGCCTGCTAGCCAGTTGATAGAACTGCAAAAAGGCAGGACAAATTAGCAGGAGAGCTTATTTGGACGGTCTTCCCGCCCGTAGGGTGAGGAGCATGGATGCCCCTTGGAAATCCCCGACGGGAGAGCCCCGAATCACGCCTTTTGCGGATCAAACAATCAATCAGCCCACTTCAACCAGTAACGCAGTAGCCCGACAATCTCTTCCGGCGAGCTCTTATGCCCGATCAGGTTACCCAACCCACCATCCGGTCGGGTAATAAAAATATAGGTCGAGTGATTCATTGAGTAGTTGCCGAGCTCATTTGGTTTGTCTTTTTCAAATGCGATCAGGAAGGATTTTGAGGCCGCTTCAATCTCTTCAACACTGCCGGTCAGTCCGGTGATCTCTGAGTGGAAGAAGTTCACATACTTCTTCATGATTTTTGGTGTATCGCGATTTGGATCGAGAGAGATAAACAGTGCTTTTACTTTGCTTCGTTCTGATTCACTCAATTTATCAAGTGCCTGCCCAAAATTAACCATGGTTGCCGGACATACATCGGGGCAGTGTGCATAACCGAAAAAGAGAAGGCCTACTTTCCCTTTGGTGTCGCTGAAGCTGACTGGGCCATCGGCACTATGAAGGTTGAATGCAAGATTGAATTCAGGGAACTCATTTTCAGGAATTTTATTCAGGCTGAACCAGCCAAAACCAACAGCAGTGATCGCAACGATCAGACCGATAATCGGAAGTAGGGGGCTGTTTTTATTCATGAAATGGATTCTCCAAATATCAGACTGACTGTTTTTAACAGTGTGGGAGATGTTAGCAGCTGAAACTAAACTTGGCAGTTATAATAGTATCTCTCCATACTGGATTTGCATGATGCTCTTTATCATGGTGAAGGCATTAACAACGGTTGTCCCTGCCTAATAAAGAGCATCGTTTCAGTTTGTTTCAGACTACAGTCGTTTCAGGAATGAGATAATTTGCCGACGCTCTTCTGCATCCTTGATGCCGGGGATAGCCATTCTGGTTTTTTTCTTTACAGCTCTAGGGTTTTCAAGCCATTCGTTCATCGCTTCTTCTGTCCAGCTCTCATACGGGATATCAGAGATGGTTGGTTTTTTCCCCATGATTCCTTTAAGGGTTGGGCCAACTTTGCGGATGTTTCTATCCAGTGAGTGGCAGGATGCACACTGTCTCCGTGTAAGGGCAGAGCCTTCTGCTGAGCTGAGATCCATAGCTGTCATTGTCGAGCCTAAAACGCCACCCTCCCTGTTTTCAGCCTGATTCTCGCTCTGGCCACAGCCAGCCATAAGAAGTGTGGTGCAGAGTAGGGCAGTGACGTGCGTGCGCATGATGGTCTCCATGAAGATAAGGTGATGAAATGATATGACTGCTATTGAAGGTAGGGCGTTACTACATCCATACCCATCAACGCCAGCATCATGATGGCAGCAATAAACAGGGCAATCAATAAAACAACAGGTACAGCCATCATCACGTTAGCACTGCTGCGATCAATGCCTGCGTACTGGATGAGCCCTTGCCGGACAAGGTAGAGCTGCCAGATGAATGCCGGAAGAAGAAGAATCGGTGCGACATCCAGAAGCAGTGGAATTGAGGAGTAGGCGGCAAGCTGGAATGCAGATGCGTGATCCAGTTCGTGATCGGTAAAAAGCTTGATACACCAGTAGATATATCCGGCCCAGAGCCATGCAGAGAGCAGTCCAAGCCCTTCCATAACCGGGAACATGATCGCCAGATGTTCCGAATCAATCTGATAACTATCGACAAGAGCTGGAACGGAGAGAAGGAGCAGTAGAAAAAGAATACTGTTTCGGTAGCTGTCGGTCTGATCGAGGCCCTTAAAAAATGCTTTGGGTTTCAATGCGACGGAGCCAATTGAACTGAAAAGGCTGGAACCGATCGCCTCTGTCGTAAAATAGCGCGGCATATTTATACCCTCCATCATCATGAGAAAAGTCGATTATAGCAGTGATGATTATTTAACAATAGTGCAAGGTAACCACGATTTGATTACCCTTGCGCCTCTTTTGGATTTGGAGAATTGATGAGTCAGGCAAAACAGTTTACCGGAGATGTGCCGGTTTTATTGATTATTATGGATGGTTGGGGTCTTGGCAGTGGCGGCCCTGAGGATGCCATTGCGCAGGCGAACACCCCCAATTTTGAACGCCTATGGAATAGCTGTGCCCATACTGATCTGGTGACACACGGCCCATTTGTCGGCCTGCCTTCCGACAAGGATATGGGGGGCTCCGAGGTAGGGCACCTTACGATGGGAGCCGGAAAAATTCTTGATCAGGGACCAACCCGCATTAACAAGGCCATTGTAGATGGCTCGTTTTTTGATTCGGATGCCCTGCATCAGGTGATGGCTCATTGCCGTTCTGATGGTCACCAGAGGGGTGGTCGGCTACATCTGACAGGCCTTCTCTCTGATGGAAACATCCATTCCCATATTGATCACTTTGTTACGCTGATCAACCATGCCTATGAGAGTGGTATCAGATCACTCTGTCTGCATGCACTGCTGGATGGCCGGGATGTCGGCATCCAGAGCGCACAGAAGTATGTGGCGCGCATCGAGGAAGCATTTGCCTATATCAATACGCAGGATGGTTTCTCATACACCTTTGCCTCCGGCGGTGGTCGTGAACGGGTGATTATGGATCGTGATCGTGATTGGTCGAAGGTTGAACCAGGTTGGAATGCCATGGTGTATGGTGAATCACCCAACCGCTTCAGAAACATGTTGGAGGCGATCAACCATTTCCGCGAAGAGGATCCCAACATCGTGGATCAGGATATCCCCGGTTTTGTTATTGTTGATGAGTCTGACCAGCCTATGGGGCGGGTGGAAGATGGTGATGCCGTTGTGATGGTGAACTTCCGTGGAGATCGTGCGATTGAGATTACCGAGGCCTTCTGTCTGGATGATTTTGATGGCTTTGATCGTGGTTGCAATGGTGGTCGGGGTCCCGACGTACTTTATGCCGGCATGATGGTTTATGATGAAGACAGAGATATTCCCGAACTGCAGTTGATGGGGCCGACCAAGGTGGATGAACCTTTTGGTAAGCGTATTCTTGAGATGGGCATTAAGCAGTTCAGGTTAACCGAAACTCAGAAATTCCCTCATGTCACATTCTTCTTTAATGGTGGTTATCGTGAGCCACTCGATGCAACTTTAGAAGATTACATTCTGATCCCGTCTGATAGAGGTGTCTCTTTTTCTGACGCGCCGCAAATGAAGGCATCTGAAATTGCGGACCAGGCAGTCAAACTGATTGAGTCGGGAGAGTATGGCTTCGGAATGATCAATTTTGCCAATGCGGATATGGTAGGGCACTGCGGTCACATTGAGCCTGCAATCATCGCTATTGAAGCTGTGGATAGTGCAATTGGCCGCATTACAGAAGCGCTTGAAAAGGTGGGTGGACTGGCTCTGATCACGGCCGATCACGGAAATGCTGAAGAGATGCAGGTAGAGATTGCAGGAGGGCATGAGCCGTCAACAAAGCACTCCATCAATCCTGTGCCATGCATTCTGTTTGATCCGAACTACGACCGCTCCTATTCACTTGTGCAGCCATCCGAATCTGATGAGATGGCAGACCGCCCCGGCCTTTCTCACATTGCAGCCACACTGTTTGAGATGATGGGCAGAGATGCGCCTGCAGATATGAACAGGTCATTGATCCGATAATTCAACCTGCTCTATTTGAGCAGCTCTTCGATCTCTTTGCGGCTGAAACGGCTCGGTAGACGGGCGCCAAACTGTGAGACAATACGTCCTGCTGCATGGCTTCCCAAGTGACCTGCCTGCTTCCAGGATAGGCCATTGGTGATGCCGTAGAGCACACCTGCCGCATACATATCTCCTGCGCCAGTGGTGTCCACCGCCTCTACATCCACGCCTTCAATGGCAATCACCTCGCCATCATGCATGATGATTGATCCGTTTTTACCCAGTGTTAGCGCCACATTTTCGCAATGCTTGTGGATTGCCTGAGCGCAATCTACCGGATCATCAAGCTCGGTCAGGGCCTTGGCTTCAATCTCATTGCAGAAGAGCAGGTCGACAGGCCCTTCAATCAGTTGCTGGAATTCATCACGGCAGATATCGATTAGAAATGGATCGGATACAGTCAGGGCCACCTTTACATTGTTCGCCTTAGCCAGTTCGATGGCCTTCAGTGCGGCAGCTTTGGTTGATTCGCCGGCAAAGAGATAACCTTCTACGTAAAGATATTTAGCCTTTGCAATCTCCTCAGCCTTGATGTCATCGGCGGAGAGTGAACCTGAAATGCCTAGGTGGGTCAGCATGGTGCGCTGAGCGTCGTCTGTAATCAGCACAACACATGTGCCTGTATCCCCTTCGCCGCTTGGTACTTCCAGAGTGGTTCCCAGCTTTTTCATTTCATCAATGTAACGTGCGCCAAAGCCATCATTTCCGGTTTTACCGGCATAGGCGGCAATGCCACCCAGGTCGGCAATGCCGACAATGGTGTTGGCCGCAGAGCCGCCAGAGCAGTAGTTGATGCTGTGGTCAGAGAGGGCATCAAGGATAGCCTGCTGGTAGGCCGGTTCAGTCAGGGTCATAATCCCTTTTTCGATACCGTGCTGTTGAAGAAATTCATCTTCGCAGCGAACCTGCAGATCCATAATGGCATTGCCGACTCCAAAAACGTCGTATGACATATCAATATCCTCTTTCTACTAAACTTTAGTCTTAATCCTGACCTGCGACCGTCATGTTCGATATCGCAATCGTCGGAACTGCCGTGGAGCCGAACCATGTCAGATCGGAGCCAAGATGAGAAATGTTGGCGAACATCTCTTTTAAATTTCCGGCAATGGTGATCTCATTTACCGGCTGAGTGATCTCCCCCTTTTGAACGAGAAAACCGGAAGCTCCGCGTGAATAGTCACCGGTCACTCCGTTGACCCCCATGCCCATCACTTCGCTAACAAGAAGTCCGTCACCGATCTCCTTTAACAACGTTTCAATATCAAGTCTTCCAGGATTGAGAATCAGGTTAGAGGTTCCTATGGAGGTGTCTCCAGTCAGTCCGCGTCTGGCGTGGCCTGTCGCCTCGCTCTTCAGCCGGGCAGCCGCATAGCGATCCGTGAGAAAGCCTGTAAGTCTTCCTTTATCAATAATGGTGTGTTTGCTACAGCGAGTTCCTTCGCCGTCAAAAAGGCGATTGCCCAGACCATCCGGATGATCAGGATCATCAGTTAATTGGAAAAACTCTGGTAAGATGATTTGACCGCTGCATTCAGCTAAAAACGAACGGTTTTGTAGAACAGCTCTTCCGTTAACGGCACTGATTAGATGGCCGAGAATGGAGGTGGCAATGCGGGGTTCAAAGATAACCGTTGTCTGCCGTGTTCCAATACTTGTTGCACCCATACGTCGAACAGCTCGTTCGGCAGCTTCCCTTCCGATTAGCTCCGGCGCTTTCAGCTTTGCCAGCTCTCTGGCGCGGGAGTAGGCATAGTCACGCTGCATGGCATCACCTGAGCCCGCGATAACCGAGAGGCTAAGGCCCAGTGATGATTTGCTGTACTCACCGGCAAAGCCGTCTGCACAGGCATAAGCAACATGCGTATTACCGAATCCGGCCTCTGCACCTTCACTGTTTTCAATCCTGTCTGAATAATCAAGGGCTGCAGCTTCACACTCAAGGGCTGCCTGCTTAGCAGCTTCAATCGTCCATGCATTCTCTGTCTGGTCGCGGTTAGCCCAAGCCAGCAGCTCCTCATGGGTCGGGTGGTTGGCCCCAGATGGAGGCATAGCATCAGGGTCGGCTGTAGAGATTTTAGCCATGGTGATCACCTGATTGACCAGTGCGCTGATGCCTGCATCCGAAAGATCTGAGCTGGAGGCTGAGGCGAAAGCGAGGCCTTCGTCGGTTTCGACAAAGGCTCGCAGTCCAATGCCCTGTGAATCCTCACGCTCAACGGTCTCTACATTCTGATTGCGGATGCAAACATTTTCACCGATATCGTTGACGGCCAATGCGTCGGCATCAACGGCACCGGCTATTTTTGCCATCTCAACAAGTTTGGCGGCAGTCTCTTTTATGTTGTTGTTAAAGGAGCTACTCATGAATCAGTTCCTCCCACAATCATCTCATCAACCCTGAGGGTCGGTTGACCAACCCCGACTGGTACAGACTGCCCATCTTTGCCGCAGGTGCCGACGCCGGGATCGAGCTCAAGGTCGTTTCCGATCATTGAAACGCGTGTAAGCACATCAGGGCCGTTACCGATCAGGGTGGCACCTTTAACTGGCGCCTTGATCTCTCCGTTCTCCACCAGATATGCCTCGGAGGTAGTGAATACAAACTTGCCGGAAGTGATATCGACCTGACCGCCACCAAAATTTACAGCATAGAGACCATGTTTGAGTGTAGAGAGAATCTCTTTTGGATCATCCTTGCCTGCCAGCATGAAGGTGTTGGTCATGCGAGGTAGAACGGGGTGTGCATAGGATTCGCGTCTGCCGTTGCCAGTTGGCTCCACACCCATCAGGCGGGCATTCTGACGATCCTGCATGTAGCCGGTCAGAATTCCATCTTCAATCAGGGTAGTACAACGGGTAGGAGTGCCTTCATCATCCATATTCAGTGATCCGCGCCTCTCATCAATGGAACCATCATCTACAACCGTGACCCCGGGAGCAGCGATGCGTTCACCGATACGCCCTGAAAAGGCGGAGCTGCCTTTGCGATTGAAATCACCCTCCAGCCCATGACCGATCGCTTCATGGAGTAATACACCGGGCCAGCCAGGGCCGAGTACTACAGGCATCGGCCCTGCAGGTGCTGCGATGGCATCAAGGTTTAGCAGAGCAAGACGCACTGCTTCTCGTGTCAGGCGTTCCGCTTCATCTCCTTGAAGCAGGCGAGTCAGATCAAAGCGGCCACCGCCACCGGCTGAGCCAGTTTCTCGTTTGCCGTTTTGTTCAACGACCACAGAGATATTGAGACGTACCAGTGGGCGTGCATCACTTAAGAGTGATCCGTCTATGCGTACCAGATGCACGGTGGAGAAAGATGACGAAACATTTGCAAAAACTTGCTTTACACGCGGGTCGAGGCTGCGTGCAAGAGCATCCAGCTTCTCAAGTAGTGTTTTTCGCTCCGGCATTGAAGTGGCAAGTGCCGGATTGCTTGGCTGGTAGAGCTGATGGCGTGGGTGATTTGGATGAATCAATACCGGTTGAGCCTGACTGCCGCTTTCGGCAATGGCGCGTGCAGCACGGGCACACTCCATCAGTGCAGGACTCTCAAGCCTATCTGTATAAGCATGTCCGGAGACTTCGCCTTTGATGACTCTGGCGCCGATTCCCTGATGGGTGCTGGCTGAAACGTGTTTTACCCGGCCCTCTTCAAGAGCAAGTGATTCGCTTGTGCTTTGCTCTAGATAGAGATCAGCATCATCAGCTCCGGCAGGAACCATTCTGGCCAGCATTTCGGAGAGGGTTTCCTGTGCGACAGGGAGATCGGTTTCATTCATGGGGAGCAATCGTTCATGGTAGCAACCCCGTGTCAAGAAGAGTCAAGGATGACGAGTGGAAGATACATGCTATTCTCTTTCGCATGCAGTTACTAAAAAAGGTAAATGATCAGATCACACTACAGATTCTCTGCGACCTGCTTGAGTCTGGGGGAATCGGTTACCGTGTAGAGGGTGCCGGGATGAACTCACTAATGCCGCTTCCCGGTCTGATCGAAGCGAGGGTGCTGGTCGAAGACCGGGATATGGAGGCCGCCCTCGGGCTGTTGTCCGATATTGAGAGAGGGGAGGATAGAGGGCATGTTTAAAGGAGCATGGGCATTGGTGAAGGGGTTCTCGCTGCTACTTGGCAAGACCGAGCTGCGGGCTGTGCTCTGGCGGATGATTCTGCTGCAATTTGTGCTGTTTATTCTGCTGATGGTAGGCGTTTACGATCTCTCAATATGGCTTGCAGAACTATTAAGGCCGAGTGGAGACGCATGGTATGTCGATTTTTACAATTGGTTACTGTCATTTGTTGCCATCCTTCTAGCCTTGGCCGTTGGTATTGTTAGTTTCGTGGCGCTTGGCTCTATTGCTATTTCTCCTTGGCTGGATCAGCTCTATGTCCGGGTTGCCAGACTCAACGGTGTACAGCTTAAACAGTGCATGCAGCCGTGGTGGAAGAGTATTGCGAACTCTTTGTGGAACAGTGTTATGCCGATTTTAACTTTTATCCCTCTGGCTGCCCTTGCAGCGCTTTTCTTGCTGGTGCCCTTTTATGGAATGATTGCCTCAACCGTGGTCTGGACTTATGGCGGACTAAAGCTCTTGAGCTATGAGTTCATGGATACACCCGCATCATTTCAAGGCTGGAAGTGGCTGCAGC
>Ga0316192_10000827_pt1 | contig 22705 bp, 19 predicted proteins | sample MerIslwburrow_MG_FD_204931 | JGI IMG/M metagenome (GOLD analysis project Ga0316192, IMG submission 204931) | Coastal sediment microbial communities from Maine, United States - Merrow Island worm burrow | ecosystem: Environmental > Aquatic > Marine > Coastal > Sediment | place: USA: Maine...
GCGACCTGATGGTCAAACGGGCGCCTGTCGCAATGCTTCGCTGCGGGACGATTCACCCGGGCCGATTCCTGATTCTCGTCGGCGGCAGCGTCGCCAGCACGGAGGAGGCATATCTTGCCGGAACACAGATGGGTGACGCAGAGCAATACCTGTGTGGCAGCGTCTTTCTCGGGGACGTCCACCCTGCCCTGCATGATGCGGTTCTGGGTACACGGCGGGACATGACGGGCGACGCACTGGCTGTCGTGGAGACCCGTTCTTCGCCAGCCCTGCTGGCCGCCGTCGATGCCGCAATCAAAAGCACGCCTGTCATCCTCTCCGAGATTCGGCTCGGTGATGACCTCGGCGGTCACGCGCTGGCACTCATGAGCGGTGATCTTACCGATGCCGAGACCGCGCTTGGCATCTGCACCGAGCGGGCCGGCGATCAGATTCTCGCGAAGACTCTGCTGCCGCGGCTCGATCCTGACCTGCGCCGGCTTTTCGACCAAGGCACACGCTTTGGCCTCTGCCCTGCGTTCGAGCCGGCCGGCGCCGAATACCCCGAGGAGGTCGCATGCTCCTGGGACGTGTAATCGGAACGGTCGTTCCGGCGATGCAGGTGGACGAACTGTCCGCCACGCCATTGCTCTGGGTCCAGCCGCTCGATCGCGAAGGCAGCCCCGAGGGCGAACCCCTCGTGTGCGCCGACGGTACGCGCATGGCGGGGCCCGGACAGGTCATCTACTGGGTCGCAAGCCGCGAAGCCGCGCTGACGCTCGATCCCTGGTTCGTGCCGGTCGACGACGCCATCGTCGGTCTCGTGGATGAGGTCAGGCTCTATCCGCCGGAGGAGAACGCCTGATGATCCTGGGCCGCATTACCGGCAGCGTCGTGTCGACCATCCATCACCCGATCGTGAATGGTCGCAAGCTGCTCGTCGCGGAGCGGCTCGATGCAGCGGGGCACCCGACCGGCGGCTACCTCATCGCAATCGACGCCATCGGAGCCGGCCAGGGCGAGACCGTATTGATCATCGATGAGGGGACCGGCGCGCGGCAGATTCTCGACAACGATAAGGCACCGGTGCGTTCCGTTGTCATCGGCATCGTTGATGAGGTCGCGCTCGAGACGAGCTGAACATCTCTATCTCATGCGATCACGGTCTCGAGCGCTATGAGGATCATTTCGTCAAACGTCGTCTGCCGCTCCTCGGAAGTCAACGCTGCGCCGCTGGGAATATCGTCGCTGACCGTGCAGATCGCCAGCGCTTCGGCGTCGTATTCAGCGGCGATCGGGTAAATTCCGGCTGCCTCCATTTCAATGCCGTACACGTTGTATTTCGCCATGGTCTCGAACATCGCGGTGTCCGGCGTGTAAAAAAGATCAGCAGAAAACAGGTTGCCAACATGGTGTCGCACGTTGTGCTGCTCTGCCGCCGCGACGGCCTTCTTAACCAGGTCGAAGGTGGCAATCGGCGCGTAGTCGTATCCGCCGAAGCGAATGCGGTTGATATTCGCGTCCGTGCAGGCGCCCAGACCAATAATGATGTCACGCAGTTTGACGTCCGGATGCGTGGTGCCACAGCTGCCTACGCGGATGACGCGTTTTACGCCATACTCGGCAATCAGTTCGGTCGTGTAGATGGATGCTGACGGAATGCCCATACCGTGGGCCATGACGGACACGGGATGGCCCTTGTAGGTACCCGTGAACCCCCACATGTTGCGCACGTCGTTTACACGTCGCGCATCGTCCAGATAGGTGTCAGCAATGTACTGGGCGCGGAGCGGATCGCCCGGCATCAGCACGGTTTCGGCGAAATCCCCGGGGGACGCATTCATATGTTTGGTAGCCATACGGCATTGTACCTTCAGACCGTCGCCTAAGTGCCACAGTTTCGGAAGATACGGGTGCACAAACGCCGCATAACGGCGCTATACTCCGATCACCGAACATGAGGAGATTCAGCAATGTGTGGCACAAACACAACAATCAACAATAAGGCCGCCTCAGGCGTGCTGCTGGGTGCGGCTACAGTGGCGGTCGCATTTGCCGGTCTTTATGCCAATCCGGCCAGCGCACAGGGCATCGTTCTGGATGAAGTCATCGTGACCGCACAGAAACGCGAACAGTCATTCGAAGACGTACCGGCGGCCGTATCAGTAATATCCGGCGAAGCCGTTCGGGACCTGCTGGGCGCAGGCGAGAATATTCGCGCCCTGACGAATCGCGTACCGAGCCTGAACGTCGAATCATCGAATGGCCGTACCCAACCGCGTTTCTATCTTCGCGGTCTCGGCAACATCGATTTCGACAACAATGCCGCACAGCCTGTAGGTATGGTTTTCGACGACATTTTCCTCGAGAGCAACGTTCTCAGAAGCCTGCCGCTTTTCGATATCGAGCGTATCGAAGTACTGAAAGGCCCGCAGGGATCACTCTTCGGACGTAACACAAACGCCGGCCTGGTCAAGATCGACTCTGTTCGACCGTCGGACGATCGTAACGCGTACTTCAGCCTTGCGTACGGCGACCACGATACGGTGTCCTCCGAGTTTGCGACCAATATTACTGCCTCTGACAGCGTCGACATGCGCGCCTCGTTCAAGTATCAGCGCCGTAGCGACTGGATCGACAACATTGCCAATGGCATAGGTGACGACTTCGGTGGCTTCGACGAGTACGCCTATCGTCTGCAGTTCCTGATCGATCCGAACGACACCTTCACGGGCCTGATCAAGTTCCACGGCTTCCACCAGGAAGGATCACAGCCCCAGGTCTTCTACGCAAACGCCATAGAAGTCGGCAAGAAAGGCCTGCGCAAGGGTTTTGATGAGACGATCGCCAACCATGACGGCCCTGCCGGTATGGAACTGGATCATTTCGGCCTGATGGCCAACCTCACATGGGACCTGGACTCGTTCACGATTACGTCGATCACGGGCGTGGACTCGCTTGAAAACTTCCAGAACACCGACGTTGACGGCGGTATCTCCGATGGCTGTTGCGGCGTACTCGGCCAGAGCCTGTTCCCGGTGGCCACCGGCGATGGTCTGGACGATCACAACCAGTTCACGCAGGAAATCCGCATTTCTTCCGACGGTGACGAAATGTTCTTCCAGGGAGGCGTATTCATCCTGAATGAAGACATGTTGGTTCGTAGCCAGGACTTCCTGGCCGACTCGATCACCTGGGTTGACCAGCAGACAGACTCGTTCGCTATTTTCGGGCAGGCTGACTGGGCAGTATCTGACCGGTTCTCGGTTATCGCCGGTCTGCGTTTCACGTTCGACAAGAAAGACCTCAGGGTCATACCGGGCCGCAATTCGACAGCCCCTATTGACTCGATCAGTGTCGAGGATGATTTCTTTAGCTGGGATCTCGCGTTCACTTATGATCTCAGCGAAGACTGGAGCCTTTACGGTCGCTTGGCGAACGCCTCTCGTGGCCCCGTCACTATTGGCCGCTTCGGCTTCGTAAGCTCGGCAGACACAGAAACCTCGGACTCCGTCGAGTTCGGCTTCAAGTCTGACCTGATGGGTGGCCGCGCGCGCTGGAATGCCTCTGTTTATGCGTTCACCAATGATGACCAGCAGTTGTCGGCGACGGGTGGCGGCGCGAACGTCAACCGCCTGCTCAATGCTGACAGCGTCAAGGGCAGCGGCTTTGAGACTGACTTCGAAATCCTGATTACGGATAACTTCCTGTTCCTCGCCAACGCGAGTTATAACAAGACCGAAATCGACGACCCTGGCCTGGCTGACCTGGCGTGTGGCAGCGTACCGCAATGCACCTACACGGATCCGCTGCTGGTTGCCGGTGGTGGCCCGTTCGGTGAAGACGTCGTTGCCATTGATGGCAACCCGCTGCCACGTGCTCCGGAATTAATGTACAACCTGGCACTGCAGTACAACATCCCGCTTGCTGATGGCGACTTTTACATCAACACCGACTGGAACTACCGCGACGATTCAAACCTGTTCCTGCACGAGTCGGTTGAGTTTGTTGCTGACTCGAGGTGGCTTGGTGGCCTGCGGATCGGTTATCGTTCCGATAATGGACTGGATATGGCACTGGTTGGCCGCAATATCACCGACGAACTTACGGTCGATGGTGGCATCAACTTCAATAACCTCACGGCGTTCATCAACGAACCCGCGTTCTGGGGTCTTGAGGTGCGCAAGAGCTGGTAAGCCAACCAGGATCTGCTATACCAATAGAGCCCGGTACCGTTGGTACCGGGCTTCTTTTTTGCTCGCGGTTAGCAGTATCGCCGCGTGCACACCCGCTGCGGATGAAAACCCTTCAACGATAGTCGGCACCCTGCAGAATCATAAAATTGACGAGGCAAGCGGCCTCGCCCGGTCGCAACGGTATCCCGACGTATTCTGGGTCATCAACGACGACGGCCCGTCGGAGCTGTATGCAATCAGTAGCGCAGGACGAGACTTGGGACGGGTCAAGATCTCGGACGCCTCCAACCGGGACTGGGAAGATATTGCCTCGTTCACCCTCGACGGGGTCGGGTATCTGCTGATCGCCGACATCGGTGACAACGACGGCAAGCGCAAGGACGTGCGACTGTATATTGTCGAGGAGCCGGAACCGGGCAAATCGAAAGTCGACTATGCCTGGCGTCTCGACTTTGAGTATCCGGAGGGTCCGCGTGATGCCGAGGCTATCGCAGTCGACGTCGAGAACCAGCGGGTGCTGGTCCTCACCAAACGGGATATTCCTGCGCTGCTCTATTCAGTCCCTTTGGTACCGGACTCGAAAAAACGCCAAGTCGCGGCCCGCCTGGGCGTCGTCGACAGCCTCCCGCAGCCGACGCGTAGCGAGATCCAATTCGCAGCCAAGACCAATACCTGGCACTGGCAGCCCACCAGCATGGATATTTCCGACGACGGCACGCAGGCTGTCGTTCTGACCTATGGTGGCGTTTACCTGTATGAACGTGGCCCAGACCAGAGTTGGCTCACGGCACTGCAGCGCCAACCGCGGGTCATCAGCCGAACCCACAATCGCCAGGCGGAGTCTGTCGCATTCAACGCAAGTGGCGACGCCGTTTTCATAACGCTAGAACAGCGCAACGCGCCGCTGTTCCGACTTCCTCTAAACGGAGCACCTGAATGACGTTACGCAAGATCGCGATCCGCGCACTACTTGTAGCCGCGACAGTATCGGCCTGCTCAAACACTGAGCCGCCGGCATCCGTAACCATCATGGCGTTCAACGTGCAGAACGTGTTCGACAACATCGATGCCCCGGGCAAGGATGACAAGGCATACCTGCCGATTGGCGATAAACAGGCCGAGGCTCACATTGCTGAATGCAATGCGATCCCGGTCGAGTCGTGGCGCGATGAATGTCTGCACCTGGACTGGAGCGATGACGCGATTGACCACAAGCTGAACGTCGTGGCCCGAACAATTCAGCAAGTGAACAACGGACGCGGGCCGGACATCATTGCACTGCAGGAAGTCGAAAACGTGGACATCCTGGAACGCCTGCGTACAGAGTTTCTTGCTGACAGCGGCTACCTGCCTGCGATCCTGCTTGAAGGCACGGACGTCCGCGGCATCGATGTCGCATTTCTTTCGCGCCTCCCGATCTCGGGGACACCGACATTGCACGCCCTGGACTTGCCGGAAGACTACGCCGATCGCGCAGGCGATACTCGCGGCCTGCTGCAGGCAACGTTCGAATTGCCGGACGGTTCGCTGTTGACAGGGTTCTCGGTGCATTTCCCGGCACCGTTCCACCCGACAGAGATGCGCGTGTTCGCCTACGAACACCTCAATGCCGTCCGTGGCCAGGTGCCACCCGAACACAACATATTTGCAGCGGGCGATTTCAACACAACGAGCACTGAGAACGATCGTGAAGGCCTGCTCGAGCGCTTCATCAGGCCCGGCTGGGTGATTTCAAACGACCTTTGCCAGGGCTGCCAAGGCACCCAGTACTACTCGCGCGACGATTCCTGGTCCTTCCTCGACATGGTCGTTTTTTCTTCTTCAGAAAGTGCCAATAGTGGCTGGCAGGTTCGGTCGGTCGAAATTGCCAATCAGGTACCCGCCCAGGTCACCGCAGACGGCACGCCCAACCGTTACCGTTCCGCAGAGCGCACAGGCGTTTCCGACCACTGGCCCGTACTCATGACGCTCGAGCCGCGTCCATAAAACCGGCCAAAAAAAAGGCCAGCCCGAAGGCTGGCCTTTGATGTTGCATCAGGCTTCGATTAACGGAACCTGATATCCAGGCCAAGACGAATTTCCCATACTGAGGAAATGCCCTGGAGTGTCGTGACTGACTTGTTACCGGCGTTGAACGCGTCGTATTCATAACGGCCCTGTGCATCAACACCCGTTAACGTGACAACACTCGACGAATCGAAACGTGCATCGTATTGCCGCCCCCAGCTATCGTTCAGCAGGTTCGTAAAGTTGTAAATCTTTAAGAACGCCTGCGCTTTGAGGTCGTCGACGAACAGTGGAATTTCCTGGTCGATACGCAGGTCGATGCGCGAGCTGTCCTTGGTACCGATCGTATTGCGATTGACGAACGAACCACCCTTGAGACCCTGCTTTTGTGTCCAGTCAAGGAATCCAGCAACATCGAAGTTGGCGGTATACGTGACGTTCGGATCATTGGGTCCGTCAGGAACGTACAACAGGTGCCTTGACGAGAACTCGTCCTGCAGGACGTCGTCCGACGACATCGTATAGGTACCGAACTGGCCCGAGCCGTAATAACCCATCAGCGTGAAACGCGTCCGGTTGTCACCCCAGAATTCGCGCGAGAAAGCTGCGCGCATCGTGACGCGATGCTTCTGAGAGTAGTTCGACGTTGCTGAACGAGGATTATTGATGTCGTTTGTGGCCAAATTGGAAAAGCTGGACGAGGCCGTGAACGACGTCATCGAACCGGCATCCTCCGCTTCCGTCCAGGAGTAACCAAGCATCAGGTCCATGCCCCAGTCAAAGCTCTTGTTCATGACAACTGACATCACGTGCGCGTCACCGCTCTGATTGCTGTTGGTCAGCATCAGGTTGTCGTCGCCCGCGAGCCCGCTATTCGCATAGATAGGCGCGCCAGCGGCTGTCGAACCGACGATCTCCTGTGACACGTCTTTATAAATAGCGCCGTTCTCAAGCGTCGTGTACATGTAGTCGATGTCGGCTGTCAGGCCCCACCATGGCATATCCCAGGTGCCGCCGAGCGCCAGCTTCCATTCGCCTGGCTGATCATAATTCGGATCAATCAGGTTGACGTTGCTGGTCGAGCCAGTGGTCGGAGAATTGGCAACCTCATCAAACTGCGCTTGCGGCACGGCACCACCGACCCTGGGTCCAACCACGGTCGGCAGAGTGCCATCGAAGATGGACGCCAGGTTCGAGTATGTGCCACGCGTGAACCTGCTAGCGATACCGTCGTTACTCCAGGCATTGGCGAGCCAGACATTGGGATTACCACCCGAGAACAGGCCGATACCGCCACGCAGTGTCAGGTCGTCGCGAACACCCCACGTAAACCCAACTCTCGGCATCAGCAGGCTGAGGCCGTCGATCCCCTTGTCGTTGCGAAAGCCAAGAAGGTTAGACAGGTTTTCGTTGTAGTTCGGCGCGTCGTCGCTGCTGAACCACTCGAAGCGCAACCCGGCTGTCAGTGTGAAGTCGCTGTTAGGAAAATAGATTTCATCCTGCAGATACAGAGCGTGCAGCACGTTGCTGAAATTTGCGGCAGCGTCGAGCGCGTTATTCGAACCAGGCGCACTCTGGTAATCAACTGACCAGGGCCGTCCCAACTCAAAAGCATCGATGCCTGAAATTCCGCACGCGGGATCATCAAAGCGTCCTTGTGCGGTAAGCGCATCGCACGCAGCCGGATTGCCGCCTGAGAAGTCACGATAGTCCCACTCGCCACCTCTTGATTGCGCCACAAAGATGTTGAAGACTTCGAGATCTTCCTGCTCGTAGCCGCCGCTGAATACGTGGTTTCCAACCAGCATTTCTGCGCTCAGCTTCAGGAATTGCGTATCTGTAAACAGACTGTTGGCCTGGCGTGAATCATCCGCACCGAGGTAAACAGTATTATTGAACCCGTCAACATTGATCTGGTGATCGCCGAAGTCCTTCGGGCCGTCCGATATCTGGGAATCGTCCATGCGTGAGTCGGTGTAGAACAACTCTGTCGAGAACGCATCTGTCCACTGTGACCGGAAGATCGCCGTATAAGTCTCAGAGATCGAGCCCTTGCTGTAACGGTGATTCGCGTACTCGAATTCATTCGGGTCACTTTCCGGATAGCCGTCTGAATTTCGATTCTGGATGCCGTCATAATAATTGTAGATCAATGCAACGTTGTGGTTGTCATTGATGTCCCAGTCCAGGCGAACGAGATAATTTTCGGTCGTCTGAGCGCCATTGCCGCCCTGTCCACCAGGATCGTAACCGTAGACATTTTCCGCAATTTGGGTAATCCGATCGAAATCCGCCTGCGAGAACCAGGGCTTTTCAACGCCGCCGGAACCGCCTGCAGGTGTTGACGTCAGATTTCTGGGCTCCTCGGATTCTTCGTAGGCCGCAAAGAAGAACAAGCGATCCTTGAGTATCGGGCCGCCAACGCTGAATCCGATCTTTTCTTTCTTGTAGGATTCGCCGCTACGGACATCGCTGCCATCCAGTGTGTCTTCGGCCCAATCCTGGGTCGTATATTCGTAGAACGCGTTTGCTTCAAATTCGTTCGAACCGGACTTGGTTACCGCGTTGACGTTACAGGCAGAAAAACCGCCGTAGTTTGTGTCAAACGGTGCAAGCTCAACCGACACCTGTTCAATGGCGTCATAGGGAAACGGCATGCCGGTGGACGTTGAATAACCGTTGGTATTCAGGCCAAAGCGATCGTTATGGCTAACGCCGTCCAGCGTAATGCTGTTGAATCTCGGGTGTTTGCCAGCACAGTTGATCTGGAATCCGTCGAGGTTGAGTCGCGGATCGATCGCATAGACATCCTTGATGTCGCGGTTAAATGCAACAGCACTCTGCATCTCGCCCAGGCTAAATGTCGCTGCCGGTCCGGAGGTCGTTTCAACCAAAGACGTCGACTGGCCAACGGCAATGATTTCTTCAATCTCCTCGCCCATTTCGATGGTCAGGTTGTAGGTATCGCCCAAGCCGATCGACTGCACTGTGACTGACTGCTCGCCATTGACGGTCACCTGGTACGGGCCGCCAACCGGCAGATTGCTGGCCAGAAATGTGCCAGTGTTGTTAGTGGTGTAGGTACGATCGTTGCCTGAACGCAGATCTAAAACGACTACGTTGGCCCCGCCCAGCGGATTGCCGGACTCGTCAAGAACACGGCCGCGCAATGCGGAAGACGTATCCTGCGCCTGCGCAAATGCCGGCAACAGCAAAATCGCAGCAAGCGGCAAGAGCTTACTAAACACTTTATTCATCAGATTCCCTCTACTTGTTTCGTTCTGAACGATTATTGTTTGCTTTCTTGGACAGGCGGCAGCGCAATTGGTTGGTGTCGGACAAAAACAACAGCCGCGCGTTACGCATGTCGAGGATGGAGAGCATTGTCGCTCTTTGAATACAAGGTGACAAGTACGTAAAGGCCACCTCAAGAACACCGTGCGGGCAGTTCATTAACGCCGCCGAAGGGAGCGGTATCGCGCCGCATGTTAGCATTTCGAATGGCTGCAGGCCTTACTCAACAGGCACTTGCACTTGCCATGACAAGCCATTGTTTTTATTGAAGATGGATTAAAATCGCCTTCGTCGGCAACGCGCCAGAGGCGACGCAGGTTAGCTGTTGGGCGGCGAAAAAGGCGGCGCTCGGAGTGACGCAATATTGAGCAGATTGACAGAATTTACCTGTTGTGTTTTCGCCACATCAGTTCGCCTGCGCGCCTTTAGAGAAACACTGCGCAAATGGCGCCTCGTGGACCTCCGTTCTCGGCGACTCCGGGTCGACCGGCACGCCGACGGCGCGCCCCTCGGCCCGGGCGCGCAGGATTGCATCGAGCACCAGGTACTTGAGCTCCGAGCCCGCCCTGGACGCTTGTCGGCCGGCGGGCATCTGGTATCCATCTCCCCCGCCGTACAGGAAATCCGGGACTACCATCACGTAATCGGCGCTGGCGTCGATTTCCTGCCAGCCACCATCAACAGGGACCTGCAGACTGACGATTCGTGACCCGGGAGCGCGCCTCCGATCGACACAGACCCGAAAGCCGGCAATTTGCGGAAAATAGCCCTGGCTTTCGCTGCTGCCGCGAAAGCCGGCCTCCATGATTTGCCGGAATTCGGCACCGCTGACCGTCATGTAGCGAAGGAATGAGGAAAAGCCGAAGGTCCTGCCGATGTCTTCAAAAGCGATATCGTCTGCAATGGTGTCGTCGATTCGCAATGAGCCGCTGTTGATGAAGGCGACATCGGCGGCAGGCTCGCCAAACGCGGTCAGCATCTGGTCGACGACAAAGTTGCCCCACGCTGATTCGTGGCTGCGGACAAACTCCTCGGTAACGTTCATGGGAAAGGCAGCACTGCCAACGCGGGCTTCCAGGAACGGGAACTTGTCCAGCAGGCGATCACGCCATTTCTTTTCGAGCAATGCGTAGTCCGGATCGACAGCGATGCCCTCATCCATCGGCAAACGCGTGGATACGACATTCGGCATCCCGTCTGCATCGAACGTCAAGTCAATCTGCCAGATCACGCGTGCATTGGAGGCACCCTTCATTATCTCGGCGGATTCGGGTGTCTGGGCACTAAAGTGTGGCTCATGGTCATGACCGCCGACAACGAAGACGAATGTCGGATGGTCTTTCTTCAGCTTTGCGATCTCGCGGTCCTGCCACATGTGCAAGTGCGTAACACCGATAATGGCATCCACGCCTTTTTCCTCAAGAGCGGAAATGACACGTTTCGCGTTGCCAAGGTAGTCCTCGTCTATCGGTACGTAGTCGCGATCATTGCCACCCTCTTCCGCATGCAGGGTCAGCGAAAATACGCCAATCGTCTTGCCGGCAGCCTCGAAGACAAACGCAGACCGCAAGCGGCTATCCGCATCCGCGTCACCTGTAGCAAAACGGAAGTTGTCGCCCAGCCAGTCAAAGCGCGACGCATTGATCGCACTAATCAGATGTTCCGGTGTGCGCCGATCCAGCTCATGGTTGCCGAGGGTCACATACATGGGTGCAAGGTCATCGAGGTAGTTCATCGCATCGACCATCTGCAGCCCGTCCCAAAGCTGGCTCTCGAGCGACGGATACAGGAAATCGCCGCCATGCAGGATGCGCACTTCGCTGCCCGAGGCCTGCAGCTCCCGGATAACTGTGACAACCCGACCGAAGCCGCCGCGTTTGCCGTCCTCGACGGCACCGACACGATAGGTATCATTCAGGTGAATAAAGGAAAGCTGTACCGGCTCGTGTGCAGTAGACTCGGGGGTCGTAGCGCATGCTGCGGCCAAGAGAACCACGGCAACCAGGGACGTAATAATGACCAGTCGTTTTTTCATTGTGTTGTTCGTTTCAATCTTCTGTGCGGCGTGCACCACGCCACCTGTCGTACATTCGCCAGAAAATGACCTCGGGTTGTTATGGGTCAAGCATTCGGCGGAGTACCCGGCGATAACGATGCAAGTCTATCAGTCCGCGCGGGATGATTTACCACGATTCATAGACGATGAATCGTGGAGCGCGATGCCAGGCCACCCTAAATCCGACGGCCTGCCGCCCGCCGTTGTTCTCGACGTTGACGAGACAGTCGTCAGCAACATCGATTTCCAGATCTCGTTCGAACGCCCCTTTACCAATCGCAAGTTGTATGACTTCTACCAGCAGCACCCAGCCATTCCGGTTCCCGGTGTTGTCGAGTTTGTCACCGCTGCGCGTACGGCAGGAGTAACCGTCTTTTTTGTCACCAACCGACCCTGCGAACTCATCGATGACAATCCCGACCCCTGTCCGCAGAAAGAGGGGGTCATACACGAGCTTGAGTCGATTGGCATCGACGTTGACGCAGCGCATGTCATGCTGGCCGACCAGAATGGCTGGGACCGCGCAAAAATCGCGCGGCGAGAGTACATCGCCGAGTCGTATCGCGTCATTATGCTGATCGGTGACGACCTTGGCGATTTCATGCCGTGTGTCCGCACGAAACTCTATGGTCCTTGCACCGAACCAGCAACCAAAGACAGTCGCAAACTGTTGGTCGAACAGTACTCGGATCGTTGGAGCAACGGTTGGTACATCCTGCCGGGTCCGACACATGGCTCCTGGACCTCGTTTCGATGATGTGAATGGACGAATAACCCGTTAAAATCAAGGATCTAGCTAAAAGGGGAAGAGCATGGCGAAAGTGAAGTGCGGCCTTATCCAGATGTCACTGAAGGGTGATGGCTCGATGCAGCCAGACGCAATACGCGACGCAATGATCGAGGCTCATATCCCGTATATCGAAGACGCGGCTGCCCAGGGCGTGCAGGTCCTGTGTTTCCAGGAAGTTTTCACGCAGCCCTATTTCTGCCCTAGCCAGGACCGGAAATGGTACGCCGCGGCCGAGTCGATTCCCGACGGTTATACGACATCGCTAATGACCGAGTATGCGAAGAAGCACAACATGGTTATCGTTGTGCCCATCTATGAAGAGACGATGCCCGGCGTCTATTACAACACCGCTGCCGTAATCGATGCCGACGGGACATTTCTTGGCAAGTATCGGAAGACACATATTCCGCAGGTCGATCCCGGCTTTTACGAGAAGTTCTTCTTTAAGCCCGGCGACTCGGGCTGGCCTGTATTTGAAACAGCCTACCTGAAGCTCGGCGTCTACATCTGCTACGACAGGCATTTCCCCGAAGGCTGGCGGGCTCTGGCGCTAAACGGTGCCGAGTACATTGTGAATCCGTCAGCAACGGTTGCCGGACTCAGCAAGTACCTTTGGGAACTCGAACAACCTGCATCGGCCGCAGCGAACGGTGTGTTCATCGGCGCAATCAACCGCGTTGGCAGCGAAGAGCCCTGGGCGTCTTCGCACAACATGGGTGAGTTCTACGGGTCGAGTTACATCGTCAATCCGCGTGGCGCTATCGAAGCACAAGCCAGCTACGGCGATGACGAACTTCTTGTGCATGAGATCGATCTCGACATGGTGCGTGAGGTTCGCAACACCTGGCAATTCTTCCGCGACCGACGCCCCGAGACTTACGGTCCGCTGACGGATGGCTGAATCTGTCAGCAAGCTGAGGTCTGTTGGCGAACACATCGAGCTCGACGTCGGCGACGATATCGCCAATAGCCCACGCTACAACGAGGACATCGCGCCCACCCGTGCACAACAACGCACCTGGACGCGCTGGAATGTTGCCTCGCTGTGGGTTGGTATGGCCATTTGTGTGCCAACCTACACGTTGGGCGGCGTGTTGACGGCCTACTTCGGCCTGTCGGTATCCGAGGCGCTATGGACGATCCTGGTCGCCAACGTCATCGTACTGATTCCGCTGACACTCAACGCTTATCCCGGGACGCGTTACGGCATACCCTGCCCGGTCGTGTTGCGCGCATCGTTCGGCATCATTGGCTCCAACGTACCGTCACTGATTCGCGCCGTTGTTGCCTGTGGCTGGTTCGGCGTACAAACACTGTTTGGCGGAATCGCCATTCACCTGCTGTTGTCGGCCTTGTTCGATGGCTGGGCATCGTTGGGCGGTACTGGCGAGGTGCTCGGTTTCTTCGTTTTCTGGGCTGCCAATATTACCGTGGTCATTCGCGGCGCCGAGTCCATCAAGCACCTGGAAACGCTGGCAGCCCCGCTGCTGCTGGCCGTCGCAATCGGCCTTATCGTCTGGGCAGTACCAAAGATCTCGCTGCTGGAAGTACTTGCGACCCCCGCGACGCGGCCTCCCGGCGCCTCGTTCTGGGGCTACTTTTTTGCGGCCCTGACGGCCATGGTCGGCTTCTGGGCGACGCTGTCGCTCAACATCCCGGATTTCAGCCGTTACGCGCGTTCACAGCGCTCACAGGTTATAGGCCAGATTATCGGCCTGCCGCTGACGATGTTCCTGTTTGCCGGCCTCGGGGTAATTCTTACCGCGGCGTCCTTTGAACTTGTTGGCGAGACCATTTCGGATCCCATCAACCTGATCGGCAAGATCGAGAGTCCGTTCTGGGTGGTCGTCGCCATGTTCGTCATTATCCTGGCGACGATATCGACAAATACGGCCGCCAATATCGTGTCGCCTACAAACGTGTTCCAGAACGTGGCGCCGAAACTGATCAATGAAAACAAGGGTGTCATACTGACCGGCATTATCGGCATCGCGTTGATGAGTTGGGAACTGCTGAAGAGGCTTGGCTGGATCGAAACGGAGGTCAGCATCGAAGGCCTCTATTCCAACTGGCTGGTCGGCTACTCGAGCCTGCTCGGCCCGATCGCGGGCATCATGATCGTCGACTATTTTCTCGTGAAGAAGCAGTCATTCGATCTTATTGCCCTCTACAAGGACAATGCGGGATACCCTGCATGGAACATGGCCGGAATGATCGCATTCCTGGTTCCTGTTGGACTGACCATCGCCGCGATCATGATCGGTAACAACAGCTGGTTCCATGGTTTCTACACCTATGGATGGTTTACGGGCTCGATCCTGGGTGGCCTTATTTACTACTTTGCGGCAGGAATGGGGTCAGAGCCAAAGGGCTCTGACCCCGGAGACTGACCCCGGAGACTAAGATATGAATCTACTGATCAAGGGCGGCACCGTCGTCAACGCGGACTTTTCACAACGGGCCGACGTACTTTGCGAAGACGGCGTCATTTCTGCTGTAGGCGAAAACCTCGACGCACCGAAAGGCGCCACGATCGTCGATGCCGGTGGACAATACGTCATGCCAGGCGGCATCGATCCGCACACGCATATGCAGCTGCCGTTTATGGGCACGGTGACGACCGAGGATTTCTATTCGGGAACTGCCGCGGGCCTGGCCGGCGGCACGACGATGATCATCGATTTCGCCATCCCTGCCCCGCAACAGAACATTCTTGAAGCGTACCAGCAGTGGCGCGAATGGGCAGAGAAGTCCGTCGCCGACTACTCGTTCCACGTTGCGATCACATGGTGGGACGACTCCGTGCACGCCGACATGGGCACACTGGTTCGCGACCACGGCGTCAATAGCTTCAAACACTTTATGGCGTACAAAGGTGCCATCATGGCCGATGACGAGATTCTCGTGAACAGTTTCACGAGAGCACGCGAACTGGGTGCGATTGCGACAGTACATGCCGAGAATGGCGAGCTTGTTTTCCGACTGCAGAAAGAGATCTTCGAAAAAGGCATCACAGGTCCCGAGGGCCATCCGCTGTCGCGCCCGCCGCAGGTTGAAGGCGAAGCAGCCAATCGTGCAATACGCATCGCCGAAGTACTCAACGTGCCGCTGTACGTCGTGCATAACTCCTGCAAGCAGTCTCTGGAGGCGATTACGCGCGCGCGTAACGAGGGCCAGCGCGTATTCGGCGAGGTTCTCGCCGGCCACCTGCTGATCGACGACTCGGTTTATCTCGACAAGAATTTCGACACCGCGGCAGCGCATGTCATGAGCCCGCCGTTTCGGTCTTCCGAACACCAGGAGGCGTTATGGCACGGCCTGCAGTCCGGAAATTTGCAGACAACAGCGACCGATCACTGCTGTTTCTGCGCGGACCAGAAGGCGATGGGCAAGGACGACTTCCGGCTGATTCCGAATGGCACCGGCGGCGTCGAGAACCGCCTCGAAGTGCTCTGGGACCAGGGCGTGAACACGGGTCGCCTTACGATGAACGAATTCGTCGCTGCAACATCAGCTAACGCCGCACAAATTTTTAATGTCTATCCACGAAAGGGCAGCATTTCGGCAGGCGCCGATGCCGACATTGTCGTCTGGGACCCCGAAGCGACGAAGACGATCTCTGCGAAGACCCATCACCAGAACGTCGATTACAACATCTTCGAAGGAATGACCGTTAAGGGCTGCGCCTCACATACAGTCAGCCGAGGCAAGGTCGTGTACGCCAATGGAGAACTCGATGTCGAACGCGGCGCCGGTCGTTACGTCGATCGCCCTGCTTTCGCGCCGATCTACGATGCGTTGCAAAAGCAGGCTCAGCGCAAGGAGCCGGTGGCGGTCAAACGCTAACCGATCGGACCAGACCTATGCCTGATATTCGCCCCGGCCGCCTCGACAAGGAAGAGATCGATGAGAATTTTGTTGATCTGCATCCGCCATTGTCGCGATCCGAAGCGCTGATCGAAGCCGACCGTTGTTATTTTTGCTATGACGCACCCTGCACCACGGCGTGCCCGACGGGCATCGACATCCCGGCATTCATCCAGAAAATCCGCAGTGACAATATTCGCGGATCGGCAAAAAAAATTCTCAGCGAAAACATCATGGGTGGCATGTGCGCCCGCGTCTGCCCGACCGAGGTCTTGTGCGAAGAAGCCTGTGTGCGAAACACGCACGAAGACAAGCCAGTCGAGATCGGCCTGCTGCAGCGCTATGCCACGGACCCGATCCTCCAGGATGGAACGCAACTGTTCGAACGTGCTGACGCGAGCGGCAGGCGCGTGGCCGTCATCGGCGGTGGCCCCGCCGGCCTGTCATGCGCCCATCGGCTTGCGATGCTCGGGCATGAGGTAAAAGTCTTCAACCGCGACCCGCGACGTGGAGGACTTAACGAGTACGGCATTGCCGCTTACAAGGCCGTCGATGACTTTGCGCAGCGTGAAATCGACTGGATATTGTCGATTGGCGGCATCGAAGTTGAAGACGGAGTCGAACTCGGCAAGGATTTTTCACTGAGCGCACTACGCCATGCCTACGACGCTGTTTTTCTCGGTATCGGGCTGACGCTGGTCAACGACCTGAATATCGGCAACGAGGACCTGCCAGGCGTCGAGAACGCGATCGAGTACATCGCCGAACTCAGACAGGCCAAAGACAAGTCAACGTTGCCCGTCGGACGCAATGTCGTCGTAATCGGTGGCGGCATGACGGCAATCGACATCGCTGTGCAGTCGAAAAGACTCGGCGCGGAAAAAGTTGACCTGGTTTATCGGCGTGGCCCCGAAGACATGAGTGCATCGGAGTTTGAGCAGCACCTGGCGCAGGTCAGTGGCGTCTCCGTGCATCACTGGCTGCATCCGAAAGCATTGCACGGTGAAGATCACGTCTCCTCCGTCGAGTTCGATAAGAACGGCCAGTCGGTCACGATTGAAGCCGATGTCGTTTTCAAGGCCATAGGCCAGCGGCTTGCCGATCAACAACTGGCCAGTGAGCTACAGGGCATAGACATTGAAAACGGCAAGATCGTGGTCGATGAGAATCAGGCTACAACGTTGCCGGGCGTATGGGCTGGCGGCGATTGCGTTGCCGGTGGCGAAGACCTGACGGTCAGTGCCATACAACACGGGAAGGTCGCCGCCCACGCGATCGACCGCTACCTCGGAGGCGACAATGGCTGACCTGACGTCCAATTTTCTCGGCATCAAATCGCCGAACCCGTTCTGGCTGGCATCGGCGCCACCGACGGACAAAGCCTACAACGTCAACCGGGCGTTTGAGGCCGGCTGGGGCGGCGTTGTCTGGAAAACCCTTGGCGAGGTGGGCCCACCGATCGTGAACGTCAGTGGACCGCGTTACAGCGCCATTCACAGTAATGACCGCCGCGTTATCGGTTTCAACAATATCGAACTGATCACCGATCGGCCGCTGGAGACCAATCTCGAGGAAATACGGCAGATCAAGCGCGATTGGCCTGACCGGGCACTGGTTGTCTCGGTCATGTTGCCGATGAACGAAAAAGCCTGGGCCGACCATGTGCCGATGATCGAGGACACGGGTGCCGACGCACTCGAACTGAATTTTGGCTGCCCCCACGGCATGTCTGAGCGCGGTATGGGTGCAGCCGTTGGCCAGGTGCCTGAGTACATCCAGATGGCGACCGAATGGTGCAAGAAAGCCGCAAACATTCCCGTCATCGTCAAACTCACGCCAAACGTGGCGACCATCCTGCCACCGGCGAAGGCGGCAAAAGATGGCGGCGCTGACGCTGTATCGCTGATTAACACGGTCAATTCGATCATGCGCGTCAACTACGACACGCTGACCATGTACCCGACCACCGACGGCATGGGTACGCATGGCGGATACTGCGGCGAAGCTGTCAAACCCATCGCGCTCAACATGGTGGCCGAGATCGCGCGCACGGCGGATACGAAGGGCCTGCCCATCTCCGGCATCGGCGGAATCTCCAACTGGCGTGATGCAGTCGACTTCCTCGCACTTGGCGCGAGCAATGTGCAGGTGTGTACGGCGGCGATGGTGTACGGCTTCAAGATCATCGACGACCTGACCGATGGGCTGAGCACGTTCCTCGACGACAAGGGCATGGCCTCGGTATCCGAACTGGTTGGCAAAGCCGTACCCAGTGTCACCGACTGGCAATACCTGAATCTGAATTACGTCGAGAAGGCCGTTATCGACCAGGATCTGTGCATCAAATGCGGTCGCTGCCATATTGTCTGCGAGGACACGTCGCACCAGGCCATCACGAACTCGGTGAATGGCGAACGGCACTTCGAAGTCATTGACGATGAATGTGTTGGCTGCAATCTTTGTGTGTGCGTGTGCCCGGTTGACAGTTGCATTACGATGAAACAGGTTCCGAACGAGCTTGCGCCTGGCAACTGGACCGAGCACCCGAATAACCCGATGAGAAAAACCAAATGACCGATGAAGAATTGCTCGAGAAAGCCCGACAGGTTCGCGCGAATGCGCACTGCCCGTACTCAGGATTCCATGTCGGCGCGGCACTTCTCGACGAGAATGGCGATGTGCACGTCGGTTGTAACGTCGAGAATGCGGCTTACTCAAATGTAAGTTGCGCAGAAGCCGGTGCGATCAGCGCAATGATAGCGGCCGGTGGAAAACGTATTGTCACAATCGCAGTAGCGGGCGGTGATGAAACGAAGACCCGTGCGTGCACGCCTTGCGGCGGATGCCGGCAACGCATCAATGAGTTTGCCGACGAACACACGCGCATCATCGTCAAGGACGACGACGAGACGTGGCACAGTTACACAATGGAAGAGCTGCTGCCCTCCTCGTTCCACCTGTAGGAGCCCGCCCCAGCCGGCGAGGCGTAGCAACGAAGCAATCTCCAAACGACCGCTTTGCCGCCGAAACCGGGCCTTAGACTATCGGAGGTGAACCGTGAATGTAGCGCACCATCTCTGTGATCTACATTCGAGATCACTAGCATTTCTTACCGTTCTTTTGGTGACCGGCTGCCTACTAGCCTCGCCTGGTAGTGCCGCTGCCGACGCCGGTCCGTCAGCCAGCATAATCCGGGCAACACCCTATTACGTAAGCGCCAAGCAACGTGGCTACCGACTCTATCCGATTTCGGATCCCGCTCCCTATGAAGCCCTGGGTCTTCAGCCGGGGGACCTGTTGCTAGAGGTAGATGGGCAACCCATGATCGAGCCACACGCGCACCTTAGGCTATTCGAGCTTTTGGACAGCGGCTCATTAGTAGGTGTAAAGCTCAGACGGAATGATGAGGTGGTCGAGTTAACACTCCGATTGGAGTAGTGCTCAGCGGCTGCTCCTGGCCGTAAGCTGCCCTTCAATTCACCCCGATATAGGCAGGTCAAACGTCCGGTATTGATGAGAGCGGACGTTAGCCAGGAATCTCGACCACTTATGGTTGTCGACTGAGGCTTGATAGCCTAATCCGTGTCTTGGCTAGCGCGGCACATTCCTTCAATATGCCGGGTGTCAACACAGATTCAGGAGTGTCCCCTATGCGTAAGTTCGCCGTTCTCGCCTGCCTGCTGCTACCCATCCACGCGACGCTAGCTCAGGATCAGGGGCGGGAGGTTGCTGGCCCTCGCGCCGTGCTGGAATACAGAGACCGCCCTCCCGTAGAGAACCGACACCTCGAAGAGCGTATCGACACGCTGCTACCAACCCTGATGGAGGAGACCAATATTGATATGTGGCTCATACTCAATCGCGAGTATGCAGAGGATCCCATCTACTTCTCTCTGGTGCCGCAGCCGACGTTCGCAGCGCGTCGCACAACGATGCTTGTGTTTCATCGCGCCGAGGACGGTGTCGATCGCTTGACTGTCAGCCGCTATCCGCTCGGTGGTCCGTATGAGTCAGCCTGGGAGGGCGGCGATCTCGATTCGCAATGGCAAGCGCTGGGCGAGCTCATCGTCTCCCGCAACCCGGCACGCATCGGCATAAACGTGTCTCGCGACTGGCCGGTAGCCGATGGGCTCACCCACGCGCTGCATCAACGCTTGCTTGAGGTGCTGCCTGAAGACTATGCAGATCGCCTGGTGCCGGCGGAAGACCTCGTCGTACGGTGGGCAGAGACGCGCACACCGGATGAGATTGAAACGTATGCGCACACTGTAGGCATCGCACGCAGCGCCATCGCCGAGGCGTTTTCCAGCCGTGTAATCACGCCCGGCGTGACAACGACCGATGATGTCGCCTGGTACCTGAGGCAACGCTTCGCGGAACTCGAACTGCGCGCCTGGTTCATGCCCTATGTCAACACGCAACGTCCTGGACACACCTGTGACAGCGATTCCGCATTCTGCGGCGAGAGCGGTATCATCCAGGCCGGCGACGTCATCCACACTGACGTGGGTATCTGCTACCTGCGCTTGTGCACCGACACGCAAGAGATGGGCTATGTGCTGAAACTTGGTGAAACTGAAGCTCCCAAAGGCCTCATCGACGCGCTCAAGGTTGGCAATCGCTGGCAGGACCTGTTGACCGACGAGTTCGTCACTGGCCGCACTGGCAACGAGATCACGGCAGCGACGCGCGCCGAGTGTGCCAAAAAGAACATCGACTGCAGCGTGTATACGCACGCGATCGGCTTCTTCGGGCATGCACCTGGCCCAACGATCGGCATGTGGGATAATCAAGACGGTACGCCGGTGCACGGCGATTGGCCGGTGCACGCGAGCACGTGCTACGCGATTGAGGGCAATATCAAGACACCAATGCCCGAATGGGACGGCCAGCTGGTGCAGATCAAACTCGAGCAAAGCGCATGTTTCGATGGTGAGACCGTGCACTATCTTGCGGGCCGACAGACCAACTGGCACATCGTGCGCTAGCACTCGGCTACTTGGCGACCGTTCGGTTATGGCCGAGAGCGAGCGGTCGCCAGGATGCAGGTCGAGGGGCTGCTTCACTTCGCATTCCAGCCGGTCGATTTGTCTGAGTTACAATGACGGCTTGTGACCCAAAGGCGACACTCAGGATCGCGGCATTTAACGTCCGCTTTTCGATTGGAAGGCGCGTTATCAGCTTCCCAGTCGGAGTCGCTGAGCTGGGCACACTACTAACCACTTGATTTTGGTGGCCCTCTGACCACCGGTTTCAAGAAGTTAGATCACCCCAAACTAATCAACTGAGTCGGGCAGGCTTGCTGAGTATGCTCAGCTCTAGCCTCAAAACCAACTTGACAGTCTGACGCTGTGTCAGTAGATTCCTGACACCATGTCAGCCGCCCAGCAATCACGAACGAGCCAATCCACTCGTCGCACTCAATCAAGTGAACAGGCAGCCGGGACTCGAGAAGAGATCCTGGAGGCAGCGCAGGAGTTTCTGTGGACCCGGCCGTTCAGGGAGATGACCATCCGGTCCCTGATGGCGGAGACAACAGTAAGCCGGCCAGCTTTCTATCAGTACTTCGAAGATGTGCATGAACTGATGGAGACGCTGCTCGGGACACTGGGAGACGAAATAATCGGAGTAGCGGAACCCTGGCTCGTCGGCACCGGTGATCCGGTCAGTCTGCTGCACGAGAGCCTGGACGGTCTCGTGCGCGTTTGTTATCGACGCGGCCCTATACTTCGTGCGTCATCCGATGCAGCGACATCGGACAGTCGCATGGAGGTGGCCTGGACGGGATTTCTACAGGGTTTCGACGACGTTGTGGCCAGCCGAATCGAAGCTGACCAGGCCGAGGGTCTCATTCCATCGTTCGATGCACAGCCGATGGCTTTCGCGCTGAATCGTCTCGACGCTTACACATTTATCGATGCTTTCGGCACGAGGCCGCGGCGTCGCCCGGGTCCGGTCCGGGACGCCATTGCAAGATTGTGGATTTCCGCCCTGTATGGCCAGAGGTGGCTCGACGCCAGGGCGTCCGACCTTATCCGCCCCTGAGCGGCAAAAGAACCAACATTTCCCAAGAGAACAACTATGCAAACAAGACAGTTATTTTTGGCAACGCTCATGTGCGGCACGCTGGCGACGGCGATGGCCGATTCGCCGCCGGCGATGAAAATGACGACCGACATTCCGGACGGCATCGCGACACCCGATCGCCTGGAGACGAGCATCGGTACATTGACTTCTTTTGACGGCGTGCCTGACAAGGCCACTACACGGAAGATCTACGACCAACTCGACTTGCAGCGTGCGACGCAGGCGTTCCTGTCGACGATCCAGGTGGCTTCGCTCGTGGCAATGGAACATGGTCTTCGGAGTTTCGGCCCGCCCAATACCACGGTACTTCAATTCGAGAACCTGATGGATTCGAAGTCGTTGTGGCTGACGCCGAACACGGTGTCGGTCTACCAGGCTGCTTGGATGGAACTGGGCGACGAACCGATGGTGCTGGAGACACCGCCGAAT
>Ga0316192_10000829_pt1 | contig 22680 bp, 24 predicted proteins | sample MerIslwburrow_MG_FD_204931 | JGI IMG/M metagenome (GOLD analysis project Ga0316192, IMG submission 204931) | Coastal sediment microbial communities from Maine, United States - Merrow Island worm burrow | ecosystem: Environmental > Aquatic > Marine > Coastal > Sediment | place: USA: Maine...
TTCGCAACGACGTGCTGACTTATGCTCGTGGTGCTGTTCATCGTTGGCTCCTTCCGAATCGTGCCCGGGCTGGTATCCCGGCGGTTGTTGGCCTTTTGGTCAGGCAACCGGTAATCGTGATCGGTCAATGGTCGAGGTCGCGACGACCTGTGAGATTGATTGCAAATCACCGTCGTACGAATATGCGGACTTGTCAAACGAATTATCGGCCAAGACGGTCGGTGATCCGGGTGGCCGAAGGCGGCGGTAGCTTCATGAGGTGCCAAAACACCTCTCTCCGGCTCCCCCTGAACTGCGGCCGGTCGGCCGTCGGTTCCGCGGTGAACGGAAGGTCCGGCTTGGTGACGTCACCCCCGAGGGACGCCTGCGGCTGGATGCCCTCACCCGCTACACCCAGGACGTCTCCGACGACGATACGTGCGACGCCGGACTGGCAACCGACACCGGATGGGTGGTGCGCCGTACCGCGGTTGAAATCCGCCACCCCGCCACCATGGCCGAGCAGTTGAGCTTCACCACCCACTGTTCCGGTCTCGGCCGCCGCTGGGCCGAGCGTCGCCTGACGGTGATCGGCGATCTTGGTGGCCGTTACGACGTCGCCACCTTGTGGATCTGCGTCGACGCCACCACCGGGCGGCCCCGACCCCTGACCGAGCAGTTCCTCGAGATCTACGGTGAGGCCACCGAGGGGCGCCAGGTGAGCGCCCGTCTCGGTCATCCCCGCCCCACTCCGGAGGTCGATCGCCAACCGTGGCCGTTGCGGGTGGTCGACTTCGACACCCTGAACCACGTCAACAACGCTGCCTACTGGGCCGTGGTTGAGGAGGTTCTCGACCGGGACCGGCCTGATGGGCCGTACCGGGCCTCGATCGAGTACCGAGATGGCCTGAGCCCTGGATGCCGGGTGACCATCCTCAGCGCCGCTGTTGGTGCTGCTCAGGGCCTCTGGTGGACGACCGACGATGGCGCCGTTGCCGCCTCAGGGCTGATCGAGCCCCTGCCCGATCGGGATTCTGCCTGATCGGGTCTGTTTGGCCGGGAACGTGCGTGATTGCAGTTCGTGGTTGATTGGGCCCGATGGCCTGCTCAGCCTGGTGTCGGGGTTGATTCCGATTTGGTGGTTACTTCGCTGGGCAGAAAGAAGTGCTCACGGTAGAAGCGGAGCTCTTTGATGCTTTCACTGATGTCGTCGAGGGCGCGATGGCCCGCATCTTTCCGGGGGGCTGCACCAAGAGTTTTGGGGTACCAGCGACGGGCCAGCTCCTTGACCGTTGAGACATCAACGGATCGATAGTGGAGGAACTCCTCGATCTCATTGAGATGGGCCGCCAGAAAGCGTCGGTCCATACCGATCGAGTTGCCGCACAGCGGGACCGATCGGGCCGAACCGATATAGGTCTTGAGGAAGGTGAGGGTCTGGTCGCCAGCTTCTTCCAGGGTGATGGTCGAGGATCGAATCTGATCAAGCAATCCGGACTTGGTGTGCATGTCGACCACAACCGGCTCCATCTTGGCCAGTTCTTCTTCGCTGGTGTCGATCACGAGGTTTGGTCCCTCGGCCACGATGTTGAGCTCATCGTCGGTGATCAACGTTGCGATCTCAACAATCACGTTGTTGGCGGGGTCGAGCCCCGTCATTTCCAGGTCCATCCAAGCAAGCAAGGCGACTACCCTAGCGGCGTGTGGTAGCTGTCGAGGTGGTGGGAAACTAGCCTTCCCCGGTGGTCGATATCCCCCTGCTTCGTCTTGACACCGGATCATCGTCGTCGTTGGAGCCGCCCCGTCGTATGCGTCCGGGCGACGCCGCCGCCGATCTGCCGTCGGCCATCTCGGTTGAGATTGGGGCCGGGGAGCGGTTCCTGGCGCCAACGGGGTTCGCCATCGCCCTGCCCCTGGGGTCGTGCGGGCTGATCCTGCCCCGCTCCGGGCTGGCCCTCCGTCATGGTTTGACCCTGCTCAACACCCCGGGCCTCATCGATTCGGGCTATCGGGGCGAGATCAAGGCCCTGCTCTACAACACCTCCGACCAGCCGGTGGCCATCGAGCGTGGTCAACGGATAGCACAGCTGCTCGTGCTCGCCGTTGATCAACTGCGTTTTGTCGAGGTCGAGCAGCTGCCCGATGCCCCCGACGATCGTGGTAGCCAGGGTTTCGGCAGCTCAGGCTGAGGGGCCGGGTACCGTTGCCGTTCCCACCACGGAGAAGGTACCGCCATGACCCGTCGCCGATTGACCAACGACAACTGGGGTCTTGACAGCAACTGCTTTGTTTGTGAAAGCCGAAACACCTCAGGCCTACAACTCGAACTGTTTGTTGACGACGAGGCGGGGGTGGTCGACGCCGCGGTCAAGTTGGGTCACGCCTACAGCGGAGCCCCGGCCGTCGTCCACGGCGGAATCAGTCTCGCCGTGCTGGACGAGGTGCAGGCCTGGGCCGTCATTGCCCTGCACCGGCAGTGGGCGGTGACGGTTGAGACCGGTGCCCGGTTCCACCAGCCCGTCTGGGTCGACAAGCCCTACCGGGCCGTCGGCCGGGTGGTTTCCTTCGACGCCGACCGGGTGCTGACCGAGGGTCGCATTGAGGATGGCGACGGTGTGGTCTGTGTCGAGTCGACGGCAACCTTCCAACCCATCGGGGAGGCCACGGCGGTGGCCTGGGCCGGAGCCGAGATGAAGGCCGAGCACCGCCACTATCTGCGGGACGACTGAGGTCGCAGGCGGGGCTGCTCAGCCCAGTGGTACCAGACCCTTGCTGCCTCCGGCCAGCGTCAGGTGGATCCGGGACGCCTGAAGTTCGACCTTGTCGACCATCTCTTCCAGGGCGGCGGCCACGGTCGCCGACTGGGAATCGTCGATCCATGCATCGGGATTGTCGATGGTGATGAGTAGTTGCGATGGTTCCCAGCAGGCACTGAGGTGGATTCGGCCCGGACCGTGCAGGGCCTGGACCGATTGGTCGACGGCGAGGCGCAATTTTTCGACGTCGCCGATGTCGACTCCCAGTCGCAGCGCCAGACCGGCGACGGCAACTCGGCCGATATGGCTGAAGCCTGGCGATGCCGGAAAGGAAACATTCACCTCATCTCGCGTGCCGTCATGCATTGCTGCCACTATCTCACGTCGCGGGGTCAGGGTGGCAGCTCACGGACAACGTCGTTCGGGTCGTGATCGAGCCGGAGTCCCAGAAAGACCGGGTGGCGAAGGTTGCCTCTGGGTGGCCATGAGTCGTACTCGACCTCAACCACGGTGTGCGGCTCGACCCAGGTCGGGTTCCGGTCGACCTCGGGGTGGGGAGCGAAGGGGCATGTCGGAGTCGGATCGAGTTGGTCCAGCAGTTGGCGGCGGGCCAGATCGGTCAATCCGCTGCCGACCGCACCACAGGGGCGCAGCCCGCCGTCGTCCCACACCCCGACCACCAGCGAACCGATCGACCCTTCAAGTCCGCCCTGGCCCGCCAGCCAGCCCCCAACCACAAACTCCTGGCGTTTGCGAACCTTGGTCTTGATCCAGTCCCCGCTTCGGGCACCCTCCTGGTAGCGGCTCGTCAGCTTCTTCGACACCACACCCTCCAGGCCACGCTCGGTGGCCAGTTCGAGCAGGGCCAGGCCGTGGCCGGGGGAGCTGGGTGGCATGCGCCACGAGGGCCCGGCGGCCAATAGATCACTCAGCACCGAACGCCTGGTCCGGTAGGGGAGCTCGATGGTCGAGCGGCCCCCAAGGCTCAACAGATCGAACACCATGTAGACGACGGGGTGTCCTTCAACCAGCGCGGCCGAAGGTTGGGCCACGTGCAGACGGTGCTGGAGGCGGGCGAAGGAGGGGCGGTCCTGGTCAAACACGACCGCTTCGCCATCCAGCACGGCCTCGACTCCGATGGCGGCCGGTAGTCCGGCCAGTTCGGGGTAGGTCGAGGTGATCACCCGGCCCGAGGAGGAGCGTAGTACCAGCGGTGGTCCCTGCTCCGGCTCGGGATGGCAGGTGGCCTGGAGGCGGGCGCCATCCCATTTCAGCTCAAAGGCCCAGCCCGGACCGACCGGGAGTTCGCCGCTGGTCGCCTTCATGGGCCGGATCCACCGGTCCCGAGGGTCGGTCTCTGCCTGCTTGCCCACCGTGGACAGGCTAGGTCACCACCACCTCCGGCTGCTGTCGGCAGCGGTGCTCGGGCACAGTTTCCCACTGGGATCGTTTCCCTACCGACCGGTCGGTAGGCTGAATCGTATGGTGATCGAAGGCGACCTCTCTGTCCTGGCCGACCTCGAACCCGAGGCGGGCAAACTGCTCGACCGGCACTTGGCTAGTCTCAAGGAGTGGCATCCCCACACCTTTGTGCCCTGGTCCCGGGGTCGGGACTACGAGGCCGACTACGAGTGGAGCCCCGAGGAGACGGCTTTCCCTCCGGAGGTTCGCAGTGCCCTGTTCGTCAACCTGTTGACCGAGGACAACCTGCCGTACTACTTCCGCGACATCGAGCGCATGTTCGGCCGCGACGGAGCCTGGGGGGAGTGGGTCCGACGTTGGACGGCCGAGGAGGCTCGCCACGCCACCGTCATCAGGGATTATCTGAGCGTGACCCGCGCCATTGATCCGGTGGCCCTTGAGGTCGGCCGCATGGCCCAGATGGGTGGGGGCAAGGTGCCCGAGCCGCCGACGGCGGCCGACGGTCTCGTCTACGTTGCCCTCCAGGAGCTGGCGACGCGGATCTCGCATCGCAATACCGGTCAGCTCATGCAGGAACACGATCGGGTCGGTTACGACATCATGCGGCGGGTGGCCATCGACGAGAACCACCACTTCCTGTTCTACCGCGATATGGCCACCGCCCTGCTCGGGCTCGATCCCAACGGGGTCGTCCAGGCCATGGAACGCCAGATCATTGGCTTCGCCATGCCGGGTGAGGGCATTCCTGGATTCGCGGAGCACTCCAAGGCCATCGCCGGAGCCGGCATCTACGATCTTGTTGCCCACTACGAGCAGATCCTGGAGCCGGTTGTGCTGCGTCACTGGGCCCTGGCCGACCTTGAAGGTCTCAGCGCCGAGGCCGATGCCTCCCGTGAACGCACCCTGGCCTACATCGCCAAATCGGCCCGCGTGGCCCGGCGCATCAAGGAACGCCGCGAAGCCAAGGCCGCGGCGGCCCTGGTCAGCGCCTGAGCCACGGGCAATTGGCGGCGCCGCTGGTTGTGGTCGTCTGCAGCCCTTCCCATCTCCGGCCCGCCCTCCGGTGTTTGTCGCTATGACGTGGCGGGGCGGCAGAAGTTGGCAACGGCAGCGGCCACGGCGTCGGGGTCCTCAAGGTTGGCCAGATGGCCGACACCGTCGATGGTCACCACCTCGGCTCCCTTGATCCGGTCGGCCCAGGCCTGTCCGTAGGGTTCGGTGACGAGGGAGTCCGACCCGCCCATGACCACTCGGGTTGGGGCCAGCAGTCGATACAGCCGCTTCGAGAGTCGACGGTTCGGTATCGGGAACATCACCTTGCCCGCCGTGCCCAGCCGTCGGGAGTTCTGCACCATGAACTGGGCCAAACCCTCGTCCGAACCCAGGTCCCGACCGGGGGTCAACAGCTTGTCGGCGTTGGTCGGGTCGGCAAAGAGCAACTCGGTGAGCTCGAAGGGCAGCACGGCGAAGGGATCGGGCATGGGGTGCTCGTCGAGCCAGAGACCGAACGGCGTCACCAACACCAACCGGTCGAGGTCGCGCCGGGCCAGGCACGCCATCTCGGCTGCGATCATGGCACCCATCGAGTGCCCAACGAGGCACGGCCGGTCGAGGCCGAGGGCGTCGACGATGTCCCAACCAAGTAGCGCGAAGTCGAGCATGTCCTCGACCGATCCCTCGTTCTCCAGTTCGCCGTAGCCGGGCCAAACGGGGGCGTGCACCGTGAACTCGGTGGCGAGGGTGTTGAGCATGGGCTCCGAGGGGGCCAGGCCAACCAGACCATGGAACCACACCAGGTCGGGCCCCGACCCCAGCTGATGCACCTCGATATCGACCCCGCGATCGGTGGACACGGTCGTTGTCGTCATGGTGTCGCTCATCGGTCGGCCTCTATCTCGGGCTTGACGGCCGGACGACGGGCGTGGTCGACGCCGTGTTCGGGGACCACCCGATCGGTCAGGGGTTTGGGCCACCAGCGATCGTCGCCTGCGTGGTCGGGCCACACGTTCTTCAGCTGGGGCATGACCTTCTCGGCGAACAACTGGCTCGAATATCGAGTCTTCTCGTCGGGCATGTCGCCCATGTGGAGCAGGGAGAACACCGTCCCCACCCGCAGCGTCTTGATCATGTCCTCGGTGCGTTCCCGCACCGTGTCGGGGCCTCCGGCGATGATGTAGCCCCCCTCGACCAGGTCCTTCCAGGTGAGATTGGCGAACATCTTCTGATTGCTGCGCCGGACCTGACTCAGCACCCCGGCCTTGATGGTCTTGATGGTGCGGTAGCCGGGGGCGTCGGCGAAGCCGGGGTAGACGTGCAGGCAGCGGTTGAAGAAGTAGAGGATGTGTTCGGCGTAGAGCTTCTCGGCCTCGGCGTCGTTGTCGGCCACACAGAAGATCTGGGCGAACGAGGCCCGTCCGGGGGCTTCATCCTTGCCCCGTTCGGCCACCCGGTCCCAGTAGCCGTCCATCAGCATCTTGCCTGCCTTGTAACCCTGGAACGACAGGTAGGAGTAGTTGTAGTCGTGGTCGAGGCAGAAGTCCCACGTCTCCAACGAACCGCCGCCGGGGATGTAGATCGGGGGGTGGGGCTTCTGGATGGGGCGCGGCCAGATGTTCACGTAGCGGAGCTGGTTGTACTTGCCGTCGAAGGCGAACGGCTCCTCCTCTGACCACGAACGCATGATCAGTTCATGCGCCTCGGCGTACTTGTCGCGGGTCAGGGCCGGGATCTGGCCGTAGGCGTAGTTGGTGTCCATCGAGGTGCCGACGGGGAACCCGGCAACCAGGCGACCCCCGGAGATCACGTCGAGCATGGCGAACTCCTCGGCCACCCGAATGGCGGGGGAGTACAGGGCGATGGAGTTGCCGATCACGCACAGGGCGGCCTTGGAGGTACGGCGGGCCAGGCCGGCAGCGATGATGTTTGGCGACGGCATGATCCCGTAGCCGTTCTGGTGGTGCTCGTTGACCCCGATGCCGTCGAAGCCGAGCTCCTCGGCGAACTCCAGCTGGTCCATGTAGGTGTGGTACACCTCATTGGCCTTCACGGGGTCGAACAGCTTGGAGTCGATGTCGACCCAGACCGAGCGGTGGGTCTCCCGGAAGTCATCGGGCAGGTAGGGCCACGGCATCAGGTTGAACCAGACGAAGTTCATCATCGGCAAACGCTCGTTTCGTTGCTTCCAAGCCGTGGGTGTTGCCGCATCGGCCTGGTCCGGATGTTCCCAGTGTGTCGGCCGTCACCACTCCGCGTCCAGATTGGCGGGGGTACGGGTGGGGGCAGGGGTAGTCTGCCGGGGTGCAGGTCACGCCGGAAGCAATCAGAGTGGCGGCCGAGGCCATCGGCCCCCACACCGTGAGAACGCCCCTGAGCCACTCCCGGACCATCTCGGCCATCACCGGGGCCGAGGTCTGCATCAAGTTCGAGAACCTCCAGTTCACCGGCTCATTCAAGGACCGGGGAGCGGCCAACCACCTCTACAACCTGTCCCAGGCCGACCGTGACCGGGGGATCATTGCGGTATCGGCCGGCAACCACGCCCAGGGGGTGGCCTACAGCGCCCAACGGTTGGGGGTGCAGACCACCATCGTCATGCCCGAATCGGCGCCGTTCACCAAGGTGGTGAACACCCGGGCCCTGGGGGCCAATGTGGTCCAGGCCGGCGCCACCTTCGCCGAGGCCAGGGTCAAGCTCAACGAACTCATCACCGAGCATGGCTACAGCTATGTGCCGCCCTTCGACGACGTCTCGGTCATTGCCGGGCAGGGCACGATTGGTTTCGAGATGCTGGCCGATCAGCCCCATCTCGACGTGCTGCTGGTGCCGATCGGGGGTGGGGGCCTCATCTCTGGGATCGCGGTGGCGGCTCGATCGGTGAAGCCCGACATTGAGATCATCGGGGTGCAATCGGCCGGTTACCCAACGGTGGCCACTGCGGTTTCCGGCTACCCCGCGGTCGGCGACGAACCGGTTGAGACCCTGGCCGATGGGATCGCCGTCAAGGCTCCGGGCGCGCTCACGATGCCGATCATCGAGCAGCTGGTTGACGACGTCGTTGTCGTGCCCGAGGAGGCCATCGAGCGGGCCATCACCCTCTACCTGGAGGTGGAGAAGACGGTGGCCGAAGGGGCCGGGGCGGCGACTCTGGCCGCCGTGCTGGAAGACCGCGACCGCTTCGCCGGACGCCGGTTGGGGGTGGTGCTGTCGGGGGGCAACATCGACATCCGGGTGTTGGCCGCGGTGCTGATGCGGGGTCTGGTCCGCACCGATCGGGTGTCGACGCTGCGGATGAAGATCGGCGACACCCCGGGCCGACTGGCTCCCCTGATCGGAGCGTTGGCCGACGCCGGAGCCAACATTGTCGAGATCGACCACCGTCGCATCTTCGATCCGATCTCGGCCCGCAACGCCAACATCGACGTGGTCATCGAGACCAGGGACGGGCGCCACCGCGACGACGTGATCGCCGCCCTCAACGCCATCGGCCAAAGCGTCGAGCTGCTGTTCTGACTGGTGCTTGGCTGGGGCCTGCGGCGGTGTCGGGGCCTGCGGCTGTGCCGCTGCCGAATCTAGATGTCGGGAAGCTCAAGCCACGAGGTGAGGACGGCAGCGTCGCCCATGACCTCGACGGTCGAGGTCGGCAGGCGGCCCCAGAGCACGAGAAGAAGGTCGCTTGCGTTGCCCCGAATGGCGACGTCGCCCTTGGCGTGCACCGGCTTGAGATCGAGATTTCGGTCGACGAGCGAGGCCCACCACTCACCCTCGATGTCGGTGCAGTGCACGTGGATGGTTCCTGCGGCATCACCGGAGATCTCGGGATTGGCGAGATCGGAGCGCAGGTGCACATCGAACCACTCGTCGATCCCGTCGGCGGCCAGCTCAGGATCGATGGGGGAGCACCCGTCGACGGCGGACTCGGCATCCCAGCGGTGTACGGCCGTTTCCTGGGCCATGCGCCGCCACCAGAACGAGGCCACCTGGGGCCCGACCGACCAGTTCCACTTGGCCTCGGTCGGATCGGTCGTGGCCAGATTCCCCATCACACGATCAAAGGCGTCGCGATAGAAGATGGGGATGTCGCTACCCACGGGAAGGTCGGCGAAACGCTTGGGCCGCACCCCCGTTTCAAGAACCCCGTTCACCATCGTGAACACCCTGGTCATGTGAGCGATGAGGTCGGCCTGGGTCCAGCCATCACACGGGGGCACATCGGCGGAGAGATCACCGGTCGCCAACTCTCCGATGCGTTCGCCGTTGGCTTTGACCCAAGTGACATACTGGCTGAGTTCCATTCCCGCATCCTTCCATGAACAGTGGCGTGTCCCACCCTTGAGTTCTGGACAGTGCCTGGCCAGTGGGCGAGCATCCACGATGGACAAAAACATTGCTGGCGGCACCCCCGACGCTGGGGCCGAGGCTGAAGCCGCAGGCTCGCCCCTGGATCGGCTCGGGGTGTTGGCCATGCAGACGGTGGCCATCGATGAGAACCTCGAACACCTTGAGATCTACACCATGGAAGGCCTGCTGACGGTGCTGTGGCACGGGGCCTCGGAGCTGGAGGATGTGGTGGTCTGCGTTGGCGGCGCCATGGGCGGCCTGCTCGGACCGGACGGGGGTTTGTTCCACCTCCTTGGGCGTGAGCTGCCGAAGCAGGGAATCGGCGTGCTGCGGATCAGTTACCGGCGCCCCAACGACCTCCCGATGTGTGTGCACGACACGTTGGCGGCCATGGAGTTGGCGGCCCGTCACGGAGGCCGACGCTTTGTGACGGTTGGCCACTCCTTCGGCGGGGCGGTCGCCATTCAGGCCGCGGCCCACCTGGAGCGGGCCTCGGCCCCGGGGGTCGTCACCCTGGCCACCCAGTCGGCCGGTTGTGAGCCCGTCGAACTCCTGTCCGATCGAGACCTGTTGTACTTCCATGGCACCAACGACCAGATCCTGCCCCACCAGTCGAGCGAGTTGGTGAGGATGTTGGCCGGGGCGGGGGAGCTGGTGCTGTTGGACGGGGCCGACCACGGGCTCAGACCTGCGGGGGCCGTGATCCTCGAACGGCTGCTCGACCATCTGCCCTCGGTCTTCGCCGCCGCTCCCGGGCAATGACTTTCGCCGTGCCGTCTACGCTGCGAGACTGAGCGCCTCGTCGAACAGGGCGGTCGCGAACACGAAGTCGAAAAGGGGAACGCCATGACAGCAGCAGATTCCGTTCGGGTCGACAGCACCAGAGCCCGGCCGGCCATCGATGCCGCCTCGTTGATGAGTGATGCCAGCGACCTGCTGAGCGACGTGGTCGATCTGCGTCGCAAGATCCACGCCGAGCCTGAGATCGGGCTTGACCTGCCCAAGACCCAGGCCGCGCTGCTCGATGCCCTGGCCGACCTGGACCTCACGGTCACCACCGGAACGGGCCTGTCGTCGATCGTGGCCACTCTCGAAGGCGATAGCGAGGGCCCGACCTTCCTGCTGCGGGCCGATATGGACGCCCTACCCATGAACGAGGACAGCGGCCTGGAGTTTGCCAGTACCCATGAAGGGGCGATGCACGCCTGCGGCCACGACGCTCACGTGGCCATGCTCTACGGCGCGGCCCGTCTGCTCCACCAGCGTCGTAATGAGCTGCGGGGCACGGTCAAGTTCCTGTTCCAGCCGGGCGAGGAGGGTTTCCACGGGGCCAGGTACTGCATCGAGGAGGGGGCACTGGAGGGACCCAGCGTCGACGCTGCCTTTGCCCTGCACATCACCCCCAATCTGGCCAGCGGGCGTCTCTCGACCCGGCCGGGGGCGCTGATGGCGGCGGCGGACGAGATGACGGTGACGATCACCGGCAAGGGGGGTCATGCCTCCTCGCCCCACCTGACCCGCGACCCGATCCCGGTGGCGGCGGAGATCGTCCTGGCCCTGCAGTCGCTCATCACCCGCTCGGTCAACGCCTTCGACCCGGCCGTACTCACCGTGGCCAGGATCTCCGCCGGCACCACCAGCAACGTGATCCCCGAGACGGCCACCATCGAGGGGACCCTGCGCACCGTTTCCGAACGCACCCGGAAGCAGGTTCAGGACGGCGTCCACCGGGTGGCCCACCACGTGGCGGCCGCCCATGACTGCGAGGCCGATGTGCAGCTCAAGCTTGGCTATCCGGTCACGATCAACGATCCCGAGTTTGTGGCCTTCGCCCGAGGGGTGTTCGCCGACCTGATCGGTGAGGAGCAGGTTGTCGACATGGCGTCTCCGGTGATGGGGGCCGAGGACTGGAGCTATGTCCTGCAACAGGTCCCGGGCGCCATGGCCTTCCTTGGGGTGTGCCCCAGCGGCGTGCGGCCCGGGCAGGCCCATGCCTGTCACTCCAACCGGATGATGCTGGATGAGGAGGCAATGACCACCGGAATGGCCACTCATGCCGCCATGGCGCTGTCGTATCTGAGCTGAACCGGCGGGTTTTCGGCCGAGTGACGACTGACCCTGGATGTCGCTGCTAATTACCCCAGATGGGTATTGAACACCCCAGATTAGTCGCCTAACGCAGCTGAAATCGGCTGGTTTCTTGGGTGGACTTGTGGATCACGGGCGATGGTGCGCGTCGCTAGGGTGAGCATCTCAACCCGCGAAGACCGGTGGATCTATAAATGGGCGACCTTGCTGTGAAAGTAGATATTTCCAGTTTTGGTGACGTCGAACTGGTGGGGCGTCACCGGTCGGCCTTGGTCTACCGAAGCTGGGACGAGGATCAACGATCGTATGTGGCGGTCAAGATCCTGCAGGCGAATTGGGACGATGCCGCCTCGAATCGCTTCGAGCGCGACGTCATCGCGCTGCGCAACCTCGGGCCCATCGATGGCCTGGCTCCGATCATTGATGCTGGACGGCTGGGTGACGGTGCACCCTTTGTCGTCACCCCGTTCTATGAGGGCGGCACCCTCCAGACCCTGATCGATTCCGGTGGCCCGCTCTCCTGGCAGGACGCGGCGGCCCTGATCGAGCAGGTCGCCAGGACGGCGGCGACGATGGAGAGGGCCGGGGTCAAGGCAACCGACCTGGATCCGTGCAATATCGTGTTGGCCAAGACGGACCCGGGCGGGTTGGGGGCCGGACGGGAAGGAAACGCCAAGGGGGTGTGGTCTTCGAGCGAGTCGATCGAACCCACCCTGGTCTACTCACCGACCGTCGCTCCGGGTGGAGCGGTCGGCGATGGAATTTCCACGCTGATCACCTCGTTGTCGGCGCTGCTGGCGAGACGACAGCCGAGCCCGCCCAAGGAGGGGCCAAGCTCCCTGCTGCTCGGCGATGGTGGCTCTGGTTCGTTCAAGGGGCTTCCCCCCGATCTGCCGGGATCCTTGGGGCGCCTCATCGGGGTGACCGCCGAGGCCGATCCCGGTGAGCGTCCGCAATCGATGATCGAGTTGGCCGAGCGCCTACGAGCGAGCCGAACCCGCACGGCCAGGGTGGCCGCCCAACTCCCCGTGACCCCCAGTGCGGGTTGGATCCCGGCCTCGTTGGCCGGGCTGGTCGCATTGGTGTCGCGGATGGGCAAGGGTGCAGCGACCAGCGTAGGCAAAGGCAACGTCCTGGGCCGTGAGGTCGCCAGCAGCCATGGTCAGCTGACCAGTTCCATCTCGCCTCCGAGACGTATGGAGTCCGGAGCGGGAGGCCCGGCCTCAAGCATCGTCGTCGCTGCCGCCGCGGTGGCTTCGGTGGCCGTCGTGGCGGGCGCCGCCTTCGGCATGGTCAAGGTCTTGGACTCCGACGAGGATGTGGCGGCACCAACCGCCGTAAGCGCTCGGGCAGAGCAGGTGGCCGCCCCAGAGGTGACGCAGCCCTCGTTGACCCCCGCGCTGTTGACAACCGAGCCCGTGGCGACGGCTGAGGAGTCGGCCCCCGGCGCCCCGGAGGACCAGGCCGCCTCGGATGCCTCGGATGCCTCGGATGCGGCGACCTCGGACCCGGCCTCGGATGCGGCGACCTCGGACCCAGCCACGGAGGCCCCGGCCACGGATGCCCCGGCGACAGCGGGCCCGGAGGCCCCAGCCCCGACGACCCCGACGACCGCGCCCCCCACGACCGCGGTCCCTGTCCCAAGTGTGCCCCTGCCGCCGACGCCCCAGGTACTGGTTCGGGAAACGACGACGACGGCCAGGCGGGTGGTGGCGACGGCCAAGCCGACGCCCCCGACGACCGAGCCCCCGACCACGGCCAAGCCCAAGCCGTCGACGACGGTGACGCCGACCACGACCAAGCCGCCGACCACGGTGACGCCGACCACGGTGACGCCGACGACCGAGCCCCCGACCACGGCCAAGCCGCCGATCACGGTGACGCCGATCACGGTGACGCCGACGACGGTGACGCCGACGACGGTGACGCCGACGCCGACCACGGCCAAGCCGCCGACCACGGTGACGCCGACGACGGAGACGACGGTGACGCCGACCACGGCCAAGCTCAAGCCGCCTCCGACGGAGCCGCCGACGACGGTGACGCCGACGACGGTGACGCCGACCACGGCCAAGCCCAAGCCGCCGACCACGGTGACGCCGACCACGGTGCCGCCAACGACGGTGCCGCCAACGACGGTGCCGCCAACGACAGTGCCGCCAACGACAGTGCCGCCAACGACAGTGCCGCCAACGACGCAACCGCCGACGACGATCGTGTCGCCTGTGATCCTGCCTCGGGCCATCAATGACTCTGCCTTTGTCAGGCAGAACAGTAAGCTAAGGATCGATGTGTTGGCCAACGATAGGCCTGGCAGCTCGAGGTTCGATGTCGATACCCTGCGGCTGCTTCCCAACCTCTTTCCGAACAACCGGGGCACATTCGAAGTCGACAACGGTCAGATTCGCTATAGCGCGGCGAACTTCCTGATCTTCGGAGTGAGGGACGCGGCCCGCTACGAGATCTGCACCGTCGACGGCGACTGCGCTGGGGCAACGCTCATCGTCCAGATCCAGTGGTTCCTCGGGTTCTAGCCCAGTGATCGTTGGGGGATGGGTTCGTGTTGGCTGGGAGACCAGGCCAACTCGAATTGCCCAGCGGTGCTGTGCTGGCTGGGCAGTCGGGCGGGTTCAGGCCCCGAGCAGTCGGGCCTTCGCCGCCTTGCTTCGATCGAGAAGTGCCTGAGGGATCTGGCTGGCCAGGTCGTTGCCTGCAGCTCCCGCTGAGGTCGTCGCCGTTGCCTCAACCGAGGTGGCCGATGCGCTGGCGGCGGCTGCGGCCGCCCGGTCCTCTTCCCGCTGGAGCCATTCGTCGATCTGGGAGGGGCGGACGAGGTTCTCGTGGGAGATCTGGCCCCGTATTGAGCCGTCGGAGAAGATGATCCAGTAGCGACGCCAGTTGCCAAGGCCGTTGGCCAACTTGACCTTCCCGGTGGCTCCCTCGGCGATGTCGTCGAGAGTGCGGGTGGTCTGGACCCGCTCTCCCTTTCGGAACGGAGTGTCGAGCGTTCGTGCCTTCTTCGCCATCGCGGATTCCTGGATCTCCATTGCTGGGTGGTTTGCCCGGTTGGCCAGCTGTCCGGACCCCGGTCGGACGCCAGTGTACAGCTAGCTGCCGTCCGCGGTTAAGTGTGTCATCGGACGGTCGGTGCCGCTTGTTGAGCGGAGTCGACGGATGGTCAACTCCGGTCGGCGGTTACCTCGGCGGCGATGGCCTGCGCTGCTGCGGTTGGATCGTCGGCTCCGGTGACCGCTCGGCCGATGACCAGGAGGTTGGCGCCGGCCGCCATGGCTGCGCCCGGAGTGGCCACTCGGGCCTGGTCGTGGGTCTCACCACCGGCCATGCGGATGCCGGGGGTGACGGCGAAGATGTCGGGGGCGAACGACTTGACCACTCCCAGGTCGGGGGCGGCGCACACCACCCCGCGGCAACCGGCGGCCACGGCGGCGTCGAGGCGTTGGGTCAGGAGTTCTTCGGGAGCGTCGTCGTCGCTGGTCAACACGGTGACGGCCAGCACCATGGGGGTGGGCAGACCGGCGTTCTCGGCGCCCTCGGTCAAGCCCTCGATGGCGGCGGCCAGCATGGCCGCGCCCCCTGAGGAGTGGACGGTCAGGTAGCGCGCTCCGAGGGCGCCCAGTTCGTAGGCGGCGGACCGCACGGTGTTTGGGATGTCGTGAAGCTTGAGGTCGAGGAACACGTCGAGGCCGACGTCGCGGATGGCCTGCACGGCCTGAGGTCCGGCCGAACTGAACAGCTGAAGCCCAACCTTGGCCACCGCCATGTAGGGCTCGACGGCCTTGGCCAGCTGGACCGCCTCATCGAGCCGACCCACATCGAGGGCGATGGCGAGGTTGGCGCGGGCATCGGCCGGGGTGGTCATGGATCATTCCTTCGGGTCGCGTTCGGCAGGGTTCGACACCGCCTGGTCCGTACTCACGGTTCACGAGGCGGTCGGGCCCACACTACCCAACCGCTCGACTGCTGATCGTGGAGGACGGTCCAACCGGGACTCGAATGGGGCTGGACCGGTGCACTCGCGGCTCGGGCGCGGTGACACTTGTCGAATGGGTAATGCACGGCTCTTCATGGTCGCTCTGTTGGCGTTGTCGGCTTGCACCAATGGGGCGCCGGTCGAACTGGCTGGAAGTAGGCCGGTAACGACGTCGGTCCCGGCCACTCCGATGGTCTCGCTGCGTACTTCGACGAGGTGAACAGCGAGGGGAGGTGTCCTGGGGCGGGAGCTGCGTCTGGAGTCGGTCAGTATCGCGCCGGGCGATGCGGTCCAGCACTTGCAGGGACTGGTCTGGGCACTCGACCAGAATCCACTCGCCGTCAGTGCCGTTGGCGGTCTTGCGGTCTCCCCAGAAATGGCCGAACAGGCCGACGACGCCTGCATTCCCAATCTGTTCTGGCAGGCGACCCAACCGGTCCCGAATCTCGCGCAGCGGGAATGGATGGTGGCGGGCTTCGATTCGCTCGATGTGGAGGCGTCGATCTGGCTGACCTGGGCGATCGAGCGATACGGCGCCGACGTCACCGTTGGGGTTATCACCTTGGACAACGGCTGGGGCGAGCTGCTGCTCGATGCCATCGAGTAGGCCCGCGCCTCGGTCGCGCCCCGGGTGAACATCGAAGTCGTGCATCACGATCCTGCAGCCCCGCCGGGGTGGAGCAGGGTGATTGGTTTTCGACTCAGGTGAGTCGAAAACCGTTCAGTCGTCGCCTCCGGGCAAACTTCAGGCCATGACGCCGACGCTCCATCTGGTGTGCGGGTTGCCTGGGTCGGGTAAGACGACGCGAGCAAGAGAACTCGAAGCTGCGGGGCAGGGAGTCCTGCTGAACGCCGACTCCTGGGTCTGCCGGCTCTACCCCGATGATGCGGAGGCCGCCGCCAGGGACGAGCGAAAGCACCTCGTCGAACAGGTGCAGTGGGGACTGGTCGAACGCCTTCTGAACAGCGGGGTCAGCGTGATCTTGGACTGGGGTGTCTGGGCGCGGGCCGACACCTGATGAGTTGGCCGGGCCCCGCGGACCCTAATTGGCCATGTCGGTGATGACGGCACGGCCGACATAGCCTCCGTTGGCCAACTCCTCGAAGACCTGAGGGAGCTCGCTGAGAGGAGCGGTGCGGCCGATGTGGCTCTTGACCTTGCCTGCGGCGGCCAGGTCGACCAACTCGCGCATGTCCTGCACGGTGCCGACGGCGGAGTAGATCATGGTGATGCCCTTGCGGAAGAACAGGAAGGGGTTGATCTCGATGTTGCCCTCACTGCTCGGCGGGATGCCAACGGCCACGAACAGCCCACCCCGGCGCAGCATGTTGATGCCGAGTTCGAAGCCGGCCTTGGCTGCTGAGAAGATCAGTACTGCGTCGACCCCGCCTTTACGGCCAAGGGCCTCGGCTTCGGCCGGTTCCATGACCTGGTCGGCGCCGAGGTCCTTCACGAAGGCCAGCCGTTCCTCGCCGAGGTCGACACCTATCACGTTGTAGCCGAACACCTTGGCCAACTGCACCGCATAGTGGCCGAGTCCGCCGGCGGCGCCGATGATCCCGATGGTGGAGCCGGGGTTGATCTGATGCTTGAACAGCTTCTTGATGGCGCCATAGGCGGTGAGGCCGCCACAGGCCAGCGGTGCCTCCTCGTCACCGATCGACGGTGGCAGCTTGACCAGTGACTTGGCGTAGACGGTGAACTGTTCGGCGAAAGTGCCCATGATCCCGGCCCCCTGGGCGCAGAGGCGGGGCTCGCCACCCAGACAGTGGATGCAGGCGCCACACCAGTAGCCGCCCCCGGTACCGCCGAGGCCGAGGATCACCCGGTCGCCGATGGAGGCGAAACGTTCGGCCCCCGGTCCAAGCTCTTCGACCACACCGATCGCCTCGTGACCGCAGACCGAGACGTTGACACCGTGCCACTCGCCTCGGGCCAGGTGGAGGTCGGAGTGGCACACCCCGGCGCTGGTGATGCGGACCCTGGCCTCTTCGGGGCCGGGTTCCGGGACCTCGACGTCCTGGATGGTGAGCTGTCCGTCGTTGATACGCGCTGCCTGCATGGGGCCTCCTCGGTTTCGATGGTGATTCTGTCACCCAACCGGCGCTGACCACCATCCGAGCGGCTGTGTCGCGCGCCGGCTCTCTCTGCTGGCCAATCGCCTCCGAGAACGACAGGCGCCCTATTCGAAGCTTGCCTTCCAACCGTTGGCCGGCAGCTCGAGGAGGGCCTCGGCGAACCCTTTGGCGTCGTCGAGCGCGTTGTGGGTGTGGGCTGTGCGGCATGGATCTCGCCAACCACCGGAGTTGAACATGTCGCCCTGGAGGCCGGACCAGATGTCGCCGATCCGCCGGGCGGAATGCCCGAACGGGTTCGCCTCCGAAGCGGGAGCTGGTGGAGGGAAGGCCCAGCAGTAGTAGTTCACGAACCCGTAGTCGAAGCCCGGGTTGTCCGAGACGAACACTGCCTTGCCGTTGCTGGTGTCAGCCACAAAGCTGCGAAGCTGGGCCATGGCCTGGTACCCGTTGAGGCCCTCGACCTTGAGCCGTTCCCGGTCGAGGTCGTTCACTTCCATCGCCTCCGGGATCCACCGGTCACTGACCGGGGCCAGTTCGGCGTAGAAGGTCTGGTCGAGCCCGGGGCGCACAGCGACAATCCCGATGCTCAACATCGAGTACAGGCCCGGAGCGGGCCCGTCAGCTTCGATATCGACTGCGTAGAGGCTCAACGGTCATGTCCTTCGGTGCGCCCCTGTGGCCCGGGCAGCGGTTCATTCGCTTGCGCCACGATGATCACCTCGCCCCTCTGTTCGTACTTTTGTGGTTGGCTCCACGGCCGATCCCACGCGTCGGCACCGGCTGCCGCTCAACCACTTCGAGTGAGAGGGACCCGTCAACACGTTGGCGTAGATCGTAGAACAGTTCAATGCCCCCGGCGATCTGGTCTGAGTGTCCGTGTTGGCTTGGCCGGGTAGCGCTAGCTTTCATTCGGGCCGGCCGCCCGTGGGTGTGCTTTCCCGACGGCGAACCCTGCGCCTTCTGCAGACCTGCGGTGCCCGTGGCTGAAGACGTGCGAGGGTGGAGCAGTGACGAATCTTGTTCGAGACGCATACGACGCCAATGCAGAACTGTACGCGTCGCTGTTTGTCAATGAGCTCGATCAGGACACACAGTCGAGGAGGTGGCTCGCTGCGTTCGCAGCGTTGGCAGCGCAACGAAGTGGTCCGGTCGCTGACCTTGGGTGCGGACCCGGCAGCGTCGTCAATCATCTGTGTGGCCTCGGCCTGACGGCTACTGGCGTCGACCTCTCCCCGGGCCAGATTGCGCAGGCGCGGGAGGCGTTCCCTGATCTGCAGTTTGAGGTGGGTGATTTGGCGGAACTTGCGTTTGCTGACTGCTCTCTCGGTGGAATCGTCTCGAAGTACTCCCTCATCCACCTGCCGCCCTCGGGCCTCCACCGCGTGTTCAAGGAGTGGCTGCGAGCCCTGGAGCCGCGTGCACCAGTCTTCGTGTCCTTCTTCGGCTCACGGTCGGCCGAAGCTCATGGCACACCGTTTGCTCACAAGGTTGTGACTGCGTACGAGCTGTTCCCGGCAACGGTCGGACGCCAGCTCCAAGATGCCGGTTTCACCGACGTTGAGGTGGACACGACCCCGATTCCCGAAGGCGGACGACCGTTCGACCATGCGACCGTTCTCGCCCGCAAACCCAGCGTCTGACACTGGCACCGACCCGGTGAACCGGCTCGACATCGTCGCCTACGATCGACGGAGGGGTCGGGTGGTGCAGTGTTGGACCCCCGCCAACACAACCTGGGCGACAGCTAGATCTTCAAGGGCAAGTAGCTAGGGTTTCCGGCATGTCCGATCGCTCCCTCGATGACTGCACGAGCCCGGTGTGGTACATCGAGGTCGTGGATCAGCGTGAAGCCAGGAGGTAGCAGCGAAGTGCCGACAGTCGTACGGGTGCAGTGGGCGATGCCCACTCTTCGACATCCCCAATTGCCATGCCCACCGCCAGTTGGACGGTGACAGGCGGTTCCCGTTCCTTGACCTGAAGGTCGGGTCATCCTGACCGTACCCACCAGTATCAAGCCACGAGCTCAGTACTCGCACGATCACCCGGTTATCGCCAGAACTTCCAGATCGGCGTCTTAGCGAAGGGGAGCCGGGCTGGTCGGTCAAGGGGTTCCTCGGGGTACGGCAGCGACGGTTCGCTGAGTTCAGCGTCGCCGATGACGTAGGAACGGAGCGCTGCGTCGGTCAGGCTGTAGGAGAAGTTGATGAGCTGCTTGCGTAGAGCCGGTTGGATCGTGTTGAGGCGGGTGGGGACCTGTTTGAGATAGCCAGCCCAGCTCTCGTCGACCTCGATGATCCGGCGGCCATAGTCGGCGTAGCGGGTGGAGATCCCCCAGTAAGAGCCCTGTCGGCGCCCGGCCTTGCTATCGGTCACGTGGCCGAAACGCCGCAGTGAGCGGACCTGGTTGTCGGTTACCTTCCAAGCACGAACCATCTGGCGAAGCCAGTCAGTCGCCACCGAGTCCTCGTACTCGAAGGGTCCGCCGCCGTCGCTAGCGAGGATCGTATGGAACTACTCAAGGGGTTGGAGTCCGAGGTTGTCGTAGATCCCACCGTCGCTTAGCTCTAGCTCCCGCTCATAGCTCGTGCCAGCCGGCTTGCGGCGATTTCTGGTTGGACCTGTGCGGTCAATCGTCGGTGACGGAATCGGTCGTAGAGGGTGCCGATGAGTGTGAGCAGCGGCAGGTGAAAGACCGTTATGAGTCCGCCGATGGCCTAGCCGTTTTCGCCCCCGGTGAGTAGCTGGAGGCTGAAGACGATGGACAGGTTGATCGCACCTGTGCCGACGAACGAGGCTCCGGTCGATGCCCATGACGTCCCGCGGCTTGCGAGCCAGCTGCCGATCCAGGCGTTTGCGATCACGATGATGCCGATACCGAGCGTGATGTGGAACAGACGGTGATCGGTGTCCGGCAGCGGCTGCCAGAAGACGGTCGTGACCAGTCCGATGAGCACGGTCTTCTCGACCAGCGGGTAGTTGAGCAGAGCCAGATCGCGGCCGCTGCGCCGACGACGACCTTTGGCGCGAGGCGCGTAAGGTTCCACCACAACCGGACCGCTTCGTAGAAAACGAAGAAGTACTCGAACGTGTTGGGGAACACGAAGAGTAGTGGGCGCGCCCCCGTGAGTTCCAAGAGCAGGACGCCAACCAGCCGGTAGTACCAGAGGAACCGGCCCGTCCTGAAGGCCGCGGAATTGGTCCAGTTCCGGATGGTCGATATGTAGGCAATGGCGAGGTAGTAGATGTCGAGGGCTTTGTCGTAGCTCTGGTAGTTGTCGGGTTCGATGTCGAACGCGGCGAAGATCGACTGATCGACTGATCGACTGATCGACTGATCGGCGGCGTCGATGGCGAGGGCCGCGAGGATGGCGGGGATAGCCAGCCGCGGGATGAGCAACGGGACTGCGAGCCGCGCCAACACGATGCCGACTAGTACGACGTCACTCACAGCGGCGATACAACTTCTTGTTCGAATTCAGCTCGTCAGGGTTGGCCTTGGTGGGGTGATGGCTTGGCTGATGGTGTCAGCGACGGCGAGCGTCGTGAGGTCGTGGAGGTGAGGTCCGACGACCTGTATGCCGACCGGTAGGCCTGTTGGGGTTGTGCCGACCGGGACGACAGTGGCAGGCAGGAGGCAGGCGCCAGCCGGTGCCATCCAGGCGAGAAGGTCGCGATAGGGGCGCTCTGTTCCCTCGATGGTGACCGATCGCTCTGCCGGCGGCTGATGGTGGTCATGGCGGATCGCCGGGCAGGACAGGACTGGCATGAGGATCGCATCCCAGGTCGTGAAAAATTGAGCCCACTGCTGTCGCATCTGTTGGCGAGCCTCGTTCAGCATCAACCAGTCCCGGTGGCGGACGGCCCTGCGGTGGCGCTGCACGGCGAGGGGATCCGTTGCCGGTTGGCTGGCCCACTCCTCGAGTTCGGCCGTTTGATGCCCCGCGCCGAGGACACCCTGAAGCAGAGAGTCGAAGAGATCGAAGGCCTCACCCAGACTCGAAGCTGGCCTTGCGTCAAGATCCACTTCGTAGCCTCGGTCGACAAGGCATTGCGGGGCCTGTTCGAGCAATACTCGCGACTGATCATCGACGGGCGATCTGGGGTCGTCCAACCAGGCGGCAACCCGGACTGCTCGCCCGGTCGGTGCCGGTGGCAGGTCGAGGGTCCAACCGTCGCTGGCGAAGAGGTCAGGACCAGTGAGCAGGTCGAGGGCCAGGACGAGGTCGCTGACCGACCGAGCGAGTGGGCCAGCCACGAAGAGATCCGGAACACTCAGGGAGCCGGGAGGTCCGGGGATGTGACCAAGGGCAGGAACGATGCCGTGGCTCGGCTTGTGGCCGATCACCCCGCAGTTGTGGGCCGGTATCCGAATCGAACCCCCGATGTCGCTCCCAAGCTCCAAAGGGGTGAACCCGCAGGCCAGTGCGGCCGCTGCGCCCCCGGAAGAACCCCCGGGGGTCCGATCGAGGTCGTAGGGATTGTTGGTCACCCCGAAGACGTCGTTGTAGGTCTGCATGTCGCCAGCGAACATCGGCAGGTTGGTCTTCCCGAACACGACGCAGCCCGCATCCCGCAGGGCCGCAACGGGTACCGCGTCCGTTTCAGGCACGTAGTCAGCCAACGCCGGCGATCCGGAGGTCGTCCGCATCCCGGCCGTCGAGAACGAGTCCTTGACCGTGATCGGGAGCCCGTGCAGGGGACCGAGGTCTGCCCCGTTCGCCACCATGTCGTCCGCAGTCGCGGCCTCCGAGCGGGCACGTTCGGCGTCGACGGTCACGACCGAGTTGATCGGACCATCAAGGCGTTCGATTCGATCGAGGAAGTGATCGAGCAGTTCTCGGCTCGCCAACCGGCCACTGCGGATGTCATCAGCGAGATCGACCGCAGAACGCTCATGCAGCCCACTCATCCTGCCCCCTTACGTCGTACACCAACGGGACCAACATAGAGCCAGAACGCACCCGCCAACCAGCAACACCGCGCCACGACGCGACCATCGCGCGAACAACTAGGCGGTGGACCCGAAGA
>Ga0316192_10000832_pt1 | contig 22587 bp, 19 predicted proteins | sample MerIslwburrow_MG_FD_204931 | JGI IMG/M metagenome (GOLD analysis project Ga0316192, IMG submission 204931) | Coastal sediment microbial communities from Maine, United States - Merrow Island worm burrow | ecosystem: Environmental > Aquatic > Marine > Coastal > Sediment | place: USA: Maine...
GCCGTTGGGCGAGTGCCTGAATTTCACGTCTGATCGACGCGCCGCTCCCTCGGCGCTGATTTGCGACGCGAAATTCAGCCGCTCTCCCAACTCACCATCGGGTTTGCTGCGATTGTGTGCGTTCCGGATCAGAGTCGGTGGTGCGGCTGAACTTGCCGTCGCAAGTGCGCGCTGAGGAAGTGGAGCGAAACGGCGCTTTTCCGGTTCGCGACCGACCGAGGGCACCCCGCAGGGGCGCGTGTACAAGACGGCAAGTTCAGGCACACCGCCGATGGCTTCGGCGCCAGACGATAGTATAGGTAGTGGATGCCTGGGGTAATGCTGGAAAAAGGCCAGCTCGATCGCGGTGTACCCCCGAAGTGACTGGGGTTCGGAACGCCCGGGGGTATACCGCGATCGAGCTGGCCGCCTGCCGCAAAAGACCTCTTTACCAGCCGGTAATTTCCGCAAGGCCAGTGCCGATATCGGCGAGGCTGCGTACCGTTTTTACACCGGCATCTTCCAGCGCTGCAAACTTCTCATCCGCTGTGCCCTTGCCGCCCGAGATAATCGCACCGGCATGGCCCATACGTTTGCCTTTCGGGGCTGTTACACCGGCAATGTAGGATACGACAGGTTTGGAAACATTCGCCTTGATGTAGGCAGCGGCTTCCTCTTCCGCCGTGCCGCCGATCTCACCGATCATCACAATCGCTTCAGTGGCAGGATCCTTCTCGAACATCTCCAGGATGTCGATAAAGTTGGAGCCCGGGATCGGGTCACCACCAATACCGACACAGGTTGACTGGCCGTAGCCCGCGTCAGTAGTCTGCTTTACCGCCTCATACGTGAGGGTACCGGAGCGGGAGACGATACCCACCTTGCCCGGCAGGTGAATGTGGCCCGGCATAATACCGATCTTGCACTCCCCGGGTGTGATAACACCAGGACAGTTGGGGCCTACCAGGCGCACACCGAGTTCATCACACCTGACCTTGGCTTCCAGCATATCCAGCGTGGGAATACCCTCGGTAATGCACACGATCAACTTGATGCCGCCGTTGGCCGCTTCCAGGATGGAGTCCTTACAAAATGGCGCGGGCACATAGATAACCGAGGCATCGGCGCCGGTGGCTGCCACCGCGTCGGTTACCGTATTGAATACCGGCAGGCCCAGGTGCTCCTGGCCGCCCTTGCCCGGGGTAACACCGCCGACCATCTGCGTACCGTACTCAATGGCCTGCTCGGAGTGAAAAGTGCCCTGGGACCCGGTAAAGCCCTGGCAGATCACCTTGGTGTTCTTGTCGATAAGAATGCTCATTACGCTGCACCTCCGGCTGCTTTCACTGCCTGCTGGGCAGCATCTGTGAGGCTCATGGCCGCAATAATATTCAGCCCACTGTCAGCCAACACCTTCTGGCCCAGTTCCGCATTGTTGCCCTCCAGGCGCACAACCACAGGCACCTCAACGCCAATTTCCTCTACCGCGCCGATCACGCCTTCCGCGATCAGGTCACAGCGCACGATACCGCCGAAGATGTTGATCAAAACCGCCTTCACATTGTCGTCTGACAGGATAATCTTGAACGCTTCAGATACACGCTCCTTGGTGGCGCCGCCGCCCACGTCCAGGAAGTTGGCGGGAAAGCCGCCGTGCAGGGCGACGATATCCATGGTGCCCATGGCCAGGCCCGCGCCATTCACCATACAACCGATATTGCCATCCAGTGCCACGTAGTTCAGTTCCCACTGCGCCGCATGTGACTCGCGCTCATCGTCCTGGGAGGGGTCATGCATGTCGCGCAGCTGGTTCTGGCGATACAGGGCGTTGCCGTCCACACCCAGTTTGGCATCCAGGCAGTGCAGGTCGCCCTGATCGGTAATAACCAGCGGGTTGACCTCGATCAGCGCCAGGTCCTTGTCCACGAACATCTGTGCCAGACCCATGAAAATTTTCACAAACTGCTTGACCTGCTCACCCTGCAGGCCCAACTTGAAGGCTAATTCGCGACCCTGGTACGGCTGCGCGCCGACCATGGGGTCTATAGTGGCCCGGAGAATTTTCTCCGGGGTTTCTTCCGCTACTTTTTCAATTTCCACGCCACCTTCAGTGGAAGCCATAAATACGATACGCCGCGAAGAACGATCCACAACAGCACCCAGGTACAATTCCTCGGCGATATCGGTGCAGGATTCCACCAGTACCTTGCTCACCGGCTGGCCACCCTCATCGGTCTGGTAGGTCACCAGGTTCCTGCCCAGCCAATGCTTCGCAAACTCGGCGATCTCATCCTTGGTTTTAACCAGCTTTACCCCGCCAGCCTTACCGCGGCCGCCAGCGTGTACCTGGGCTTTCACCACCCACATATCCCCGCCGATCATATCGGCAGCTTCAATTGCCGCTTTGGGAGTGTCTACCGCGTATCCCTTGGATACCGGTAATCCGTACTCGGCAAACAGTTGCTTGCCCTGATACTCATGAAGGTTCATGTCGTGTCCTGCTTCGTCTGCTGCTTCTTGAATTTAGGCCTCTCGGCGCCAGGTCGGCGTCAATTGACCAGTGGATACCCGAGTGTGCCTGTGATTTTTTTGTTGTACACACCCGGGCGAATTCTATTTGCGTTTCTTGCGATTGGCGATATGAATAGCGTGTCCATCCACCGCCAGTGCAGCTTCGTGTACCGCCTCCGACAAAGTCGGGTGAGCAAAAACGGTCAGGGCCAGGTCTTCAGCGCTGGAGCCGAACTCCATGGCAATCACCACCTGCTGCACCAGGTCCGCCGCCGAGGGGCCGACGACATGGCAACCCAGGATACGATCGGTCTCTGCGTGGGCCAGAATTTTAACCATGCCGTCCGAGTCATTCGAGGCCAGGGCGCGGCCGCTGGCAACAAAGGGGAATACCCCTGTCTTGTATTCCACCCCGTCCGCTTTCAGTTCCTGCTCGGTCTTACCCACCGCCGCTACTTCCGGGTGGGTGTAAATTACCGAGGGTATACAATCGTAATTCATCTGTGCCTGTTTGCCGGCAATACGCTCCGCTACCATGACACCCTCTTCAGAGCCTTTGTGCGCCAGCATGAGGCCGCGCACCACGTCGCCGACGGCGTAGACATGGGGTGCCTCTGTTTCACAGTAGTCGTTAACGAAGATGTAGCCGCGCTCGTCCAGGGTCAGGCCGCTGTCAGAGGCAAACAGTTCTTCCGAGCGGGGCCTGCGGCCTACCGCCACGATCAACTTGTCAAACGTCTCCTGGTGCTCCCCGTCCGCGGTGCTGAAAGACACCTGCACGGCGCCATCCACCACCTCGGCCTTGGTTACGCGAGCGCCCAGGCGGATATCCAGACCCTGCTTTTTCAGTATCTTGCCTGTTTCCTTGGCAATCTGCTGGTCCATCATCGGCAGGAACTCGTCCAGCGCTTCCAGCATTACCACCTCGGAGCCCAGGCGTGCCCAGACACTGCCCAGTTCCAGGCCAATCACACCCGCCCCGATAACACCCAGCCGCGCGGGCACCGCAGACAGTTCCAGCGCGCCGGTAGAATCTATAATGTACTCGTTGTCCACTGGTGCCGGCGGAATCGCCACCGGCACGGAGCCCGCGGCAATAATAATATTGCCTGCGTCCAGCACTGAGACATTGCCGTCCTTGTCCGTTACCTCAACCTTCGCACCTGCCAGCACCTTGCCAGTGCCGGAGACCGCGGTCACACCATTGTGTTTGAACAACCCGGAAATCCCGCCCGTAAGCTGATCCACTATCTTGTCCTTGCGCGCCAGCATTGCCGGTATGTCGATAGTCGCCTCGCCTACACTGATGCCGTGCACGTCAAAGTGGTCCCGCGCCTCGGCAAACTTGTGACTGCTGTCCAACAGGGCCTTGGAGGGTATGCAGCCTACATTGAGGCAGGTGCCTCCCAGTCGTATACCGCCCTTGTCGTCCAGCCACTGCTCCACACAGGCGACGGACATGCCAAGCTGTGCCACCTTGATCGCGGCTACATAACCAGCAGGTCCCGAACCAATCACCACTACATCGTATTTATCAGACATCTCTATTCCCAGTAAGAATTTGCTAAGCGGCGTCGCGCCCTACAACTGCAGCAGGATACGCGCCGGATCTTCGATCAGGTCCTTGATGGCAACCAGAAATTGTACTGCGGTCTTGCCATCTATCAAGCGATGGTCATAGGACAGCGCCAGGTACATCATCGGCAGCACAACCACCTCGCCATTCAGCGCCATGGGGCGCTCCTGGATCTTATGCATTCCCAGGATGCCGGTTTGCGGCGGATTGAGAATGGGGGTAGATAGCAGTGAACCGAATACCCCGCCATTGGTTACGGTGAAGGTACCACCGGTCATATCGTCGATAGTCAGCTTATTGTCGCGGGCACGCAGGCCCAGGTCCTTGATGGCCGCTTCCACGTCCGCCAGGCTCATAAAATCCGCATCGCGCATGACCGGTACTACCAATCCGTTCTCGGTGGACACCGCAACACCGATATCCTGATAGCCGTGATACACGACGTCGCTACCATCGATAGAAGCGTTTACCGCAGGGAAGCGTTTCAATGCTTCGCAGGCTGCCTTGACAAAAAAGCCCATAAAACCCAGGCGCGTGCCATTATGGGTTTTTTCAAACTGCTCCTTGTACTTGCTGCGCAGCGCCATTACCGGCGCCATATTCACCTCGTTGAAGGTGGTGAGCATGGCAGTTCCCTGGGTGGCCTGCAGCAGGCGCTCGGCAATCTTGGCGCGCATGCGGGTCATTGGCACCCGTTTCTCTATCCGCTCACTGGAGGGGCCAACAGGGGCGTCCGCTGCGGCAACCGCCGCGGCCGGCGCGGCTTTCGCCGCCGGAGCTGCTGCGGATGCCGCATCGCTCTTCAGGTACTTCAGAATATCTTCTTTGGTGATGCGACCATTCTTGCCTGTGCCGCTGATCTGAGTCACATCGAGATCGTGTTCCTCGACCAATTGACGGGCTGCGGGGCCCAGCAGCGAAGCCAGGTCGGTATCGCTCGCCGTGTCCGCGGGCACGGGCGGCTCCTGCGTCGGTGCAGACGCCGCAGGGCTGGATGCCGCTGCACCCTGTTCCAGGGTCGCCAGCAGCTGCCCGCTGGCAATGGTCTCTCCTTCCTGGGCGTGAATCTTGCTGATCACCCCATCCTCCGGAGCCACCACTTCAATAACTACTTTGTCGGTTTCGATCTCAACGATCAGTTCGTCGCGGGAGACCGCCTCACCTTCCTGTTTATGCCAGGCAGCCACCTCACCGTCTGCGACCGACTCGGGAAAAGTGGGTGCCTTGATTTCAATCGCCATTTCGTATCCTTTGAGAAATGCCAGTCGTGGTTAATTGCCCCAGGGCATTTCGCCCAGGGCTTCATTGATAAATTTGTCCTGCTGTTCCAGATGCAAAGCCATATAACCCGCCGCCGGTGCCGCCGTGGCGTCGCGCCCGATATAGCGCAAATAGACATCCACCTTGTGCCGGTGAATCACACGCCGCATATGGTGCTGGCTGGAGTACCAGGCGCCCTGGTTCATGGGCTCTTCCTGGCACCAAACGGCGTCTTCCAGGTTGGTGTAAGGCGCCAGCACGTCCAGCAGCTCTGTCTCCGGAAAGGGGTATATTTGCTCCAACCGCAGTATGGCGATGTCCTCGATATCCCGCTCCCTGCGCGCAGCGCGCAGGTCGTAATAAACCTTGCCACTACAGATGACCACCCGGCGGACTTTTTCCGGTTCCAGATTGTCGGTTTCATCCATTACATTGAAGAAACGGCCATCAGCAAGTTCCTCCAGGGTGGAAATCGCTTCCTTGTGACGCAACAGGCTCTTGGGTGACATCACTATCAACGGCTTGCGCAAAGGACGAATGGCCTGCCGGCGCAGCATATGATAAACCTGCGCGGGCGTACTCGGCACACAGACCTGGATATTGTGCTCAGCGCACAACTGCATGAAGCGCTCCAGGCGGGCGGAAGAGTGCTCCGGCCCCTGACCTTCGTAGCCGTGCGGCAGCAGCATGGTGAGCCCTGACAGGCGCATCCATTTGTGCTCACCGCTGGTAATAAACTGGTCTATGACCACCTGAGCGCCGTTAGCGAAATCACCAAACTGCGCCTCCCATATTACCAGGCCCTGGGGCATGGTAGTGGAGTAACCGTATTCAAACGCCAGCACCGCCTCTTCCGACAGCAGCGAGTCGTAGATCACGAAAGATGCCTGTTCATCGCTGACATGCTGCAACGGGATATGAACGCTCTCGTCCTTCTGGTTGTGCAGCACCGCGTGGCGGTGAGAGAAAGTTCCGCGCCCCACATCCTGCCCGGTCAGGCGCACCGGGTAACCATCGCGCAACACGGAGGCGTAGGCCAGGGTTTCGGCAAAGCCCCAGTTTACCGGCAGGGCCCCGGCCGCCATCTTGCGCCTGTCCTCCAGGATTTTAGCCACCTGGCGTTGCAGCGGGAAATTGTCCGGGGCTACATTGGTTTCATGGGCCAGAGCCTGCATCTCATGCATATCCATGGACGTGTCCGCGGGCAGGGTCCACTCGTGCCCCAGGTAGGGGGACCAGTCCACAAACAGGGTTTTGTTGGGTTCGGAAACCAGGCTGCTGACCATGGGCTCCCCGCGATCCAGCGACTCGCGGAAACGCTCGACCAGGAACTGATCTTCCTCCTGGGTGACCAGGCCCTCGGCGACGAGCTTCGCCGCATAGAGGTCACGCGTGGTCGGGTGCTTGCGAATTTTCTTGTACATCAGGGGCTGCGTTACCGATGGCTCATCCGCCTCGTTATGACCGCGGCGCCGATAGCAGATCAAATCGATGACCACATCCTTTCTGAACTCGGTGCGGTAGTCCACCGCCAACTGAGTTACGAACAGCACCGCTTCGGGATCGTCGGCGTTAACGTGGAATATAGGTGCCTGCACCATTTTCGCCACGTCCGTGCAGTATTCCGTAGAACGCGCATCCTCGCGCTTGTTGGTGGTGAACCCCACCTGGTTGTTCAGCACGATGTGCACGGTGCCCCCGGTCTTGTAGGCCCGGGTCTGGGACATCTGGAACGTCTCCATGACCACGCCCTGCCCGGCAAAGGCCGCATCCCCGTGAAGCACAATAGGCACCACCAATTCGCCAATATCGTCCTGGCGTCGCTCCTGGCGAGCACGCACCGAGCCCTCTACAACGGGTGACACGATTTCCAGGTGCGAGGGATTAAAGGACAGCGCCAGGTGCACTTCCCCACCGGGGGTCATGACGTTGGAGGAGAAGCCCTGGTGGTATTTCACATCACCGGAGGTTTCATATTCCACCCTGCCCTCGAACTCCGCAAACAACTCAGAGGGATTCTTGCCGAGGATATTGATCAGCACATTGAGTCGACCGCGGTGGGCCATGCCGATCACAATCTCCTGCGCGCGATACGCGCCAAAACGCTGGATCATCTCTGACAGCATGGGAATCAGGCTTTCCCCGCCCTCCAGGCCAAAGCGCTTGGTGCCCGGGTATTTGGAACCCAGGGACTTCTCCAGCCCCTCTGCCTGGATCAGGCTAGCCAGCAGCTGCTTGCGGATCTCCTCACCATAGTCAGGAGCGCAGCGCACAGACTCCATGCGGGTCATGATCCAGTGACGCTCCTCGGTGTCGACAATGTGCATGAACTCCGCACCGATGGTATGGCAGTAGGTCCGCTCCAGGGCGTCATGGATTTCGCCAAGGGTCGCGTCGGCCTTACCTATATGCAGGCTGCCAGTCTGGAACACAGTATCGAAATCAGCGGTGGAAAGATGGTGAAAGCCCAGCTCCAGGTCGGGCACGTGCTCTCTTTCGGCCAGACCCAGGGGATCCAACTGCGCCTTCTGGTGACCACGCTGGCGATAGGCCGAGATCAGTTGCACCACCCGCACCTGTTTGCGTTCGTACTCGGTAGCCTGGGAGTCGTGTGCAACAGTGGCTTCCGTGCGCACCCGCATCTTACTGATCTGGGCAAAGCGCTCGCGAACCACCGAGTGCGGCACATCCTCGATCTGCACGAACTCGGACTCGACCCGGGGTAGCTTGTCAAAGTAGTCGCGCCACTGCTCCGGCACGCCATTGGGGTCCTTGAGGTAGGACTCGTACAAATCCTCCACGTAGGTGGCATTACCACCGGCGATATGGGAACTCCGCCACAGGAGTTCCATTGAACTTTCTTGCATCGCGACCCTTCCAGGGATGTGCATTGCCGCCAGAATTAGCGGCGGATTGTCTCTATCACTTGTAACACGGCCAGAAGCAAAGTCTAGCAGCGCTGGGCAATACTGCCGACTGGACTTTAGTCGGCGCCGTAAATACTATTCTGCCGCTGACTGGCAGCGGCAGAATTTTGTCTATATATTCATATAATTCAACAGGTTGCAGTCCAAACTTAAAGTCAGGTAGCGCGTGATAGCAACATGTTGCGAATATGTCCGATAGCCCGTGTCGGGTTCAGCCCCTTGGGACATACATTGACACAGTTCTGGATGCCATGGCAACGAAATACGCTGAAAGGATCATCCAGTTGGGCCAGGCGCTCAGTGGTCGCGGTATCCCGGGTGTCCGCCAGGAACCGGTAGGCCTGCAACAAACCAGAGGGGCCAATAAAGCGTTCCGGGTTCCACCAGAATGATGGGCAGGCGGTAGAGCAACACGCGCAAAGAATACACTCGTACAGACCGTCCAACTTGGCGCGGTCTTCAGGGGACTGCAATCGCTCGATGGCGGGCGCCGGGGTATCATTCTGCAGGTAGGGCTGCACTTTCTCGTACTGGGTGTAAAACATGGTCATATCCACGATCAGGTCGCGTATCACCGGCAGCCCTGGCAATGGGCGAATAACAAGCTTGTTGTTTTTCACCGTCTCGGACAGGGGAGTAATACAGGCCAGGCCATTCTTGCCATTCATATTCAGGCCGTCGGAACCACACACACCCTCACGGCAGGAGCGCCTGTAGGTAACCGTGGTGTCCTGGGACTTGATCATCTCCAGTACGTCCAGCACCATCAGGTCCTTACCGCCGGTATCCACCTGTATGTCCTGCATATAAGGCTGGTTGTCCTGCTCCGGGTTATAGCGATAGATACTGACTTGTAACATTTCTACTGCCTCTTAATAAGTACGCGCTTTAGGTTGAAAAGTGTCTACCGTTTTGGGTTCAAAATTCACGGACCGCTTACCTACGCTCTTGTCCGCGGGGTAGTACATGGAATGGCACAGCCAGTTCTCGTCGTCGCGATCCTTGAAATCGTCACGGGCATGCGCGCCACGGCTTTCATTGCGGGCCTCGGCAGTAACAGCCGTCGCCTCGGCCACCTCGAACAGGTTGTGCAGCTCCAGCGCTTCGATACGCGCCGTGTTGTACACCATGCTCTTGTCATCAAGCTTGGCATTTTCAATGCGCCCGCGTAAATCTTCCAGCTTGCGAATGCCCTCCTGCATGAACTCGCCATTGCGAAACACACCGAAGTGGTTCTGCATGGTGTTCTGCAATTCCTTGCGCAGATCGGCGACATTCTCGCCACCGCTTGATGCATTCAGCTTGTCCAGGCGGGCCATCGCCTGCTCGACGTCAGTCTCGGACGCGTCACGCATATCGATGCCTTCGCGCAGTGCCTTTTCGATAAACAGACCGGATGCCCTGCCGAATACCACCAGGTCCAGCAGTGAGTTACCGCCTAAGCGGTTGGCCCCGTGCACGGAGACACAGGCGACCTCGCCACAGGCATAGAGGCCTGGAATGATGTGATCGTTACCTTCGGCGTCTACGGTCAACGCCTGTCCATGGACGTTGGTAGGAATGCCGCCCATCATGTAATGGCAGGTAGGCACAACCGGGATCGGTTCCTTGACGGGGTCGGCGTGGGCAAAGGTCCTGGAGAGTTCACAGATGCCAGGCAGTCGGCTTTCCAGAACTTCTTCACCCAGGTGGTCCAGCTTGAGGAACACATGGTCACCCTCGGGACCACAGCCCCTGCCTTCAATAATTTCCAGCACCATGGAGCGGGCAACCACGTCGCGGCCGGCCAGGTCCTTGGCGTTGGGCGCATAACGCTCCATAAAGCGCTCGCCGTCCTTGTTGATCAGGTAACCGCCTTCACCGCGGCAACCCTCGGTAACCAGCGTCCCCGCACCCGCGATACCGGTGGGGTGAAACTGCCACATTTCGATATCCTGCACCGGGAAACCGGCGCGCAGGGCCATGCCGATGCCATCACCGGTGTTGATATGGGCGTTGGTGGTAGAGGCGTAAATTCGCCCAGCCCCGCCGGTGGCGAAAACGGTGGCCTTGGATTTGACATAGACCGTCTCGCCGGTTTCCATGCAAATGGCGATAACACCCACCACGGCGCCATCCTGGTTCTTCACGATATCGGTGGCGTACCACTCGTTGAAGAACACCGTGTTGTTTTTCATATTGCCCTGGTACAGGGTGTGCAACAGGGCATGCCCGGTGCGGTCCGCCGCGGCACAAGTACGGGCGGCCTGGCCACCTTCACCAAAGTTTTTCGACTGGCCCCCAAAGGGTCGCTGGTAAATGCGGCCCTCTTCGGTACGGGAAAACGGCAGCCCCATGTGTTCCAGCTCAAAGATCGCCTCCGGGCCTACGCTGCACATATACTCGATGGCGTCCTGGTCCCCGATGTAATCAGAGCCTTTGACCGTGTCATACATATGCCAGCGCCAATCGTCGTTAGGGTCATCACTGGCAATGGCACAGGTAATACCGCCCTGGGCGGATACGGTATGGGAGCGCGTGGGGAACACCTTGGAAATTACCGCGGTCTTGTAGCCAGACTGGGACAACTGCAGTGCCGCGCGCATCCCGGCGCCACCGCCACCGACAATGACACCATCAAACGAAATAGTACGGAGAGCCGACATATTTTAATAACTCCAAAGAATCTGGATGCTCCAGACCACATAAACGAAAATCGTCAGGCTGCACAAAATCTGAAAGCAGAAGCGCAGCACATTGCCCTTGGTGCCCATCAGCCGCTCTGTCAGATAGTCCGTCAGCACCGCCCACATACCTATCCAGGCATGGGCTGCCAGGGACAGGACAGCGAGCAGGCTGAAGATCCGCACCCAGGTCTGGCTGAACAGCGCCTTCCAGGACGCGTAATCCACACCGCCCCAAACTGCGACGACAATGAACACAAAGTACGCCAGTAGTATGGCGGCACTGACACGCTGCAACAACCAGTCGGAGAGGCCGGAACGACCAAAGCTGGTGACAGAAGTTACCATATCCACGCTCCCGCTATCAGAATGAGTACAACAGATACGCCGATGGTGATACGCGCACCCAGGATGCCCCCCTCCATCGTTTCACCGATACCGAAGTCAGCTACCAGGTGTTTTACGCCGGCGACCGAGTGATAGATCAACCCGGAGACCACGGCCCACAATATGAGCTTGAACAGGGCACCTGAGAGGCACTCCTGCAACTCGGCGAAACTCTCAGGACTTTTGAGACTGGCATCGAGCATCCAGATAAGGACTGCTGTGCCGGCAAAAATGAACACGCCGGAGGCGCGATGAGCAATGGACACCCATGCGGTTATGGGAAGCCGCATGGTACCAATGTCCAGGTTTACAGGACGATTGTCTTTCACTATAGGTACCATTGTTTTGACGCCCGAAGGCGGTTAGTCGGCTTGGCACATGGCCAAGGTTTGCCGCTGGCCTCTTGTGAGACCGCGAACCAAAACGCGCGAAATTATAGGCACTTACAAGATTAAATACAAACCTGTGGCTAATAATGTCGAGCATATTTTGATCTGCGGCAATCTGCCGCGATCTCCCATAAACGCGATTGGCGATTTTGCGCGCATAACGCCCTCATATAGATACAAATAGAACCAGATCAATTGACAAAAAATCATCAGACTCTATAGTGGACGGCCCACTGAATTGCGACGCAGGACCCCCCTATGAGCGACAGAAAAGCCACCCTGAACATAGATGGAATGGACGAGGCGATTGAGCTGCCGATCTATTCCGGCACTCTCGGCCCAGACGTGGTCGATGTCGGGAGCCTTACCGGCAATGGCATGTTCACCTATGACCCCGGGTTCGTATCCACTGCCGCCTGTGAATCACAGATCACCTATATCGACGGCGGCCAGGGCATCCTGCTGCACCGCGGCTATCCCATAGACCAACTCGCAGAGAAGTCCGACTATCTGGAGACCTGCTACCTGCTGCTCTACGGGGAGCTTCCCAGCAAGGAGGAGAAGGCAGAATTTGTTAATACCGTGCACAATCACACCATGGTGCACGAACAGATCCGCACCTTCTTCAACGGCTTTCGCCGCGACGCTCACCCCATGGCCATTATGTGTGGTGTGGTCGGCGCCCTCTCCGCCTTCTATCACGACTCCCTGGATATTGCCGATGAGCACCATCGCCAGGTAGCCGCTTTCCGCCTGATCGCGAAAATGCCTACCCTGGCGGCAATGAGCTACAAGTTTTCTGTCGGCCAGCCTTTTATGTACCCGGATAACAGCCTGAGCTATTCGGAGAACTTCCTGCATATGATGTTCGGCAACCCCTGCGAGCCCAGCAACGTGAGCCCGGTGCTGGCCCGCGCCATGGACCGCATTTTCCTGTTGCACGCGGACCACGAACAGAATGCCTCCACTTCGACCGTGCGCCTGGCGGGTTCCTCCGGGGCCAATCCCTTTGCCTGTATCGCTGCCGGCATCGCTGCGTTGTGGGGTCCCTCCCATGGCGGTGCCAACGAAGCGGTTCTGGAGATGCTGGAGGAAATCGGCGACGTTTCGCGTATCGATGAGTTTGTGGCCCGGGCCAAAGACAAGGACGACCCGTTCCGCCTGATGGGCTTCGGGCACCGTGTCTACAAGAATTTCGATCCGCGAGCCAAGGTAATGAAGGAAGCCGCTGACGATGTACTGGCGGAGCTGGGTATAGATAATGAGCCCCTGCTGGCAATTGCCAAGAGACTGGAAGAAATCGCACTGCACGACGACTATTTCATATCGAAGAAACTGTATCCCAACGTCGACTTCTACAGCGGCATTATCCTCAAGGCTATCGGCATACCCACCAGCATGTTCACCGTGATTTTTGCCGTGGGCCGCACCGTGGGCTGGATCGCCCACTGGAACGAAATGATTTCGGGAAGCTATCGTATTGGTCGTCCACGTCAGCTCTACACCGGACACAAGCAGCGCGACTACGTTTCACTGGAGCAGCGCTGAAATCCTGACGTCAGTGACTGAAAGGCCGCACTGCGGCCTTTTTTACCAAACCCAACAGTTCGCCGAATGGAAACAGAACCCATGACAGACATCGTCATAAGTGGCACTGGCCTCTATACCCCTGATGAGTCAATCAGCAATGACGAACTGGTCGCAGCCTTCAATAGCTATGTAGACCTGCACAATGCAGAGCACGCCGATGCCATCGCCGCCGGCACGATGGCGCCCCTGCAACCCTCCTCCGCCGAGTTCGTCGAAAAGGCCTCCGGCATCAAGTCACGCTACGTAATGAACAAGTCCGGGATCCTGGATCCGCAGCGAATGACACCGTATATCCCGGAGCGCGCCAACGAGGAACCATCGGTACAGTGTGAAATGTCGATAGCTGCAGCCAGGGAAGCCATGGCCCAGGCAGGTAAAACGGCGGCAGATATCGATGCGGTAATTGTCGCCGCGTCCAATATGCAGCGCGCCTACCCCGCCATGGCAGTGGAGGTACAGGACGCCCTGGGTATCGAGGGCTATGCCTTCGATATGAACGTGGCCTGCTCCTCCGCCACCTTCGGTATCCAGCAAGCCAGGGACGCTGTACTCACAGGCAGCGCCAACTGCGTACTCATGCTGAACCCGGAAATATGCACAGGGCACCTCAATTTCCGCGACAGGGACTCGCACTTCATCTTTGGTGATGTGTGCACCGCAGTCATCGTGGAGCGCGCAGATACTGCTAGTTCTGCGGAGCAATACCTGATTCTCGACAGCAAGCTACAGACCATTTTCTCCAACAATATTCGCAACAACTTCGGCTTCCTGAACCGCGCGGATGAATCCGGTATCGGCAAGCCCGACAAGCTGTTCGTGCAGGAAGGACGCAAGGTATTCAAGGAAGTTTGCCCCGCGGTAGCAGCCCAGATATCCGCCCAACTGGAACAACTGGACATAGCACCGCAAAGCCTCAAGCGCCTGTGGTTGCACCAGGCCAACCTGAGTATGAACCAGCTGATTTCCAAACGGGTGCTGGGACGTGAGGCCACCGCAGAGGAAGCACCGACTATCCTGGACGAGTATGCCAATACCAGTTCGGCCGGCTCTGTAATCGCCTTTCATAAATACCGCCAGGACTTCAACAGCGGTGAACTGGGCGTACTGTGCTCCTTTGGCGCCGGCTACAGCATAGGCAGCGTGGTACTGCAGAAGCGCTAGGCCAGTAATTCCTCCAGCGCCCGCACTAACGCATCGCACTGGGCGTCGGTGCCAATACTGATGCGCAGGTATTCATCAATACGCGGCTTATCAAAATAGCGCACGATGATGCCGCGTTCACGCAGTGCAGCGAACAGCGCGACGGCTGCATGCTCCGGATGCCGGGCAAAAACAAAGTTCGCCGCTGAGGGCAACACCTCGAATCCCAGGCCAAACAGCTCTCCCACAAGGCGCTCACGACTGGCGATAACCCGCGCGCAGCTTGCGGCAAAGTAGTCCTCATCCTGCAAAGCGGCCAGGGCCGCTCGCTGGGCCAGCACATCCAGGGGGTAGGAATTGAAAGAGTTTTTGACGCGCTCCAGGCCCTCTATCAACTGCGCGTCCCCCATGGCCACGCCCACCCGAAGGCCCGCCAGGGCACGGGACTTTGACAAGGTCTGTACCACCAGCAGGTTGTCATAGTCGGCAATTAATCCAACGGCAGATTCACCGCCAAAATCAATATACGCCTCGTCTATCACCACCACGGAATCGCTATTGGCCTGCAACAGTGCGGCAATACGCTCTAATGGCATGAGCATTCCGGTGGGTGCATTGGGATTGGGAATAACGATGCCACCGTTAGCGGTGGGAAATGCTCCGGGGTCAATACTGAAATCCTGCGACAGAGGCACCTGGCAATACTCGATACCGTAGAGATCACACCACACCGGGTAAAAGCTGTAGCTTACATCCGGAAAGCACAGGGGCAGATCGTGGCACAACAGGGCCTGGAAAACATGAGCCAGGACTTCATCAGAGCCGTTGCCGACAAACACCTGCTCGCTGCGCAGTGAGTTGCGCGACGCGAAGGCCTGCTTCAGGGCAACCGATTCCGGGTCGGGATACAGGCGCAGGCTGTCGGCAGGGGTGGCAGCAATAGCACGCAACACCTGGGGAGAAGGCTCATAGGGGCTTTCATTGGTATTGAGCTTGACCAGCCTATCGTGCTGCGGTTGCTCTCCCGGCACGTACGGCGTCAGCTTAGCAACCACGTCACTCCAGTAACGACTCATGTCTGCCTACCCGCTTTAGTAGAGCTTGAAAAAAAAGCCCGAGGATACATCGGGCTTGATTGAAAATGGCGTCCCCTAGGGGGTTCGAACCCCTGTTACCGCCGTGAAAGGGCAGTGTCCTGGACCACTAGACGAAGGGGACGCAGCGCCTCTTGTGCCGCATTAATAGCGCACACAAAAAAGCCGCGTTATTGTACCCAAGCATGGCCTGGATGCAAACAACGCGGCAAGGTAGTGGGGATCAGATGGCGGAGTTTGCGTCACCGCCTCTTCACTACACCTGGAAAACTATCCTAGTACTTGAAGCCCGTATCGAGCATCAGGCGGGTGTAATCGGCATCATTGCCCAGATCGACACCGCGGCTGCCGTCGAAATACGTGGTACCAACGTACCACGCGTTGTCGATCATGTACTTGGCCGAGAACTTGTGTCCCTCTCCGTCGGTACCACCGCCCATGAAGTCGGAGTCGGTGATCAGGCCCAGGGTTGCGTCTGCCTCGAGATCTTCATACTGGTACTGCACCTGCCAGCTGCCCTCGGCCTTGGCCTTGCCCAGCTTCACACCCGCCAGGTAACCGGTCTCCAGATCGTCCGCGTCATCGTTCTCAACATAGTCCCCGTATAAGGTGACCGCCATGTCAAACAACTTGAAGCTCACACCCAGTGACAGGTTGTAGAGGTTGTAGTCGTACTCGTAGACTTCTTTGCCATTTTTGATAACAGCCGAGTTGCCAAAAAAATCTGGATCGTCCGGGTCCAGTGCCTGACGCCCCTTGGTGGGAATATCGAGATACTTGGCCGCAGCAGTTAACTTCAGGTTCTCGAAAAGTTGGAAATTGGCGCCGACCTGGGCGCCCCAGATACCGTCGTCATCATTCCTGCTGTCACTCTCGATGAAGTTGTAGGACGCATTGGCGAAAAACGTGTCGTTGGACCAGCCCGCAGCGATACCTTCAGGACGAAAGTCACCATCCCAAATGAGGCCGCTCTTCTGCTCTGTGTAGAACGGGTTCTTGTACTTACCCGCCTGCAGGTAGGAGTTCTCAATGCCGGTCCACTTGAAGTAGGCCAGGTCAAGGCGCAGGTCCTTGGTAGAACCGCCGCCGCCCAGGGTCTGGTTGGTGGACACCGGGTCATCGCCACCGGTAGCCAGGCCCAGCCCAACTTCCGTGGTATCGGAAGGCTTGGCGACCAGCGCCGCGCGAGCGCGGATACGGTTGCGATCGCGATCATCCCTGCCGTCTTCCTCAATGTCCTCGTAACGGTAGCGGAAGTCGCCTTTCCATTTGACGCTTTCAGCCCAGGAGGTGGAGTTGTTCTGCTTCTCCAGTGTGGCTAATTTTTCATTGGTGGCGCTCAGGTCTTCCACAGTGACGAAAGTCCCGGCCCCCATAGCCTTGAGCTTCTGATTTTCCGCTTCCAGTGCATTCACCCGATTGGCCAGGGCAGCGTACTGTTCCTTGAACTCCCGCCACTCCGCTTCAGGCACATCGGCACAGACTCCGACGCTGCCGAACAACACGCTGGCAACAGCTACTGACATCACTTTCTTCATGTTTCATTCCCCCAAAATTTTAGTACGCTCTGAGCAGTTTTTGCTCATTACGCTGGGCAGAATAAAGCCCATAGATGACATTTTCGTGACAGCAGGGAGAGAAACATTTTGCAATATTCAGGTAGAACAGGACGTTCTACAGGTGATGGCTATTACTGATTGAGGCGTTGCGCGGTAAAGCGCCTGGTGCAGCGCAGAATAAGCGGAAAGACCTTCTGGCGAGAGCTAAGGACGCCGGGCGATCAGGCGAAAATTCCGACCAACATATAGCTGACGGACACCACCACCAGCGTCTCTACCGCAAGCATGGCGGGTTGAACCATGGGTGCCTTCGCCTTGAGCTCATTTTTGGCCGTGTGCAAGTTCATATACATAACCTATCTGGATGAAACCATTTGTATATACATACGGTACACCAGCAAAAAGTAAAGGACAAGGTATATACATGTGCTAAAATACCGCTCCTTTGCCCTTATTATTCAGTAACTTGGAATGCCTAAGACCAAACTTCTCAATATCCGCATAGACCCGGAGCTGAAAAAGAAAGCGAAAAAACTCGCTGAAGCGGACGGTCGCTCCCTGTCAAACTGGGTGACCAAGCTGATATCGAGTACGGTCAAAGAGGCAGAAAAGAGTGCCCGGGATGCCGGCGATTCCAAGGATTCAAACTAGTCCTGATACTTGCTGCGGATCTCTTCGCGACTCAAGTGCCGCGTGTCACCGGGCCGGGACCACCCCGCCCATAGGCAACACCCCACCCTGCAAGAGCTCCCACTGTTCATTGTACTTATGGGAGACAGGCTGGTTGAGATGGAGGCCCTCTTCCATGGATTGCGGCCTGTTTTTGCTCAGCCGAAGCGGCCGGTAATATAGTTTTCGGTCAACTCGTGCTTGGGCATGGTGAACACCTGCTTGGTTGAGCCAACCTCGACCAGTTTACCCAGGTGAAAATAGGCAGTGCGTTGCGAGACGCGCGCGGCTTGCTGCATGGAATGGGTCACAATGGCGATGGTATATCGCTCTTTCAGTTCGTCAATCAGCTCCTCGATGCGCGCGGTAGCGATGGGGTCCAGTGCCGAGCAGGGCTCATCCATTAGGATAACCTCCGGGCTCACGGCGATGGCACGGGCGATACACAGGCGCTGCTGCTGACCACCGGACAGTCCGGTACCGGGCTGGTCCAGCACATCCTTGACCTCGTCAAAGAGACTGGCTCTACGCAGGCTCTTCTCCACAATTTCGTCGAGATCGGCCTTGGTATGGGCCAGCCCGTGAATACGAGGACCATAGGCGACATTTTCATAGATAGATTTTGGAAACGGATTGGGTTTCTGGAAAACCATGCCCACACGAGCGCGCAGCATCACCGTATCCTGTCCGCCGCGATAAATATCTTCCTGGTCGAGGTAGAGATCACCTTCCATGCGGCAGATCGGGATAATGTCATTCATGCGATTGAAGGTTCGCAGAAATGTCGACTTGCCACAGCCTGAGGGGCCTATCATGGCTATCACCTCATTCTTACCAATATCCAGGGAGACATTGTGAATGGCCTGCTTGTCGCCATAGTAAACGTTGACGTTACGAGCCGACATTTTAGGGTCGTCCACAAAAGGCTCGCCGATGGTTTCATAGCCGCTTACATCCGCATGGTCATGGATATCCAGAGCGTCCCGGCCGCCCACTGGATTACTGTCGCTACGACCGTCAGCGGTCACTGCTATCGAATTCATGTCGTCAGATCCTTGCATGTTAATGCCTGTAAAGCTATTTCAGTTCAAAGCGCTTGCGCAGGTAAATTGCCAGTGCATTCATTACTATAAGAAAGCCCATCAATACCATGATGGCAGCGGAAGTTTTTTCCATAAAGCCTCGTTCCGGGCTGTCAGCCCAGAGGAATATCTGCACCGGCAGCACCGTGGAGGGATCGGTAACACCACCCGGCACGTCCATGATAAAGGCCACCATACCAATCATCAGCAGCGGCGCCGACTCCCCCAATGCCTGGGCCATACCGATAATGGAACCGGTGAGAATACCGGGCATGGCCACCGGAAGCACATGATGGAAAACCGTTTGCAGCGGTGATGCCCCCACTCCCAGTGCCGCCTGGCGAATGGAGGGTGACACCGACTGTATCGCCGCCCTGGACGTGATAATGATCGTGGGTAAAGTCATCAGGGACAACACAATACCACCCACCAGCGGCACCGAGCGGGGCATTTCAAAAAAGTTGATAAATACAGCAAGGCCCAGAAGCCCGAATACGATGGAGGGCACCGCTGCGAGGTTGTTGATATTGATCTCTATCAGGTCGGTGAGACGATTGCGCGGCGCAAACTCCTCCAGGTAGACGGCGGAAAATACACCGATGGGAAAGGCCAGGAGAAAGGTCACCAGCAAAGTAAAGAAGGAGCCGTAGAGCGCCGCCTTGATACCTGCCAACTCCGGTTCCCGGGAATCTCCGGTACTGAAAAACAAGGCGTTAAAGCGTGTTTCCGTGCGCCCCTGCCGGATCAGCGAGTCCAGCCACTGCATCTGGATATCCTTTATCTTGCGATCGCCCTGGGGAATCTCCCGGGTGACCTGACCCTTGAGATAGGCGCCAGCCTCAGAGTGTGCCATCAGCCAGATATCCTGGGTCTTACCTATAACTTCGGGATTTTCGATCACGTAATCCCGCAATTGATATTCCGCGCCAATACTGATCAAGCGATAAAGCTGGCGCTTTTCCTGGCGCCCGCTGGCCTCGGGAAACATCTCCCGCAGGCTGTCTTTGATCACCCCCAGGTAGTCCGCCTGGTAAAGGACTTCCTCGCTCGCCCCGGGCTCTACACCCAGGCGATCAGCGTCAAAATCGACAGTCACCTTGATAAATTGCTGGGTGAATGCCGGGTATCCCTTGCTCACGATGTCGAACAACAGAATGAACAAAAAAACAAAACCGGTGAGTACCGCTAGCCGCCCGTACCACTGAAAGCGCTTCTCCCGGGCATAGCGCTTTTTCAGCGAGGCCTGGATTAACTCGGTGTTCTTGTAGCCATGTTGTTTATTCATATTGTTCCCGGTATTTCCTGACTACGTAGAGAGCAATGACATTGAGCAGCAGAGTCACAAAAAACAGTACCAATCCCAGGGCAAATGCCGCCAGGGTCTTGGGGCTGTCAAACTCCTGGTCACCGACCAGCAAGGTGACAATTTGCACGGTAATCGTAGTCACCGCCTCCAGTGGGTTGGCGGTGAGCTTGGCCGACAGCCCGGCAGCCATTACCACGATCATGGTTTCACCAATGGCCCGGGACACCGCCAGCAAAATGCCACCAACGATACCCGGCAGCGCGGCGGGGATCAGTACCTTGCGTATGGTTTCACTCATGGTCGCGCCCATACCCAGGGAGGCTTCGCGCATGGTATCGGGTACCGCGTTGATAATGTCGTCAGACAGGGACATTACAAAGGGTATGATCATGATGCCCATGACAATCCCCACGGCGAGGGCACTCTCGGAAGCCACCGTCAGCCCCATGCTTTCCCCGAGATTGCGGATAAACGGCGCCACAGTCAGGGCGGCAAAGAAGCCGTACACCACTGTGGGCACGCCCGCCAATATCTCCAGCACCGGCTTGGTAACTGCACGAAACCTGCGGGTGGCGTATTCCGACAGGTAAATAGCCGACATCAAACCAACCGGCACGGCGATCACCATGGCGACCATTGAAATCAATAGCGTACCCACCAGTAACGGCACGAAGCCAAAAGAGCCGGACGCCGCGACCTGGTCTATGCGGATGGCCATTTGCGGACTCCACTGCAGCCCGAACAGGAAATCTGTCAGTGGTATCGTCTGGAAAAAACGCAGTGCCTCGAACAAAACCGAAAGCACAATACCCAGCGTAGTCAGCACTGCAATAAAAGAGCAGGCAAACAGAATCCATTTGAAGATGCCCTCCACGTGGTTGCGCGCACGCAGGGCTGGAGCTACCCGTTGCACCGCCAACAGACCTCCCATCACGGCCACCAGCGCAACCAGAAGGGCCTTCATTAAGCTGCTGGTGGACTGTAATTCACGGTAGTGGCCTGCAGCCGCCACCTGGACTTCGTCCAGCAGGTCGGCATCACTGGAGCCAGCGGCGTAGCTTACAATCTGGTTGTAGTAAAGGCCGAGCTCATTGTGCTGGAGTTGCTGCACCTGGACCGGCAAGTCTGCCACCACCAGGTTGTGGATCACCCGAGACTCAAAGCCCATCCACAACACCAGCAGTAACAGCGCAGGCATGGCTGCCCAGAGAGCGGCCATATAACCATAGTGCTTGGGGAGCGAATGCAGCAAATGCATGCCACCACCCGCCACCGCCACACTACGGGAGCGCCTTCGCCCGACAATGAAGCTGACAAAACTCAGTGCGATCAACACCAGGAAAACCGTCGACGTCTGCATTACCGTCCCATCGTAAAAAAAGAAAAACGGATGCGCCGCTTGTTAAAGGCCGCGCTCCGCTTGCATATACACTGCCACTATAGCGGCAGTAACCTACTACATTGACAGACGCTTGAGGCTCTTGACATCCGCCTGGACCTGGGCCAGTTCATCATCACTCAAGGGAATCAGGCCCCTCTCGGGCAAGTAGCCGTCTTCGCCCATGGCCTTTTCGGAGGTGAATTCGATGGCGTACTCCTGGATGCCCGGAATTTTGCCTACATGCGCCGCCTTGATGTAAAAATACAGGGGGCGTGAAACCGGGTAATCACCGCTGGCAATGGAGTCAAAGCTGGGAGCCACACCATCTACCACGGCGCCCTGTACCTTGTCGCCATTCTCGTCCAGGAAGCTGAAACCGAAGATACCCATTGCATCGGGATTGGCTTCCAGTTTCTGCACGATCAGGTTGTCGTTCTCACCCGCTTCGATGTAGGCACCATCTTCACGCACCGCATAGGTGACCGTCTTGAAGATATCCTTACCCTTGGGCGCCTTACCCTTTTTCTCCTGCAACGCCTGGTACACCCCGGTCGGGATACCCAGTTTGCTCATCATGGCCTTGATCTCGTCAACCTGATCAGCTCCCATACCGCGCAGGGCTTTCAGGTCGTCTACTCCCTGGGCGCCGCCACCCAGCGCCAACTCGGCAAAGGCGTCACGGGTACCAGAGGTCGGAGGTGGACCCAACACCTCAATTTTAGTGGCCGGCAACGCAGAATTGACATCCTTCCAGGTTTTGTTTGGGTTGGGCGTCAATTTGCCATCGACACCAGGTACATCCTTGGCCAGCGCCATATAGATGTCTTTGCGGCTGAGCTTGTATTGCGCGCTTTCCTTGGAATTGGCGATGGCAATGCCGTCAAAACCCACCAGCGCTTCCACGACATCCGTAACCCCATTGGCCTGGCAGTCATCATACTCACTCTTCTTGATACGTCGCGAGGAATTGGTGATATCAGGAGTGCCGGCGCCTACGCCCTTGCAAAACAGCTTGAGCCCACCGCCCGATCCGGTCGACTCGATCTTCGGGGTTTTGAAATTGGTAGAACGACC
>Ga0316192_10000833_pt1 | contig 22578 bp, 17 predicted proteins | sample MerIslwburrow_MG_FD_204931 | JGI IMG/M metagenome (GOLD analysis project Ga0316192, IMG submission 204931) | Coastal sediment microbial communities from Maine, United States - Merrow Island worm burrow | ecosystem: Environmental > Aquatic > Marine > Coastal > Sediment | place: USA: Maine...
AAAGAGTCACTCGGTCAAATATCCAAACTGCAGCAGCCTGTGTTTGTCAGCATAGTTGTCACCTAGATTAATTAAGCCCCTTCTTTATGATGAGAGGAATCCACAATTACTACTCACAGATGATGATTGACCGGAGGCTGCCCTATCTCCTCTTAATATTTCTGACAAAAATTTCTCTGCATCAAAAAAAATGTGATTGAGCTGATAGCTAAAGATGAACACAACAGCCATTTTCTTCATGTTTTAACCATGTCTATTCCCTCCTAAATGGAGCTTATACAGCTAAGCACGCATAATTTTTCATTTAAGCAAGAAAAGTAGGTTTACAAGTCCTTGTAAATGAGAGGCATTCCTATTTATATGCTTATCTAACACTGTGATTTTCAAACAGTAATAAATATTATTTTCCACCTGTTTACTACAGAAAGCTTGTTGTCTCAGGCCTATAATTAAAGAGTACCATTCTGTTTTTAGAGCTGCTCCTAGAAGGGGGGAACTTGGAACGGAGGGTATTTTTTTGATTTGAGTTTAGACAACTAACAAACGAGGAATCTATGCCGGAGCAAGTAATTCAAGAGGTACCAAGTGTTGTTGCAGGAGTAATTGACAACATTAATAAAGAACAGGAAATCCCAATCAAAATGAGCAAAGAAGAAGTGTTTAAAAATGGTACCTATCCGTACAAAAAAAAGATGAGCCGGGTTGAGTATGAGAAGCGCAAGCAGGAGCTACAGATTGAACTGCTGAAGATGCAGAACTGGGTCAGGGATAGCGGCCAGCGCATCGTTATCCTATTTGAGGGGCGTGATGCAGCGGGCAAAGGTGGCACCATTAAACGCATGATGGAGCATTTGAATCCTCGTGGCGCCCATGTCATCGCCCTCGAAAAGCCTAATGGACGTGAAAAAGGGCAGTGGTACTTTCAGCGTTATATCAAACACCTCCCAACCAAAGGTGAGATCGTGTTGTTTGACCGTTCCTGGTACAACCGTGCTGGCGTAGAACGTGTAATGAACTTCTGTACACCAAAGGAGTATCTTGAATTTACGCACCAGGCCGCAGATCTTGAGCGCATGCTAGTTCGTAGCGGTATCCACCTATTCAAACTGTGGTTCTCAGTGAGCCGTGATGAGCAGTTCCGCCGTTTTCAGAAACGCCGCACCGATCCACTGAAACAGTGGAAGCTGAGCCCTATCGATTTAGCCTCACTGGATAAGTGGGATGACTACACCGAAGCGAAAGAGGCCATGTTTTTTTACACTGACACAGCAGATGCACCATGGACGGTAGTTAAGTCAGATGACAAAAAGCGCGCACGTATCAATGCCATGCGCTACATACTGGGTCAGCTTGATTATCCCAATAAAGATCACAAGATCATTCGCGAACCAGATCCACTGATTGTTGGCAGTGCCAAAGATGTATTCGAACAAGATGAATACTGCACCTTGCGCTAAACCATCCCTACAAAGCTATTGATTAAAGAAGTGAGAAACAGATGACACACAAACACCTGCCCCATGCCGAACGTGTAGTTAACAACTTTAAAGCGAAGCTAAGCCAAAGCGGTCGTGACCACGTTGGAGACCGACACTTTGATGAGCTGGCATTAATGGTTGAGTCTGCCATCAGTACCGCTGTACTGGAATCAGTGGAGCATACAGCAGATCGTATTCATGACGTAGTGGAGTCAATCCGAAAGGATGCAGAACACGTGTAGATATTCAGCTAGGAGGTTGGGCTGTAAGTTCTTAAACAACGCCCTACTCCTCTAACAGTCACATGGTTTTATGTGACTGCAATAAAGACTTAAATCATATAACACCCTATTCCCCTCATCAGCAACTGGGCAACCGATTGTTAGGGTAGTGTTTTATCAAAACCAGGTATCAGAAACAGATGGAAATCCAAAGCTTCAGCAAAATTGAAAAAGCAACAGAGAGCGGCCGAAAAGAGCTTTTCCGTATTGGAACAGCCATGCTTTTCATCATTGGCATCATGCTATTTACCAGCCAGCATGGAGCAGGCACCCCAGGCCATATCATGCTGGTGATCGCTGGCATGATCGGCGGTTACATGGCCATGAATATCGGTGCCAATGATGTCGCCAATAACGTGGGGCCTGCCGTAGGCTCAAAGGCACTGACGATGACCGGGGCCATTGTTCTTGCTGCTGCTTTTGAGGCCGCTGGTGCACTGATTGCCGGTGGTGATGTGGTAAGCACCATCAAGAAAGGAATCATCGACCCCGTTTTGATTGCTGACAGTGACACCTTCATCTGGTTGATGATGGCAGCACTGCTGGCTGGAGCCATATGGCTGAATCTGGCAACCATTGCGGGTGCTCCCGTCTCCACCACGCACTCCATCGTAGGCGGTGTACTGGGTGCCGGTATTGCAGCTGGCGGTTGGGATATCGCCAATTGGGGCAAGATGGGTGCAATTGCATCGAGCTGGGTCATCTCCCCCGTGCTTGGCGGCCTGATTGCAGCCGGATTTCTCTATCTTATTAAACGCACCATTACCTACCAGACTGACATGATCACCGCTGCCAAGCGCATGGTGCCGCTGTTGATCCTCTTTATGGCTTGGGCCTTCAGCACCTATCTGGTGTTAAAGGGGCTAAAAAAGATCTGGAAGGTGGATTTTGGAACAGCAGCACTGGTGGGGATGGTGATTTCGGCAATGATCTATATGGCTGTACGTCCCATGATTAGTAAATTTGCGGATCGCCTCAGCAATGATAAGCAGAGTGTGAACCAGCTATTCACTATGCCGTTGATCTTTGCCGCTGCACTGCTCAGTTTTGCCCATGGGGCAAATGATGTAGCCAATGCAGTGGGGCCGCTGGCAGCCATCAATGATGCCATTCTCAGTGGCGGTGTGGCAGCAAAAGCCTCTATCCCATTATGGGTCATGATGGTCGGTGCAGTTGGTATTGCCATCGGGCTGGCTCTCTACGGGCCAAAGCTAATCAAAACAGTAGGCAGCGAGATTACCGAGCTGGATAAGATGCGGGCCTTCTGCATCGCAATGGCGGCAGCTATCACAGTGATTATCGCCACCCAGCTTGGTCTGCCGGTGAGTTCCACCCACATTGCAGTGGGCGGTGTTTTTGGCGTTGGCTTTCTGCGCGAATTCATCAAAACTAGTTATTCCCATATGGTCCAGGAGATTAAGCATCATCATGAAGATGACAACCCTGAAGAGGTTGAAGCCTTTTTGCTTGCGTTTAAGAAGGCCTCCATCGATGAGAAGGGCAACATGTTACAGCAGCTCAAGGAGCGTTCCGCCAAGGCACATCTGACCAAGAAAGAGCGCAAGGCCCTGCGCAAGCTCTACCGTCACGAATTGGTTAAGCGTTCAGCTCTGCTGAAGATTGCAGCCGCTTGGGTCATCACAGTGCCTGTGTCTGGGCTACTGGCTGCACTGATCTACTTTATGATCCGCGGCATGATGCTGCCATAAGCAGATCCCATTTCAGAGAATAAGAGCATCCATTTGTGGTGCCGAATGATGCTTCGGCCACACTATTTTTATGCTCCTTCTTCACCTAAAAAAACTTTTTTTGGAAATAACGAATGATACGTAACATCCTATTACCCACCATTTTTATGTTGCTTGCCTATGGATTTTGGGTCAGCCCAGATTTCAAGGAGATAACCGCAGGCGTGGCAATCTTCCTGTTCGGCATGCTAGCGCTGGAGGAAGGATTTAAGGCATTTACCGGCGGATTGTTGGAGAGACTGCTGAGACGCACCACCAACAAACTCTGGAAGAGCATCAGCTTCGGCGTCGTAACCACCACCCTGATGCAGTCCAGTTCGCTGGTGTCAGTGATCACCATTTCATTTCTCAGCGCCGAACTGATCACTCTGGCTGCCGGCATTGGCATCATCTTTGGCGCCAATCTGGGCACTACTACGGGTGCTTGGCTGGTGGCAGGCTTCGGCCTCAAGGTTAAGCTCTCGGCCTATGCCATGCCGATGCTGGTATTTGGCGTCATCCTGATCTTCCAGCAATCCAGAAACCTAAAGGGCATCGGCTACGTCTTAGCCGGGATGGGGTTCCTGTTTCTCGGTATTCATCATATGAAAGAGGGATTTGATGCCTTCAAGCAGACACTCGATCTGGCGGAGTACGCTATTCCGGGCTATGCGGGACTGTTCATCTTTGCCCTGATTGGCATCATGGCCACGGTAATCATGCAGTCCAGTCACGCCACCCTGGTATTGGTGCTGACCGCCCTGGCTGCTCAGCAGATCACCTACGACAATGCCCTGGCACTGGCCATCGGCTCCAACGTGGGCACAACCATCACCGCCATTCTCGGTGCTATGAGTTCTAATGAAAAAGGCAAGCGGCTGGCTGGTGCCCATCTTATTTTCAATCTGGTTACGGGCGTGATAGCGATTGGCATTATCCATCAACTCATTATTGCGGTGGACTGGATAAGCCACTCTATCGGTATCGCTGCAGATGATTACACCCTGAAGCTGGCAGTCTTTCACAGCCTCTTTAATCTGCTGGGCATTGTGGTCATGATCCCTTTCATCAACCGACTGGTAACCTTTCTAGAGCGTGTTATCGCAACACCAGCGCCAGATGTTGAAACCCCTTACTACCTCTCCACCTCCTCTGCCGAGATTCCGGATGCGGCACTTGAAGCTGTAAGAAAAGAGACGGTTCGCCTCTATGACTGGGCAGTCGATATCATCAGCCAGGGTTTGAGTCTAAAAAGGGAGATGCTCTTTTCAGAGCAATCTCTAGAGGATGTAGTCAAAAAATCCGACAAGGTCACCGTGCAGGATATCGATGAGCTATACAACAGACGCATCAAAGCCATCTACGGGGCCATTATTGAATTCACCAGCCACGCCCAAAGCTCAGTAGGAAAAGAGCAGGTAGAGGGCTTTACATCACTTCGGCAAGCGGGACGTGATCTCGTGGAGGCAATCAAGGGTATCAAGCATCTGCATAAGAACCTAAAAATCTACATGGTATCCAGTAATCCGCATATTCAGCAAGAATACAACAATATTCGCCGACAGATTGCACGGGTGCTGCGGGAGCTGGAAGCACTACAAAGCACCAACGATGAAGCAAACACTATACTATCCCTTGACCAGCTAAAGATGGAAATCAGCGAGCGAGACATCATCGCAACGGGCACACTGGATAGCCTGATCCGGAAAAACCGCATTACGGCCAAGATGGCTACATCCTTAATGAATGACAGCGCCTACTGCCAGGATATTTGTCGTGACCTTATCCACATGGGGGCAATACTGTTTGTTACCTCTGACCCAGGTGAAAAAGAGGCCGAGCAGATTGTGGCGCTGGATGAATCCGAGATCAACGAAGTAATAGAAAAATATGACGAAGTAAAGAGCAATGAAGGCAGCTAAGCTACTAGAGTAATTAAAGCGCATCTCTGTTAACTCGAGTGATAGACCATAGAAAATAGGAACAGGAAATGACAGATCAAGAAAATAGACAGGTAGCTTCAAGAAACACTCTTTTGACCACCCAAGAGCAAGCAGCTTGTAAGCAGATTACTGCCTGCAAAGCCCCGCATAACCAACGAGCGATGGCCCTGTTGGTCCTAAATGAAGGGGGCACCCAAGAGCAGGCAGCAGAGCACGCGGGCCTAACAGTGGGGCAGGTGAAATACTGGATCACAAGATTTCGCAAACAGCGACTAGCTGTTTTTCCGGAGAGCATCCTAACTGAACCACACGTTGAAAAAGCACTAGTTATAAAGGTTAAGAAAAAAACTAAATCAGAAATAAAAAAAGCTAGAAAGGCCAAAAATAAGTTATTGAACGCTAGAACCAATGAGGAAAGTAAAGCAGCAAAGAAGACCGAAAAACTCGATAAAGTAGAGACGAAAACTATGATCCCTAAAACTAATGAGGAAAGCAAAATGGTAAAGAAGATTGATAAGAAAAGCATGAAGGCTGAGGCAAACAAGAAGGCCAGAAAGGCCGAAAAGAGAAAGAAGGCTAAGAAAGCTGAGGAAGGAAAGAAGGCCAAAAAGGCTGAGGAGAAAAAGAAGGCCAAGAAGGCTGAGGAGCGCTTGAAAGCTAAGAAGGTCGAAGAGAGAAAAAAGGCTAAAAAGGCCGAGGAAAAAAAGAAAGCCAAGAAAGCTAAGAAAGCCGAAGAGAGAAAAAAGGCTAAGAAGGCTGAGGAGAAAAAAAGAGCCAAGAAGGCCGAAGCAAAAAGGAAGGCCAAGAAGGCCGAAGAGAGAAAAAAGGCTAAGAAGGCTGAGGAGAAAAAGAAAGCCAAGAAGGCCGAAGCTAAAAAGAAGGCCAAGGAGAAAAAAAAGGCTAAGAAAGCTAAGAATAAATCCAAGAAAGCCAAAAAGAGCTAGATAGCTGACATTTAGAAGTATTGTTCTTTTTTAGCGCAAAGAGGCAGGGGCGCGAAGAGCGTAACTAAGTATTTTCTAAATCATTTAGTTGGTTCTTCGCGCTTTGCACCTTTGTTTTAAAAGGGGCATTAATGGATAAATATTAGCATTCCTTATTCACTGGGCGCTATTCAGCGTGGCACTGAATAACGATGAAATTAAGGCATTTTTGGATAAATCTGAAGTGAGGATAAACTGATGAAAGCAACTAAACTCTTGGAAAAGCTAAAGGCGTACCTGGGTGCAGAACAACGAGCACAGCTTGCCAAGTATGATTCAATAAAACGCGTTCTAAAAAAACTTAAGAAAAAAGAGAACGCACTAAAGGATAAACTCAATAAAGAGCAGGATGAAAGCACCCTTAAGCAGCTTAAAAAAGAGATGAATGTTTTATCTGCCCAAAGAAAAAAAGGGGTAAAAATGCTAAAGGCGCTCAAGGAAGCAAGGAAAAAATAAGTTTACACCTTAGTCAATTTATTAATACCTTATTAAGAGGAAGTACTCATGATTACCGTTGATGAGATTATGACAACCAGTGTAATTACGCTGCCAGATACAGCAACGCTTGAAGCGGCAATAGAGCTGATGGCAGAAAAGAATATTCGCCATATACCCATCGTAGATGACAAAAATAAATTAGCTGGCCTTATTACGCAACGTGATGTCCTGGCAGCTACTGATTCCACTTTGCGCAGTAAGAAAGAGCAAAATAACCCTGCCGACATCCCTATTTCTCAGGTTATGACAAAAAAAGTTATCACTGTGGACAACCATGCCACTCTACAAAGTGCTGCACTCTATCTTCAACAGCATAAATATGGCTGCTTACCTGTGGTGATTGATGGAGAACTTAAAGGGATTGTTACGGACAGTGATATTGTGGCCGTTGGAATTAATCTATTGGAGCAGGTTGATGTCGCAGAACAAGCAGAAAACCATCTTGGATGGGGAGATTGATTGCTGATTTTTGGATGAGTTCTAATCCTGATTAGCAAATTACACGCTTATTGCAAATGAGCGTGTTTATCGGTGTGTTTTGTATTATAGCCACTATGAGGATTTCCTTATGAAAGCGGTTGTAGCTTCCGAAGCGAAGAATCGATTTTATAAATTGATTGATGATACTCAACGTGAGCCGGTGATAATTGAAAAAAACGGCCAGCCGGTGGCGGTGGTGCAATCCTATAAAGATTACCAAAGCACTGAGAAATTGAAGCTCCAATCTCTTGGGCAAGGAATCACCGATAGCGAACAACGCATGCAATTACATCGTGACCAAATGCCACTCTGTTTCATTGAGTGGGGCAAGGACTACAAAGTTACCGATTGGAACCCCGCCGCGGAACGTGTCTTTGGTTATACAAAGGAAGATGCTATGGGTGGGGCGTAATGCGGCGGAGTTGATTGTGCCGGATTCAAGAAGCGACAAAAATGAGGCTAGTAATTTCTGGTGAGGTACATCGCTGAATGACGATGAGCCTCGTCACATTATGGAGAATACGACGAAGAATGGACAAACTCGATTGTGCGCATGGTATAACACGCTCCTGTTGGGAGCAGATGGCAAGACAATTGGCATGGCCTCACTGGTAGATGATATTACCGAGCATCAGCCAGGCTGAAATACTCTCAGCGCGCATGGGGCGTATCCTTGCACACTCCTGGAATGAGATTTACGCTTTTGATGAAACTTCACTGCATTTCGTTCAAGTCAGCGATGGCGCTTGCAAAGATCTCGGTTACTCAATAGACGAACTTAAACAGCTGACGCCACTTGAACTGACGCCAGAATTAACACTGGGGCAATTCAATGCCTTGCTCGATCCATTACGCCGCCAGAAGAAACCACAAATCACCTTCGAGAGCGAACATCTACGCCTAGAGAAATAACACTTTCTAATACCAACGTATTAAGTCAATAGGTAAATCGCCCAGAGCATCAATACAACCGCTGTTATCAGCATCGAACCCAGAGGCATCTTCTAGCGGACAAGCATCAAGCGCATCTGGCACCTCATCATTGTCATCATCTGAGTCACAGGCATTGCCTTGCGCATCACCAGCTGTGTTGAGTTGATCTGGATTATGGGTCAGTGGGAAATTATCTGGTACATCGTCTTTTGCATTATTTGTTTATATGATTGTTTCATACCATAAATAAAAATAACTTATTCATTAGCACAGATAACAAAATCAAACTTTCGATTTTTAGAGCAGACACTTATTCCATATAGAATTTATATGCAAACACACAATCACCCACAATAATTACGGTATGAACACAAATGGGGAAGAGTTTATATGTGCATTTGAAGCAACTACAACTCACCCACACTTCATTAATAAGTCATAGTAGAAAACTAAGGAACCCACTTCCATTGACTTAAATAAAAGAATCAACTAATTCTTTAATGTGACTAAACACTTTATCAAGGCGGTGAGTTTCTAAATAATTTCTGTTACCTATATAGTCAACAAGGCGTTTTTACTGCCATCGAGAGCACTCTAAATATGAATAATTTCAAGCTCGAACCTCAAGATCAACAAAAACTTGACCAACTCTTTGGCAAACTCAAGACTGAAGCAACCCACTTTATCGGTTATCCCTGTAATCTCGGTTTTGATTACACGGAACTCTATCCTTTTCTACACTTTGCCATTAACAATGTTGGCGATCCCTTTGTTTCTAGTAACTATCACGTTAACTCCCATGAGCTTGAGCGTGAAGTGGTGGAATATTTTGCTCAACTAACCCATGCTGCAGATAACTACTGGGGTTATGTCACTAATGGCGGTACAGAAGGCAATATGTACGGTCTCTATTTAGCCAGAGAGCTGCACCCAGAAGGTGTTGTTTACTACTCACAGGATACTCACTACAGCATTGCAAAAATACTTAAAATCCTACGTATGAAAAACATCATGATTCGTTCTCAGGAAAATGGTGAAATAGACTACGAGGATTTGGAAGAGACCATACGAATAAAGCGTCATGTCACCCCGATCATTGTCGCTAACATTGGCACTACGATGAAAGGCGCCATCGACAATATACAAAAAATACAGGGGGTTCTAAAAAATCTGGCCATGCCAACACAATATATCCATTGCGATGCAGCCCTCAGCGGCATGATTCTTCCCTTTGTGGAAGATGCTCCAGCATTTGGATTTGATTCTGGCATCGACAGCATTGCCATCAGTGGCCATAAGTTTATTGGTTCCCCTATCCCTTGTGGCATTGCCATTGCGAAAAAAGAGAATGTTGATCACATTGCCAGGGCTATAGAATATGTAGGCTCACTGGATACAACACTCACTGGCTCACGCAACGGCATCACTCCCATATTTTTATGGTACGCCTTAAAAACACGCGGCCGAGAACACTTTAAACTCATGGTTCAGCAATGCTTCGAGATTGCTGACTATGCAATATCAGAACTTAAGCACATTGGCCAAACTGCCTGGCGAAATCCATTTTCAACCACTGTAGTATTTAACTATCCTTCCATAGATATCATCAAAAAATGGCAACTGGCTTCATATCAGGATATCGCCCATCTCATTATTATGCCCCACGTTACCAAAGAGTGGGTTAACCGCTTTATTGCAGATCTTGCACAGGAAGGGAAGCAGCCATGAAACAGATATCAATTATCGTAAAAAATGCACAGGGTGTGTTAACCACGATTGCCGAACTCATGGCCGAACGAAATATCAACATCACCGATATAGAAGCTGAAACAGTCGGAAAGACTGGTGTTTTAATCATGACTGTCGATCAATATGACATCGCACTTCAAGCCCTGCGCGACACAGGCTTCAATGCGATAAGTGAAGAGAGCCTTCTGGTTAAACTCAAAGATGAACCCGGTGCGCTTGCACGGGTTGCAAAAAGATTCAGTACAGCAGGCATTAATATCCGTGGAATACGCATCATCAACCGTGAAGGGGGCGAATCTATAGCCGCTATTTCAACTGAGCGAACAGAGGAAGCAATTAAGGTAGTTGAAGATATTCTTGTTTCATAAACTGTAGCAGTTCCGACTTGATCTAGTGGCAGTTCAGTATTGTTAGATTAAGTCGTAACCAGTGCTGTCTAAAAAAGACCGCATGTAAAACACCTGATGGCTGTAAAATTACTCTCGCCACATCAATATTTTCGACCTACCTAGCACCAATAATACACATGGAAATCAGGCCTATTTTTCCTTACTTATAGGTATGATAGAAGCTCTACTGGAGTATTCCTGAGGTTCAGTTGTTATGTGGTAAAGATGCCAGCCATTTCTCCCCATATCTTTGGCTTTATACAATGCATCATCCCCACATTTTATTATCTCTTCTATTTTAATATCCCCTACCTCACCAAGATAAGCAAGCCCGATGGAAACCGTGAGAAAAGGTGTAACATCATTACCCTTATGCTCAATTTTAAGCGCCATAATTCGCAGTCTTACCTGTTCTAACAGTACCTGAATTTCTTCCTCATCCATTGCCGTTACAAGAAAGCAAAATTCCTCTCCTCCAATACGAAATACAAAGTCACTCGCTCTACGTAACACATCTTTTAATATATCAGTAACCCTTATTAGGATGAGGTCTCCCTCAGGGTGGCCATACATATCGTTATAACGTTTAAAGTGATCTATATCCAGAATACCAAATGCAAAACTTTTATTTTCTCTTCTGGCCCTGAGTAATTCTCTTGGAAAAACACGATAGAGGTGGCGTCTGTTATACAGTTTAGTGAGAGGGTCGGTAATAGACAGTCGCTCAATCTTTTTAAAGGCGGCTCTATTTGTCCGATAAAAAGAGTTTATAAAGTAAATAATTAAAATGGAGGAGAACAATGTCCCCAGTATGGTAAAGAATTGCAACTTCTGATGAGATTCCAACCGTTGCTCTAAATGGGCAACTAGCAGATCGCCAATTCTCCTGTATGCATCATGAAATGCACTAATTACTTGCGTGCCATCATGAAAATAATATTCAGCATCTAGTTGAATGCTACTATTTATAATTAATGAATTGCTTCCATCTACAAAATGTTTTGCATTTTCATTAGCCTGTTCAATGATAGGTTTAATAATTTCTTGTAGTTGCGGTGCCGCAGTCAGCTTAATATTGATTGCATTAGTAATATTTTCAATGCCAAGGTTGATTGCAGTTAAGCGCTCCTTAAATAACATTCTCTCTTCTTCAGTAACCTCATCCTTGCTCGCAATTATTCCGCTACCTTCTCCACGTGCTCTACCAATAAACTCAATTAATTGTGGAAGCTGATTAACAATGAGATCCATCATGTAATAGGAATCGAATTCCCGATCTAATATCAGATTAGAACGATTAGATATCAATTGAACAATCTCATGTTGACCTTCAATTATCTGCGTATATTGTTGAAACCTATCTTTTAATGGAATTGCATGAAGTGGGGTAGAAAAAAGTTTTTCTGCATTTTTTTGCAGTTGGGCAGTATTTTCTGTCAGTCTAAATAGAGCTCGTTGCTTATGCCATTGTGGAGTGGAAATACGTGCTATGAACTGCTTCTGCAATGATTCAAGTCTTTGCCTATCTGCATTTTCTCTGCGCGCAATAATTTCTGAAAAACCACGTATTTTTTGCAAAGAGATAATGCCATCATAGGTTGTTAAAATTGCTGAAACACCCTGCAATTCATTCTCAGTAAGCCTGATTTCTGCATTTAAGTATTGAACTACTCCCATAACTGTAAAAAAAAGTAGAACCAAAGGCGCTACAGTAGCGGCCAAGTAACGCAGAATGCTAATAGAGACTTGTAGCTCATCTCTTGTTTCTTGCGTTGACTCCATTGCTTGCTTCTTGAACATGGTATCCAGCACCCATGTGCGTTGCATTGACAACATTACGCAAAGGCAGCGAGTCATTCACTACAAGCACATTAATTACATTATCCGGTTCATGCTACCAAATGAACCGTAAATAATCACGGTTCCATTGGTTTTATATCACATATTTTCAGTTAATCAATTTTAACCAAACTGAATTTCACCGTATGACCTCTTGATTTTTTTGCCCTGCTTTACATTCAGTTTCAATTTATAGACTTAGGACTAAGCACAAAATATAAGGCAAATACTTGGTGACATTAACTTTAACTTACAAGGCATAAGTGGAACTAACACTCACATAACCACAATCAATTCATTAATCTAGGTGATTATAGTGGTAGCTATCACCATGTATTCAACACGCATACTGTAAATGTTTATTCACAATGTAAATTTCAATGGCAAAAATTAGTTATTTGTTGCTTGTGCTATTTTGTACTATAGGTATACCGTTTTTGTATAAAATAAAAATCTAGGGTATTAGCCTATAGGGCAGATTTTCAATTTTTATAAGAATAATTTTATCCAAAATTAACACTTAACATATCTAACATAATTTTATAATCGAGCATATTGTCCGCTAAATGTGGGCACTTGCGCTTTACTATTGCACCCATGCAATCCTTATCCGATATAGGTCTTTCTCCAGTCATTTACCAATTTATTCAATCGCGTGAGGTATTTTAATTCTTTGCTATACTCCGAAGGTGCTAAGAAGAAAGGTAAACCCTGCGGGATTGCGACCCTTCTTAAGTCGCAGGAGAAAGGGGTTAACCGAGTCAGGATGCACGCAGCTTGCAGATATATACAGGATCAAAAAAAACTTACCCCCTGAGGAAGAATATATGACGATATCGACTTGGAGCATCAACCCCGCCACTGGAGAATGGAACACGGCGACCAACTGGGAACCTGCCACTGTACCAACGGACACAGCCACTTTTATAACATCATCTCAGACATCAATTACCTTTTCACCGACCAGCAATGCCACAGTAAATCACATCGAGTTTGCTGCCGACGCATCCACCTACACCTTTACGTTTAACGCCCCCTCCCCCGACACACCGACTTTGACAATCGCTGGTCAGGGAGTTACCAACAGCTCCACACATCAGCAGAGCTTCATCGTTGCTGCCACCAGTTCCGGCTATGAGAAGCCACAGCTCAAGTTTATAAACTCTGCGACAGCGGGCGGATCCGGCATGTTCTACTGCGCTGGCCCAGAGACGACACAAGGCTACGGTGGAGGCGTCATCCGGTTCTGTGACACATCTACTGCTGGCTCAGCTTCATTTAAAGCATGGACTGGAGCTGCAGCCCCCCCAAAGCACAATAGCACTGTGGGTGGTGAGGTGAGCTTTGGCGACTTCTCATCGGCGGACAACGCCAATTTTACCATCTACGGCACCCTGGGCACCGATGGCGACACCTTCGGCAACGTGGTGTTCCACGACAACTCGACTGCAGCCAACGGCACATTCACTAACATTGGCGGAACGGTGGCTGGCGGCGACGGCGGCAACACACAGCTCTACGACAATTCAACTGCAGCCAACGGCACATTCATCAACCGGGGCGGAACGCACACCGGGGTGAAAGGCAAGGAGTACAGCGGGGCGAACGGCGGTGATGTAGCATTCGATGGCACCGCGAATGGGGGGAGTGGCCATTTCTACAACTACGCCGCCCCAGCCGCTGAATCATACGGAGGAGTCACAAGCTTCAACAACAACCCCCCTGAGGTGGCCACGCAAGGAGCATCCGCAGGCAACGGTTTCTACTTCAACTATGGTGCAAAGGAGGGTGAGCTTGGCGGGGGCGGCCATGTCGAATTCAGCGCAAAACACGGCTCTCCGACAGCCGGCCACGGCTGCTTCGTCAACTATGGCAGCACGATTGCAGACAAATCCAGCGCCGGTCACACAATTTTCTCAATCAGCCTTCCAACCAACTACTATCCAACCGCAGGCAATGGCATCTTTTGGAACTACCCTGGGGTCGTCAAGGGTGCTGCCGCCGGCTTTACGGAATTTTCGGTGTACGGTACTGGCGACGGCGGCAATGTTCCGACGGCAGGCGATGGCACCTTCATCAACCAAGGCGCTTACACCTCGGGTACTCCCGGCGGCTACACAATATTCTCGGGCACATCGACTGCGGGAAATGCCCAGCTAATCGCCATCGGCGGCACCAACGACGGCGACGGTGGCCAAATCGTGTTCTATGACGACTCTTCAGGTGGGGCAGCAAGTGTTCAGCTCTTCGGCAATGGTGAGCTAAACATCGGCGACCACACAGGCGGACTGACCATCGGCATTCTTGATTTGACGGGTGGCACCATCAGCACCCAGCTTGGTACCAACGTGACTGGTCTCACGCTGTCTAAAGAGCTGATTCTTAAATCAACCCAGGCAACTTTCTCCTTCTGGAAAAAAGATGACGGGGGTTTTGAATTCAATACACCCTACACTATTCTCACAACCCCCAATCTCTCCAGTTTTACAGACGCTCAATTCAGCGGTAACAGCATAGATGGCGTGGAGCCTACTTTCACCATCACCGGTGACAGTCTTCAGGTCTCCTTCAATAAAAAGTGACCGACTGGCATCAGGTGATCTGAGTTGTGCCAAAAAAGCAGTATCGTCACAAAGCAAAAAAGCCCTTCAAGGTTCTGAATGCTTGAAGGGCTTTTGTTTTCTCTGCCCCCTACCCTTACCACATTTTTTTGTGCGACCCAAATAGCATTCGAGTAATTGAATAGTCAGCGAGCCTATTATGGACTCTCTTGCTTTTCTATACTGAAATCCATATTCTTGCCTGCCAAATAATTACAATTAGGTGGATTTTTCGTGTTTTTTCGGCTGTTGTTTCTCTCTCTATTACTGATTTTTTCACTACCAATTGCTGCGCACCATAGCAAAACAGAACCAAGTGATGGCACTGTCCGCAGTTTTCGCGCTGTCACACCAGCAATCAAGGTACCACAATTTTCTTTTAAAGATGGAAATGGAAAAACCATAGATCTTGGGGCTTTTAAAGGAAAAATAGTGTTACTAAATGTATGGGCTACCTGGTGCGGCCCATGTATTCGTGAGTTGCCTGCATTGAATAGATTGCAAAACCAGTTTGCCGACTCAGACTTTATTATTCTACCGGTATCAATTGATAAAAAAGGGCTTGAGATTGTTAAACCTTTTTATGATCGGCTTAAGTTAGACAGCCTAAAAATATATAGCGATGCCAACAAAGCTATGGGTGTATTTTTCCCATTGGAAGTTGTACCTGCAAATTTCATAATTAATCGAGAGGGAATGCTGGTCTCTTTTTTACGCAGCTATATAAACTGGGATGACCCTGAGGTAACCAATATGATCAGCTTCTACCTTAAACAAACAGACTCACCAGCACAGGCATGGACTTCCCCTTATCCGCCTCGATTTAGGCGTTGACCTTTAGTAAGTATGAAGAATTTGGAAGAGTGTGCAGAGAGGTTTATTGGCTAGTACATTTCATGTATTCCCTACGGGCGAAGCAAGTGTTTTAGTTATTGCACCCTGCAATCCTAAATGATTTACTAACGGCAAATAACAGACACTCATAAAAAATGCCTGGGCAAGCCCTTCCCATAAAAAGCACTTCTTTATCTCGTGTCAGCTAATAAGTGCAACATGCAAATATAGAGTTTCATCTCAAAAATCACGTTAAAAGCATGACTAGCTTTTCTATTTATGTGTGTAAGTTTAATGATGTATTTATATACTGTGCCATAATCATGTTGGAGTTCGTGCCCTTTATGCCCTTTGAGTGAACCTCAACCTACGGGCAGTGTTTGTAGAGCACCAATCTTCCACCATTTTTCTGACAGCGACTGTACAGGCTTCTACTTGGGCATTTGATCTATTTATGAGACGTTTTTCAGAGCAACCACCCACAGGGCAACGAAATGACTGGAAGACCATCCGCACCCTGATTCCTTATATTTGGCAATACAAATCTCGAGTATTGCTTGCCTTGGGCTGCTTGGTTCTGGCAAAGGTTGCTATGGTGACGATGCCCTGGATACTAAAATCAATCGTTGACCAGCTAGATGCCAGCCAAAACCTCACCCTAACCTTACCCTTAACATTGTTGCTCTGTTACGGGGCTCTACGCTTGGCAGGATCCCTCTTTGGCGAACTGCGCGACATGATCTTTGCTAAGATCACACAGCGCTCTATCCGGCTTGTTGCACTCAAAGTTTTTAAACACCTCCACTCCCTGGCACTGCGTTTTCATCTTGAGCGACAAACGGGCGGCGTTTCACGTGATATTGAACGGGGCTGTCGCAGCATCAGCTTTCTGCTAAATTTCATGATCTTTAACATCATACCGACACTACTTGAGATCACTATGGTGTCGGTCATTTTATTGATTAACTATGATGCCTGGTTCGGCATTATCACCTTCATCACTGTCGCATGCTATATCGCCTTTTCACTCTTTGTTACAGAATGGCGCATGCGATTTCGCCGGCAAATGAATGAGCTTGATTCAAAAGCCAACACACGCGCCATTGACAGTCTGTTAAATTATGAAACGGTAAAGTATTTTTGTAACGAAGAATACGAGGCCCGGCGCTACGATGACAATATGGCCGAATGGGAACAAGCCTCTATAAAAAACCAAACCTCGCTTGGGTTATTAAATTTTGGACAGGGTGCCATTATCGCTATCGGCATTACCCTACTGCTGATTCTTGCCAGTGAAGGTGTTGTTAAAGGTGAGTTAACTTTGGGTGATCTGGTGCTTATAAATGCCTATCTGTTACAGCTATTCCTGCCTCTGAATTTTCTTGGCTTTGTCTATCGTGAAATCAAACACTCACTGGCAGATATGGAAAAAATGTTTGGATTAATGGCCAATTTCCCTGATGTTCAAGATAAACCCGATGCGCCACCACTGAAGATTGATAGTGGTGCCATTGAATTCAGAAATGTGGATTTCAGCTACAACCCTAATCGACAAATCTTACGCGATGTAAACTTTACCGTGCCCGCCGGCAAAAAGATTGCAGTAGTGGGGCAAAGCGGTGCAGGAAAATCTACCTTATCACGACTGTTATTTCGTTTTTACGATATCGATCGTGGCGAGATTTTTATCGATGGACAGGATATTCGGGAAGTTACACAAAAAACACTTCGCCTTGCTATTGGCATCGTACCGCAAGACACTGTCCTTTTTAATGACACCATCTATTACAACATCGCCTATGGCCAACCGGAGGCCACACAAGATCAGATCATTCAAGCTTCACGTATGGCTCATATCCATGAATTTGTGCAATCACTTCCCGAAGGTTATAAAACTCTCGTTGGCGAACGCGGCCTAAAACTTTCTGGTGGCGAAAAACAGCGCATTGCTATCGCCCGCACAATTCTTAAAGATCCAAAAATATTAGTTTTTGATGAGGCAACCTCAGCGCTCGACTCAGAGTCAGAGCAAGCCATTTTAAAAGCACTAAAAGAGGTAGCCTCAAACCACACCACTTTAGTGATTGCCCATCGACTATCAACTATCATCGATGCCGATCAGATTCTAGTGATGGATCAGGGAGGAATTATCGAAAGTGGCACGCATAAAGCACTACTTGAGAAAGGTGGAAGTTATAGCCATATGTGGGCGCTGCAACAACAGGATAATAAGCAAACACCCTCCTCTATTTAATTTCTTCTGCCTTTAAATTAAGCAAGTCACATTTTATTTTTTAGTGCCATTGATACATCTATACACAAAAGTAATATTAAGGTTCTGAAAATAATGTGTTAATTAAATGCAGAGAGCTACTGTTGTTTTAGCAGCTCCATGAGTTTATCGCCCGTTACCGGCTTGCTGTAGAAATACCCCTGGACAAAATCACACTCCAATGAAGAAAGGATATCAATCTGCTCTTGAGTCTCTACTCCTTCAGCAATAACCTGCATCTGCATACTATGCCCCAATGCGATCACTGATGTGGCAATTGCCTTGTCATTTTCATTATGCTGAATATCTTGAATAAAGGAACGGTCAATCTTTAGCTTGTTAATCGGTAGACTTTTCATATAACTCAGTGATGAGTAGCCAGTCCCAAAATCATCAATGGAAAATCGAACCCCAAGACTTTGCAGTTCGTTAATGATTTTTGCAGCCTGTTTTTTGTGCTGCATCAGGTAGCCTTCGGTTATTTCAAGTTCCAGACATTCAGGGTTAATCTGGCTTATTTCCAAACCCTTTTTAACCATATCAATGAGTAGGTTATGCTCAATTGAAAAACCAGATATATTAATTGCTATAAATACGAAAATACCTTTTGACTGCCATTTGGCTGCCTCCAAACACGCTTTTTGAATCACCCATGCATCAATGAATTTAATCAAACCAGAGTCCTCAGCAACTGGAATAAAGGTGTCTGGCATAATAAGTTCACCCGTCGGGCTCTGCCAACGAACAAGCGCTTCAACCCCTATTATCTGGCCATTATTAAGAGATAGTTGAGGTTGATAATGGAGAACAAAGTTTTCGTTTTTGATGGCGCTACGCAATTTGCTTTCAAGGGTCAGACGTTTAACCGCTAGTTCAGTCATTTGTTTGTTATAGAATTGAAATGCATTTCTCCCATGCTCCTTGGCATGATACATCGCAGTATCAGCATATTTGATCAGCTCATCAGGAGAGGCTCCATCGGTTGGAAAGACACTGATGCCAATACTGGTGCTAACATATACATCATGATCATTGGTTCTAAAGGGTTTAATAAACGCATCAATACATTTCTGTGCAACTGATCCAATACCTTGTTCATTAGCAGGCGATTCAAGGACAATCGCAAACTCATCCCCTCCCAAGCGAGCAACCAGATCTTCAGCACGAATTATCCGTTTTAAGCGTTTTGATGCCTGTTGTAAAAGAATATCTCCGACAGAATGACCTAGGGAGTCATTAATATTTTTGAAGTGATCCAAATCAAGAAACAGCACTGCCATTAATTGGTTTTGACGATGTGCGCGCTCTACGCCTTGGGAGAGATGCTGATCCATCAGTAGACGGTTTGGCAGGCCAGTCAATGGATCATGATGGGCCAGGTGCTCCAGTTGCTTTTGAGATTGTTTAAGAGCACTGATATCAGAAAATACTGAGATATAGTTGACCAACTGGTCTTGTTCATCTCTTACTTCACTAATATTTTGCCATTGTGGGTAGATCTCTCCATCCTTACGCTGATTCCAGATATCACCCTGCCAAGATCCTTTTTTTACAATTGTCTGCTGCATGGTATGAAAAAAAGCTTGGTCATGGTGATCATAGCTCAGCATCTGTACTGCTTTTCCTATCATCTCATCTTCGGTAAAACCAGTGATTGTGGTTGCAGCTCGATTGATTGATATAATTTTCTGTTCGGTATCTGTAATCAAAATACCATCAATAGTGCTATTAAAAACTTTATATGCGAGATGCAACCTACTCTCAGCTGCATGTCGCCCCTCAATCAGGCTATTAAAAGAACGCCCCATAGCCGCTATTTCATCATTACCATAAACCTGTATATAACCACTAAAATCCCCACTATCTTCTACTCGTTGTAGTGCCTGTGTAATTTCTACAGTACCAACAACCAAGCGTCGCGTAATAGTAACGCCAAGGTAAAGACAAGATAGCAATACAAGCATGGTAAGCAACACATAGCTAGTAAGAGCGATGAGGGTTTCATCAGTCTTGTGTTTGATGTAAGAGAGACTATCTTGTCTAAGGGTATCACTGTAAATTTTAAATAGGTTGATAGATTTAGTAGCAGCCTCAAACCAGTCTGCTGAATCAATGTCTTGAATATCTGTACGCAAACGTGTAATAGCGGTTATAGCAGGAGTATCATCAATCTTGATGCTACGATCTATCTGATCGATAGTAGCTCTCTCTTTACGCATCTGCTCAACAGTATTGAGAAATAGATGATACTTTTGAAAAGTTGCTTCAATCGCATTGATGCCTGCCCTCTCTCCTTCGGTAATATGGGGTATATTACGAAAATCATCCAGCAGATTCCGTATCTCAGCATACAAGCGGATAAAATTGGCCTTGTATATCTCATCTCCTCGGATAACATAATTTTTAAACTGATGTATCAAGCCACCATATCCGGTGATAATCTGTAGCCGATCAAGCATATCTAATTTTTTTGTCTTAACACGCAGAGCTAGACGCATCGCTCTCATATTGATAATGGCAGGGGATGCCAGCAGGCTTTTCATCTGTTCCTTTTGCTTGGTTGTGGCAATAACACGCTTGAAACGTTTTAGTAAGTGATCCTGCTTTGTTATGTTCATAGTTACCAATGAGGCAGTTTCATTATTGATCTTTCCTGAGGCAAGCAAACCATTGACAAGCCCTCTTTCGCGACCTGTAAACTCTTGGAGCCAAAGCAGGATGCTGTAAGCTTGGTCGTTCCGGGCAAGTATGGCATCGTCTGTTACCACCCCTATGTTTTCAATCAGAGTGATTGTATTGGCAATAATGTTTGAATAGAGGTCAAAGACATCTTTCGCTTCGCCCACATCTACACTGTGACGTAACATGTGCCGATGTTTCAGTGAACTGGTAAGGCCAGATAAGCCTTTTCTGAGGTGGGTGTACTCACTATCGGGCAGAATGGCTTTTATACCAAGAGAGAGTGCATCCTGGATATAGTGATCAGTCTCTTTTCGCTGCCAATCTAGCTCTGTATGGAATTTGCTACCTTTACTGCCCAAATAGCCTGCTGAAAGCCCTCGTTCCTTCTGTAGTGCATGAATGACATTAGAAAAACCAAGTGCCACCCTATATAGGTTTTGTGTTGCTCGGGCTTCACCATACTGGTGCCATTTTTGACTAACCCCATAACTCGTAAAGAGAATCAGGATAGCAACAGGAAATATCAGTAAAAGTAATAGCTTATACCGTATTTGGAGATTATTGAGGTAGCGTGAAAACATTCCCTATCCACAAGCATGAGGGTATATAAACACTTTAGTTGATCACGGGCTAATCTAAAAGAATTAACTGCTCTGCTTGATAAGGATGTGAATTTCCTGACTATTCTTCATGCTCCACATATTCAAGGCAGCGATTACCAACGAAATATAAAATATGCTCCTCCCCAATAGTGGGAACGTGCAGCCTGCCCCTCTAATTCGGCACTTTTATAATTTAGTGATAATGTCACCTGAACGGGTTTCCATGCAGCCGTTACCCCAATTCCAGCTTCGTGCACAATACGTTTAATTTCACCGCTGCTAAACGTTAGATCACTGTCACGGAACTGCCCTTGAAGTAGTGCATCATATAGAATTCCTCGCCCCCGGTACGCGGTCCATAGATAAAGCTCATCACCCGCTGTTGAAGGGACAAAATTACCTCTGTTGACAGGATCATACGGCAGCGTCCAAAAAGCACTATTTCTATGCCCCGTTCTTATTTGAAATCCCAAACTTGCATTTGTTTGATAACCAACACTGGCATCAGCCGTCCATGCCAAATCTACAACGCTATTTTTAAACAACTCCTTACCAAAAGACTGGCGATACCTAAAAGTTAACTCACCACCATCAGAAATCTGATGGGACCAACCCTTAGGATCAACTGGCGTATCTTCACCCGTCAAACTACGCGTATAACCATGCATTTTAGTTTGAACCGACCGCGCAATACCTAAGCCCAATAGGCCCACCTGCAGTTCACTGCCTACAACCCAATCTTTATTAGAAGACTCAAACATCTGCTTGCCACTCACAAATAATAGAGAGGCATAGGGACGATCATCAGGAACTGGGGCTGAAGCGGCGAGATCATCCGGTGTAAAGTTGACAGACCCCAATGCAATACTGCGCATAGTAGGAGAGATAGACTTAGCTAGCAGACCGCCGGTAGCGTTCCTATCAAGCCAGGTGATTGCCCTATCTAGATAATCAATCTCTTCCGGGATCTGCTTCCAAAAAAGCTCTAAGGCAAAACCCATGGTGTAATCCCGATCCTCATTGCGGCCGGGAATAAAGAAATCCTGATCAACATAGAGACTAAAGCCATGCCTCTTCTCAGGCTCACTTTTATTCGTGCCAACTGCAGGCGGATTATCTGCGTAAACTACAGTGGCAGCGGAAGCAGTAAGAATAGATAGAATAGAGAGGGAATAGAAAAACCTCACCTTAACTGGTCTATAGATGCTCAGCACCACATTGCCTGTATATCTCAAATGTTGGTTCATTCATCTTCCCACAATTTGGACACTTCTAGTTATTACAAGGT
>Ga0316192_10000842_pt1 | contig 22471 bp, 17 predicted proteins | sample MerIslwburrow_MG_FD_204931 | JGI IMG/M metagenome (GOLD analysis project Ga0316192, IMG submission 204931) | Coastal sediment microbial communities from Maine, United States - Merrow Island worm burrow | ecosystem: Environmental > Aquatic > Marine > Coastal > Sediment | place: USA: Maine...
GCGAGTCGGGCTGGATTATTTTCGCCTGTCAGCGGACAAACGTATGTTGTTCGGTGGTCTGTGCAATTACTCAGGACGCGTGCCGAAAAGTATTTCCGCTACATTGCGCCCGAACATGATCCGGGCCTTCCCGCAACTGAAGGACGCAAAGATCGACTACGAATGGGGTGGCAACATCGCCATCAGCATGAATCGTATTCCTCAATTCGGTCGCATAAAAGGCAATACCTACTATGCTCAGGGGTATTCTGGTCACGGCGTCGCGCCGACGCACATGGCAGGCCAGGTAATGGCCGAAGTCATCGGTGGCGACAGCGAGCGATTTGATGTGTTTGCGAAAGTGCATCATTGGAAACTCCCCGGCGGCAAGCTGTTCGCCAACCCTGCTTTGGCGCTGGGAATGTTGTATTTCCGCCTGAAAGAGATTTTGTAACTCAAACGACAAACAAAGAACGACTTCGGAGAGAAGTGATGACTGAAAACACCGTACGACACCTGCGCACTGAGCTGCCTGATCTGCAGTCCTACTGGATGCCCTTCACTGGCAATCGTTATTTCAAGGAACATCCGCGCCTGATCAATCGAGCGGAGGGAATGTATTGTTATACACACGATGGCAAGCAGCTACTGGATGCTGTCGCAGGTCTCTGGTGCTGTAATGCCGGCCACTGTCATCCGAAGATCGTCGAAGCGATTCAGAAACAGGCCGAGACGCTGGATTATTCAATGGCGTTTCAACTCGGTCACCCCAAAGTGTTCGAAATGGCGAACAAGCTGACGGACATCGCGCCAGACGGTCTTGATTATGCCTTTTTCGTCAACTCCGGATCGGAATCCGTCGATACCGCGTTAAAGATTGCGCTTGCTTACCACCGTACTCGCGGCCAGGGTGAGCGCACCCGGTTCATCGGTCGGGAAAAGGGCTATCACGGTGTTGGCTTTGGCGGCATCTCAGTTGGCGGTCTTTCACCTAACCGGAAAATGTTCGGGGCAATGTTGCCAGGCGTCGATCACTTGCCGCACACACACAATCTTGAGCACAACGCGTTTACGCGCGGCTTGCCGGAGTGGGGCGCGCATTTCGCCGATGAGCTCGAGAACATCATTGCATTGCACGATGCATCGACCATCGCCGCCGTGATCGTAGAGCCCGTCGCCGGTTCAGCGGGTGTGCTGATTCCGCCAAAAGGATATCTGCAAAAACTTCGGGAGATTTGCGACAAGCACGGCATTCTCTTGATTTTTGATGAGGTCATCTGCGCATTCGGGCGAGTCGGCGATACCTTCGCGTCAACGCGATTCAATGTCACGCCCGATCTGATGACAACGGCCAAGGGCCTGACCAGCGGCACGGTGCCGATGGGCGCCGTACTGGCAAAAAGCGAAATCTACGACGCCTTCATGACAGGCCCTGAGGGCGCGATCGAGTTATTTCACGGATACACCTACTCAGGACACCCGCTGGCGGCAGCAGCAGGATGTGCCACACTTGATGTCTACAGCGAAGAAGGCCTGTACGAGCGAGCTCGTTCTCTGGAAGGCTATTTCGAGGATGCGCTGCACAGCCTCAAAGGTGAACCGAATGTTATCGATGTCCGCAATATCGGACTGATTGGAGCGGTGGAGTTACAGGGCATCGAAGGCCAGCCAACGGCACGAGCAATGCAGATTTTCCGCGATTGCTATGACAACGGCGTTATTATTCGTACGACGGGCGACACGCTGGCATTCTCACCGCCACTCATTATCGAGAAAGAACAGATCGATACCGTGGTTGAAACTGTAAAAATGGCGTTACGCGCTCAGTAACAACCGGAACAAACCACACAAGAATAGTCAGGACACAAGACCATGGCGGAAAAAGCAGAAGCGATTAATGCAATCAGGAATGTAAGCAACTGGATCAACGGACAGCTTGTAGAAGCAAGCTCCGGGCGTTCGCTTGAGGTTTTCGATTCGGCGACCGGCGAACAGTGTGCGTCGGTAGCGATGTCGACCGAAGCTGACGTAGATGTAGCAGTCGCTGCGGCAAGCGCAGCGTTTCCCGGCTGGTCTCGCACGCCGGTCCTGAAGCGTGCAAATGTCATGTTCAAGTTACGAGAACTGATTGAACGCGACCGAGACGAGATCGCTGCTTTGCTCACCCAGGAGCACGGCAAGGTTTTGCACGACGCAGCTGGCTCCATTCAGCGCGGCCTTGAAGTTGTTGAATTTGCTTGCGGCATGCCGCAGTTGATCAAGGGCGAATACAGCGAACAGGTGGGTACCGGTGTCGACACGTATTCCATGCGACAAGCACTGGGCGTTTGCGTTGGCATCACGCCGTTCAACTTTCCCGCAATGGTACCGTTATGGATGTTTCCCATAGCAATCACCTGTGGCAATACCTTTATTTTGAAACCGTCAGAGAAAGATCCCAGCATTTCCATCAAGTGGGCAGAATTGCTCAAGGAAGCGGGCCTGCCCGACGGCGTATTCAATGTCGTGCAGGGCGACCATGTCGCTGTCAATTCATTGCTGGCCGACGATCGAGTTGCCGCAGCGAGTTTCGTCGGTTCGACACCCGTCGCCGAGCACGTGTACAAAACAGCGTCCGCGAACGGTAAGCGCGTACAGGCGCTGGGCGGCGCCAAGAATCATCTCGTCGTCATGCCCGATGCCGATATGGAGCAAGCTGCCGACGCACTGGTCGGCGCAGGTTATGGTTCGGCAGGTGAGCGCTGCATGGCGATCTCAGCTATCGTGACCGTTGGCGATTCGGCCGAGCCACTCCTGGAAAAACTGCTACCGAAGATCGCGGAGCTGAAAGTCGGACCTGGAACCGACAACAACAACGATATGGGACCGCTGATTACAGCTGAGCATCGTGACAAGGTTCGTTCGTATATCGATATCGGTGAAGAAGAGGGCGCGCAAGTGGTGGTCGACGGTCGTCAACATGAGATTACGAAGTCGTCCGGCTACTTTCTCGGGCCCACATTATTCGACCACGCAACGCCCGAGATGCGGGTTTACAAAGAGGAAATCTTCGGCCCGGTTCTGACGATGACCCGTGTCGATACATTCGACCAGGCAGTCAAACTGATCAACGATCACGAATACGGAAATGGCACCGCGATATTTACACGTGACGGCGACACCGCACGGAGTTTCGCCGCCGGTATTGAGGTGGGCATGGTCGGTATCAATGTGCCAATTCCTGTACCACTGGCGTTTCACAGCTTTGGCGGCTGGAAACGAAGCCTGTTCGGCGACATGTCGATTTACGGCATGGAAGGCGTACGATTTTACACGCGGTTGAAGACAGTTACGTCGCGATGGCCGACGGGGATTAGAGCCGGCGCGGAGTTCTCCATGCCCGTCATGAAATAGTCGTCCTCGCATTCGCCCGTGAGACGGGCTCCTACAGGTCACTCCTGTGCTCTTGCAGCAACCTGTAGGAGCCCGTCTCACGGGCGAAAAGGCCGGCGACTTGCATTGATTCAAATGATCAACCATCGTTGGTAACACAAAGAACCGACAGAGACTCGCCGTGGACCCCAAACTCCCGAAATTCGACACGCTATCTGTGCATGGTGGCGCGAAGGTGGACCCGGTATTCGGAGCGCGCGCCGTACCGATTTACCAGACTACCTCTTATAACTTCAAAAGCAGCGAGCACGCGGCGTCGCTGTTCAACCTGGAAGTGCTGGGGCACATTTATTCCCGCATATCCAATCCGACGGTCGGCGTTCTTGAAGAGCGGCTTGCCGGCCTCGAGGGTGGCGCTGCATCTGTCGCCACCGCATCCGGTCATGCCGCTTTTCACATTGGTATCACCAGTTTGATGGGTCAGGGCGGTCATATTGTTGCATCGCGCTCACTTTATGGCGGCAGCGTTAACCTGCTGACGCACACGTTGCCGCGCTTCGGCATAACGACGACGTTTGTCGATGCAAGAGATATCGATGCCTTTCGCAATGCCATTCAGCCGAATACACGTTTGATCCACACCGAGATTCTTGGCAATCCGGGCCTGGAGGTAGCAGACATCCCCTCATTGGCACAGGTTGCACATGATGCCCGCCTACCGCTGATGATCGACAGTACGTTCGCCACGCCGTATTTGTGCAAACCTTTCGATCATGGTGCAAATATTATCGTCCACTCATTAACCAAGTGGTTGGGCGGTCACGGTCTGGCGATCGGTGGCGGCCTGGTTGATGGCGGCAACTTCGACTGGGACAAGAGCGGCCTGTTTCCAACACTCAGTGAGCCCTATGATGGTTATCACGGTATTCGGCTGACCGAGGAATTCGGTGTGTACGCGTTATCGATGCGCGCCCGGGTCGAAGGTCTGCGTGATTTTGGTGGCTGTCTTAGCCCACAAAATGCGTTTTATATATTGCAGGGTATAGAAACGCTTTCCCTGCGCATGGACCGGCACATCGAGAATACGCACAAGGTGCTCGACTTCCTGGCGAGCTCAGGCGGCGTAAGCTGGGTGACTCACCCGGACTTGCCAGAGCACCCGGACCACTCGCTTGCACAGAAATTGCTGCCTAAAGGGGCGGGAGCAATAATCAGCTTTGGATTGAAGGGTGGACGCACGGCAGGGGAGAAGTTCATTGAAGCCTGCGAATTGGCATCGCATCTTGCCAATGTTGGCGACGCGAAAACACTGGTGTTGCATCCGGCAAGCACGACTCACCGACAGTTATCAGAGGCTGAGCTGAATGCCGCGGGAATCGGTGAGGACATGATTCGTCTGTCTGTCGGTATCGAGGACGCCAGCGATATCATCGATGACATCAGCCGTGCGATCGCGATCTCGCAAAAATGATATTCGAAGTTGATGGCCGGGATGTGTTTGCGTCGGCTGGTGGATGCGAACATCGGCCCGGGCAAAACGCGCTGATTCTGATTCACGGGTCCGGCACGAATCACACGGTTTGGGCTTTGCAAAACCGGTTTCTGGCCCATCGTGGCATCAATGTATTCAGTGTCGACCTGCCGGGCCATGGACGTTCTGAAGGCCCGCCACTGGAAACCGTCGCCCAGATGTCTGACTGGCTGGCTGCCTTCCTGAAGTCTGCAGGCATTTCGAAGGCCGCAGTCCTTGGCCACTCCCTCGGCGCGCTGGTTGCGTTGCACTTTGGCGCAAACCATCCGAAACATTGCGATAGCCTCCTGCTGGCCGGCGTTGCCGGGAGCATGGCCGTGCACCCGGACCTGCTCAACGCCGCAAAAGCGAACGATCCTTTGGCCATTGAACTGGTTGACTCATGGTGCCACGCATCCGATTCGCATCTCGGCGGCAATTCCGTACCCGGCAGCTCATTTACTGGCGGTGCCCGTCGTTTGCTTGAGTTTCAAAACGACGGTGTCCTGTACGCGGACCTGAATGCCTGCAATCAATACAAGGATGCACAGGCAAACTTCGACCGACTGACGATACCGGTCACAGTCCTTGCCGCCGCAGAGGACAAGATGACCCCGGCAAGATCGGCGAGAAAATTGGCGGCGAGTCTGGAAAGCGCGCAATATGTTCTAATTGATGAGGCGGGCCACAACATGATGCTCGAGCGCCCGGAGGAATTTAACGACGTTGTTCGTGTTGCGCTGGGTGTTTGATTGCGCACGCCTCTCCGGACTGCTAAAACACAGCTAATGCCCAACCCGTTACGAAAAAGCCTTGAATCCGGTCACTTTGCGGTTACCGCTGAACTTACGCCACCGCGAGGTGCCGATTTCGTTGCGTTAACGGCCGCTGCGAAAATACTGAAGCCAGCCGTGTCGGCGGTGAACCTGACGGACGGTGCGGGCGCAAGAGTCCGAATGTCGAGTCTCGCCGCAGCTATTCACGTGAAGCAAATGGGCCTCGAGCCCATCATGCAAGTGACCTGCCGCGACCGAAACAGGATCGCTATTCAAAGCGATTTGCTGGGCGCTGCCGCTTTCGGTATCCACAATGTCCTGGTATTGGCCGGTGATAGTGTTGACCGAGGCGACCAGCCGGACGCGAAAAGCGTTTACGATTTCGATTCGAGATCACTGTTAACCGCGTTGCGCACCATGACGGATGAGGGCAAAACACTTTCTGGAAGCGAACTCTCTTCGGCGCCGCAATTTTATCCGGGCGCGGCCGACTTACCGCACGATCCGGAGGACGATTGGGAACCGGCAGGTCTGCAAGCCAAACTGGCTGCAGGCGCGCGATTTATTCAAACGCAATACTGCTTCGACATGGATGTATTGAGCCGCTATATGCAGCGATTGACTGACCATGGCCTGACGGATCAACTGTACTTTATCGTAGGCCTTGGACCGCTTCGCTCAGCAAAAGCAGCGTTGTGGATTCGGGACAACCTCCACGGAGCAATCGTGCCCGAGGGCATAATCCGGCGCATGGAAGCCGCAAGAGATCCACGTGCCGAAGGGATCAGTGTTTGCGCCGAATTGATTCAACAGGCCAGGGAGATCGCTGGTGTTGCCGGGGTTCACCTGATGGCGCCCGGCTTACACCAGGAAATGGTCGAAGCGGTAGAACTCGCCGGAATGACCTAGGGTCGTTTTGCGGGAATTAAGCAGCCCGGGTCTTCAGGACCTCATCAATCGCCTGTTCATAGTCGCCGCGAGGACGGACGCCTACGAAATTGGACACGACTTCACCGTTGTCGAAGAGCATGACTGTCGGAATTGATCGAATACCAAATTTCATCGCAAGCTGTTGATTACTATCAACATCTACCTTGGCAATGCTGACCTTTCCGTCGTAATGGCCCGCCAGTGACTCGATTACCGGACCCAGGGTTCGGCACGGGCCACACCATTCGGCCCAGAAGTCGACCAGTACAGGATGATCCGCATTCAGCACTTCAGACTCGAAGTTCTGCTCGGTAACCTCTACGGGCAGGACGTTCTGTTCAGACATATCATTTCTCCACTCTGTTCATTTCAATCGGCCAACGAGGCCGCCGATGCTTCGATATAGGGCTGAGGATACCGGTTTCAAGCCCATTCGGTCAGTCCTATTGCTTATCGGACCATACGATTTCAGGTGGTATATTGGCAGGGGACAACAGGGGGTACTGCACCGGTGGAAATAAAAGGGGAATACCAGATCGCGACGGCGCGAGACAAGGTCTGGCTGGCGCTAAACGATGCCGAGGTGCTGAAGCGATGCATCCCGGGCTGCGAGTCGCTCGAAAAAGAGAGTGATACCGAATTCAAAGCAAAAGTGATGGCGGCCATCGGGCCGGTCAAAGCGAGATTCAATTCAAGTATTTCATTGCAGGATCTCAACCCGCCTGAAAGCTACACGATCGTGGGTGATAGCAAATCGGGGGCGGCGGGCTTCGGTCGTGGAACCGCAAATGTTAAACTCACCGAGCAAGACGGCGGCACGTTGCTCAGCTACGAAGCTGACTTCAAGGTGGGTGGTAAGCTGGCACAGGTGGGCTCCCGACTGGTCCTGGGTGCCACACGAAAAATCGCGGATGAATTTTTCGGCGCATTCTCCACCGAGCTGGACCCGGCTGCTTCGAAGGTCCAGGACGATACGTCTGCTGAGACAGGCGCAAGAACATGGATACTGGTCGGCGCAGCGGCATTGCTTTTGCTGATCGGATGGATTCTGTTACGCTGAAACAACAATAAAAGTTCGCGCCGAAGAGAGCGGTTGGAACTCCCGTCTTTGTCGCAAAGACGGCTATTAAATACAACAAGTTACAAGGAAAATGCCATGTCCGTGACCGTGTCGTTCGTCCTGAATGGTGAGCCTGTCAGCGCGGAAGTCAGTCCGCGCACACTGCTTGTCGAAATGATCCGCGAAAACCTTGGTCGCACAGGTACGCATGTTGGCTGCGATACCAGCCAGTGTGGCGCCTGTGTCGTGCACCTTGACGGTCGCTCAATCAAAAGTTGCACGCTTCTGGCCGTGCAGGCCGAAGGCGCGAACGTAGAGACGATCGAAGGCGTCGCATCAAACGGCGTCCTGCATCCAATGCAGGAAGCATTTCGCGAACATCATGGTTTGCAATGCGGTTATTGCACGCCGGGCATGATCATGAGTGCGCTCGACCTGGTCAAACAAAACCCGGATCCGAGCGAAACTGAAATCCGCGAGTGGCTCGAAGGCAATTTATGTCGCTGCACCGGTTACCAGAACATAGTGCGTGCCGTCAAAGCTGGCGCGGAAGCGATGAGGTCCTGATCGACGGCGCAATCGCCTCAAATATACTGAACGAGGATACGGGCATGACTGAGAATGGAATTGGCGCTGCTGCAAGGCGCAAAGAAGATCATCGTTTCATTACCGGCGCGGGGCAATACACCGACGACATCAATCGTCCACACCAGGTTTACGCGCAAATCATTCGCTCGCCACATGCTCACGCAACCATAAAGTCAATCGACAGCGAAGCGGCGCAATCGATAAAGGGTGTCGTTGCTATTTTGACGGGAGCCGATATGGCGGCTGACAACGTTGGCGGACTGCCTTGCGGATGGGGCATCACCAGCAAAGACGGAACGCCGATGGCTGAGCCTGCTCATCCGCCGCTGGCCGTTGATACTGTTCGTCACGTTGGTGACCAGGTTGCAGTCGTGATTGCAGAGTCGCGGGCAATCGCGAAGGACGCAGCAGAACAGGTGGAGGTGGATTACGACGAACTCCCGTCCGTGACCAGCATCGGAGCCGCGGATACCGAAGGTGCAGCGCAGGTGTGGGACGAAGCGCCCGGCAATGTTTGTTATGACTGGGAGCTGGGCGATAGCGCAGCCGTCGATGATGCGTTCACTCATGCAGCGCATGTTGCCAGCATTGACGTCGTAAATAATCGGCTCATTCCCAATGCCATGGAGCCAAGAGCCGCGATCGGTGACTACGACGCGGGCAATGACAACTACACCTTGTATACAACAAGCCAGAACCCACACGTCATTCGAATGTTAATGGGCGCATTCGTGTTTGGAATTCCCGAGCACAAGTTACGCGTTATATCGCCGGACGTGGGTGGTGGCTTTGGATCGAAAATTTTTCATTACGCCGAAGAAGCGATCGTAATCTGGTCTTCGAAGCGCCTGAATCGCCCGGTGAAATGGACTGCTGAACGAAGCGAATCTTTCATGAGCGATGCCCACGGACGCGACCATGTCACACACGCTGAAATGGCAATGAATGACAAGGGCGAATTTCTTGCGCTCCGTGTTGATACGCGCGCAAATCTTGGAGCCTACCTGTCAACATTTGCACCCGCAGTGCCAACTATTTTGTACGCAACATTATTGGCAGGTGTTTACAAGACGCCGGCGGTTCATTGCAATGTCAAAGCCATTTTCACTCACACCGTGCCAGTTGACGCATACCGCGGTGCCGGACGACCCGAGGCAAGTTACTTGCTGGAACGCCTGGTTGATCGTGCCGCAAAAGTGGCGGGCCTCGACCCGGTGGAGATTCGCCGACGCAATTTCATTGGCGTCGATGATTTTCCGTACCAAACGCCCGTCGCGCTTGAGTATGACAACGGCGACTACGAGGCTGTCTTGAGCCAGGCACTGGAAGCATCGAATTACGATGGCTTCGATAGTCGCCGTGCCGAATCAGCAAAGTCAGGCAAATTGCGCGGAATTGGACTGTCCACTTACATCGAAGCGTGCGGCCTGGCGCCATCAAATATTGCGGGAGCATTAGGCGCACGTGCTGGTCTGTATGAAGCGGGCACTATCCGTGTCAATCCTACCGGGTCGGTTACCGTTTTGACGGGCTCGCACAGCCACGGACAGGGCCACGAAACGACCTTCGCACAACTGGTGACCGAATCGCTCGGTGTTGCGTTCGAAAACGTCGACGTTGTTCATGGCGATACCAGCAAGATTCCGTTCGGCATGGGCACTTACGGTTCGCGTTCCCTTGCGGTTGGTGGCATGGCCCTGATGGGCGCGCTGGACAAAATAAAGACAAAGGCGAAGAAGATTGCGGCACATTTGCTGGAGGCGTCCGAGTCCGACATTGAGTTTGAAGATGGGCAACTCAGGGTTGCCGGTACAGACAAATCGGTGGCGTTTGGCGATGTCGCGATGGCAGCCTATGTGCCTCACAATTATCCATTGGAAGAGCTCGAGCCAGGGCTCGAAGAAACTGCGTTTTACGACCCGAAGAACTTCACATTTCCATCCGGATGCCACATTTGCGAAGTTGAAATCGACCCGGAAACCGGTGTCGTTACTGTTGAAAGCTTTGTTGCGGCGGACGATTTCGGCCGAATCATCAATCCGATGATTGTTGAAGGCCAGGTACACGGCGGGGTAACACAAGGGATTGGCCAGGCGCTGTTTGAGCAATGTGTTTACGACTCCGATTCCGGGCAGCTCCTGACCGGCTCACTGCTCGACTATTGCTTGCCGAAGGCTGACCAGGTACCCAATTTCGAGGTATCTACGAATGTGACCCTATGCAAACACAATGAGCTCGGCGTTAAAGGATGCGGAGAAGCCGGCGCCATTGGCGCGCCGCCGGCCGTCATCAACGCGGTTGTTAACGCTCTAGAGCCATATGACGTCGACGACATCCAGATTCCTGCTACGCCTGAACGCGTATGGCAGGCTATCCAGGCCGCGGGTGCGTAATCTCACGATAGTGAAAAAGGATTAGTTATGTACGATTTTAATTATCACCGTCCGTCCTCAATTGACGAAGCAAAAAAGATTCTCGAGGGCAACGAAGAGGCGAAGATTATTGCGGGTGGCATGACGTTGTTGCCAACGATGAAAATGCGACTGGCGCAACCATCTGACCTTGTGGACCTCGGTGGTATCGATTCGCTGACGACGATCAGCGATGACGGCGGCGCGATCGTTATTGGTGCGATGGCCAGGCACGCGGATGTCGCTGCAAGCGACGTCGTGAAAGCAGGAATTCCGGCGCTTGCGGATCTCGCCGATATGATCGGTGACGCGCAGGTCAGGAATCGCGGCACGATGGGCGGTTCCGTTTCGAACAGCGATCCGGCAGCGGATTATCCGGCAGCTGTTTTGGCATTAAATGCCACGATCAAAACGGACCAACGAGAGATCGCAGCCGACGAGTTTTTTGAGGCGATGTTCGAAACTGCACTGGGTGAGAACGAAATTCTCCAGTCGATCAGTTTTCCGAAGCCAAAACGCGCGGCCTATGCGAAGTTTCCGAATCCTGCGTCACGCTACGCAGTGGCGGGCGTTTTTGTCGCAGACACTGGCGACGGCATTCGTGTTGCAGTTACTGGTGCGGGTGCTTGCGCGTTTCGAGCGACCGCACTGGAAGACGCGTTGGAGGCCAGTTTTTCTGCCTCGTCGCTTGATGGCCTTACTGTCGATGCGACGGAATTTAACGGAGATATTCATGCCAGCCCGGAATATCGGGCGCACCTCGTTATGGTGATGGCGAAGCGCGCCGTAATGGCTGTCGGTGGCTGAGATTTCCCTGCCACGGCAACTTCCCACAGATATTGATGCCACCGAGGAACTCCTGTCCGCCGGTGACTACGTTGCCGGGCGCGATCTCGCAACCGTCATCTACCTGGCACTGGCTATGGGCCGCCCCATTTTGCTGGAGGGTGAGGCTGGTGTTGGCAAAACCGAAGTTGCGAAGGTCCTTGCCGCTAGCCTGAATCGAAAACTTATCCGGCTGCAGTGTTATGAGGGGCTGGATCTTGCCAGCGCTGCCTATGAGTGGAATTACCCTAAACAGATGGTTGCAATTCGGCTGGCGGAATCCGAAGGTCGGGCCGCGGAAATTGGTAGCGAGCTCTATGGAGAGGATTACCTGGTAGAAAGGCCATTACTTGAGGCGCTGCGGGAGTCGGAAACAGGCGCACCTGTGTTGCTGATCGACGAGATCGATCGCGCGGACGAGCCATTTGAGGCGTTCCTGCTTGAATTGCTGTCGGATTTCCAACTCAGCATTCCTGAGATGGGAACCGTGAGAGCGTCCACGCCGCCAATCGTCATCATCACGTCGAACAGAACCCGCGAGGTTCACGACGCATTACGAAGACGTTGTCTTTATCACTGGGTCGATTACCCGTCGCTGGAAGCGGAGATGCGCGTCATACGACTGAAGGCGCCGAAGGTCAGTGAGGAACTTACGCAGCAGCTGGTGCAGTTCGTGCAAGAACTGCGTAACCAGGATCTGTTCAAGCAGCCTGGCGTCGCCGAGACGCTGGACTGGGCGCACGCGCTAACACAGTTGAATGTTGTTTCACTTACGCCAGACCTTATCAACGATACCCTTGGGACGTTACTCAAGTACCAGGATGACATTGCCAGGATTCAGGGCAGCGAGGCCGCACGTTTGCTCGCCGAGATTCAGGCAGCGGCCTGAGAGCAGGGATTTGACTGACAGCAACGACGGCAGACTCGCGCACAACATCCTGTTGTTCGCCCGAACGTTGCGAAGCGCCGGCCTCGCCATTGGCACCAGCCAGGTAATCGAAGCATTCATAGCCGTCGTTCGCGCAGGTATTGGGAGGCGCGACGATTTGTATTGGGCGTTGGCAACGATCCTGGTAAAGCAACCGTCGCACATGCCTGTATTCAACCAGGCATTCCATTTGTATTTCAGAAATCCGCGACTGCTTGAACGCATGATGGCGTTGCTTTTGCCGTCCATCCAGGATCCTTCGTCAAATGAAAAACAGGAGCGTGCGATCCGGCGCTTGCTGGATGCCTTATCGCAGGAACAAACGAAAAAGGCCGAAGATATCCAGATCGAAATCGACCAGTCCGATACTTTCTCCGATAGAGAGCTCCTTCGAGAAAAGGATTTCGAACAGATGTCGCTGGAAGAGCAGCGGGAGGCGCGTCATCTGCTGCTGCGGGACCTGCGGCCTCTGAAGCCACGCTCGACACGGCGGTTCAGTGCGGACAAGCGAGGCGATCGATATGACCTGCGACGTTCAATGCGACTGATGCAGCGCGGGAGCGGGCACTTTATTCCACTCGCGCGCAAGCGGCGCAACAAACGCAGCCCTGACCTTGTATTGATTTGCGATATTTCGGGTTCGATGAGCAGTTATTCGAGAATGTTTCTGCAGTTTGCGCACGCGCTAACACAGCAGGATGCGGTTGTTCATAGTTTTGTTTTTGGTACTCGCCTGACGAATGTCAGTCACCGGCTCGGTACGAAAGATGTGGATGAGTCTCTGAGACAAGTCAGCAGCGATGTTCTGGATTGGGATGGCGGCACTCGTATTGCAGAGTGTCTGCGCGATTTCAATCGGAACTGGACGAGGCGGGTGCTGGCCCGCGAGGCGGTAGTGATACTGCTGAGCGATGGTCTGGAACGGGATGCAGAATCAGACCTGGAGTTTCAGATGCAGCGACTTGGCCGATCCTGCCAGCAGTTAATCTGGCTGAATCCGATGCTGCGCTATGAAAAATTCGAACCCAAAGCGACAGGGATCAGGAAAATGCTGCCACATGTCGATCAGTTTGTGCCGGCACATAATGTCTCGAGTTTAACCTCTATGTGGCAGGCGCTTCTTTGATATGACGGCGAGATTACTGGGAAACGTGTTCAGGGATTGGTCGAGCAACGATGAGCCGCTCGTCCTCGCCAGCGTTTATGAAACTGAAGGATCGACTTACAGCAAGGCCGGCGCACAGATGCTTATTACCCGGGATGGTATTTTCCAGGGCATGCTTTCCGGCGGTTGTCTCGAAGGGGATTTGGCTGCGCGCGCCAGGGACGTTGCAGATAGTGGTGTTCCGGAACTTGTTACTTACGATCTGCGCGCTGACGAGGATGATTTGTGGGGTCTCGGCGTTGGTTGTGACGGAATGATCAGGGTATTTTTGCAGCGCCTGCACAAAGAGAACGGTTACGAGCCGTTCGCGAGCATGTGTTCGGCATACGAAGGTACAGACTGGCAGGTCGCTGTCACGGTCGTTGACAGTAAGGTGCTGGATATCGGCGTCGGTGCTTCGATGGTCATCGGCGAAGGGAGTGTCGTGTGGTCCGATATCGCGGCTCAGTACCACGACGAGTTTTGCGCGGCTGCCTACTCGGCATTAAGCAGCAAGCGGTCACATTCGCAGGTGGTGAAACTTGGCGGCCGCTCTTGCGAATTGCTGCTCAGTATCCTTCGACCGTACCCGAGGGTCCTGGTGCTTGGCGCAGGAATGGACGCGATACCGCTCGTGCGCCTGGTGGCGGAGCTCGGTTGGCGTGCGACGGTATCGGATCATCGTCCCGCGTATATCGAAAGCGGCGACTTTTCACAGGCTGATGATGTTTTTTGCGTCGCCGCCACTGACATTGCGAACGAATTGAATCTCGATCAGTTCGATGCGGCAATTGTTATGAGCCATCACCTTGTTACGGATTCTTTGTATTTGCGTGCACTTGCGGCTACTCGAATTCCGTATATTGGACTGCTTGGCCCGCCACACCGGCGCGAGCGCTTGTTGAGTGACCTGGAAAGCGAGCGGACGTTACTTGAAAAAAGACTTCATGGGCCAGCGGGAATCGATATTGGCTCATCCGGGCCCGCGTCGATCGCATTGTCGATAGTGGCGCAGATGCACCAGGAAATTATCGGTCGCTGATTTGCACCGGCAGCCGGATGTTGGCGGCGTATCAGGAATCGGCGGTTTGCAGATCTTTCCAGTTTGCGGGTGCATCATTGGGCAGGAATACGTTAATAATCATATCCGCAAGTGAATCAATGCTGGATTGAGTGCTCATGTCGAGGCCGCTGGTGCCTTTTAATTCATTGCTAAGCGCGAGCAGGCCGCCGGCCGACACGCGGATCATATTAAATAACAACGCAGGGTTTCCCGGAACCGCTACTCCCTGGTCCTGCAGTGCCTCAAGGTCTTTTACCGAGGCCTCAAACAGGGGTTTCAGGTGCGTTTCGACGAGCCAGTCCAGTCTCGCGCTCGGGTAACTCGCTTCCTGCAGAATGACTTTGTGCAATTCAGGTTGCTCGGCAGCACTATTAACGTACGCACGAATCACTGCTGCGGTTCTTGTTCTCGGGCATTCGTTCGCGGTGGATTCGTAAGCCTCGATAATGGCCCGGTTGAACTGGCGGAAAATGCGGTCTGCAGACGCACGCCACAACTCTTCCTTGTTCTTGAAATGATAGGTGATCAACGGATGATGCACGCCCGCGCGTTCGGCTATATCGCGCGTGGATGTTCCCTTAAATCCGTTCTCGGAAAAGGCCTCCAGCGCCGCATCCAACAACTTCTGCTGTGTTCGCAGGCTTCTTAGTTGTTGTTTTCGGACCGGTTTTTCCGGTTGCACTCCCGCGTCTACAGCCACTTCCCAGTCCTCTTGCTTCTTGAGACTCAGTCAAAGAGTAGCGGGTATACATCATTTGGTCCACTTTGGATAAATACTTTCCCACCCGCACAATATGATCAGCGGGCGGGATATTCGCGGGCCGGATTATTGCAGGTCGAAGGACAGGCGCACGGCGGTGAGTTTCTCGACACTCTCGCCATTTTCGATAACCGGTTCGAAGCGCCATTGCGCTACGGCGTCCAGTGCTGCCTGGTCGAACGTGGTTCCCGGTGTTGAATTAGCAACGACGACATCTGAAACCGTGCCGTTACCCAAAACCCTGAAGCTGATATCAACAGATCCGGTAACGTTTCGGCGTCGTGCCGAACGTGGGTACTTTGGCGCAACATAGTTGATTCGGGTCAGAGAGCTGACCGGGACCACCTCTATTCTGGATGACTGACTCGCCGAAGCATCGCCGGTATCGTTCGTTGTCGATTCCTGAATCGGTTGAGCGACTTCCGGTGTAACGGCGGATGAGGTATTCAACGCAACCGCTGCCGTCGCGCCACCGGCTACGACTAAATCTTGCTGGTTGGAATCAACGGTGTTGCTGCTTTGTGTGGGCGCATCCGTCCCGCGAGAAACATCTGCGGTTTGCTCGGAGCCAGTGCCCGACGATTCTGCATTGCGGCCGCCTGTATCGGCGTTGCCACTCGAGGCTGAAACCGCGGCTGCAGCGACAACCGCCGCCGCTGCTTTTCGTTGTTCTTCAGCCTCGCGTTGCTCGTCAGCAATGCGCTGTTGCTCGGCGACTCTTTGTTCCTCGGCAATGCGTTGTTGTTCTGCTTGCCGATCGGCTTCTGCCTGGGCATCCAGCGCAGACTGCGCCTTTGCAGCCTTGGCACTATCAAGTGCGATAACTGACGCGGCCAATTCAGCGCTGGACGGATCCAGAGCACGTGCATTGCGTATTAAGTCTTCGGCATTCGTCAACTGCCCGTCGTCGATAGCGACGCGAGCCTGCAGCGCCAGTTTGCTGGCAATTATCGTCATGCCCTGGCGCGCCGCAGCATTAGCGGGGTCATTGGCCAAAGCAAGTTGAAAGTAATAACGCGCGTTGTCATTCGGCGGTGCGATGAGTTGATTCTGGTCGAGCCTTGCATTTGCTTTAGCAATGACTTCGCCGCTTTGCTGGTTGGCTTGCGCCGCCTCGAGGGCATCGGCCAAAGCGCTAACTTCCATTGCGTCAGGACCGGCCAGAATTTTGGCGTTTGCGATGTAATTGGCAGCATCTTCGAAGCGCGATTCAGCGATAGCGACACGCGCTTGGTCCAAAGTACTTCGCACCTGCAATTGAGTTAGCTGGGCACTCAGAAACGGGAGCCGGGTGTTATCCGGGCTCGCAAAATACAACAACTGCAGTGCGGTTGATGCATCCGCCAGCTCTTGTTGCAGGATTGCGGACTCGGCTATAGCAAAGACTTGCTCAATTACGGCATCCAGTTCTGACGCGACGACAGTGTCGCCTGGCGCCTCCTGCAGCGCAGATACATACAACACGACCGCATTTTCACCCGGCGGCGAAATCAGCTGCCCGGCGTCTCGAGCATTTCTCGCAGCTGTCAGGAAATCAGTTGTTTCAGTTGCTTCAAATGCCGGCGTGGGCGCAGGCGGTACGTTGGACTCGACGATAGATGTCGGTGCGGTAGCATCGACATTCGCTTCAACCGGTGGGGCGTCGTCTGAGCTCAGTGCGAACCAGGCAATTCCCGAGATGACAATAACGGCAGCCGCTGCCATTCCCAGCATTTTGGGATTTTGCATTAGACCGCTGTTTGATTCGGAAAGTGAGAGCAACGGCGGCGTGATGTCCACAGGCGGTGTGATGTCCACGGGCGGCGTGGTTTTGATCGGAGTGGGTCGCTTCGATTCCACAGGTGCCGGCGGGGCGGCCTCTGGCTTCGGTTTGGAGACTTTCGGTATCGGCCTGGCTTCCACGGGCTTCGGTTTGGAGACTTTCGGTGTCTGCCTGGCTTCCACGGCCTCCGGTGTGGAGATTTTCGGTGCCTGCCTGGCTTCCTCTGGCTCCGGTTTGGATCTTGACGTGATCGTCTCTGCGACCGCGGTGATCTTCTTTCCAAAGGTGACAGCGATTCCCGTCATTGTTTCGGTGAAGCTGTTGCCCTCGTCAAACGCTGCATCCAGGCTTCCATCCATCAAAGAGTCATCGCGCGATACCTTAATTGGTGCGGGCTTTGTTACTCTTGGCCGAGTTTCTGGCGCGGATTTCGCAACGGGCTTGGGTTTCGTCTTAGTTTGCGCTTTCTTCGGTACTGACTTGAATGCCTTGTCGTCTGCATCGAGGTGGTGCTTTATAGATGCTTCAATGGCCAGCCGTGCACGTCCAGGCGAGACCGGTTTCAGCAGGAAGCGATACACGTGTCCGCGGTTGATGAGATCCATCAACAGCTCTCCGTCATCACGACGACCAGCGACCACGGCTACGAGCCGAGGCACATTCTGGCGCAATCGTTGCGTCAGGACCTCTATACTCGATCCGACCATTGCAGCGTCGGTTACAAGCACGCCCACCTTGTGGCCTTTGATGATCTCCTCGGACTGCGACGGCGTCACCGCATGATGCACGTTGTGCATTCCGCGGGCGGAGTCTTTGATCGTTGCAAGAAATTCGTCGTCTTTGGTCAGTACCAGGATATCGACGTTTCTGCTGCCGCTGTCCGGTGATACAGAAATCTTGTTTGGCTGTAGTGCGGGCATCTGTCCCGTGCCGTCACTGATAATCGTGGAACCGTTTTCGGAGGTTTCCATTACGATGTGTTCGGTAGCCGGATGATCGACATTGGCTGCGCTGTCATTTGCAGATTCCGACATTGTCAGGATTCGGGCTCGCTGAGTCGCCGAGTCAATCAACGCACGAAGACCGTCCGGCGTTACATCGCCATGAACAATTTGAAAAACTTCTTTGTCGCTAACTAATGCTTCCAGCCCTTCTTCCGGATCGTCACCGGCAAGCAGGATTCCAATGGTACTTGGCGACCGTTTCTTGGCTTCGCGTAGCGCATCCAGTCCGCTCATGCCAGGAAGGTCTTGCGCCGACACAATGACGTCTACCGGCGTCTCGGTAAAAACGTTCAGTGCCTCGATACCGGTCGTCGCCATATGAACCGAATACCGCTCGTTGAATCCGGTACTTAATGAGTCGAGGGTGCTCTGCTCACTATGTAATAACAGAACCTGAGTTTTATATTGTTCCAGCGCCACTTCTCACTCCTTGGGAACCTTTATGTTTAATTCGAGTCCATAGAACTTGCTTCGAGCGAGTATAAGCCGGACGCTTGCGAGAATTGTCGCCAGACTCCGACAGAGTGCTGAATCTGTGACAGGGCGCACATTTGGAGTGTCGGGGCGGTCACGTTTGGGATGCGAGCGAACATTCTTGACGACAAAAAATTTCGCCGGATTTGCGTTTGCGCGATTCGCCGTCAGGACTCGTCGGCGTTAGTTGTTACGGTTGGAAAATATAGGCGGTCGCTCCTACAGATTCCTGCGAGACTCGATTTCTTCGACCAGGCTGTCGATAGCTTCCTGAACATTCATTACAGTTTGCTTCTTCGAGCCGATGCGCCGGATGGCAACAGTCTGTTCTTCGATCTCACGTTCGCCGACAGCCATGAGTATCGGAACCTTGGCAACACTGTGTTCTCGTACCTTGTACGAGATTTTTTCATTGCGTAAATCCGCCTCGGCGGTTATGCCCGCAGCCTGAAGTTGCTTCACGACATCGACTGCGTATTCGTCTGCTTCCGAGGTAATCGTTAGTACCCGGACTTTAAGTGGTGCGAGCCACAATGGCAGGTTGCCTGCATGGTGCTCGATCAATATGCCGATGAAGCGCTCCAGTGATCCAAACATTGCGCGGTGTAAGAGTACCGGAAAGTGCTTCTGGCCATCTTCGCCAATGTATGTTGCACCGAGCCTGCCCGGCAGATTCAAATCAACCTGGTGGGTGCCGCATTGCCAATCACGACCAATGGCATCGCGCAGAACGAACTCAAGTTTCGGCCCGTAAAACGCACCTTCGCCCGGATTGTGGATGTATTCCAGGCCGGAGCTTTCAAGCGCTTTTTTCAGCGCGGCCTCTGCCTGGTCCCATACTTCATCATCGCCAACGCGAACTTCCGGGCGATCGGCAAACTTGATCAGGACATCGTCGAATCCGAAATCCTTGTAGATACCGAGGATCAGATCGCAAACGGCGATTGTCTCTTCTGTTATCTGCTCCGGCGTGCAAAAGATATGAGCGTCATCTTGCGTAAATGCCCGGACTCGCAACATACCGTGCAACGCACCCGACGGTTCATAGCGATGCACTTTGCCAAACTCGCAAAGCCGGTACGGCAAATCACGATAGCTGGTAATGCCCTGTTTAAAGACTTGCACGTGACCCGGACAATTCATCGGTTTGATTGCGTAACAACGACCATCTTCCGTGTCGCTGGTGTACATATTTTCGCCAAAGGACTCCCAGTGGCCTGATGCTTCCCACAAAGACCGGTCCATCAGTTCGGGCGTGTTCACTTCCTGGTAACCGGCGGCGTTTTGTCGCTCGCGCATGTAGTCGACCAGGTTCTGGAACAGCTGCCAGCCTCGCGGATGCCAGAAGACGGCGCCCGGTGCTTCTTCCTGGAAATGAAACAGGTCCATTATTTTTCCAAGACGTCGGTGATCGCGTTTCTCTGCTTCTTCCAGTTGCAGCAGGTATTTCCTGAGCTGTTTGTCGTTTGCCCACGCGGTGCCGTAAATACGTTGCAACATCGCGTTCTTCGCATCGCCACGCCAGTACGCTCCCGAAACTCGCGTCAGCCGAAATGCTTTGCCAAGTTTTCCTGTGGACGGTAAATGCGGGCCACGGCAAAGGTCGACGAACTCGCCTTGCCGATAAAGCGTTAAGGTTTCCTGCTGAGGGATATCCTCGATGATCTGTGCCTTGTACTCTTCGCCCAGGCCACGAAAAAAACTGACTGCCTCGTCCCGCTCCCACACCTCACGTTCGATCGTCTCGTCTCGATCGACAATCTCTTTCATCCGTTCTTCAATCGCCGAGAGATCTTCTGTCGTAAACGGTTCTTCCCGAGCGAAATCGTAATAAAAGCCGTTCTGGATGGCAGGGCCGATCGTCACCTGCGTGTCTGGCCAGAGTTCCTTGACGGCTTCGGCGAGCACGTGAGCGGCATCGTGGCGCAGCAACTCCAGCCCGTCATCCGAGTCGCGTTTCACGACTTCGACGGCTGCATCCTTATCGATCGTGCGATTCAGATCCCATAACTCGCCATCCACCCGAACAGCGACGGCTTCGCGGGCCAGGCCTTTCGAAATATCGGTGGCGACATCGGTACCAGTGACTGCATCGTCAAACTGACGCTCGGATCCATCGGGCAATTGAATTTTGGGCATGTAAGGCTAGTCGCAAAGTTGAAAGAACCCCGGTGGGGATTGGCGCGCTATTGTACCCGAATCAACGCCATCCGCTAATGAAAGCTTCGTATTCAGTTGGTGTACAATTCGCGCGTAAATCAGACATTTTCCAGAGATCGATGGCGACAGCAAACCCATTTCCGGCACCGGAGCACGACCATGGCGACTGCGTCCAGCAGGCGCTGGTTACCGCTGAGGAAATCTGTCGTGAGCGCGGTTTGCGGTTTACCCGAATCAGGCGGCGGGTTCTTGAGCTGGTTTGGAGCTCGCACAAGCCGGTGGGGGCATACGATATCCTCGACGCGCTGGGCCGGGAAGGTCAGCGGTCGGCACCGCCCACTGTCTACCGGGCGCTGGAATTCCTGATCGAGGCAGACCTGGTACACCGTCTTGACTCGCTCAATGCCTTTGTCGGGTGCGCGCAACCGCACGATTCTCACACTGGCCAGTTTCTGATATGCCGGGACTGCCACTCGGTCGCCGAGCTGGACGATCTTGACATTAATGCTCTGGTCGAACGTAAGGCTGGTGCATTGGGGTTTTCGGCCGTTCGGCAGATGCTCGAGATCCAGGGGCTGTGCCCGGACTGCCAGCGACAAAATCAATCCTGATATTCGCCGCCAGCGTCTTCGCAGGGCGGCACAGACCACGTACAATTGCCCACCTTTGACCCAACCGTGCCCGCTATGAACGACAACCAGCCCATCGACTTTATCCGCCAGATCATTGCCGACGATGTCGCCAACGGCAAGAACGGCGGTGCAGTCGTCACACGATTCCCGCCCGAACCCAATGGCTACCTGCATATCGGACATGCGAAATCCATTTGCCTGAATTTTGGCGTGGCTGAAGAAAATGGCGGCATAACGTATCTTCGTTTTGACGACACCAACCCGGCAAAAGAAGACGAATCGTACGTGCAGGCCATCCAGGAGGATGTTCGCTGGCTTGGCTTCGACTGGGCCGATCGCCTGTCTCACGCGTCTGATTTTTTCGACAAATTGTACGAAGCGGCCGAAATGCTGATCACTGCCGGCAAAGCCTATGTTGACAGCTTGAGCGCCGAGGAAATCCGGGCGTACCGCGGCTCGCTGACAGAAGCGGGCAGGAACAGCCCCCATCGAGATCGAAGCGTTGAGGAAAACCTTGATCTTTTCCGCCGCATGCGCGCGGGCGAATTCGCAGACGGCGAGCATGTATTGAGAGCGAAGATCGATATGGCGTCGCCCAACATGAATTTGCGCGATCCAACGTTGTATCGAATTCGGCACATCAGCCATCAACGATCGGGCGACAAATGGTGTATTTATCCGATGTACGATTTTGCACACGGTTTGTCGGATGCGTTCGAAGGTATCACGCACTCCATCTGCACACTCGAATTCGAAGATCATCGTCCGCTTTACGACTGGTTACTCGAACAGGTAGAGACAGATCATCGACCGCACCAGTATGAGTTTTCGCGGTTGAACCTGGCATATGCTCTCACCAGCAAACGCAAACTCAACCAGTTGGTGGAAGAGGGTGCTGTTTCCGGCTGGGACGATCCACGCCTGGCAACGCTTGCTGGCATGCGTCGACGTGGTTACCCGGCGGCAGCATTGCGTGACTTCTGTAAACGCATTGGTGTAACGAAAAAGGAAAACATGATCGAGATGGCGTTGCTGGAAAACAGCATTCGCGAGAACCTCGATCACAACGCCAAGCGTCGAATGGCGGTAATGC
>Ga0316192_10000845_pt1 | contig 22438 bp, 15 predicted proteins | sample MerIslwburrow_MG_FD_204931 | JGI IMG/M metagenome (GOLD analysis project Ga0316192, IMG submission 204931) | Coastal sediment microbial communities from Maine, United States - Merrow Island worm burrow | ecosystem: Environmental > Aquatic > Marine > Coastal > Sediment | place: USA: Maine...
CCGTTCGGAACCAGGCATAAGCGCTGGTCCCATGGATTGTAGTTGGGCGTGAAGTGCTTCTCGACGTCGTAATCCGGCCCCAGTTCCTTTCGAACCCACTTGATCAGCTGCTTCTTGACGCTCTCCGGTCGGGTTTGCGCCCTGTAATAAATGAATTGTTGCATTCGAGTGTTCTTGAACCGCGTAATGGCGTACGCAAGTTTTTCGGGGAGAATTTTTCGCAGGAAGTTCGCAATGATGTCGATGTCGGGATGAGACACGACGTAGGTGGGCGAGCGCTGCAGCATCACCACATGCTCCGCTATTTTGGCGATCTCCGGTAACAGGGTTACTGCCGTCGCTCCGGAGCCGATCATAACGACCTTCTTGTCTTTGCAGTTGAGATCGTGGGGCCAGTTCTGTGGATGTACAACCTCGCCTTCGAAGCGTTCGCGGCCTTTGAACTCAGGTGTGTAACCATGCTCATAGCTGTAGTAGCCGGCACACATCAACAGGAAGTTGCAGCGGATTCGCACGATTTCGCCGGTGTCAGTGCGCTCGGCTTCCACCGTCCATGCGGCAGCGCCGGTAGACCAGCTCGCTTTCGTGACTTTGTGGCCGTAACGGATGTTCTTATCGATGCCGTTTTCCGCTGCCGTCTCGTTGATGTAGCTCAATATCGAAGGCCCATCGGCAATGGCCTTTTCAGCGAGCCACGGCTTGAACATGTAGCCCAGCGTATGCATGTCGCTGTCGGACCGAATGCCCGGATACCGGAACAGGTCCCAGGTGCCGCCCATTGCATCGCGTCCTTCCAGAATGGCGTAGCGTTTGCCCGGACAGTTTTCCTGCAAATGCCAGGCTGCCCCTATTCCGGAAAGTCCTGCACCGACAATCAGTACGTCCAGGTACTCAATCGCGGCATCGGTATTGCCTGTCGGAGGAGTATGCAAACCTGTGTCGTTCAAATGCCACCTGTTTTGAATTCTTGATATGCGCTTGCCGTAAGGCTACCGTAAGTATACGCCCGGCCGGTCGCCGATAACGAAGATTCACCCTGGAACAACATGTCGAGATTGACGATCATAGTTCTATTGATGGCGGCGGCGGCAGTCGCGGACGATGCGATCTTCGATATTCGTGCCATCTCGGTTTCGGGTCGAAGCGTGTCGGCAGCGCTGGCTGATTTTGATGGCGACCAGAGGAAAGATCTCATGGTGGTCACTATCAACGGACTGCCACCCGATGAAACACGCACCATCAGCGTCTATTTGCAGCAGTCCGACGGCGTCTTCCCGACAGCGCCGGATCACAGCCTGCCCCTTCCGCAGTGGAGCACGTTTTACGACATTGCGAACATAAACGATGCCCCCGGCGACGAGTTAGTCCTTTTGCGGCCGGACGGCGTCACGATATTGTCGCTGGCGGATTCTACCGGCAGGCAGTGGGACTATCCGACCAGCGGCCCGAGTACCGTCGGCGTTTCGGACGACGAGCGCGGATTCGATCGAATCCGCCTTGTCTATTATGAGTTCGGCGATGAGCCCCTGATCCTGGTGCCACAAATCGGGGTCGTATCCGTTCTGACGACAGCAGGAGCGACGGTGTCCAGGATAGATGTTGCGCGGCGCGGCAATTACTTCGTGGTGCCGGCATCGGGTCCTATAGCCGTAGAAAGTGATATTCAGCTCTTTCTCGACTCACCAAAAATCAGTGCCGGCGACGTGGACGGAGATGGCCGCGCGGATATTGTTACGTCCACGCGCCATGAGATCCGTGTTTTTCTTCAATCGAATAATGGCACGTTCTCGAGTGAAGCCAACACGGTTCGTGCGCTTGGTTTCGTAACGCAGCGTGATCACATCCGTGGTTCCGGAGGCGTTGTAACGACGCCGCGTGATATCGACGGGGATGGGCGCCTCGACCTCATGATTTCGCACATTGAGGGCAGTTTTTCTGACGCCACTACGAGCACGTTTATTTTCCGGAATCGAGACGGTGGCTGGAATCTGGACAAACCTGACGACGCGTTCATCAATGAAGGTGCTCTGGGTTCAGATCTCCTTGTTGACATCGATCAGGATGAACGGTTTGAACTCATCCGGCTTCAACTAAAATTTAGTTTGCTGGAAATCGTCGAGCTTTTCCTGTCCAGCGAGGTCGATTCACTGCTGCTGATTCACCGGCTTGAGAGCGATGGGCGGTATAGCACCAAGCCGTGGGTCAAACGAAAAATAAGCACTGGCATTAGCTTCGATACGTTCCGCTCAGAAGGATTCATTCCACCAGTAGGTCTCGATATCAATGCAGACGGTTACGTGGACATAATCAGTTCTGCGAATGGCAAGGGCATCGAGGTTTTTCTGGGCGGCGGCGACAAGCCGTTTGCACGACGAACGGCAATGCAAAAATTCCGGACCGTCGGCGTCATTACTTTTACGGACTACAATGATGACGGGCTTCCCGATTTCGTGTTATTCGATCCGCAGGACTATGACGTGCCGATACAAGTCGGTTTGAACCTGGGTCAATTGCCGGTCATGTCTCGCTAACGGGTTTCGGTTTTGTTGACAGACCAGTCATAGTCGCTGAATACAACGTCGAAATCGGAGGCTCGCTGTAGCTCTTTGCGTTGCTCTTCGTTCGATACACTCGCAACGTAGCTGACTACGCCGTTTTCCGACGGCAGGCCACGTTTCTGCAAGTCTCTGATGAAATCTTTTTCAAACCATTTGAATATTCGTGACAGGACGATTCTCTTGTTGGCGCGGTCAATATAGACATTACGCTCATCGCTGACGAACTCGACGGACGCCTGTTGCAACAGGTCTTCCAATGCGTCCCCGGTTGGTAACTCCGGCCGCAAAACCGGGCAACTTTCGCTGCCACAATTCAAGACGAAATGAATTCGTGCGTCTCTGAACTCCGCGCGAACCTTCGCGTTCTCAACAGCGTACAGGCTGTATGCCGTGCCTCCGAACAGGTATCGCTGACGATAAAAAAAGCCGAACCCTTTCACGACCTCAACGGGGGCTTTGACATCGGTCACGCTATTGAGTGGCCAATGGTCGAGCACACTCCGGATGACATACGCATTGTAGGCGTACAACCAATAGGCCAGCGCGTCATTTCGTGTGTTGAATCGCTCCGGCGCGTTCTCGGGGCTGTAGAGACTCACGGTCGCAAGATATTCATTGAGCCTGCGTTCGTCGTCCTGTGACTCGTGCCAGGCGTCGTAGTCGACTTCGCCGGCAGTATCAACATAGGTTTTTAGCAAGTCTTCAAACAACTGGTGTGAAAAACCTTCAGACGGAAAATCCTCCGGAACGGCAGCGTCAATACGGTTCAGTTGCGGGCGATTGAGACGAAAGGTGACAACCGCAAGTACTACGACTGCTATTAATGTGACTACTACGATTGTTTTCATTTCGTAATAAATCTAACAGCCAATACAAATGTCGCGATGTCTTTTGTAAGATGCGCCTGCCATAACAAAAAACACGGCTGACATCGCAAACGTCAGGAAGTCGATGCCGGGACGCGTGTAGGTCAGATAAAGGCCGACACCCAGCAAAATCACCCCAAACATCGCGTAGGTCGAAACGGTCGCCGGCATCGGCGGCTTGCGCCCGATTCCGAAACTTCGTTTTAGCTGCTCATCCAGCTGATAGCGCTCCTGGAGTTCGGTAACACAAACGGCACAGCAGGCGATGCCCTGTCCGGTGTCGTCAGAACAATCAGCGCAGGCGGCTTTGCCACAGTTCTTGCAAACTGCGACGGCAGCCTGGTCGGGATGACGAAAACAATTCAATTCTCAAACTCCTCAACGTCAAGATCGGGGTGGGATCGTGGTATGGCAACGCGGAACCAGATGAAGGGTAGCAGCGGATTTGGCAGCCAGTACATCCAGCCGAAATTTCGGAGGCGCTCACCATTGTCAAGATGCAGATCCATCCAGACATAAAGAAACTTGTAAAAGCAGAGTCCGGGAATGAAGTTCTGTCGGAAACCGTCCGTCTTCAGGTGTTTGCGGGAAATATAGAAATTGCCCTCAAAGGGCGTTATCCCCCAGCCAAGCGGTCCCTCGGCCAGTAAAAGGCCTGATTTGCGATGTTTGATGCGTACCTTGGTCATTGTCTTTCCTGAAGCACGTCGAGCGTTGTTCGAATTTCGGCCGCACGGCAGGGCGCCAATTTTTTCGCGGACACCGAGGGGCTCAAGATAGTACTATCTGCGGCTTGCCACTACATAGTAGACCGGCTCAACGAGAAGAATATTTCAGTAACAAAAGGTACAAGATGTCTAACAGCACATTTACCGAGAAGTTCTTTGGCGGCAATCTGATACTGAGAATTGCGGCTGGTATTGCCGCAGGCATATTGCTGGCGCTGGCCTGGCCATCGGCTGCGAAATCGGCGATGTTGTTTGGCACCTTGTTCGTGCAGGCATTAAAAGCGGTTGCACCGATATTAGTGCTGCTCCTGGTTGCGGCGGCCCTGGCGAGACATCACAAGGGAAGCCAGGCGCGACTTCGACCAATCGTTGTCTTGTATCTCGCGGGGACTTTGAGCGCCGCGTTCATCGCTGTCGTCATGAGCATGATCTTTCCGACAACCCTGTTACTGGCAGTTACTGATGTCAGCATGGACCCGCCACAGGGAATTGGCCAGGTATTGAATAACCTGTTGTTCAAGCTCGTGGACAACCCGATCAGTGCCATTATGAACGGCAATTTCATTGGCATTCTCGTCTGGGGTGTCGCGCTGGGCCTCGGCATGCGGCATGCATCGGATGCGTCGCGCGAAATGCTGACGGATTTGTCACACGCGATCACGAATATCGTTCGCGTTGTGATTCGCCTGGCTCCACTCGGAATATTCGGTCTGGTCGCCGGCAATTTGGCGGAGTTCGGATTTTCCGCGCTCGGTGGTTACGTTCGGATATTGACGGTCTTGCTTAGCTCGATGCTGATTATTGCACTGGTGCTGAATCCATTGATTGTGTGGTTCAAGATTCGTCGCAACCCTTATCCGATCGTGCTGACAGCATTGCGTGAGAGTGGCATCACCGCCTTTTTCACACGAAGCTCAGCCGCCAATATTCCGGTCAATCTCTCGCTATGCGAAAAGCTTGGCCTCGATGAAGATACGTACGCAGTGTCTATTCCGTTGGGTGCCACCATCAACATGGCAGGCGCGGCGATTACCATTACAGTCCTCACACTGGCAGCAACGCACACGCTGGGAATTGTGGTCGATTTTCCGACGGCCCTTTTGTTGTCCGTTGTTGCGGCTTTGTCCGCCTGTGGTGCCTCGGGCGTTGCGGGTGGCTCTTTGTTGCTGATCCCGTTGGCGTGTGGCCTGTTCGGTATCTCGAACGATATAGCAATGCAGGTGGTTGCCGTCGGATTCGTGATCAGCGTATTGCAGGACTCTGCGGAAACGGCGCTAAACAGCTCGACAGACGTCGTATTTACGGCGGCCGTCTGCGAAGCTCAGGTTGCAAAACAAGCCTCGACATAAGGTCGCGCGGAGATATCTCGATTGTTTAAGTGGGTCAACAGGATTTTTAGCGGTCGATCGGCAGTCGATGCTCGCCGTGATAATCCTGTGCTGGCTGCCACGGTAAAGAAGTCCGCCGAAATCTACGATTACCTGCCTCTGAATCAATTCATCGACCACGATTTGAGTGATCAGCTCGCGCGACAGATTTACATCGAAATCGACACGGTCTGTAATGCACACGATCCGCTGATGGCTGTCCGGGAGAAGCTGGCTGTCACGATGCTGCAGTTCGCGCTGTACCAGGTATTGATGATCCCACCCAAGCCTGAGCCAGATGCCAGCGGGCTACGATCCTGTGCGGGCATTTCGGGCGAACTCACGCCACATATTGACGTGCTTGCGCGGAAGAATACTGCGTTGCGCTCTGACCTGCACAATGCCGAGCATTTTGACGACTTAGCTGACCTCTGGCCCATCGTTCAAACACAGTACTGGAAGACCTGCTGGTTGCTGGAAACACTAAACGCGGCAAGGCAAGAACTGGGCGATGTGGCGAAGAAGAATGACTGGTACCGTCCGTTCATGCATGCAGCGTGCGCGAACCAGGAGAACCTGTACCGGGTTGACCTGGAATTGCCGTCGGCATTTGATGAATCTATAGGCAGGGATGCGCCGGCGGCATACTCTATTTTTACCGATATCGTCGTGTCCGGGGCGATGGACCCGATGGCCGAGTGGCGCGACTATCATCCCGATACTCTTATTCCGGAGCCAGGCTGCTAAATTCGCCGCTCCTGCGGATCCAGGGACATAAAAAAAGGCGCGATCTTTCGATCGCGCCCTTTGTTCGACACCGAAGTGTCTTGTCTTACCAGTTGAAGATGCCCTTCAGGTACCAGGAACCACCTTCATAGTTCGCAGCTGTTCGTCGCGGATACTGCAGGCCAACACTCAGGCGGTTAGCGTTCGGTGGGCCAATTTCGTCGATAAACTCATCGAGTACGTTTGAGCCGCCGATCACAGCACGCCAGTTATCATTGATCTGCCAGCCAGCCTCGAGATCGAGATAGACCGTAGAACCGATCTCTGCGCTTGGGTCTACTGCATCGCCAATTCTGCCACGTTCGTCATAGTGTGCGCCGTAGTAGTTGACGCGAGCCAGGATATTGAACGGGTCGCCAATTTGCCAGTTGCCTGTCAATACGAAGCGCTGTTCCGGATAGTTGTTCTCGATGTCCTCAACAGCACCATCGCTGACCGGTTGTTGACCATTAATGATCTTCTGGCCGGTGACCTCAATCTGGTTGAATGCATAAGCAAGCGTCAGATCGATACTTGAGTTTGAACCGACTTCAAAGCTTGAGCTCGCTACGATATCAAGACCGGTATGTTCGACATCCAGTGCATTGGTGTAGAACGAAATGGTACGAGCCGGCGTACCTGGAGGAGGGACCGGATCGCCTGGCTGCAGAGGTACCGTAATGTCGCCAGTGCGATAGATACGATCACTAACTTCGATCATGTAGACGTCAGCGGTCAGCGTCAACCAGCTGCCGATGTCAGTAGTGAAGCCCAGGCTGTAGTTAACAGAGGTCTCTTCCGTAAGCGCCGCGCCGCCTGCTTGTTGAACCAGCGGGGACGTTGTCGGCAAAAGGCCTTCTTCAACCTGCAGTCCGGTGTTGCCATCGAACGTCGTAATGATGGTCTGTACGTTGGTCTGACCGGGTGTCGGTGCATGGAAGCCGGTTGAGACAGCGCCGCGAAGCGCGAACGAATCAGTCAGTCTCCAGCGCGCTGCAAACTTGCCATTCGTAGTGGTGCCGAAGTCCGAGAAATTCTCGTAACGTCCCGCAATCTGAACAAGGAACGCATCCGAAATATCCCATTCGACATCAGCATATACTGCGACATTGTCACGAGCGAATTCACCCGCGTCGCTCGCCTTGATACCTGTAAAACCGCTTGAACCAGCACCTTCCGATGCGTTGGGTTCGCCAGCTACAACAGTGTAGGTTTCTTCACGAGTCTCTGCTCCGAACGCCAGGTTCAGCGAGTCGCTTAACGGTAGTGAGAAATCAGCGTTGAGGTTAACTTCCTGCTGCTCGTAACCGCCCACGTCGAAGTCCATTTGCGGAATTATGCAAGCCGGGCAGGCGCCATCCAAAGGTAAGGATGGGTTAACGGTATTGTTCAGGAAGTAGTCCAGTTCATTCTTTCCGTAGCCGTAGCTGAAGTCGTACGTCATGCCACTGTCGAATTCGCCGTTGATTCCGAGCACGAACGTTGAGTCGGTCTGGTCGCCGTCAAGGTATGGCGTGAAGCCACCGGGAAGACCAGTGTAGCCGTCCGCGCGATGCTGCGTAAGACTGGAATGGTTCGGGGGGCGATAGAAGAAGCGATAGCGACCTTTCGTGTCACCAAAGCCGAAGCGCGCATACAGCTGCGATTTATCGCTGATATCAAATGCTGAATTCAGATAAAAACGAACGCCTTCCGTTTCCGGGCGACCCCAGGTCTGTGTCAGTGGTGCGTCACCAAAGGGTGCGTCTGTTCCTACTTCCGGAACACCTGCATCAATCAGGGCTTGCGCGTCTGGTCGTTGAATGCCACGTGACAAAGCGTCGTTGTCGGTTGCTTCAACGCTCACGTTGATGAACCCGGAATCGCCAACGGCGAAACCTGCATTCGCTCCGACCTTCACACTTTGTTCGCCTTCGAAGTGCTCGCCATACTGAACCTGAACCTGGCCGCCTTCCGAGGCATCCTTCATGATGAAGTTGATAACGCCAGCGATCGCGTCAGATCCGTATTGCGCCGCAGCACCGTCACGCAAAACTTCTACGCTCTTTACTGCGATTCCCGGGATCATGCCGACGTCGACGCCATGCGCGCCGTTACCGGCCGCAGGTGCAAAAAACTGTACCAGTGCCGAACGATGTCGGCGCTTGCCATTGATCAATACAAGGGTCTGGTCAGGTGCGGTGCCTCGCAATGATGTCGGTCGTACAAATGCGCTGCCGTCGCCTGTGGCCGGTGTCGCAGTGTAAGACGGTACCAGTGCCCTGATGTTATCTGTGAGATCGGCTGTGTTGCCCATCGCAGACATGTCATCTTCACTGAGCACGTCGATTGGAACTGTTGAATCGGACGCGGTACGTGCCTTCTGGCTACGTGAACCGGTAGTCACGATCTCCTCGATGACGTCGTCTTGCGCCATTGTCGTGGCAGGTGCAAAGCCGGACGCCACAAGGGCGACCGCGACTGCCAGTAATTTCTTCGGATGATTCATCCTGTTCTCTCCATTGGGTATTGTTTTCATCTTGTTGATTGAAAAAGGAAATGGGTAATTTTCTGCGGGGATTGGATCAAGAGTAAGTGAAAAGCGACAAATAGTCGACTGTTTCTACCCTGTTTCTGGTAGTGCTACATAACTTATTGAAAAATAAAATAAATAATTCGCCAATACTGGCTTAAATTGTACTATGCAGTCAGCGCGCTGTTGTTTTTCGCCAACAGTCTTGTTGGTGGCGCTCTAAACGGCGGGTGACAGCCCGATCTCAGTCAATGCTGCGACGAATAACTCTGTTATCTTTGCGGCACAGGATGAGCGACCGGAGTGCACTGTCAAAACGGTTTTCGGGCTGGAGCGATTTATGGATATTCTGAAATTCGACGATCTTCCACAGGGCGGATTTGCTGGCTTGATAGAACGCCGCTTCGTCACGGACAGTCGCGTCTTTGGTCATCGGAAAAGCCCAGGTGCTGTCGATGGTATTGGCAATTTCGTGTACCTGGCAGATGCTAATTTCATGCCGCATGGTGAAACCGGACTGCATCCGCACCGTGAAATCGATGTCATTTCGGTCATGGTAGACGGTCGCATTAGTCACGCAGGATCGATGCAGCACGGCCAGGGCCTCGAGTCCGGCACGGTGCAAATTCAGAGAGCCGGGGGCGAGGGCTTTCGGCACAACGAGATCAACCCGGACGAAACCGAGAACCAGATGATACAAATCTGGGTGTTGCCAGATGAAGCGGGAGAGTTGGCGGGCTACCAGGTCTTTCAACCAGCTGCTGGCGAGCGCGCTCATATTTACGGCGGACCGAAAGACCAGGAGGATACGTTCTACAGCGCCACGTCGATTGATGTCGCGAATGTCGCACCGGGCCAGGCTGTCAGCCAGCCAGGTGAGTCAATGATCTATCTCAGCAAAGGGTCGGGCGAAATCGACGGTACGCCGGTGGTGGCGCGCACACTGATTCGGGCGAATGACATTGAATTCACCGCCGGCGAAGATTCCCAGGTCATCATCATCTACGAGCACGGATAGGACATGGCTGTACAGAACCCGGTTATCGTCATCCCCGGTATCACGGCGACCACCCTGGTCGACGACTACCCGCTCAAGACCGACGAATTGTGGTCAATGGTTTTCAATAAAGAACACGCTCGTGTCGCATTGCATCCTGACGACCTTCGATATGAGGCCATCGAGCCGGCACATGTCGTGCCGCGCCAGCTTTTTCCGATTTACGATGACCTGATCAAAGCGCTTCGTTATGAACTCTCCGCACGCGCCGACAAGCCAACGCCGGTATTTGCCTATCCCTACGACTGGCGAATGGACATTGCAGATACCGCGACTCGCCTGGGTGATTTCGTCGAAGAAGTGCTCGCACGAACGCGTCTGCTGCATCACTACGAAGGTGCGAGTGATCTGAAAGTTGACCTGGTTGGGCACTCGATGGGTGGCTTGTTGATTTGCGAGTATCTGTCGCAACTCGGCAGACGGTCGAAAGTGGGCAAGGTCGTTACCATTGGCACGCCGTTCTCAGGTTCGATTGAAGCGATCGTGAAGATGACGACGGGTATGAGTGTGCTGACCGGCAGCGAGCCGAAAGAGCGTGAACGAGAAGCGGCGCGAGCAACGCCTGCGCTCTACCAGTTGTTGCCAAGTTTTGACAATGCCGTTGTTGATGAAGCGGGGAAAGCCGTCGACATCTTCGATCCGAAAAACATGCAGCGAAGTGTCGTCAAGAGTCTCACCGAATTCGTACGGCTTTACTCGGTTGGCGTACGAAGTCATGACCGGGAACGCAAGGCCGAAGATATTCTTGCGAATATGCTCCGAGCCGCGCGCAAGCATCGTCGAAACATAGAGACCTTCCGGGCTGCTAACGCGGGTCTGAGACATTCCGACTGGTTGGCTATCGCAGGGGCGGGGCAGAAGACCCGTATGCAAATGGCCATCCGCCTTAAGAAAGGCAAACCACGTTTCGTCATCGATGAAGATCAATTCGTTAATGAGCTTCGCGACGGCAACCGGACGTCGCTGCGTACCGGCGATGGAACGGTTCCCCTGCCTGCGGCAATTCCACCGTTCCTGCGTCGTTCAAACCTGGTGTGTGTCACGGAAGAGGACCTCGGGCTATTCGAATTGCGTGATCGATTCCTCGTTGAGGTAGGCGGTTTTCATGGCCTGCTGCCAAGAGTGAACCTGGTCCAGCGGCTGGTCGCAAAGCACCTGCAACCGGGCTATGGTGGAGAGGTATGGGGCAGGAGACTGCCGGGCGGAGCGAGCTGGCGTCCGCCGGTAGCCGGACTCGCTGAGCGGCAATATTCGTGAACAGGGGCTAAAGCAATGAATCGAGATTCAACTCCCTGGGTTCTTCCCATTCTACTGGCAGTCGGTATTTTCGCTGCAATCTGGTATTACTACTGGTCCATGATCAGGCAACAGGCGGTCAGCGCGCCAGAGGTTCAGCAGTCCGTACCGCTGGATTCGGAAGTGCCCGATACCAGTAGCGGCCCCTTGCACCCTATCGATACCGTCGAGTTTCCCGAAGATTCTTCGGCAGACTTGCGGCCGTTGCCGCAGCTTGATGACAGTGATCAATATTTCAAGCTGGAGCTAACCGATCTCTTCGGCGATCCGGTCGGCGAACTGCTTGCCGAGTCCCGCATCATCGAGCGGGTGGTCGCGACGGTCGATAACCTGCCCCGCAGTCATGTAGCGGAAAGAATGCGTCCGGTCGCCGGCCTTACCAATGCGTTTGTTGCTGATCCCGAGGGTGGTGACCTGTTTGCAATAAGCGAAGAAAGCTACCGGCGTTACGATGCGATTGTCGGCATAGTAGAACAGTCGGATATTGATGAACTGGTGGATCTGTATCGTCGCTATTATCCGTTGATTCAAGATGCCTATGTCGAGCTGGGATATCCGGACGGCTATTTTAATGACAGGCTGGTTGAAGCGATCGATGACATGCTGGCCACGCCCGATCTTGCAGGGAAAATCCTTCTCGTAAGGCCTCACGTATTGTATCAATTCCAGGACCCGGATCTGGAAGCGCGGTCGAGCGGCCAAAAGTTACTACTGCGAATGGGGCACGATAACGCGACAAAGATAAAAACCAGGCTTGAGCAGTTACGTATAGCGATCGCGAACGAAGACTTACAGTAAGAGCTGCTATGACACGTCGCGCTTCTTGCGTTTGAAACGGCGCAATATCGACGCGGCACCACCGGCCGTGAATGCGCGCAGGTATCGGCCGGACATGACGGAACCGACTTCCCGATAAACAATAAACAGTCCACTGCCGATAATGACAGCGCCGCCCGTGATAACCCACTTGTCTGGCACTTCACCCCAAATGTAATAACCGGCAATTGCGGCGCCAATCAGAGCTGTGTATTCGAAGGGCGCCAGCATGGACGGCGGCGCTCTGCGATAGCCGCCGATAATGCCAACCCAGGCAAGCGCCGAAGCAAGTCCGGCGAGTACAAAAAATACCCAGCTATTCACCGTTGGCGGAATGTAATCGCCGGGCAACATAAAACTCGAGATAAGAAACGGGCCGGTAATGACGTAAACGGACAGCGACAAGGTCGTTTCTGTTGTTGCCAGCTTGCGTGCTGAAATCGCGAGGCCGGCGTAGCAAAACGCGGCAACAAGAATGCCCGCTGCAGCCGGAGTCAACATGCCCCTGCCAGGACGCAGCACAATAAGTACCCCGATGAATCCGACGACGACGGCAAGCCAGCGGCGCCATCCAACATGCTCCCCAAGGAACGGAACCGACATTGCCGTTACGATTAATGGGGCGGTAAACGCCAGCGTTAACGCGTTGACCAAAGGCATAAACTTGAGGCCATAGAAAAACCCGAACATCGCACCCGTAGCGAGAACGGTCCGCAGGAGATGCGCTTTCCATCGCTTTGTTTTCAGCCCGCCAATGCCGCCGTACCAGCGCGAAAACAGCAGGAAAATAAGCAGGCCAAAAATACTGCGAAGAAAAACGAATTGCTGCAAGGAGTAGTCGGTAAGCAACCATTTTGCGCACAGGTCCAGTCCCAATCCGGCGGCAACGCCAAACAGCAACAATGCGATTGCCGTGCCATAGGAGTCGTGCGAATTGGAATGTGACATCTCGGGTACAGCTCCGCCCGCCGGTTCAGGCAACGTTCAGAAAACAAAGGAAAAATTCAGCCTCGGTTCATGCGCACCGGGCTTTAATGGGCCTCAGTCAGATCATTGTGCGATAGAGGTTAACGAGATGTCTAGAGAAATCGAAACGGGTATTCGACACCTGAAAAAAGCAGGTCTTTTTACCGCTGCAGCACTGCTTGCAGCAATGTCCTTTATGGCGAACGCGGATGTACAAGCGACTGCGTCAGACCCGTCACAACAGAGATCGTCGGAGTCGCTGCACTTCTCGAAAGGTGGTCGTGCGAATGCGCGTAATCCGGAGAAGGGTACTTTATCCGTCGATCAGTATGCAGAGCTTCGATCGGGTGACGCACGCATGAGTTCCGTGACGAAATCACTGGACGGCAAAGCGCTTCAGGGCACGTCCCAATCCAGCAGTTTCGATTTCTGGATTTACGATGCGGATGTCCAGTTATTCTACGATGACGATGATGATGGATATTTCTACGGCGTCGATCTTCTCTTCGATGCAGACACGATCTATAGCAGTGCCGACGTATATGCCGCAGTCTACCTGAGCTTTGAGGGCGGACCGTGGAACGAGTACGCCGTAACCGACGACTTCACCATTAATGGAGCCAGTGGCACAGATGAGTTTGTCCTGGTCACGGAATTGATGTCGGGTTATTCGACTGGCAGTTATGACCTGCTTATTGAGTTGTTCGATTCCTACGATGGCGCATTTATTGCCAGCTTCGGTCCGGAGGACTCATCGGGACTTGCCTTCCTGCCACTGGAGGACTTCGGGCGTGACGCGCCGGTTATTGAGCAACGGGTTGTTGTTACACATAGTGGCGGTGGCGGCGCTATTGGGATCTGGTTGTTGCTTGGGCTGTTGGCGGTGCGCGTGGTATCGCGAAAATCGATTTGAAAAAGTGGGGTCAGAAAAAGCGGGGTCAGACTTCAGTTTTTGCGGAATTGATACCAGACCCCAGGTCCGCAGTGAAAAAACTGAAGTCTGACCCCACTTTTTCCCGCTGCGATTGTCCTTCTGCAACAAACAAACTTAAATCAGTTTCGTCTAAGATAGTTGCTCGCCAACTGCGGATACTATCGATGGGTATAAACAAACGTGATTTCCTCAAGCTATCAGGTGTGACGGTGGGCGCGGCTGCGCTGGGTGCCTGTAGCCCGGCCGGCAAGGAGGCACCCACACCGACCTTGAATTCGATTGTTGGTGACGCGATTCCAATCGGTGTTGATGAACGCCTGGCGCGAGTCGAGAAAGCGCAGCGCCTGATGGGTGACTACGATCTTGATGCGATATTGCTTGAGCCTGGGTCCGCCATGTTGTATTTCAGTGGCGTTCGATGGTGGCCGAGTGAACGACTTACCGCTGTGGTGATTCCGCAGGAAGGTGATATTGGAATCATTACGCCATTTTTTGAAGAGCCCAGCGTTCGTGAATCAATGACGTTCGGTGACGACGTTCGTGCGTGGCACGAGCATGAAAGTCCATTCAAACGGGTCGCCGGACTTCTCAGGGATCGCGGCCTGACGCAGGGTCGCATTGGCCTCGAATCCAAGGTTCGCCAGTTCGTCGCCGACGGGCTGAGGAAAGACGCGCCGCAGTACGAAATAGTGTCGGCGTCACCGGTCACTCGCGGCTGCCGAATGTACAAGTCAGCCAACGAAATTGAGTTGATGAAGAAGGCCAGCGAGGTCACCTTGACGGCTTATCGTCACGTGATAACAAACCTCGAAGCAGGAATGGAGCCCGCCGATGTAAAAAACATGATGCGATCGGCACAGGCGAATCTCGGCGGAGAGAATATCTGGAACATGGCGCTGTTTGGTGTCGCGAGCGCATACCCGCACGGCACCAGCCAGCCGCAGAAAATTGAAGAGGGCCAGATAGTCCTGATGGACTGTGGCTGTTCGGTGCAGGGCTATCAGTCGGACATTTCAAGGACTTTCGTCTTCGGCGAACCGGATGCTCGTCAACGCGAAGTCTGGGATACGGTTCGTGAAGGCCAGCAAATCGCATTTGAAGCTGCACAGCTGGGGGCAACGGCGGGATCGGTCGACGATGCCGTGCGGCGCCACTATGAATCGCTCGGCTGGGGGCCTGGTTACCAGGTGCCGGGTCTGAGTCATCGTACGGGTCACGGCATCGGCATGGATGGCCACGAAAGCGTCAATTTCGTGCATGGGGAGGAAACGCAGCTCGCACCCGGCATGTGTTTTTCAAACGAACCGGGTTTGTATGATTTTGATTCGTTTGGTGTGCGCCTTGAAGACTGCCTTTATATGACGGACAAGGGCCCGGCCTGGTTTACGGTGCCACCGGACAGTCTGGACGAACCGCTCGGACGAATGGCTTAGTTTGTACTCGTTGCCGGCTGGGCTGAGCGTGACTCGGGTTCACCTCGTGCCATTCGCATGACTCGTCGACCCCACGCAGACATCGAGTCGAATGCCGCGTACAACGCCGGCACAACCAGTAACGACACGATTGTCGAAAACGCCAACCCACCGATGATAGCTCTTGCCATCGGGAAGTAAGGCGGTCCGTCGCCGCCGACCTGGGTCGTGCTAATCGCCAGCGGTGCCAGCCCGACGATGGTTGTGGCCACGGTCATCAGAATTGGCCGCAGTCGGTCCCGCCCACCCTCAACGATCGCCTGGTTCCTGGGCACACCGCTCTGGCGCAGGTTGTTGATGTGATCAATGAGCACGATGCCGTTATTAACGACGACTCCGATCAGTATCATGATTCCAATCATGGCCATGAAGGAGAACGTCGTACCGGTCGCGGCGAAGAATAGAAAAACGCCCAACACGGAGAACGCAATTGACCCGAGAATGATCGAAAATGGCAACAGCAGTGATTCGAACAAGGCCGCCATCACCAGGAAAATGCACGCGATACCCAGCAGGATGTTGGTCATCATCATTTGCTGCGTTTCGTCCTGTCGGTCAAATCCACGTCCGAACTTCCAGCTGTAACCCGGCGGCAGTTCGTATTCGTTCATCAGTGCTTCCGCCATCGGGCGGACATCGTCGAGCGAGATTTCATCTTCAAGTTTTGCGGAGATGACGACGGCCGTCTGTCGATCCTGGCGACGGATGACGTCCGGCGCGTATCCAACCTTGAAATTTGCGACGCTGCCAAGCGTGATTCGTTGGGCATCGTCCGTATACAGCGGCATGTCGGCCAGCTGTTCGAGCGTCTGGCGGTCATCGTCACGAAACGCGAGTCGCACGGCGACTTCACCGGTATCAGTGCGAAACTCCCGCAGGTTTTGTCCGCGCATTGCCGTCGCGATGGTCTGAGCGATTTTCTCGGCGGTCAATCCGGCGGCTGCCGCACGAACACGATCGACGGTCACGCGAACTTCATGCTCTCCGATATCGGCATCGGAACGGATGTCCTTGAGTCCTTCAATACTTTCAAGCGTGCGAATAACATCTACACTCATTTCATTCAGCTGGCTGGTCGAATCCCCGGATATCTGGATGCTAAAGGCATCATCGCTGCCACCGCCCTGGCGATCCTGCTGAAAACTTGGCTTGCCTATTGCGATGATCGGCAAACTCTCTTCAATGCGTTCCAGAATCTCTTTCGTCGATGCCGTCGCATCGTCATCGTCATCGTCCGTCAGCAGGAGTGTGGACTGTGCGTGGCCCTTGTTGTAGTAACTGTAAACGGACCGGATATTGAATTCTTCCTGGTTGTCGAAGAAATACTGCTCCATGACGTCGACCGTTGCCTCGACTCTTTCAAGCGGGTGCTGGCCTTCAATATTGTAGGGTAAATGCAGACGTCGGCCGCTTTCTTGCGGAAACATGTCGAATTTCACGAGGTCCAGGGTCATAGGCAATATGCCGATAATAAGCGTGGCGACAATGCCGACGGAGGTCCAGAACGGGTGGCCCAAAATCCACCCAAGGCTTCTCGCGTAGCGTTTGGTCAGCCGGGACATGAACGCACCATCCTTCGGCCGTGGCGGCGGCTTGATTCTGGCTGCCAGCATCGGCACCAGCGTCTGGGCAAGCAGCAGTGAAGCCAGCAAGGCGACAATAATGGTAATCGCGACGTGGGTCATGAAGACGCTGATATCGGTCTTGGTGCCAAACATGATGGGTACGAACACAATGATTGTCGTCATTGTTCCGGCGATGACCGCGAGACCGACATCCTTGACGCCAGCCAGTGTTGCTTTCGCTGGCTCATCAGGATGTTTCGCACGGTGACTGAAAACACTTTCAGTGACTACAACCGCGTTGTCCACGAGCATACCGACGGCGAGCATCAGGCCCATCATCGTCAACATGTTCAGGCTGAGCCCTGCGAAATACAGCGCGCCCAGGGTGATAGTGAGGGAGAACGGCACGGTGGCGGTGACAATCAATGTTGTGGTCACCTGCCGCAGGAACATATAGAGGACCAACAAAGCGAGCAGCGCGCCGATCATGCCGGCATTCAGCAAATCAGATAATGAATCCTTGACCGCCTTGCCCTGGTTATCGAGGTCAAAAATATTGATGCCACTCATCTGGGGCAGCTTGCCGACCTCTTCGACCTCGGCAAGCACACGATCGGTGACGTCGACCATGTTTGCGCCCGTTGATTTGCTGACGGCCAGACCGACCGCGTAAGCGCGATCCAGGTGTCGGCCGTAATCTCGTTCCGGCGTGAGCAGCTTGATATCCGCAACGTCTCTGAGTCGAAGTTTGCCGTCTCCGATCGGAAAGTTGCGAATTTCATCGATAGATCGAAACTCGCCTTTTGGCCGCACGCTGAATCGTTGTCCGGAATCCGTAATACGGCCAGCGCTGACTGAAAAGTTACTTTGCTCAAGGCGCTGCTGCAGCATGCCGATATCAATCCCGTGAGCGGCAACTCTTTCAGTGTCCAACAGCACGCGAATCTCTCGTTTGTCGACGCCCTGCAGCTGAACCTGCGAAACGCCTTCGAGACGCTCAATGCGTCTCTTCAGCAGGCGATCCAGCATGTCGTAACTGTTGCTCAAATCGCGATCACTGGCAATCCTGAGTTGCAGCACGGGCTGATCAGCGAGCGATCCGGTGAAAATAAATACGCGACGGATATCGGGCGGGAGCTGATCGCGAATGGCGTCGATCTTTGCGCGAGCTTCAATGCCCTTGGCGCCCATGTCGCGATCCCAGTCAAACTGCAGGAAAACCTGGGACTGGTCCTCGCTCGACTCGGAGAACATGATCTCGACGCCGGACAAGGTGGCCAGCGTTTCTTCCACTGGGCGGGTAATAAGGCGCTCGATCTCTTCGGGTGTGGAGCCGGCATAAGGGATTTGGATAAAAATACCCGGAAACTCGATATCCGGAAATTTCTCCAACGGCAACAGGCGTGAAGCAAGTAACCCGATGAAACCGAGCGCCACAAACACAACAACTGTAGTGACGGGACGGCGAAGAGCAATCTCTGTGTGTTTCATGTCAAATCAAACGGTCGCGAGCTGGCCTTCAGGAACAGCCCACTTTTTTCGGTCCAGCAACGAGTAGACAACCGGAATGACGACCAGCGTCAGTAACGTCGACACCAGCAACCCGCCGATGACGGTTATTGCCATCGGCGTACGCATTTCTGCGCCCTCGCCGAAGCCGATCGCCATGGGAAGCAGCCCCAAAGCAGTTGTCAGTGTGGTCATGAGAATCGGTCGCAGTCGTTCGCGCCCGGCTTCCATTATGGCTTCTGTCTTTTCGACGCCTTTTGCACGTAGCTGGTTGATCAGGTCTACCAGCACGATCGCGTTATTCACGACAATGCCGGCCAGCATGATGACGCCGATGAACGCGACAACATTTACGGTTGTGCCGGTGATGAATAACGCGATGACAGCACCTACCAGCGCAAGCGGGATGGTGAACAGGATGACAAGCGGGTGAATCAGCGACTCAAATTGTGACGCCATTACGAGGTAGACAAGGAAAATGGCAAGGAGCAGCGCAAACTGCATGGAGCGAAACGACGCAACCATTTCCTCGTTCTGTCCCGCAACCATTGCAGAGATTCCCTGCGGTAACGGCGTGCTGTCGATAATCGACTGGGCCTCAATGGCCGCAGCACCCAGGTCGCCAAAGGCAATGTTCGCAGAGATTAAAGCAACGCGTTCCTGGGCGACACGCCGGATCTCGGCGGGGCCGCGGGAAACACGCACGTCGGCGACCGCTTCAAGCGTTACGGGCCGCTCGGCGGCCGGGTTAACGATCAGCTGGCGAATCTCCCCGATGCTCGCCTGTCGCGTGTCGACACTGCGCACGAGAACATCGATCTTCTTGTCATGCATCGTATATCGCGTCGCGACTTCACCCCTGACATTGGCGACAATACGATCTGCGATATCGCGCACGGCCAGTCCGAGCGCGGATGCACGTTCCTGATCAAATATTATCTGTATCTCCGGGTTACCAAGTTCAATGGTCGTCTTGATGTCGGTAAATCGCCCGGACTCGGTCATCGAACCGAGAATCGCCTGATTTACTCGTTCCAGACTGACGAGGTCATAGCCGGCAATCTCTATTTGAATGGGGCTGGAGAAGCTCATCAGTGACGGTCGGCCGAATTCGTACTGCACACCCGGGATTTCAGCCAGCGCTTTGCGCATGACATCCATTGCTTCGTTTTCGGTCGCTCGATCGGCGCCTGTTTTGAGTGTCAGGTGCAGGCTGCCGGTATTCTCTCCCGCGTCTACCGGATTCGCATCCAGCCGGTTACCTGTGCCTGCGACCGAGTAACTTAATTCGACATCATCAATTTTGACTGTCGAATCGTATACGGCCTGGACGGCACGATCCGTTTCTGAAATTGGCGCTCCCGGGGACAGTCGTAAATTGACGCTAAACTCTCCTTGCGACAGTTGCGGAATTAGCTCGGTGCCCAGTCGTGGAACCAACGACATTGTGGCCGCGAATATCACTACTGCACCCAGCACGACCACTGCACGGTGATCCAGTGACCAGCGCAGGAGCGGCACGTAAACTCGAGCTGCGCCATCACTAAAGCGTTGCAGTAGGAAGCGTGGCACCCAGAGGATTATCCAGAACAACCAGCGAACCGCTATCATCAACAGGCCGACCAACCTGACGATGAGTGAAACAAGTTTCGTGAACAGCTCGAAAAGCCACTGGAACCCCCGTACCATTGCGTTTCTTTTCGGCTGTTCACGAAAAACATGATCTTCGGCCGCGTATCGCGAGCCTGTTCCCAACGTTGCGAGCATCGGGATTAGTGTCAGAGCGACGAGCAGCGACAGTATTAGTGCGAATGTCACCGTCAGTGCCTGGTCGCGGAAGAGTTCGCCGGCAATACCACTGATAAACACCATCGGAAAAAAGACCGCGATGGTCGTCAGCGTCGATGCAACGACAGCAGAGCCAACCTCGGTCGTGCCCTGTCGTGCCGCCTTAACGAGGTCAGCGCCTTTCTCTTTCTTGCGGACGATGTTTTCAAGCACGACGATCGCGTTGTCGACCAGCATGCCAACGGCCAGCGCGATGCCGCCCAGCGACATAATATTTAGCGAAACGTTGTTGCTGTACATCAAAAGAAACGTTCCGATGACGGACACAGGAATCGCCCCTGCGATAATCCATGTTGAGCGTGCGTCTCCCAGGAATCCGTACAGGACGAGAATCGCCAGAATGCCGCCAGCGACGGCCGCTGTTGTGACCTGCTGAATAGCTGCCGAGATAAAATGTGACTGGTCGTAAATTTGCACCAGTTCCAGATTGTCGGGCAATGATTCCCGGACCTGCTCCAATCGAGCCTGCACTCGTCGCGCGACCTGCACCGTATTTGCATCGCCCTCTTTATATACGGCCAGTTCGACGGACTCCCGACCGTTGACTCGAGTAATTGCTTCGCGCTCTTTATAACCACGCGATACTGAAGCGACGTCACGAAGATAAACCGGCCGATCCTGCACGTTAGCGATGATTGCGTTGTTGAATTCGTCGACTGACTTGAATTCGTTCAATGTGCGAACCAGGAATCGCTGATCGCCTTCCTCGAGACGGCCGCCCGAGAGATTAACGTTCTCTGCCCGGATGCGATCCGCGATCGTCTTGATGCTGATTCCCAACTGCGAAATTTTTTGCTGGTCGACCTGAATCTGAATCTCATCTTCGAGACCACCGCTGACTTTGACGGCAGCTGTTCCTTCCTGCGCCTCCAGGTCGTTCTTGATTCGATCTTCCGCCAGTCTGCGCAGGGCTTTTAGCTCGGATTCTGATGCATGGTGTATGACGTCATCTTTCGATTTCTGCATCAGGCCGAGGCGCATAATGGGTTCTGACGACGGGTCAAAGCGAAGCAACATCGGGCGCCTGGCATCAAGCGGCAATTCGATAATGTCCACTTTCTCGCGCACGTCGACGCCCGCGATATCCATGTCAGTACCCCAGACGAATTCCAGCGTCACATCCGACTGTCCGGAGCGTGACACTGAACGAACAACGCGTACGTTGCGTATCACACCGACCGCTTCCTCGATTGGTTTGGTGAGCAGATTCTCGACTTCAAGCGGTGCGGCGCCGGTAAGTTCGGTGCGAATGGTAATGGTTGGATACGAAATATCCGGCAGCAGATTTACGCTCAACCGATTGAGCGACACCATGCCGAACAGCACAATTGCGACCGTCACCATCCAGATCGTGACGCGGCGTTCCGTAGCGATTTCGATTAGTCGACGCATATCAGAAAATCTGTCGACCGCTCATCGGCGGCAATGTGAAGCTAATCGGTCGCATCGTTGCTTGCTGCACTTTCTGTCTGTTCGTCACTGTTAATAATATTTACTTTCGATCCTTCCTTAAGACCGCCTTGCCCCACCGCCACGAAAACATCGGTTTCGGTTAATCCGTTGGTAATTTCGATGCGACCTTCGTCAGAGAAACCGGTCTCCACGATTCGCCTGTGTGCGACGCCATCTTCGATGACAAAAATTGACATCGTGCCGATCTCATCGATCAATGCGCTGCGCGGGACCTGTAGCGCGTTGGCGTGCATATCGTGAATAATGCCAATACGCGCAAACATGCCAGGCTTCAGCCGCCGAGTTGCATCGCTGACTTCGATTGTTATTTTGAATGTCCCGGTGGCCGGGTCGACGATCGGGCTGACTCGGGCAACTGTTGCCTGAAATACATCGCCACCGAGTGCATCTATGACCAGCGCCGCATGCTGGCCGGGCACGATTCGCCGAAATTCACGCTCCGGAACGTGCAGGTAGGAAATCAATGGTTCGAGGCTTGTAACCTGAAAGGCAGGCGCCTCAATTTCCAGGGTATTGCCAACCTTGATAAATCGCTCCGATACAACGCCATCAATGGGAGAGCGGATCTCGGCGTAGCTCAATTGCAGCTTAGCAAGACTATTGGTGGCCTCGAGCGCCTCCATTTCAAATCGAATTTTCTCGAAGTCTCCCTCGCTGATAAGACCGCGCTCATTCATGTCGACGTTTCTCTGGTAATCACGCTGCA
>Ga0316192_10000849_pt1 | contig 22397 bp, 20 predicted proteins | sample MerIslwburrow_MG_FD_204931 | JGI IMG/M metagenome (GOLD analysis project Ga0316192, IMG submission 204931) | Coastal sediment microbial communities from Maine, United States - Merrow Island worm burrow | ecosystem: Environmental > Aquatic > Marine > Coastal > Sediment | place: USA: Maine...
CAATTTGCAATCGATTCATTCCGACTTCCGCATTCCGGCTTCCGCATTCTGCAAAGCTTCTTCTTTTAAATTCTCTAAGATCTCGTCTATCTTCTCCGCCGTCAGGTTACCATATGCTTTGCGATTAATCAGCATGGCTGGAGATCGATCGCAGTAGCCAATACAGCAGACCTTCAAGAGTGTAAAGAGTCCATCCGAGGTTGTTTCACCAGCTTGAATACCCAGTTTGCGGCAGAGATATTCCCAGACGGATTCATAACCGTTGACCCAGCAGACCACACTGTCACAGACATGAATCACGTATTTTCCGACCGACTCCCGATAAATAAACGTGTAAAAGGTGGCCAGTTGGTCAATTTCAAGTGGGGACATATCGAGGAGCTCGGCGGCTTCCCGCACGCCCTCGTCGGTCAGATTGCCGTAGAAATCCTGGATCGCGAATATCACATCCACGGCCAGCTCCCGGGGATGCTCAACCTGATCAATGTGTTCTTTTAAAGATTGTCTGAGATCTGCAGGTATCATAGTTTCAAAAACCAATCAGCTGAACAATCTCAAATCCGAAATCCGCATTCCAAAATCCCAACTCGAGTTATCTGTCAATATCCGGCAAAATATAGTCAAATGAGCCGATCGTTGCCACCAAATCGGCAATGGTTTCTCCGACCGCCATCAGCGGCATCGTCTGCACATTGGCAAAGCCCGGACCCCGAATTCGGGTGCGGTAGGAATAACCGAGACCGTCACTGACCAGATAATATCCCTGCTCTCCCCGAGGAATTTCACAGGATACATAAGCCTCTCCCACGGGCATCTTAGGGCCGCGGGTTACGTTGATAAAATGATGAATCAGGCTTTCAATGTCGGTCAACATATCTTTGCGCGCCGGTATTGCATATCGGTAGTCATCGCTGACATAGCGTCCGGCAGGCATGTTGGCGGCGGCCTGTTTGATAATTCCCAGACTCTGGCGCATTTCCTCCACCCGTACCAAATAACGGGCATAACAATCTCCCCCTTCGGCCGTGGGAATTTCAAAATCGAAATTTTCATACCCTGAGTAAGGAAACGCTTTGCGAAGGTCCCACTGCAATCCGCAAGACCGCAAATTCGGCCCGGTAACCCCCCAGCTCATGGCATCTGCCAGCGTTAGCCGACCGATTCCCTGGGTTCGTGCTTTGAATATGGGATTGTTACGAATCAGACTCTCGTATTCGTCAAGACGCCGGGGAAATATCTTAACAAAATCATCCAGAAGCGGCTTCCAGCCTTCAGGTAAATCGGCGGCAATGCCGCCAATCCTAAACCAGGATGGGTGCAGCCGTCCACCGGTAATCAACTCCACAATGTCCATGATCATCTCGCGTTCGCGGAAGACATAGAAATTGGGTGCCATAGCGCCCACGTCGTGGGCATATGTGCCCAGCCACACCAGGTGGTTGCTCAACCGGAAAAGCTCACTCAACATTACCCGGATGACCTGAGCCCGCTCGGGAACTTTAATTCCGGCCAGGGTTTCCGCCGCCATCACATAAGGCAAATCATTGGCGGCACCGGCCAGATAGTCGACACGAGCGGCATAGGGGATAAACTGATGCCAGGTTTGTCGTTCGCCGATTTTTTCGACACCCCGGTGGTGATAGCCGATATCTATATCCATGGAGGTAATTTCTTCACCATCGAGTGTGACAATATAGCGTATTAGCCCATGGGTACTGACATGATGCGGACCGATATTTAGAATGAGCTGGCGTCGCCGTCCGTATTTTTCGACATAGACGCCGCCGTCGAGAGGCTGGTTTTTTTTGGCATCTGCCAGCGTATAGGGCGGCATCTCTGTCGCCCGTCCCGGATAATTTTTTCTCAAGGGATGACCTTCCCACTCCGGCGGCATGATCAGGCGTTGGAGGTTCGGATGGCCTTCAAATCGGACGCCGAGAAGATCGTAAACTTCCCTTTCATACCAGTTGGCCGACGGCCAGATATCCGTCACTGTATCGGCTGTCGGATCTGGTCCGGACAAAGGTACTTTTAACCGCAACCGGGCGGCCGGATCGAAAGACAACAAATGATACACCAGCGTAAAATCCGGGAATAACTCACGCTTGCGGCGGGCGGACTCATCGATGGCGGTTAAATCATCCAGGCGCTGAAACCGAGGAGTAGCTTGGGAGTTGAGAAAGCGTAGCACGTCCTTGACAAGACTTTTAGGCACGATGAAGGTCGGAAAATCGCAACTCTGTGGTTCTGGTTTGATGGCCTCACCGAATCGATTTTGCAATTCGCTGGCCAGGTCTTGTGATGCGAGGTCAAGCTCAATGGGGGGGGACGGTGGGGTCCACATTCCATCCGAGCGGCTGTCCCAGAATTTGTTCGGAATCACCGAGGTGCCACGGATGGCTGTGCCTTCCATGCCCGGGCCGCGCGGATCTCTAGATTTGGTTAAGCCGTCTACCAGTATCGGCTTTTGGGTGCCCTGGCTGCCCCCTTCGAGATGTAAAATCGGACGGGTCGGTTTTTCTTCAGCCGTGATTTTATCCTGCAGCATGATAAGGCCTTGCAGTACGGCCTCCGGTCTTGGCGGACAGCCTGGGATATAAACATCCACCGGCAGGATTTGATCCACCCCTTGCACCACACTGTAAACGTCATACATACCGCCGCAATTGGAGCAGGAGCCCATTGAGATCACCCAGCGCGGCTCCGCCATTTGTTCGTACAGCCTTAGTACCACCGGTGCGATTTTCTTAAATACGGTGCCGGCAATAATCAACAGATCCGCCTGTCGCGGTGACGGGCGCAAAACTTCGGCTCCGAAACGGGCCATATCATACCGGGGGGTGAAGGCGGTGGCTTCCTCGACAAAACAACAGGAGAGCCCAAAGAACATTGGCCACAGACTGTATTTACGGGCCCAGTTGATGACGAGATCCGCGTTGTTGAGCAGTTGGTCGTTTAGCTTTTTTTGCCCGTCGGCCCCCACTCAAGTCCCCCTTTTTTCCAGATATAAACAAGTCCCAGAATCAACACCCCAATGAAAAACCCTATCTGAAGCCAACCTGACCAACCCAGACGTTCCCAGGCAATGGCCCATGAAAAGATATAGGCTCCCTCCACATCGAAAATCAGAAAGAAGATGGCTACCAAATAAAAAGGAACCGGATACCACAAACGGGCACTTCCGGTGGGAATGACGCCACTTTCATAGGGTCTCAATTTTTCGCTGTTAGACGTTTTTTCCCCGAGCCAGGAGGCAACAAATAGAAGCAGGGCAATCAACACCACAATCATTAGACCAAATACAACCAGACTAAAAACGCCGGGCTGCCAGGGAGAAAGCGATCCGCCATCTATGATGATAGGTTGCATGATGCTCTCCGCTCAGATTTACTCATTCGAAAAGAATATGAGATCTATTGAAACCAAGGTGAAAATCCGTATCACAGAATATAAGTTTCCGACTTTGGCTACCTACAGAAATAAGGCACTGAAGTTAAAAACACAGATAGCAACATATGCAGGATTTTCTTGATTTATGCAAGGATAAAATCAAGTAATCCGTCATTTTTTCGCGGATTGCGATGCAGTTCCCGCCGGCGCTGATATTGCTTTTTGGGGGTTATCGTTCTGAAAATTTGTCATTCAACCTTTCAGTCAATTGACATTAAAATCAAAGAACTATTCAGCTATTGTAACCTCAACCGCTGCACCGCTTGGCACGCCTTTCAACTGCTTTGCATCTCCCAGGACCCTTCCGAAAACATTTACAGGGCTGTATGCTCGCGGCTGGCCGCCGGTGCTGACCGGAGTTGGGCCAAAAAAAATACAAAATGCCGGGCCGGCCGGCCAATACGCCAGATCGCCAACCTCAACCTCTGCGCGGGCATCCGGCTCCTGCGCCAGGCTCAGGGGGATATCAAAATAGATTTCATCGCCCCAAACTTTGGCCGAGCTTTCAAAGGGAAGGGCTTCGAGAATCTTGCTTGCGGTCGGTGTATCAAGCATTTCGGCATCTAAGGATACCTTTCCCACAGATAAATTAATTTTTGCCATTCTGTTTAGCCTCCTTTTAAAATTACAAATTAAACAAACCCCAGATCTTTTCCTATCATGAAAATGGGCGTTGATCAAAAAAGTTAGTTAGAATAAAATTGACAGCGGTTAATTTGAATCACGTAATAGGTCTCGATCGCGTGGCGGTGCCGTATCGACAATTTGATATCGATAGTGCTTGTTGTATGCAGACCGGAAAGATTTTTGATATCACTTGGGGTGGGTGGTTCAAGATTCACGGTTCCGGGTTTTAGAGCGTTAACTTCGGTAGTATCGAACCCCATGATGCCGCAAGATGGATAAATGCATATGTTGGCTAGCTCCTGATGGATTCGGCCAGATCATCAATACGTTCTCTAATGGAGATTAGGTATCTGGCCATTTTACCCCGATGATCGGCCATCGTAGAATCATGGTCTCCTCTTAATACAATCAACGGATCAAAGGTGCAAACCTGGTACATATCTTTTAAGGCGATGCGGATATTTTCCTCCCCGCCTTTTTCTATGACTTCCGGGAATAGATGGATGAAAGTCTCCAACACATCCCTGAGCACCAATATGATGCCCTGAGTGTAATAAATTCGATCGTCCAGTTCGGTGTAGGGAACATCAGAATTAGACTGCACCAGAAGCCCCAACGGTTGATCTAAAAACTGCTTGCTGATAATAAACTCGAGCATGTTGTGCATGTCATCCGTTCGTAAATTAAAAACTGCTTCTGAATTTTCTTTCAGAAGTTCAGACTCGTATTTTTTAAGCAGCGAGAGCCCCTTTTCGTATTGACTTTCGCTGGATGGAAACCACCACTTATCGGAGGTGAAAGCAAAATGCTTTTCCCGAGCCTCTATTAAGAATTCGTTTTCCTTATCTACTTGGCCATATTTGGCCAGATTGGTAGAGAAAAAATTGACCATCATCCGGGTGGCAAAAATGGTGCCCCGCTGCCTGTTGGCTCGGTTGTCCAGCCAACGGGTGGGAGAAACGATCAGATCATTGATAGACCAGCCAAAGGTGGAATTCATCTCCTGTTCCAGCCGGTTTCTGATGGCTGCGGAAAGCGCAGCGCCTTTTTGGGCTGGGGTGGAATCCGATGTCGTTTCCTGCAGAAGAGCGGTAATATTTGGGTCCAGGTCGGGAAACCGGGTCGGATCCAATATGGTGTAGCCTTTGTAAACCGTCCAATACAATCCAATCGAAAGAGGCCAGATTAGTATAAATGCCAGCAGAATTAAGACCACCCATTTGCCGAATTTCGTCATTTTGGGGATTAAGGACTTTTCCAGCGGTTCATTTTCCATGAAGTTCGTTGACCTCATTTTGGGGATTACAAGTTAGGCACGTTAAATGAAATTGGAGAAATGGTAAGCATTGCCGTGTGATGTGTCAATAAAGGCTTCGGGATTAGGTTCCGAAATTTCCGGTTTCTAGGCGACCAATACGCTTGACACGTGCGGTAATCGTGCTACTAATGCACTATTTTAATCGAACTCCAAACTTGATATAGCTGCAAAATGGCGCAAAAAGCACAAAAATTAGATTGCAGGACTTGAAAATTCAATGAGTTACAATGAATAAAGATCGAATTTCAAACTTTTTAGGAATCCATCAAACTTGAAAGGTAAAAAAATGATCAGAAAATTTGCTACCCTTTTCATAATGTCCTGTTTTTGGCTATGGGTCGGCTGTGCCGTCGTGGCTGTCGGAACCGGGGTGGGTGTCGGCACTTACACCTACCTGAAGGGAGACCTCACAAGAGCTTATAATGCTAAATTTGACAAGACCCTGGACGTCTGTTTGAGCATTTTGAGTGACCTCAATCAACCGATTCTGGAAAAAACCACCGACGGCGTGAAGACAACCATCCAAACCAAAAGAAAAAACACTTCCCCACAGACCATTACCGTATCTATATATAGTGTCGATAGGACGGAAGTCTCTGTGCGAAGCGGTGTATTTGGGTACTGGAATCGCGAGGTTTCGCAGCAGTTTCATGAATTTATCGCTGAAAGACTTGAACGGTGAGTTTGAGAGGTTCAGAGTTCAACGTTCAGGGTTGGATTAGTTTTTTAAATGTTGCGCAAACGGCAGTTCGTGGTTTAGGGCGTCGATTTGCTCTTGCTCCAACCGGTTGATTTCGTCTATGTGAGCCTGCATGATCCGTACCAGGCTGGGATCGTAGAAACGGTGCAGGCTATGATTGGATATGGCCGTAAAGCCTCGTCGTATTTTGTGTGCTCCGCCGGCGCCCGGATCGAAGCGATGAATACCGTTTGCGATGGCCCACTCAATCGGCGCATAATAACAAGTGTTAAAGTGAAGCGAACTCACCGGTCTGGAACAGCCCCAATACCGACCATACAATTGGTCTCCTTTTGTCACCAGCAGAGACATCCCCAGAGGGGACGATGGATCACTTTTTTCAAAGGCCGCCACAAACAGCAATCGATGGCCGTAATGGAGATATAACCCCTCAAAAAAGGATTTGGTGAGGTACTTGCACCCCCAAGGGCCGAATTTCTCATTGGTGCGTTCATAATAAGAATACATCAGAGAAAAGAAATTGCGGGGGATATTCTTGCCGGTGAATGTTTGTACAAACACCCCTTGCTTTTCCAATGCCTTGCGTTCCCGTTTGATATTGCGTCGCTGGTTTGAATTAAACATCGTGAGGTATTCATCAAAGTTTTTATATCCTTGATTCTTCCAGGCATAACTTTGATGACGCCAGGCGCAAAAACCATGGTCGAGCATATCACGGTGCCATTGGGGATCAACAAAAAGAAAACTGCTGCCCGACATGTTATACCGACGGCACAATCGATCTATTTCAGCCACCATTACCGCTGTCAATTCCAGCTCATTTTCACCGGCTGCAATCAAAAACCGATATCCGGACATCGGTGTAAAGGGGCTCATTCCCACCAGCTTGGGATAATATTTAATTCCCATACGTTCGGCAACGTCCGCCCAGACATGGTCAAATACAAACTCGCCGGCACTGTGGCCCTTGACATACATAGGCGCTACGCCCACCAAATTTCCCCCGGACCACACCGTCAGATGATGCGGCAACCATCCTGTTTTAGTCGTAGCGCTACCGGAAATTTCCATCAGGCGCAGCCAGTCCCACTCGAGAAATGGTGTTGGCAGAGACTTTGCCAAGGTATCCCAGGCGTTACGGTCAATTTCGGACAGCTGTTGAATCCAAGATATGGAATAGGACGATGGATATGGTTTTGTCATAAATCAATCATTTATGAAAATTTTGATAACTCATTACATTATTAACATTAAGTCTTATACTAAGACCTGTCATCTTTTTTTAATGGATTGGCAGTTGATTTATCAATTCCTTGACAATTTGTTGCCAGGTAAATAATATTAATGGGTTAAACCGACCTCGGACAAACTCAGCCGGCCGCAGCGGAGATCCCGCTTGCGGGATTTTAGTAAAGTGCAAATTCCGAATTATCGATAAACCGATCATAGAATATTCAATCATTTAAGGATGCTGTAACAATTTTAATCCAAATTGTCAGGCAACAAATCTTGTAGAGTCGCCCATGGAGGGCAAAAAAATAACGTTTAAGAATCGAAGACCATTTTCCCGCGCCAAAGGAAACATAACATGCCGATTTATGAATTCAGATGCTTGAAATGTAATGAATGCTTTGAATTTCTGTCAATGAACCAGGATGATAAAGTGGAACTCAGATGCCCCAAATGTAAATCCGAAGATTTTGAACGGGTTTTGAGTGTTTCGGGCCATACTATGGGATGCGAATCAACGAAAAGCAATTCTGCCAGGTCGCATACGAGATCCTGTCCGAGCGGATCCTGTACAACTTACAATTTACCTGGACACGGTCGTTAGGTCGATGGATGTCAAATGAAGCAAGTTCATGTTCAAGAAAAACATCAATTTAAGAAGCTGTTTAAACAAGAACTTATAGACAACTTTGAAAACCGCTTCAAGGTTTTAGAGGCATTTCTGCAGGTTGAAAAGCATGTTACGGTTGATGACGTCGTTTATCAGCTCAAAGAAAACGGTTGGAAGCTGGAACCGGAGTTTGTCCGAGAAACACTTAAATTGATGTGTCGTTTTGGTTTTGCCCACCGAAGTCGTTTCAACAATGGGGTGGTTCTATACGAGCACCGACATTTGGGTCAACACCATGACCACATGATCTGTACGAAATGCAGAAAAATTATTGAATTTGAAGAAGATCAAATCGAGCAGTTGCAGATCAAGACAGCCGCAGCTTATGGATTTCACATGTTGCAGCACAAATTGGAAATTTACGGAATTTGTGCAGACTGCCTTAAAGAAAGAATCCAGGGGATGCCACTGATACTGGCCAAGCCGGGTGAACGATTGGTAATCAAGGAGATAAACGGTGGTGCCAACGCTAAAATGAGGCTGTTGACCATGGGCTTGCGCAAAGGGGATAAAATTGAGGTGATTTCCAATAATGGCCACAAACAACTGGCTGTTGCGGTTGATCTTAAAAGGTATGTGCTGGGGAGAGGCCTGGCTGAAAAGATTATCGTAGAAGCGGATAACCGATAGAAATTATGTCATCATTTGAACCGGCATATCTCAGGACTTATGAGCAAGGTTTACTCAAAGAAAAAATCGCAAAAGCATACAGCCTCTTAAAGTCCTGCACCCTTTGCCCCAGAAAGTGCGGCGTTGATCGGATATCCGGAGAAACGGGTACCTGCAAGACAGCTAAACTCGCCTGGGTGTCCAGCTACAATCCTCATTTTGGGGAAGAAGAACCATTGGTCGGAACCCATGGCTCCGGTACGATTTTTTTCACCCACTGCAATCTGTTATGCCTGTTTTGCCAAAATTTCGACATCAGTCACCGGGGCGACGGTCAACAGATTACTGATGATGAGCTTGCCGGTATAATGCTGGTATTGCAAAATCAGGGCTGTCACAATATAAATTTCGTAACCCCTTCACACGTTGTGCCTCAGATTCTTTCCGCCGTTGAGATTGCAGTGAAGCGCGGTCTGTCGATTCCTCTGGTATTTAATACCGGTGGCTATGATCGCATCACAACATTAAAACTCTTGGACGGTGTATTTGATATCTTCATGCCGGATTTTAAATTCTGGTATTCTGAGGTTGCCGAAACAACCTGTCAGGCCAGTGATTATCCGGAAGTGGCCCGAAGGGCTATAATTGAGATGCATCGCCAAGTGGGAGATTTGCAGGTCGATGATGCGGGAATTGCACGGCGTGGTTTGTTAATCCGCCATTTGGTATTACCGAATGGGCTGGCAGGGACCCGCGAAATTACGAGGTTTATCGCTCAACACATATCGCCTGACAGCTATGTCAACGTCATGTCTCAATACAGGCCCTGTGGCAGAGGAGCCGAGGTTGAGGGGCTCAATTGTCATCTCTCGCCCGAAGAATATCAACTGGCGGTGAAGGCTGCCCAGCAGGAAGGTATATCCCGACTGGATCAGCCTCACCGGATGTTTTGGTTTCGTTAGAATGAAAAAAATATTCGCAATCGGAGATATCCATGGTTGCTTCGACCAACTTAAGGCGCTGGTGGAAAAAATTCCAATCGATTTTTCCCGTGACACCTTGCTTTTTATCGGAGATTATATTGACCGGGGACCGCATTCGGCTGAGGTGGTCGACTATCTGATACAATTGAAAAAACGTGTCAAGGAGGTCATTTTTTTAAAAGGTAACCATGAGGATATGCTCGATAAATTTTTGAATGGCGATGACCGTTTCACCTATTTGCTAAACGGTGGTCAGCAAACCCTTGACAGCTACCTAAAAAAACCCGTTCAACCCGAATCTTTTCCGATTCCTCCTGATCACGTTGAATTTTTTAAATCTCTAAGGCTATATTACGAAACCGATGAATTTATTTTTGTACATGCGGGCCTTCGCCCCCGGACTCCTCTGGAAACTCAAAGCACTGAAGATTTACTTTGGATACGGGATAACTTTATTTCCACCAAATATGATTTCGGGAAACGCGTGATATTCGGCCATACCCCGCTAAAGAAACCGCTGGTAGAGCCCAATAAAATAGGCATTGATACCGGAGCGGTCTACGGCAATGCACTCACCTGTGTTCAGCTACCGGAGCTTGTATTCTTCAAAGCCTAAAGTGAGTGCTATTAATCGTTAAGTGGTCGATGGTTTAATTTGCTCTTATTACATACAAATAAATCACGAATGGACAAATACATTGCCATGAAACCCCATATAGTAATGTTAATCTTTCTAATTGTCATCAATGCCGGTTCTGCCTTGGCTGAACGGTTAACAATTATTGCAGCTGTTGCCAATATCCGTTCCGGACCCGAAAGCAATTCTGATATTTTATGGAAAGTAGAAAAATATTATCCTATTTTCGTGATAAAAAAATCAGATTCATGGTATTATTTTCGGGATTTTGAAGATGACAGAGGCTGGGTGCACAAAAGCCTGGTTGGCAGTGTCCAGGCTGTCATCACTAAAAAGGATCTTTGCAACATCCGCTCCGGGCCGAGCACCAAAGATAAAATCCTGTTCAGCGTTGAAAAGGGAATTCCGTTTAAGGTTCTCGAGAAGAAGGGCCGCTGGCTGCACGTCGAACATACCGATGGGGACAGTGGCTGGATCTTTGATGCCCTCGTCTGGTGAAAGGAGAGGGAAGGATAAATTGCAATTTGTTAAAAACAACCGACAGTTGATCGTCGGAATAGGCTCTGCGCTAGTGGACATTCTGATTCACGAAAATGAAGCGTTTTTAATAAAAACCGGCGCTGTCAAGGGGGGTATGACCCTAGTGAGTAAAGAATACATTGAACGCACCCTAGCATTGTCATCTGCAAAGGCAATCATTGTTCCGGGGGGATCGGCCTGTAACACTGTCGTCGGAATCGGCCGGCTTGGCGGGGCTGCCAAATTTGTGGGCAAGTGTGGTAATGGTGATATGGGGGATTTGATTGAAAATGACTTATTAAAGCAAAATGTCGTCCCTGAGCTGTTTCGATCCGATTCGCCCACCGGACGGGTACTATCAATTATTTCGCCGGATGCCCAGCGCACCATGTTTACCTACCTGGGGGCCTCGTCGGAAACCCGGCCGGAAGACATATCCGAAACATTATTTAAAGACGCCGCTGTCGTCCATATTGAGGGCTACATGTTATTTAATCCAGAATTAATCCGGGCCGCGCTGACCGCTGCCAAATCAGTTGGCGCCAGGATTTCCCTGGATCTGGCCAGTTTTACGGTGGTCGAGGAATCGAAAGAACTGCTTGAGCACCTCGTTGAATCCTATGTGGATGTCCTTATCGCAAATGAAGATGAAGCCCGCGCATTTACGGGGCACTCAGATGAGCAACTAGCCATTGAAGCCCTTTCCGAGCACGTGGATGTTGCCGTCCTCAAAGTCGGACCCCGTGGGAGCTATGTATCTTATTTCGGAAGTACCTTTGCCATCAAGTCGATGGGCGACGGCAATGCCTTGGACACGACCGGGGCCGGCGACATGTGGGCCGCCGGTTTTCTGCATGGTCTCGTCAAAGGCTACCCACTTGAAAAATGTGGCCGGCTGGGTTCCGCCTGCGGTTATGAGGTGTGTCAGATTATCGGTGCCAATATACCGGATGAAGGATGGGAAAGGATTCGGAAATTTATGAATTGACTAAAATAATTTGATTTTACTGTGAGAAACTCGTGCACATATAATATTAAAACCGGACTGCACTGACTGTTTGAATATCGTCCTTTAAATAAAGTAACAGATCTTTTTTGGGTATAGTATTCAGAAAAAGAGATAAAATTTCAGTAAAAAGTAATCAGGAGTACCTATGGCGAAAAAGCGAAAGAAAACACGCAAAGAATTGTTAAAGGAACCGGATGAGTTTTTAACGATATCATCCAAGCTGATTAACCTGGCCATCGAGTATAAAACCCAACTAACTTATGTTCTGGGTATTATTCTGGTGCTGGCGGTCATAATTTCCGGGATTCGATTTTTTTCAATTAGGGCTGAAAACAACGCCTCAGCGCTACTGGAAAAAAGTCTCATGAAGTACAACAGCATAAAAGCAGAAATGATGCCGGCTGAAGTTTATGGTGAGATAACGGCAGATTTCCAATTAATTCTTGACAAATATAAAGGAAAAGAGAGCGCAAAACTTGCACGATTAACTTATGCTAATATCTGTTATGACGCCGGCAAATATGAACAGGCCATTGAGCTTTACAAAACGGCGCAAACAGAATTTTCAAAATATCCGATGATTTTGCATCAAATCTTGAGCAACCTCGGTTATGCATATGAGCAACAAGAGGATTATTTAACTGCAATTAGCTATTTTGAAAAAATTTCTTCGGCACCGGAACCCATACTGCGTGATGAAGCGCTTTATCATCTGGGCCGATTATATGATAAATTGGGTCAAAACGAAAAAAGTCGGGAAGCCTATAATAAAATTCTTAATGACCATCAAGATTTTATATACATCGATCTTGTCAAAGAGCTAATGTCCGGATAGCTCAGTGTTTTGCGCTGACGTCCAGATTGTACTTCTTTAATTTCTGATTCAGACCGCTTTTGCCGATACCCAATATGGAAGCCGCACGGGCCTGAACATTATCTGCCATTCTTAAGGCCCTTTCGATCATCGCTTTTTCAATCATGGCCAGGGTTTCATACAATTTGGCATGGGTGGGAATGCCTTCCAGATGCAGCGCATTATGCACATTATCTTTAAAACCTGTCGGTAGATCCGATACCCGGATGGTATCATGGGGGCACAAAATCATAACCCTTTCGATTAAATTTTCAAGTTCGCGGACATTGCCGGGCCAGCTGTAATCATAAAATAACCGGCCTACTTCCTGGTCAACCCCTTTTACAGGAACGGCTGCTTTACGCTCGGACGCGTACTTTTCGATAAAGTGCTTGACTAAAATGTGAATATCTTCTTGTCGCTGCTTTAACGGCGGTAAAACAATTCGTACTACATTGAGACGGTAGAATAAATCCTCCCGGAAACGACCATTGATCATTTCTTCTTTTAAATTTTTATTGGTTGCCGCAATGATCCGGATGTTTACAGATATGGGTTGGGTACCGCCGACCCTTTCAAAGACCTTTTCCTGTAACACACGCAGCAATTTCACTTGAAGGCTGGCGGAAAGTTCCCCAATTTCATCGAGAAACAGGGTCCCTTTATCTGCCAGCTCAAAACGGCCTTTTTTTTTTGCTACCGCTCCGGTAAAAGCCCCTCTTTCGTGGCCGAATAGTTCACTTTCCAGCAGATATTCGGACAGGGCCGAACAATTCACTGCAATAAAGGGCTTATCACGGCGTGGGCTGTTGAAATGAATGGATTTGGCTACCAGTTCTTTGCCGGTGCCGCTTTCACCTTCCACCAAAACGCTGGCGTTTGCCGGTGCTACTTTCCGGATCATTTCGAATACTTCCCGCATAGCCTTGCTTTTTCCGATAAAATTGCCGAAGCGATAGTGAGATTTCACCTCATCGCGCAGTCGACGGTTTTCCTTTACCACTTGGAACATGGAAACAGCTTTTTTAACATAAATGGTGAGGCGTTCGTTGTCGAATGGTTTCAGAATATAGCTGTAGGCACCTTTTTGCATTGCCTCCACAGCTTTATCGACCGAACCATGGGCGGTCATCATAATTACCGGCAGGTCCGGATCCTTTGACTTGATGTGTTCGAGCAACTTGATGCCGTCCATGCCGGGCATCTTCATGTCAGTGAGAGTTAGATCCAGATCCGACGTTTCCTGTATTTCAAGCGCCTCCCGACCGCTGAGAGCGGTCAGGACTTCATATCCTTCTTCTTCTAATACCGCGCTGAGTACGCGCAAATAATTTTTTTCATCATCTACAATTAGGATAGTTTCCATAATGATCGTATCTCTTCAATAAATAACATGTAATGGTTTTAGAAACAGTCTACTAGGCGTCAGACCAGACTTCTTTCTTACCCTTCGTCGCTCGTCATTCGGCGGTCCGGGTTCTCGACGGGTAATTTGACGGTCACTCGCGTTCCGCCATGGGTTCTGTTGTCAATTTGTATGTTGCCGCCATGGGATTCAATGATATTTTTTACCATACCAAGACCCAGACCGGTTCCCATCTCCTTTGTAGTAAAAAATGGATCCCAGATCTTTTCCAGAATATCTTCGGCAATACCTTGACCTTCATCGCCGAAGTTGATGGTTATCATCTTACCATTTGAACGAATTGCAACCTCAATTATTCCCCCATTGGGCATTGATTGCATGGCATTGAGGAAGATATTTAAAAAAGACTGGTAGAGCATATCCGCATCGGCCTGTATTGCTGGCAGAAAATTTTGATAGTCCTTTTTTATGGCATACTCTTTTTCTTTCATCTGCATTGATAGAAACGTAATGTTTTTTTCAATGACATCCTCGATGCGACACAAGGTCAGTTTAGGGCTACCGGGTTTAGCAAAATTTATAAAATCGGTAATGATACTGTTCAGGCGACTGGACTCTTCGACAATAATATCAGGCATGTAGTTGGAAGGATCGATTTTGGTCACTTTTTTCTTCAAAAGTTCAGCGGAACTTCTAATAATCCCCAGAGGATTGCGGATCTCATGGGATATGCCGGCAGCCATCTCCCCTAATGCGGAAAGGCGTTCAGCCTGGCTTAAGCGCTCTTTGAGCCGGAGCCTTTCCCTTGCCCGTTTCTGAATGATACTTTCGCCTCGCTTGACAACAAAAATCAGAACAACGAAAAGAGCACCCATCATCACGGCGCAAGTAATCACAACCAGTATCTGGATTCTGAATATGGTCTGATAATCCTCTGATAAATCCTGTACGATTTCAACCACCCCAAGCACTGGACCGGTGATCCTGAACAATTCGGGTTCCGCACGCAACGGAGCATAAGTGATTAGCCGTGCTTCTTTGGGAAAACCGAGCGAAATCTCGAAAAAATTACCTCGCTGAACGAGTCTGGAAGTTGTTTTACCTTCAAGTGCTTGATGGTAACCTGTGCCGCCGAAATTTTTGCGGCCGATCAATTCCGGATCAAAACTATAGGAAATCGTATTATCCTTACTATATATGTTGAGTGCTTCGACTTTAAAGCTGTGTAGGGTGCCGCGAACTACCATATCCATGCGTTCGAACTGTTTTCGTGTGCTGAGTTGAATCCTTCCGAATATAAGTTCCATAGGAATGAGAACCTGAATAAACACTTGGTGGTTCAGATTTTCGATAAGACTGTGGGCATAATCCTCACTCTTCTGTCGCTGCATCGACTTGACCCAGTGGGTGTTGAGCACCGATAGTATAATCGTCACTAAAAAAATAACAATCAAACCGGTGAAAGTAAAATACTTGACCAGCCTAAATGGCGTAATACTCTCTTGAGGGGATTGGGTATCCATTGACAGATTAAGTATCCAAAATGAAAGCCTGCTGAAAGATTTATTCAGTAATATTAAAGATATTCATTTCTAATGTCAAATTAAAGCTTTTTTTCTAAAGTTTCAAATTAGCAAACCGATACAAAGAATATGCTTATCGGTTATTTCAAAATTTTGACGGTATTCGGAGAAAATACTAACTTGAGAGATCAGGCTAAATTGTATGATTTTTTTTGTTTCAGACAAAAAGTGAAACGAAAGCCATATAAGGTACTGAATATAATACAGCTTAATTAATATTCACCAATTACCGGCGCCATCGTTTGGTGTTGGCGCAAAAATTGCATTACCGTTTGGCAACAAAGGTAATTCGGATAGATTCTTTAGAGGTAACCAACACAGCAAAGTAATTCCTTGTTCAGATAGATATGCTAATTTCGAAGAAATGCTTCGGGAAACCAAATACGTGTAAAAAAATATATTAAAGGATTAAATGTCTCCCATGGCTTTTGGAAAAAAAGATCACATCGTCGGCCTCGATATCGGTTCGCGGTCCATAAAAGCGGCTGAAATTGTAGAAACCAAACAAGGCCTCTCGCTAAAACGCTTTGGCATCGTGGACATTGCACATGGAGCTATCGAGGAAGGCACCATTAACGATCCTGAGACCGTCGCGGAATCGATTAAACAGCTATTTAAATCTTACAATATTAAAGAAACCAATGTGGCAGTGTCAATTGGCGGTTACTCGGTTATCGTTAAAAAAATAAGTGTTCAAACCATGGATGAAGAGAAGCTTCAGGAAACCATCCACTTTGAAGCCGAGCAGTACATACCCTTTGACATTAGTGATGTCAATCTTGATTTCCAAATCCTCGGGGAAAGTGAATCGAATCCTGGTCAAATGAATGTGTTTCTAGTTGCGGCCAAAAAGGAAATGGTTAATGACTATATCAACCTTGTCAATTTGGCCGGTCTGAACCCTTGCATCGTAGATGTTGAAGCATTTGCTCTGCAGAACGCAATTGAAGCCAACTATGACATGCAAAACGAAAACACTGCACTCATTGATATCGGCGCCAGCAAAACATCGTTGAACATTCTCAAAGGCAATTCGTCGCTTTTCATGCGAGACGTTTCCTTGGGATGCGGGCAAATCAACCAAAAGATAATGTCATTAATAGAATGCTCGTTTGAAGAAGCCGAACAGTTAAAATACGGAGATAAGCCGGACCGGCTTACCCAGGAGGATTTAAAAGGTATTATTTCGTCGGTCGTCACCGATTGGTGTACGGAAATAAGACGAGCCCTTGACTTTTTTTATTCCACTTATCCTGAAGATCAAATTAAGCGTATCATTCTCAGCGGCGGAGGTGCCAACATCGATGAATTCCGCGAACTTCTGGCAACCGAAGCATCGGCAGAGGTTGAATCGATTAATCCGTTTAAAAACTTGAAAATTGACAAAAAACACTTCGATGACGCATTTATCAAACAAATTGCACCCCAGGCAGCCATCAGCATGGGTCTTGCGATGAGAAAAGTAGACGACAAATAATGATACGAATAAATTTACTACCATTTAGGGCAGCCCGCAAAAAAGAAAATATACGTCGCCAAGTCTCTATCTTCATGCTCTCTCTTGTATTTTTGCTGATCATCTTTTTTTACTATAATTTTAGTTTGAGCAATAAAGTTGACAGCCTGAATACCAATATAAAGAACACCAAAACAGAGCTGGCAAAATACAACAAAATCAATGATGAAATTGCCCAGATTAAGAAAAAGCTCAACAATCTGAAGAAAAAAATGGCGGTCATGAAGACGCTTGAAGCCAACCGCTTTGAGCCCACCCGGCTACTGGATGTAATGACTCAGGTTGTTGTACCCAAACGCATGTGGTTTACCAACCTGGAATCCAGGGGAGATAGAGTAAATATTAAAGGCATCGCACTGGATAATAAAACCGTAGCCGATTTTATGGTTCGGTTGGAAGATTGCGGACTCTTTAAGCAGGTCGATTTAAAAACCCTCAAGAGAACAAACACGCAATCCGCCAAATTAAAAAGCTTTGCAATCAGCTGTATAAAGAATCCGTTAATTGACCCAGAATCGAAAAATAAACTTGAGAATGCCAAGGCAGAGAAATGATGGAAAAAAAAGGTCTTGCAAAATCGATTGAACCTTTTTTTGAGAAGGTTGAAAAGCTATCCAAAATCCAAAGGGTACTGATATCGGTAGGTTTTTTCACACTGCTGGCCGGAGTTTTCATCTACTTTTTTTTCTGGCCCAAATTAGAAAAAATCCAAACATTAACGGCGGATCTGAAAAAATTAGAAGATAAGCTTAAGACAGCCAAACGAAACGCCGCCGATCTGAAAAAATTTCAGACCAAAATGAAGGAGGCCGAGGCCCAATTCAATATGGCCATGAAAAAGCTTCCCGAAAAAGAAGAGATTCCTTCTTTGTTGGCTAGTATTTCAGGCTCTGGTCAGCAGGTGGGAATGGATTTTTTACTCTTCGAGCCCAAACCTGAAAACCCAAAGGAATTTTATGCTGAAATCCCTGTCGCCATGAGCATAAAGGGAGATTATCATAACTTGACCACATTCTTTGATCAGGTTGCAAGATTATCGCGAATCGTTAATATACGCGATATTCAGATAGATCGATCTAAAACAAAAGAAACAAAGGAACTCAGTACTAAATGCACGGCTGTTACCTATAAGTTTATAGAGACACCTCCTAAAAAGAAGTCGAAGTCTAAAAAAAAATAGGGAAAAAATAAATAATTCCTTGAAAAGGCCAACCAGTAAATGATGGGGAAACATCTCGTGATCATGCGATATTTGAATAGTACAATTTGCATCGTTTTACTTCTGTGGGGATGTGATCGCACCTTCGACGCGACTGCGCAGCCAAAAGTGGTTCGCAAAAAAGTCGTTGCCCAAAACGAACAGATCGCCAACGTCCGCACGAATGAGACGATTCGTACCGAAAAAACGGCCAACGCAGTGCCAAAGGCAAAAGTGGTTCGCAAAAAAGTCATTGCCCGAAACGAACAGACCGCCAAAAACCATACGAATCAGACGATTCGTGTCGCAAAAACGAACCAGTCGTCTCGACCTGAGAAAAAGAAGGCAGCGGTAAAGACCGAAAAATCTCAGACCAAAGCCAGAAATCAGGCAGCCCCCGGAACCAAATCAAACAGGCAGTCACTGGTCGCAAAAAAGGTCGAAGTTATACCAACGGGCGATACAGTGACGAAACTGCCAGCGCTGAAAAAGCCGGCTGTAAGACCCAGGTCCGACATTTCTGAGATAAAGCAACCGTCCACCGGCGAAAGCACTGCACCCAGCAATAAGTTAATTGCCGCCACATCAAATGTGGCCCCTAAAATGGGATCAACGACCATCCCCAAGGCCTATGAGGCCAAGGACAAGATTGATCCGTTTGAGCCATTATTTAAAGAAAAGGCGGAAATTGTTAAGAAAAAGAAAAACAAAAACAAAAAGCGAATTCCGCAGACGCCTTTGGAACGAATCGATTTGAGTCAGTTAAAACTGGTAGGAATTATTATGGCCTCCAGCGGCAACCGGGCCCTGGTTGAAGAATCCTCAGGAAAGGGATATGTCATTAAAAAAGGCACCTATATCGGAATCAACTCCGGCAAGGTGGTTAAGATTAAAATAGAGAAAGTTGTTGTCGAAGAAGAATTTGAGGATGTGTTCGGTAAAACCAAACTCCGTCAAAGAGAGATCAAACTTCCCAAACCCCCTGGAGAGTTTTAAGATGATTGAACTTATCAAGAAATTATTTAAACCCATTCAATTGAGCATCGTTTTATTAAGCGTTACAGCATGTGTCTCCCAAAATGCGGCCAATGTTAAAACAGCCGCGGAGGCAAAACTGATCACTGATATTATCACCAGTGAAGACGCCCAATTCACCATCGTCTCGGTAACAGGGAACGATACGCTGACTTATACGGCGGTCAAACAGGAGTATCCTCTGGGCCTTCTTCTTCTATTCCCTAGAACTGCTCTTGATAACATTAAAACCGTTTTCTATCCGCCGGAAAATGACCACCTAAAATCTATTAGAGCAATGCAGCTCGAAGACGATGAATTAACATCGCGGATATTTATTGCCCTCAAACGGGACCTGTCCTATAGTATTAAACCGGATGACACCGGACTAAACATTTATTTTTCTAAAACCGATAACGCTGCTGCTGTAGACTCAGCCCAGGATGTTGCAGCAGAAAAAGTCGAGATTAGGCCGGAAACGGAACCCGAACCTGAAAGAGCGCCGGTGCTACCTGCAACTCGAATGACTTCAGTTACGGCAACAGCACTGAAAAAAAATGTCGTCATCGGTGTTAAAGCCGACGGGACGATCAAAGACTACAACTCCTTCACCATCGCCGGCGATCCATCCCGCATTGTTTATGACTTGTATGGTCTGAAAAGTCCTTACAAGACTGAGCAGAGCACCGCTGTGAAGTCTGATTGGGTTAGTGGAATTCGCTACTATGGTCATCCGGAAAAGGTCAGAATGGTATTGGAAACTAAAAAGGCCCATTTATCAAAATTCTCTGCGTCGCCGACAAACGATGGTTTGTTGATTTATGTGGGTGATGTTCCGGCACCTCTGATCAAAGATGAGGCGGAACCGGTTGTCGCTCAAAATCTACCATCGGCCAACCCTGAGCAAAATAAAACTTCAGCAGATCAGGTTGCTCAACCGACAGCTAAAACCCAAAGCAATAAACTTGCCTGGTTAAACCGAATCGATTTTGCCAGTGAAGAAGCCGGGAAATCCGCTTTGATTATCGGTACCACCCAACCGGTTGATTACCAATTAACCAAGATTTCTGATAAAAGGCTACGGCTTGATCTTTTAGATACTAATTTACCTGAATATCGTAATCGCGCCCTAATCACTACCCGCTTTCAAAGTGCGGTGGATCGCATTACCCCGACACAACAACCTGAAACCAATGACACCATTATCGTAATCGAACTGCGTGAAGCGGTACCCTACCTCGTCAAGCAAACCGATCGTATCATCAGGGTCGATTTTTCCGCGTCTTCCATACCGCCCAAACCTTATGAGGATGGCCAAATCCCAGCCTGGAAAAGAGTTCTGACTGAGCCGGATGCCGAGCTTTCAACCGCAACTGCAACAAAGGCCACTAAAGCCGAGCAAACAGAAAAATTTGGGAATAAAGACATCGGTAAAAAGCCTATACCGACTCAGGGTCAAAAGGGGCTCATTGTGGAGGAAGCAAACGAGGCCAATAAATTTGATCTAGCGCGCAACAGATGGAAAGATCGTAATTCTGCAGAAGATGGGCGGTTTGACCTTTATGGCGAGAGCCATGCCAAACTGTACACAGGAGAACCAATCGCCCTTGATTTTTATGATACCGACATTAAAAATGTCTTTAGAATCATCAGGGAAATCAGCGGCAAAAATATCGCCATTGATAAAAACGTCACCGGAAAAGTCACCCTGACCCTGGATAAACCGGCGCCCTGGGATCAGGTACTCGACCTCGTGTTGAAAATGAATGATCTCGGCATGAAAATGGAGGGAGACATCATTCGAATTGCCACCTTGGCGAAACTTGCACAAGAGCAAAAGTTGGAAGCAAATAAATTAGAAGAGGCCCAGAAGAAAAAGAAACAAGAAGATCTCATAACAGCCTTTATACCAATAAACTATGCGTCTGCAACCGAGGTGGCTAAAAGCCATATTAATCCAATCGCATCGAAGAATCGCGCAGCTGACGGGGCGTCTGTTACGGTGGATACCAGACTGAGTATGATAATCCTTACCGATGTGCCATCGGTTATCAAGCGCGCCAAAGAAATTATCGAGCGCATCGACCTGGTGACACCCCAGGTAATCATCGAGGCCAGAATCGTTGAAGCAAATTCCTCATTTACCAGAGACCTCGGCTTTGACTGGGGGCAGATAACCGCAGGACCGTTTAAGATCGGTGATGCAGATCTGACGTTAAGGGGACTGGCCAGTAATTTGCCGGCCACAATTCCATCCGCCGTGGTTGGCGGCAGCTTCCAGAAGATGACCGGTACTCCTTTTGAGATTATTGATGCCGCGCTGGTCGCCAGCGAGACCGAGGGCAAGTCTAATATCATCTCAGCTCCCAAAGTCGTGACCTTAAATAACAAGAAGGCAAGAATAAAACAAGGATTGGAAATTCCCTACCTGGAATCGGATGCCTCGGGTCTGAATGCGACGGTACAATTTAAAAACGTAGATTTACTGCTGGAAGTCACGCCCAGTGTTACACCGGACGATCGCATCGGTATGGAAATTTTTGTCACGAAAAATGACGTGGTCGACCCGACTGCCGATCAACCGGCCTTGTCTACCAATGAAGCACAGACAGAGCTTTTGGTCGACAACGGCGATACCATTGTCATTGGCGGCATTGTGAAATCAACAATTCAGTATGGTGAAAAGGGAATCCCTGGTATGAGACAGATCGGGGTGCTGGGCTGGCTGTTTAAGGGCCAGAGCAAGGCAGATTCGAAAAATGAATTGCTGATTTTTATTACCCCGAGGATTGTGAAGCTGGAGCAAAAAAAGTTAGACATCTAGCAGGGGACGAGGCGTTAACCGGGGCGTACACTCAAGAGCCGTGCCGATCAGCATATTGAGTGAAAACAATACCCAGAATTAAGAAAAGCGAATGGCAATCCAAGCACCAATCCGGTGTGGTTGCCATTCGCTTTTTTTGTCCCTTTAGAAAATATCCGGTATCCAGCGTCGAGTGTCAAGTATTCAGCATCGGCAAACTTTTATTTCCGGTTTTTTATCTTCCGTGCTTCAATCAAGGCTCTATCTGCCAGCGTGCTGTTCGGATTGACCTCCGCGACTTTATGATAGGCA
>Ga0316192_10000851_pt1 | contig 22381 bp, 17 predicted proteins | sample MerIslwburrow_MG_FD_204931 | JGI IMG/M metagenome (GOLD analysis project Ga0316192, IMG submission 204931) | Coastal sediment microbial communities from Maine, United States - Merrow Island worm burrow | ecosystem: Environmental > Aquatic > Marine > Coastal > Sediment | place: USA: Maine...
GCTTGGGCTGCTGGGTTTCACAGCTGACCTGGCCTCGCAGAGTGGGGAATTCAGCGTCATGCGTGCATCGGATGCCATACGGTTTGCCGAGATCAATGGGCTACCCGGTGACGAACGCGTGTCGGATGATCTGGAGGAACTCCAGGATATTTACGGCGCCAGTCACCTTCTGCTGACCCGGCTCGAGGAGAACGCCGGGTCGCTACGTCTTTCATACGCGTTGCACTCGACCGATGGTTCGGTCGAGCGCGGCACTATGGTCGGTGCCGAACCTACCCCACTTGCACGCGGCATGGTCCGGAGCGTGATGGCCTTGCTCGGCAGTCGCAGCGGACACTCGGAGATTACGGTCATCACCGACGATCCATTCATCAACGAGGCTTACTCGCGCGCACTTGCACTATCACTCGAAGGCCGTTGCGGCGAAGCGCTGCAATTATTTGAAGTCGTGAAATCGACGGCCGACGACATCAGCCGGGCACACTATGAATGGGCCAGCTGTGCGCGAATTCTCGGTCGTTGGCAGGAAGCTGAAGCCGCGTTTGCCGAGATTCTGGAGATCGAGCCCGAAGAACCTGCGACGACACTTCGGGCGTTGGCGCATCACGGACTGGGCACCGTCTATATGCGCACCGGCCGTGGCGACGCCGCGCTGGAAACACTGCGGCTGGGCCTGCGAGAAGCGCAGCAAGCCGGCGACCACTATACCGAGGGTATGATTCTCAACAACCTGGCTATCTACGCGAAGAACCGCCGCGAATACGATGAGGCCCGCGACCTGCTGGCACGATCCATGGTTGCTTATACCGAGGCCAAACGTGGCATCCTGCCGGGGCCGCTGCCGGCGGCACTCGCCAATATCGACATGGCCGAAGGCAAGTTTGAAGAAGCTGACAAACATCTCACGCAGGCACTCGAGACGTTTCGTGCCACCGGCGACCGCCGCAATGAAGCGAAGATGTTGAATAACTTTGGTTACCTGCGCAGGATCCAGGGACGCATGGATGAAGCCGAACCCATGCACCTGGAGTCCCTCGCGATACGCCGCGAAATCGGCGACCGGGTCGGCCAGGGACGCATCCTTGGCATGCTGTCCACGATCTATCTGGACGCGGGCCGCTATGACGACGCCGAAGCAGCCGCAAGTGAAGCGATTGAGATAGCAAGCGAGGCGAACGACAAGTTATTCATGGCGACCAGTCTCGCGCAACTAGCGGACGTGCAATTTCGAAGGGGCGAGCTCGATACGGCTCGCGACACGTACGCCCACTCCGAGGCCATATTCGCCGAAATCGAAGATCATTCGCGTGTCGCACAGGTGGCTGTACGTCTTGCGCGAATCGATGTTGAAGATGACGACCTCACGGCCGCCAACCAGCGCATTGACGATGTGCTGGCGCTGAGCCTTCGCGAAGCTCTGCATGAACCAGCAATAGAGGCGAGAGAACTGCGCGGTGATATCGCCAGGATTCAGGACGATACGCCGACAGCCGTTGACGCGTACCAGCGGGCGCTGCAACAAATTGACGAAACAGGATTCATCTCCCTCAAAACAGGAATAACCGTCAAGCTGGCCAACCTGTTCCTTGACCAGGATGACCTCGCCGCCGCAGAGCCACTGCTCGGCTATTTGATTGAAGACGGCGACTCGGCGAGTGCGTTGCGAGTGCGTGCCCGCTACGCGTTCTTGAAGAACGACACGGCCAGGGCCTTGGAGCTACTTGAGACCATGCAGTCGTCATTTGCCGATGACTTTACGGATGCAGATGCCAAAACGCTTGCGGAGTATCGCGAAGCATCGACGGCGGCTGATTGATACGGCCTGGATCTCAGGCTACTCGGCCACCGGAATTCGCCATCGCTGCTTCTCGGTATCGGTGGAGCCGCCCAGCTCTTCCTCGACGACGCGATCGATAACCTGCAAGCCTTTGTCGGCCATTGCCTCGAAGGTATCGATGCCGTCGTTCGGAAAATTGCCGCGGGTGTGGTGAATGTCGAAGCGGTTCGACAGCGGTGTGTCGAACATCGCCTCGACGGCCGCCCGACCATACATAAACCCGAGCAGGCCACCCCAGGTTGCTGCGGGGTTGTCCGAGTCCCAACCTGTGAGTACGGCGATCTTTACCGTTTCTTTGTAATCGCCCTCGCCGTACAACAGGCTGACTATGCTGGCCGCGAAGTTGATCCCGGACGCGAAGCAACCATCGCAGTACAGGCCTCTCGACGGAATGTCATAGCCATCCTGCTCATTCACCTGGTAGCGTTCATACACCGCGTCTCTCGCCGCTTCCCACGGCGCACCGGCGTCATAAAGAATCTTCACGAAGTCGTACATTTTGGCTGTCGTGGAATCATTGGGCAGTTGTGCTCTTGCTTCTTTCGCGAGCCATTGAACCTGCTCCTTCGCCGACAACGACTGGTCAACAGCCGACGCGAGTGAATACATCACGACATAGAACTCCGAAGCGAGCGCGGCTTCCCCGCCGGCTGTTGTCCGGATTGGCAGGTATGCCATCTTCAATGCCACGTCCGGACGCGTCGGCGAGAACAGACCGAAGATTTCGGTCGTCAGCTGCGCATCAATCATCTCGTACTCGGGATTGTTTTCCGGATCGCTGGTGGCCGGTGGCACCATCCCTTCGGTACGCATCAGGTCGTGCGCGCGCTGGTTCGACACCCACAGGAAATTCTCTGGCGTTCCGTCGGGGTTCTTGAATGGCGTGTTCTCGTCGGAATAGATGTGCGTCAACCAGCCATCACGAATTTGTTCGCCGCTTAAGAGGCTGGTCGCGTTCTCCAGCAACAGGTGCTGGTAGATGTACTCAATGTCGGTGTCGTCGTCGGCGTTCCAGGTTTCATCTTCGCCCCGGAGAACCCAGTCGATGGTTGCCGACAGAGCGCTCGGCTCCTCGGACCAGATGCTTGGCTGATCGGGCTGCCCCCAACTCTCGCGCGTATAGAACTCGCCGTGAGGGCCGTCGCCACCAATCTTGTCCATTTCGGTAACGAGGCCGGTCCAGTTGGCTATAGACTGCCCCAACCAGAAGCCCTGCAATTTCTCATGATAGTCAGCGCGCGAAATTTCTACCTGTGGCGGCGCCGGCTCGCAGCCGAGGAACAGGACAAAAATAATTGCGAATACCAGGTTACGACTCGGCATTGGATTCATCCGCATGCTCGAAGCTGTCTCGTAAGTTCCAACAATCTTTCCTTGTACGCGCTGGCCTGCGAGGGTGACAAAGAAACTCCCAACTCCGCATCGATCTTATCAATTTGATCCCGGTAACGTTTCTTGCATGCCTCGAGCGGCTCATCTGGTTGTCGGGAAGATGGAATGTTCGTTTCGACCGGTTGCGGCTCGGGCAGGAATTCCGTCACGTCTTCGACGTCTTCTTCCTCGTCGGTGACCTCCGGTTCGTTCGCGACTTCTTCCTTGGCGACTTCGATCGGGCACGGCGTTTGCAGGTACGCGACGTTGCCATGTTCGTCCGTGCACTTGTATATGTCCGCGTGCGCAGCAGGCATCAACGCGATGATGAGAAATACGCATGCGTCGAGCCTCACTGGATCAAGCCCACAATCAGAAACCCAACGCTCGCGATAGCCGCAGCGACCAGCGCGTAGGGAAGCTGTGTACGAACGTGATCGATGTGGTCCGATGCCGACGCCATGGACGCGAGGACCGTCGTGTCGCTGATCGGCGAGGCGTGATCACCGAATATCGCGCCGGAAATCGTCGCGCCCAGCATCAACGGCACCGGAATGCCGAGCGTCATTGCAATCGGTACCGCGATTGGAATCATGATCGCGAATGTGCCCCAGCTCGAGCCGACGGAAAATGCGATAAATGCCGACACGAGGAACACGAGCGGCGCCAGGAGGACCGGCGCAATATTACCGCTGACCAGGTTGGCCACGTACACGCCGGTACCGAGTGCGTTCGCGACATCGCCGAGCGCGAGTGCGAACAGCAATATGATCGCGATCGGCAACATGCCACCGGCGCCTTTCATAAAAACGTGCATCAGTTCGCTGACCGAGCTGCTGCCCTTGAACAGGGTCATTGTCCAGGCAACTGCGATCGCGAAGCAAACCGACCAGAGCACGGCGACGGAGCCGGACCCATTGATGATGCTTCCGTCGCCCGTGATGTATAGAGAGATTGGCATCATTGCAACCATCGCGAGAATCGGCAGCAACATCAGCCATGCCGACGGGGCTTCCTGCTCACCTGCAACGTCCCGCTCAGCAGAGACATCAATGAGCGGCACCGAGTCGGGCCAAAGAAGTTCGCCGCGCTGGGTGCGCTCCTCGGCTTTCTTCATTGGGCCTATGTTGATGTTCTTCCAGATAACGACGCCCGCCAGGAGAATGGCGGTGATGGCATACAGGTTGAGTGGCACTGCGGCGATGAAGACCTGCAACGGATTTTCGACGCCCGTCGAAGCGACGAGACTAATAATGAACGCTCCCCAAGCGTTCAGCGGAATCATGACGCACACGGGCGCCGACGTGGCATCGATAAGGTAGGCGAGTTTCTCTCGAGAGACCTGGTATCGATCGAATAGCGGGCGGCTGACGGAACCGGCAACCAGCAGGGTGATGCTCGACTCGACAAAAATAACCAGCCCGATCCCCCACGCCAGTATCTGCGCCCGAAAGCCATTGTGAACCCAATGCCGGGATTCAAGAAAATGCACGAAGCCGCGGACGCCGCCGGATTTTTCTATCGTCGCGATCAGGGGGCCGATCAATAACGTGAAAACGAGTACGCGGGTATCGCCCGGATCCGTGAACACGTTGATCATGCCGTCCAGTCCCCCGGCCAGTCCGGCGAGCGGATTGAACTGGGCGAGCAAGGTATGGCCCATCCAGATGCCGGCAAACAACGAGGGAATGACCTGTTTGCTCCAGATCGCGAGCACGATCGCGAGAAGCGGTGGCAATACTGAGTACCAGGTCGGGTCGATCATTGAGGGGCTCGTTTTTTTTGTTGCCGTGTTGCAGATGCATTAGAACACAGCGGATCGTCCTTGCGAGTCTGTGCGAGCTGTGGAAGCCTGGCGACCGCAGCAATCAGCGAATTCAGATTGGGTAGCCAAATTTCCTTGCTACGATGTAAGGTGCCCACACAGTTTTCGAGGTCCGCCCATGATTCGATTCATACTCTGTCTTTTTCTCTGTAGCTTCTGGCCTTTGGCCACCGCTGCCGAGGAGCCGACAACGCGGGTACTCTACATCGCCAACATGGGCGCCATGATCGAGCGGGGTGACACGAAGATCGTGTTCGATCCGCTGTTTCGCAATGATTACGGTACTTACGATCCAGTGCCGTTGGAGACTGAGATTGCGCTCATGGCGGGACTTGAGCCCTGGGATGGCATCAACGCGGTATTCATCAGCCATCACCACGGCGATCATTTCGATCCGGCTACGATTCTGCAGCTGCTCAATGCTCAACCGACCATCGAGTTGTTTGGGCCGGAACAGGCTACAGCGGCAATTCGTGAATTGGTAACTGACCCCGAAAACCCCGTGTTGAAGCGGGTTCATGGCCTTACCCTTGAGAATGGCATGACTGCGACCGACGTCGTCCTCGGGCCGCTGCTTGTCGAAGCTGCCCGGATTCGCCACTCAGGCTGGCCGAACCGTCATGCCGACGTTGAAAACATCGTCTTTCGCGTAACGATCGACAGCGATACCACCGTGGTGCATTTCGGCGATGCGGACCCGGCGGATAGGCATTTCGCGATTAGTTCGGATCACTGGCAGGAACGACACTCGCACCTCGCGCTACCGCCCTACTGGTTCTTCTTATCCAACGAAGGTCGGCAGATTCTGCAGAATCGAATCGGCGCCGATAAGGCAATTGGGATGCACGTTCCAACGAAAGTGCCCGACGATCCGGAGCTTCGTCGCGAGAGCCTTCAGGATGTGGACCTGTTCGTTATGCCTGGCGAAACACGAACGCTGGCTACGGAATAACAACTATCCGTAATCCCTAAGTCGACCGCGCTACCGGCACAGTCTAGTACTGGGCAGTAAGAACAGTACCGTCGCTACCAGTAATTATGAAGTAAGGAGCCCCAGGCCCGGCATCGACCAGCGTCAGTCCACCCAATTGCCTGGTTGTCCCAGTGCGAATAATAAAACCGGGGTCATTATCCGGACCGACCACGAAGGTCCCCGACGAACCAACTGCCGCAACCACCGGCGTTGCGGGCAATCCGGAATCCCATTGCGTCACCGCAACGAAATTGATGTCCGCTGTTCCGGGCAAATGCGATGTCCAGGCGAGACCGTCGTTGCTGGTCAGGATCGTATCGTTCGACCCGACGACTACGAACTGGCTTCCATCCCAGGTAATGTCGTTCAGATCATTGTTTGTGGGTTTTGCCTGCACGTCCCAGGCAATGCCATCAACGCTCGAAAGAATGGTGCCGTTCGTACCGACGACCACGATTCTGGCTGTGTTGTAGGCCACTGCACTCAATGATGTATTGGCCAGAGCTGCGCCGGCATCCTGTAGCGTCCACATGCTGCCGTCGATGTTACTCGTGATAATGGCGCCGTTATTGCCAACCGCAATGTATCGATCGCCGAGCCACTTGGCATCTTTCAGGTTCCGCGACCCGGCCAGGTTGCCCAGGTCTTCCACGGTCCAGGTTGCACCGTCACCGGTCAGCACCGTATCGCTGGCGCCGACAATCAGAAACTGCGAGTTAACGTTCTCCCAGGTTATGCCTTCAAGCGACACCGGCACGTTTGGCGCAGCGACATCGGTCCAGGCGTCGGCAGTTCCGTTAGGACTGGCGAGAATGATGCCGCTGTCGCCGACGGCCACAAGGACATCCACGCCATTCCATGCAACGTCGTTGAGCTGGTTATTTGTGATGCTTCGCTGAGGTGTACCGGCCACTTCAGCCGACAAACCCGAGTCGCCATCAGCGGACGTCGCCTGAACCCGGTAGTAGTAGGTACTGCCGGCAATGACATCGACATCGGAGTGGATGACATAGCGCGTACCCTGCGCCGCGGGAACGACCACGCTGCTGGCATCGGTGACGCCAGGCGCGTTATCCCAATAAACGGTGTAGCTGGTTGCGTCGGGGTCCAGGGCCCACGAAATCGTGTTCTGCACCTCGCTGCTATCGTCGTCGCCCGCTACGACTTGCACGTTAGCGGGTGAGTCGGGTGGCGTTCCCGGAGGATTCACCGGATTGTCGGGCGGCGCGAGGGAATCGCTGCTGCTGTTGCAGGCCGGCAAGATGAGCACAAGACCGATCGCTAGCAGTGACTTTGGAAAATTTCGACGGCTTTTGTTGGTCATATCGCTCACCGTTGAGTTTTGTAGTGAAACTCCCTGCCCCTCTATAACGGGGCAGGGAGATTTGCGTTTACACGCTTACTGCTCAGGCTGGTTGGTTCCTGGCAGTGTCCATACCAGGTCAGGGTTCGTGGAAATGTAATCGTCAATCCACCACAGCCTGCGAGCCATTGGATCAGTCTCGATGATTTCCTCACCGAGATCGTCAAACGCCCACTGCGCCCAAACACCGTAGAGCTTGGAGCCGTCCGAATTGGCTTCCAGGTTGGCTTCACTCGAGTGCGTGTCGCCACGGGCATTCATGCGGTCGAACTCGTTGCAGAATCCCGATCCTTCTGCCGGTGTACCGATGACCTTTTCATCATCATGCGGGTCGTTCGGATAGCAGACGCTAAGGTCTGTCGACTCTGCCCAGACCACGTAGTTGTCACCGAAGTTGATAGCCCGGCTGTAGAACAGGTCCATCGGCTCGGCTTCGCCTGCTTGAACCGTGCTGTTATCACCGGTCTCGTAGACAATGAAGAAGCGAGACGGATCACGCAGATCGGAATCAAGGCTGGGCGATGTATCATCGCAGGACCACGGTGCACCAATGATTGTCGGGTCATTGAAGTCCAGACAATCCAGCGGAATTGTTGCCGCCGTCGGTGCATATCGAGGATCCAGCGTTGTGATACGCATCCTGCTGTGTTGTGTGACATTGCGCGCCTGTTCGGCACCGCCTGCCGGATACGTGTAGCACACCTGCGGTTCCGGAATGTCTCCGCCTGCCTGCGTTTCGAGGGATCGATAATTCTCGCACGTGGTTGTGCCAGCGCCCGCAAATAGCGTAGTGCCGTCACTTGCTGTGCCGGCGCCCGGTGTGGTCGTCCAGGTTTCACCTCCATCGAAGGAACGACGCACGTACAGATCGTAACGATCATTACCCTTGGCATTGAGACGCCAGTTTGGCGACCAGGCGTACATGAACATCACTATGTCGCCGTCCAGGAAGCCACGGTGGCCCTTGGAAACGTCAAGCGGGTTGTACCAGGACTGGTCTGTGAGGTTACCGGTAAGGTCATTCGCATCGCAGGCAACAGGGGTAATGTCGTCGCTCGCCGCATCTACCGTTCCAGCCGACGGGCACTGGTGCCAGGTCAGCACCTTCTGCGTATTGCCTTCACCCTGGGTGTAGCCCTGCAGAATCGGATTGGTGTCACCGATACCGCCAACCACCGTTGGACATGGAATGTCACCACCGGTTGCCGTATCAGTACAAGTATCAGGAGAGACACTTGAGAGGTTCGTGGCCGGATCCAGGCAAACACCATCCGGATAGTACGCGTTCGTACCACCCTGGAAGTCCCAGTTGCTGCAGACCATGTTAGTGAATGCATACGGGTTGAGCGACGTTCCCTGGTCAACGAAGCGGCGGAACATTGTATCGGCCGGTCCGCCTTGCCTCATCGGCCCCTGTTTCCAGGAGGATACGGCCAGCAGTCCACTCGTGCCGGTGCTGGCTTTGTCAACGCTCTGCGCCAGCAGGCTCGAGCGACGCGCAATTTCCGTGTTATAGATCTGGAAATTGTAGCCCTCGAATTCCCACATCAGGCTCGACTCCATCAGCGGCAGGAACGCTCCGGTCTCCCAGTACACCTCCGGCTGATTGAGCATGTTGCCCTGACTTACAAGGTTCTTCACAAGGCTGGTTTCGCTCAGGTCGGCCGAAGTGTCCGGCGTACCCATATCGAAGCTGAAGTACCACTGGTTCTTGCCAATTTCTTCCTGGCATAGTGGATCTTCACGATCCTCCGTGCACTCAGAGCCGTCAGGATAATAGAAGAACGCGCCCAGGCCCTTGGACTCTTCGGCAGCAACGACAACCCATGCACTACCGGAGTCAGACTCCTGTACTGACAGGCGCGGCCGCGTCGAAGCCGTATTGGCAATGTTCGGCAACCTGTCCTCGCTGACGCAAATCGGCTTGAGATCGTCATTTGGGCCGGTCGGAATAAGGACCGTATCCATGCACTGGTCCTTGATACCGTAATCGGCTGCGGCCATAAGAAGTGGATCGCCTTCTTCCCCAAAATCGTACTCTTCGAAATGGCAATACAGGCTTGTATCAACCAGCTCGCCGCTGAGTTCGTCAACCTTGCACTTGTCATTGTTCGTCAGGCGCATAGGGATCGCCATTGGAACGAAGGCCTTCGGTCGTCCGCTATCGAGCAAATCGTGAGTCGCGATACTGATCGGAGCGCCATCAACTTCATTCAGGACATAATCGAAATACTCCATGTTGATGAACGAGTACCAGATGTCCGTCTTGTTGTGCGCAACGGCGCCGCTCCAACCTTCACCCGGGCCTAAGCCCTGACCTGGCCGCAGACCATCGGGGTCTTCCTGCCAGGTGACAACGAAGCCACCTTCGTACGGGCCGTCTTTATCCAGTACAGCTTTGACTTCGATGCGGAATGGATCGCGTCGGCCAGACGTCAGGCGTTCGGCCTTGGTCCACGCCATATGCGACATTTCGACCTGGTCTTCTGTCTTTGGATCATCGCCCGGCAGCATTACGCCACGCGCTGTCCAAACACAGCCGTAAGGAACTTCGCCAACGTCCGGATAACCTTCGTCGGCAAAGTCGCTCGATTTCTGCGATCCGGCGACGCCGAATGCGTCAACGAGATAAAGGTCGTCTTCGAGATTGAAGCCTGGCAACGCGAGCGTGTTGTTGCCATCTGCGGCCTGACCCGTCTGGATAAACTCCACGACCCGGGTCAGCTCTGTTTCATCAGTGTTACCCAGCGAATACGCTGGTTTGCCCTGATCGCAATAACGGCTGGGCCATGCGACGAGCACTTTATTGCCCGCAGTTGCATGGAAAACATTGTGTACGCCACCGGGGTATACGGTGAAGTCAAACGGCTCGCCTTCACAGTTCTCGATCAGTTCGCCAGTCTTTTTGTCTACGACCGGAACCACAGAGCTCTCGACGCCATCGACCAAGACCGCGATCGTGCAAGGTGCCAGTCCCGTGTACTCCAGCTCGAAATGGAACTTACCGTTATCTTCGACTTTCGTCGTTTCCAGGAATGCTTCGGTAACACCATTAATCAGCGCGGCGGTTGTTTTACCGTCAACACCTTCGACAGCACCGTCAACCTTGAGTTTGACTTTGTCATTCTCTGTCTTGGCAGTTGCTTCGTTGATGAAGACAACCATGATTCCGTCCGGTGCATCTTCTTTCCACACGGGTCCATGACAGCTATAGCAGGAGGGCTCTTTGTGGTGGCCGCCCTGCAGCGTGGGTCCGTGGCATTCGGTGCATTCATTCGAGTAGGGATAATCCATCCCACGTACATGGAAAGCGATGAGACCGTCTTCTTTCTCGATCTGGTTGTGATCGGCCGGAATCTCGTGATCACCTTCGTCGTGACCATCGCCACTACCGGCCATACCAAGCGTGAACGAGCTCTGGTCTGCGGAAAGCGACAGGTTCGTCGTCTTCCAGGTCAGGCCGTCATCGAGGCTAACCGCCGCATACGCATCCATAAAGCTGTGCGCAAACGGTAGTTCGCCAACGCCAATAGCCGGTCCGTGTATGAACACACTAACCAGTGGTTTCGCCACCGGGAGATATTCAACCAAGGCTTCGTCAATATTGTAGTAGTTGCCCAGCTCCACCTGGTCTGTCGGATCTATGGAACCACTGGCTAGCTGGCCCGGCACGTAGAATTTCATCATATCGATGAATGCATGCTCAGACTCAGCGACCGTCAAACCCACCTCCTCAGGGGTGACGGTCAACTGTTGTTCGTTGGGTGTCATTCGTTTTAACACCTTGTCCCCATCGTCTGCGCTGACTGTGGTCATACAGGCCAGTGCCAGAGCTGACGCTATCAATGTCGGCCATCGAATCTTCACTGTCTTCTCCCGCAATTTTGTATTTTCTGTTTATCGACTCAGCAATGGCATGCTGACGATAGGGGCAATCCTGCTCCCGGGAGATGCAACTGAAAATTGGATGTTCCCCGTAACGACCTGTGGCTGCCCACAGATGGGCGCTTGCTTACGCCGCTTGCTGGAGTCGCAGAACGTGCTCGATCAGCGTGCCGTTGAGGAAGGGTTTCTCGATGACGCCGAACCTGCTCGATCTTCGCGCCGTTTCGATCAATTGGGGGGAGGATGTATTGATCAGTAGCAGAACGGGCAGGTCGGCGAATTCATCAAGAAGTATTTGTACAAGCGCCGGACCGCTCAGGCCCGGCAGCTCGGCTTCGACCAGCAGGCAACAGTGTCCGGGACGTAGTTGCGACCAGGTATCGAGAAAAGTCTCTGCGTCCGGATACGAACAGACCTCGATCCCATAGGTATTGAGTAAGGTCGCCAGTCCCTCGGCGATTGCCTGATCCGGGTCCACCACGTGGACAACAAACTCTTCTGATTTCAAAGGCCGCTACTCGAAGCTGAGTGAGTCAGTGGGCAGATTATGACCACAACGACCTGCGCCTTTGTATTGGGACTACCTCGTAAGAGTCTGCGGCTGGCGCGAGTCGGCCTCGGCGACAAGTTCTGACTCGATCTTTACGCGGACCAACTGTGCAAGCGTAGTAACGTCAAGTTTTCGCATCACCTGTCCACGATGGACTTCGACCGTCCTCTCACTAATGCCGAGATCCGCGGCGATGACTTTGTTCATGTCGCCATTTGCGACTCGCTCGAAGACCTCCCATTCCCGATTCGATAGTGAAGAAAGCTTCTCATCGAGCGCCTGGCGATCCAGCGTTCTTCGTTGCGCCTCGTCGCTCGCGGCTAGCGCCTCGTTTATTCGATCCAGCAGGTCGTGCTCGCGGAACGGTTTGCGAATGAAATCAACCGCGCCGCGTCGCATAGCCTCGACCGCCATTGGAATGTCACCATGCCCAGTAATAAAGATGACTGGAAGCCTGGACCCCATTTCGATGAGTTTCTCCTGCAGATCCAGCCCGGTCATTCGCGGCATCCGAATATCCAGCACCAGACAACCATCTTTGTCCGTGTCGTACTTATCCAGAAAATCGAGAGCTGACTCGTATAACTCACAAGGCTGGCCTATCGTCGATAGCAGCAGGCTAAGTCCCTCCCGTACGCCCTCATCGTCATCGACAACGAATACTGTCTGGTCACTACTCATCTCTGGACTCTCCGCTTGCCGCTGGCAGGGTGAACCAGAAGGTCGCCCCGCGAGTGTCGTTGTTGCGAAAGCCGATACGGCCACCATGTGCCCTGACAATTGCCTGACTGATTGACAAACCCATGCCCATTCCCGACTTCTTGGTCGTCGAGAATGGCGTAAAAAGCTTATCGATGTTCTCTTCCGGGACACCGTAGCCACAATCGATGACGGAAATCTCAACCTCTTTCTCGTTGAGGGCCCGCGTGCGGATCACGATCGTTTTGTCCCCGCAGCAATTGGCCGCCAGCATCGCCTCCATTCCATTACGTAACAGGTTAAGTGCAACCTGCTGAATCTGAACGCCATCGACATAGACCGGTGGCAGTTCATCCGCCTTCTCGAGTTCGACCTCGATATCGCGGATTCTCGCCTCGGACTCTGCCAGTCGGACCGCAGTGCCGATCAGTTCATTACAATCGAGGATATCCTTCTTACTCTCACCTTGCCGCGCCATGGCCTGCATGCGCTCCACAACGTCACTGGCCCGAAGCGCGTGCTCATTCAGCTTATGGCACACGTCGCCCATCTTTTCGAAATCCTCGGCCTCGATCAGGCGCCTGCCTGCCTGGGCGAACAGCGAAATGGCCGTGAGCGGCTGGTTGATCTCATGAGCAATGCCGGCTGCCATCTCTCCGAGCGTACTCAAGCGCGAAACATGCGCGATGCGCTCGCGATGATGCCGCGCTTCCTCTTCCGCCAACCTGTGCTCAGTGATGTCGTGGCTATCAGCGACGAGGAAGATAACGTCGCCGGCTTTGTTCATGATCGGCCGCACCGAAAACTCCAGAGTGGCGAGCTCCCGGTCGGCACGCATGCACGTCGCCTCGAGGGTTCGCGTCGCTCCTTTCGCCGCCGCGGCAACGGCGCTGCGCATGCGGCGCTGCAGCTTCGGCGAATGCTTCCACCACGGCGTTTCCCAATACGGCCGTCCGATAACCGCGTCGCGCTCGAGACCGGCGAAATCAAGCGACATCTGGTTGGCCTCCAGCACGATACCATCGACACTGAGGATGCCTACCAGCTGGAGTCGTTGGTCGAAGACTGCACGGAAGCGATTCTCGGCCTCCTTCAGCGAGCTCTCTGCAGCTTTCTGCTCCGAGATGTCTCTGATTATTCCAACGAAACAGCGCTCGCCCTCGAGTACAATCTCGCTCGCGGCAAGGTGTATCGGGAAGACCGAACCGTCCTTGCGCTGAGCCGGAACTTCGCGGCCGGTTCCCAGAATGCTGGACTTGCCCGTCAAGGCAAACTCGGCGACATAGCCCGCGTGTTCGCTACGAATTGGCTCGGGTACGAGCACGTTAATATCCTGGCCTATTAGCTCTTCGGCGGCGTACCCAAACATCTTCTCCGCCGCCCGGTTGAATGAACCGATCCGCCCCTTCGCGTCGACGGTAATGATGCCTTCCGCTGCTGCCGCGATGATCGCTTTTGAATACGCTTCTGATCGGTACAATTCGGCTTCATGGCGCCGATGCTCAAGTTCCGCCGACACACGAACTGCGGCAAGAGAGACCAACGCGCCAGCCATCTCGGCGTCTTGTAGCGGTTTTTCGCCGAACACACACAACTGACCAATGCGATCACCGTCGTGGTCAACGATTGGGCTTCCGATGAAACTCTCGCAGCCATGGCCAAGACTGGATTCCGGGAGGTCGTAGCGTGATGCAAGTTCGCAATCGACAACGTGGACCCCGTGACGCATTACAGAAGCACAGGGGGTACCGCTGATGGCGTACTCTCGCACCGGGCCACGCTCGCCATCTTCCCAGGACGCGATGGTACGGGAGGTACCTTTGCAGACGATTTCGGTGACGTAGGCGCGTCGCGCGCCGAGTAGACCCGTGAGGTGGGACAATAGCTTGTGCAACAGCTCGTCGGTTGTAGCTCCGGGAACAATCGTCGAGAGCTCACGGACCTGTTCGGAAGGTCTCATGATTTCGACTACCGGCTGCAACTCGACATTCAAGCGCCTGGAACTCCGGACAGAGAACTCATCGCGCGACTTATTGAGATTGTTTCGCGACGTTATGCCGAAATCTTACGCCAACGCTTTTCCGGACCCTATTGCGGTCACCCACAATGCACTAGGTGCTGGCACGTAGCGCAGCGAAGGCGGGCTGCTGCCCGCCTCTGCCTGGGATCGTCTGAAATAGCCTATTTATTGCGCCCGCGGCTGCTTTTGTCACGATTACGCGTGGATCTTGCGCTTGCATCCCGACGCGGCCGATCAGCGGCCCCAGGTTGCAGGCGTGTGCGTGTTTCAACCCGAGCCCGACCCTCGTTCCCGGATCCGGTGTTAGCCTGGGCTCGATCCCGGTTCCTGGCTCCAGAGTCAAACCGAGCTCGATCCTGGTTCCTGGTTTGGGTGTTAACGCCGGACTGGTTCCCGGTTTGGGTGTTAACGCCGGACTGGTTCCTTGCGGGGGACTCGCCGCGGTTCGCGGTGGCGTTGGCCTGGCCTTGCCGCTCATTGGCCTGGTTGGGCTGGGTTTCTTCGGATTCGAACCGATTCACTGTCTTTGATCCTTCGCCGTACTGGACGAAATCACGAAACGCCTCGTTGTCATTCGTCTCAAGTGTGTCGACGCGCGTGTTGTGAATGTCGTTCGGCATATTGGCGGTACCTTCGCCGTTCTTGCTGTTGTGGTCCGCAATACTCGGGGCGGCCACTACCAACAAAGCCGAAGTGACTGCTGTTGTGAAATAGCGTGCTCGCATTGTCGCTCTCCTTGATGTGGGGATACTTGTAGTAACGCACGACAGTGCATTTGGATGACACTCGACACCTCGACTCTAGGTCCACCCCACGACTGCTATGCTCGCGATGAACACGGCCGGCCAGGCCACGACGATCGTGACGAAATGTGCCAGGTACAAGAGGGGTTGTTTCCGGAAAGCCCAGAGTGAATACAGCATCGACGCCGCGCCAAGTATCAGGCAGACGAGTATCGGGAGTTGAACGACTGGGCTGGGCTCGCCGGTCTTCAGCGTGTCAATTACGAGGCCATAAGGCACCATCAATCCGACCAGCAGCGCATGGGCTGACGCCGCAAGGCGCTGCCGCGGTGGCAGTGAAGCTCCCCGTCGATAGAAGAGTAAGGAGATCGCCGGGAGTACGACGACGGAAGCGATCAGGATGACAATTACCATACTTTACAAACTACCTCTTTCGCTCTGCAGCGCTGCAACCCACACCGCATCCAGCAATGCCTGCGTGCGCTCCGTTGCGGTCATCCACTGATCCCGAAGCGAGGAGTCCGCCGCCGCGGCCGCCATATCCTCGAACATCAGCGCGGCGCCGGGTTTGGCCGAAGGGGTGTTGATTTCCTCGGATACGCCACGACCCCAACCGCCCTTGCGGTACAGGAAGTCTGCCGAGCCGTCACGATTCTGACTGAGGAAGTCGTCGATGTTGATGACACTGCCCGTCCCGGTAACGCGAAGGTCCATGACGACCGCGCCCGAGTCGAAGCCGCAGTTCCACGTCGAGGTTGAGCCGTCCGAAAAGTCGAGCACGCCGGAACCACTGATTGCGGCACCGGTCTCGCTGTCGCGCCGCAAGTGTGCGCCAACCGTATCCAGAACAACGTCGGGTGGCAGGTATTCGACCGCAGCGCGCATGTTGTACCAGCCAGCATCGCCAATGGCCCCCATGGGTTCGAGCTCGGGTCTGAAGCGGATGTTGTTGCGGTCCGGTAGATTGAACTGGAACGCCGATGCGACTGACCAGACCGAGCCGAGTAATTCATCCCGGCGGTGCTTAATGTCGAGCGTACGTGGATGATGGACGAAGTGCGTGCCATCCATGAATGCTACATCGTTGTCGCGGCATGCCGCGGTGATGCGTTTCACCGACGGCAAGCTGGCAAACGGTTTTTCGCCGAGTACGTGCTTGCCGCCGTTTGCCGCGGCAATGCAAATTTCTTCGCGCACGCTGGTCGGCGTCGCGATGTAGATGGCGTCGACGACATCCGAGTCGATCATCTCCTGCCAGGAGTCGAACGCGTTCGGCACCTCGTGTGCTGTCGCATACTCCCTTGCGCTCTCCATCCGCCGGCTGGATACGGCACCGAGCTCGGCAGCGTCCGCCATCTTGATCATGCCAGCCATCGAATTCGCGATGCCGCCTGTCCCGACGACGCCCCAGCGAATGGTCTTCACAGATTGAGCTGCCGCGATTCCGGAGCTACCGAGCATGATGCCGCCGGAGACGGTGACCAGCGAGGACATCCCGGCCGCCTGGAGAATCTGCCGACGGGTTTGATTGAATGAAGTCATGGTTTCTTCCCGGTCATTAGAGGTATGAACATACTACAGACGATTCACTTTTCGGGCAGCGTTACGGGCGCGGCCCGATGCCAGCTCCGAGTAGCGCAGGACCATCACGATCATGGGGTTTACCCTGTAGGTACATCTACTGACCGAATAATCGACCCAATGCCGGAACCTTCGGCGACACTCATCCGTGTAGAGACTAACGCAACAGCATAGTTGTGGGTCTTTACCAACCCTCGAGGTGAGCGACATGAGCGAAGTCAGGCGAATTAGCGTTGTAGTAATGTGTCTGGGTCTAGCGGCCCTGTTTGTATCGCCAGCAGCCACGGCATGGCCGAGCTGCGGCACGATTTTCAACGACACCTATCCCGGTTCCCAAACAGGTACATTGTCCAACTGCCAGAACTGCCACCAATCGACCGGTGGCGGCGGCAACTTCAATGTGTATGGGCAGGACCTGCTGAATAACGGCGCGAATGGCGTCGGGGCAAGCTGTACCTCCGTCGATTTCGTCGGTGCGCTCACCGCCGTCGAAGGTCTGGACTCAGACAACGAGGGTAATACGAACCTGATCGAGATTGAGGCCAGCGCACAACCCGGCTGGTGCGACACCGCGGCAAGCGCTAGCTGCACTAATTCTGCGGGCACGCCACCAAATGTTTTGCTGGATCCGACTCCAAGCAATGCGGCGCCGATTGCTGTGGTCGGTGGTCCCTATTCTGGTGAGGCCGGCACAACACAAATTCAGTTCGATGGCTCTGCTTCCAACGATCCCAATGGGGATACGCTGAGCTTTGCCTGGGACTTCGGCGATGGCGGCACGGCTACCGGTGATCGGCCTATTTACACCTACCCCGGTGCCGGCAATTTTGAAGTGCGACTGGTCGTAAATGACGGCCAAATCGACAGCGAAGCGAGCGTGACCTCGGCAACTATTACAGAGCCCCCGATGAACGTCGCCCCGACTGCCAACCCGGGCGGTCCGTACTTCGGCGAACCGGCAACCGCGGTTGCATTTGACGGCTCAATGTCATCGGACCCGAATGGCGATCCTCTGACGTACTCATGGGACTTCGGCGACGGCGCCTTCGGCGAAGGCGTTGCCCCGACACATGCCTTCGCTGGTGACGGCGAATACACCATCAGCTTGACAGTAAGCGACGACAAGAATGCGAGCTCGACGGCAACGACGACGGCAACGATTGCGACGCCGCCGGCCAACAGCGCCCCAACGGCAGATGCTGGCGGTCCATACAGTGGCGTAGCAGGCACCGGCATCGATTTCAGCGCTGCGGGCTCGAGGGATCCTGACAACGATGCGTTGACCTACAGCTGGGATTTCGGTGATAACACGACGGGGGATGGCCTTGCGCCAAACCATACCTACGTGGTGGCTGGAAACTATCGTGTGGTCCTTGTGGTCAGCGACGGTGAATTCAGCGATGAGGCAGTTACCGAGACAGTCGTTTCCGATCTCGTGGACCAGGGCGACGGTAATGCTCTCTATGAAGCCAGTTGCCTGGCCTGTCACGGCGACCCATGGGCGGAGCCAGCCGTCGACGAGACACTGTCAGGATTGCGCCGTGTCACCGGCGCCCGCAGCTGCAACATCAGTGGCTCGATTTTTGGCACGAGCGTATTTCCAAATGGCGTCCCCGAGATGCAGTACCTGCAGGGACTCAGCGAGAATGAAATTGAGGCGCTGGCGGAGTACCTGAATTCACGAGACGTCTCCGGAGAACAGCGCTACGTCACTACTTGCGCCGGATGCCACGGCAACGACGGTGCGGGTGGTCGTGTCAACGAAGACGTGCACGGTGAGTCGGCCTCGGAAACCTGGGAGGCAATCGAAGAAGAGCACGAGATGCAATACCTCGCCTGCATGCCGGAATCCGACATCGTTTCGATCTCTGATTTTCTTGCCGGTATGGACGACGACTACGACGACGACGGTATTCACGACGACGACGATGAAGACGACGACAACGACGACGTCAGCGACGACGACGAGTACGAAGATGGCACTAACCCGCGCGACCCTGACAGCGATGACGACGGGCTGGACGACGGCGAAGAGCGCGACCACGGCACTGACCCGCTCGATTCCGATAGTGATGACGACGGCGTCAGCGACGGTGCAGAAGTCAACACGTTTGGTACGAATCCGCTGGTTGCTGACAGCGCCACTGTATCGCAGCGAACCACCGGCGGTGGGGGATCGACCGGTCTGGCGTTCCTGTTGCTGCTGGCAACGGTTGCTATGGGTCGACGCCTGCGCCGATCTGCCAGCGGGAAGCCGCGACTTCGAGTGTAATCAGGTTTTAGAGGGCTCGGTCAACTCGCCGAATAACGCAGGATCATCACGGTCACAAGAGCCACAATGACCGAGCCCGGGGCGATTAAGTTTGCGCGGTAACTCTTCGTAACGCCTGGTACCGCGCACGCCGCTATGATGGGAATGTGCATCAGTCCGACAGGTCCGAAAACCGCCTGCCCGGCGAACAACGGGCCATCGAACCACATGAAGGATGTATAGGCGACCATCACTACGGCAAACATGCGGCGAATTCTGCCGAAATGCGCTTGCAGATCGATCGGGCCCGCGCTTGATTGAGTCGGCGCCAGCAACCCCGTTGCGAGCGAAACCAGGATGGGGGCTACGAGAATGTAGAGAAACGATGCGTAGCTCCAATTGACATCGCGCAAATCCCATAGCGACCACCAATGGTTGACTACGGCCAGCAGAATCTCGATCGACCACAATGTATGTGGCAGGTAATACTCAACCGGGCGATCTGTCTTCGCCAAAAACGTAACGCCCCGCAAGAGGTGCCCGAGGCACAGGGCGAGAATCATGGAAACCATGACGGTTACGAATTCGAAGAGACTCATTAGATTGGGGATCTCGCAGACGTGGAAGCAACGGTTGCGAAAAGAGTGTGCCGGCAAAAACTCTCACTGTCGAACCGCCGAAGTGTCGGGATCCGGTAGAATCGAGCTATGCAATCACCACTATCGGATAAATAGACATGCCAGCCGTTGAATCACAGATGCTCGAACTGGGTACGCCCGCCCCGCAGTTTTCACTGCCCGATCCCGATGGAAACATCCACTCGCTCGCCGACAGGGCGAACGCCTACGTTGTCATGTTCATTAGCAACCATTGCCCGTTCGTCAAGCATGTGCGCGAGGAACTGGCACGCATCGGCAGAGATTTCGATGCGCAGAGCGTGGCCATCTACGCTATCAATAGCAACGATGTGGAACGTTATCCGGCAGATAGCCCGGACCAGATGAAGCGCGAAGCGCAGACCTGGGGCTATACGTTTCCGTACCTGTACGACGAAACGCAGAACGTGGCCAAGGAGTACCAAGCTGCCTGCACACCGGATTTCTATGTGTTCGACGCCGCGCAGAAACTGGTTTATCGGGGCCAGCTCGATGACAGCCGCCCGGGCAACGACAAGCCGGTAGACGGGCATGACCTGCGCGCTGCGCTCGACGCGGTCCTTGCAGGCACTGCTGTCAACGAGAGTCAGCTGCCGAGTATTGGCTGCAGCATCAAGTGGAAACCAGGTAACGAGCCCGGCTAGGTGTTACGCATAATCCGGCAGGGGAAGCCACAAGCACAAGAGATCAGGCAAGATCCGGTGATGAATTGCCCGGGGCTGGCGTTTCGATTTTCCCGGGTGGTTCGCAGAGAAACGGTGGCCCCCTGAGAGTGCTGTGGTATTCGTACACCGCCCCTGCAGCGCGAAGGCGAATCAGGACACCGGGTGTCAGCACCATCATGTAAGCGCGATCCGGCTGGGGACAGCCTGCCGCGGATGAGCGCCACGTTACATGATCGGCCTGCAGAACCTTGATCTCGCCAGGATCCGATTTCTGTTTCGCAAAACGGTCGACAAGATCAGCGGTCGCCGCCTCTACGAGCCGCTGCAGATTGGGAATTTTGCTGGGCTCAGGCAAGGTCTGCTTGTCCTCGGGGGCCGCCGACTGCTCGGCTGCTTCCTTGGCTGCGCCGTCAGGCATTGAGCAAGATGCAACCGACAGGGCAATCAGGACTGACGCCTTCACGACATGTCGCGACATCTTCTTCCTCCGTGCTCAAGCGCAAGAGCCACATAATACTCGAACGTTGCCGCAGTTGTGCCATCATCCCGTTATGAATAATTCCGTCCACTACAGCCTGCAGGACAGTGTCGCTACCATTCGCATCGACGACGGCAAGCGCAACGCGCTATCGCCTGAGGTCCTGCGCGAGATCTACCAGGCATTCGACCAGGCCGAGTCCGATGCTGCGGCCGTCATCCTGACCGGGCGGGAGGCCGTCTTCTCGGCGGGCTTCGATCTCAAGGTGATGAAACGCGGCGGTATGAACGCACTACGGATGCTGCGCCTCGGATACTCACTGACTGCCCGCGTCATGAATTATCCACGTCCGGTTATCGTCGCGTGCAGTGGGCACTCACTCGCGATGGGCGTTTTTCTCATGCTTTCTGCCGACTACGTAATCGGCAGTCGTGGTGATTTCAAGATCGCTGCCAATGAGGTAGCAATTGGCATGACGATGCCTCGCGTCGCCGCTGCAACACTGCGCAACCGGCTCAGTCCGGCGGCCTTCCAGCGTGCCGTGACGCTCTCGGAATTCTTCGACCCGGAGTCGGCGTTGCAAGCCGGCTTCTTCGACGAACTGGTCGAGGCAGGCGACCTCATGGCGCGCGCCGAAACTCTCGCGAACAAGTCATTGGAATTGGACCGGCATGCGCACACGGTTTCGAAGCGGCGAATTCGCAGGAAATTGACACGAGAGATTCGCCGTAGTGTGCCACTGGACCTGCTCGACGCGGCGCTCGTCGGGCTGCGAAGCAGGCGCTAGAGCCGTGCTCGTCACGACGCGGCAACGGGTTGCAGCGACCGCCATGGTCGTAGGGCTTCTCTGCCAGGGGCTGCTTTTGGATATAGCGCAAGCACAGGAAGAATCTGCGCTTCTTACGCCTGAGCAGCAGGTAGAAATTCTTGGGTCGTTTTCGACAGCACTCCTGGAACACTATGTTTTGCCGGAAAAGGCCGCGCAGGTGATCGACGCATTGCGCCAGGCACAAGCCCGGAATGACTTCTCCTCGAGCAAGCCCATAGACGCGTTCCTGGAGCAGACAAATAGTATTTTGCAGACGGCGGCGAATGACAAGCACCTTCGTTTGCTTGGCCCGCAGAAGTTCAGCCAGATGATGGCGATGTTCTATGGCGACGACACGGATCACGATCAACCGCAACCAGACGCGCACTCTCCATCTGATAATCCGCTTTCGGTTGTTGGCGTCAGTAATGTCGCTGAGATTAGTCGCGATGGTCTGAATCAGACGGGCTATCTCGCCCTCGAGCGTTTCGACGGGTCAGATCGAGCCGTGGCATTCATAGAGCGTATTTTCAGTTCGTTCACGGAAAGCGACAACATCATTATCGACCTGCGCGACAGTGGCGGCGGCGATGCAGAGATGGTCAAGGCATTGAGCGGCTACTTCTTCGATGAACCTACGCATTTACTAAGTACAACGATGCCGGGTGAAGTTGCC
>Ga0316192_10000854_pt1 | contig 22349 bp, 17 predicted proteins | sample MerIslwburrow_MG_FD_204931 | JGI IMG/M metagenome (GOLD analysis project Ga0316192, IMG submission 204931) | Coastal sediment microbial communities from Maine, United States - Merrow Island worm burrow | ecosystem: Environmental > Aquatic > Marine > Coastal > Sediment | place: USA: Maine...
TGACATGGCAGCCGTGGTCGATCGCAACGGCTTCGATGTCGCCCTGTGGGCGACATCGACCCCGTTCCACCGTTGGATCGAGGCCCAGGACGACTGGGAGATTGTGCGCAGTGATGAGTCGTGGTTCGTGGCCTGCCGCACAACGAGCGCGGTCCACGACCGCTGCACCCCCTCCTACCGCCCCCTCGAATAGCGCACGGTGGGGCGGGGTGGGTTCCGTCGCCCGCTGGGTGGCCTGGGTGATTTGGCTCAGGCCGTTCTGCGGCCGAGGAACCGTTGGCCTCATGCATCAAGGCTGAACTGGGACCAATGTAGAACCTTGTGTGGCGAGGAGTGGTGCGATTCTTTCGGCTTGCCCGGCTACGGGTGGATCCGGCGGCTGAGGACGACCTCCGGCGCGACCATAGCTACCGGGTCGGCCTGGAAGCCGGTGTCGGGTTGGTCGATCAAGCGGCCTCGGGCCGCTTGATCGAGCGCATTGAGCCCGGCCTTGACACGATCTCGAACGTCGTTCCCATCCGAGGCGCAGCCAGGGTGCCAAAACGGTGATGGGGAGCGGCTTCAGCCGCTCCCCATCACCATGTCTTGCAGGTTTGTGTACCGTCTCCGTTGCCGGAGACCATGTGATTTTCGAACCGATCAGGGTGTGGCGGGTGTCGGCGTCAGTTCGTCGGCAACCGAGGTGAACTGCGAGTCGGCGGCTTCACCCAGCAGGGTGACGGCGCCGATACAGACCACCGCAATGAGGGACACGAGCAGGGCGTACTCGACGAGGCTGGCGCCCCGTTCGGTTTTGGTGTGGCTCTTGAGCCAGCCGGCGAGGAACTGATAGTGAAGCATGACGTCTCCGTGTGTTGTCTTGATTCGCTCCCAGGAGGGGTGCTACTCAATGAATCGACGGGAGTCTCCGGTTTCTGTATGGGCCGTGAGCCTCAATCAAGCCGATCAGTTCAGCGTCACGATTCCCATCCGCACCGCCTGGAGCACGGCCTGGGTCCGATCCCGGGCGTCAAGCTTGTGATAGATCGAGGCCAGGTGGTTCTTCACCGTCTTCTGGCTGATGAAGAGCTGTTCGGCCACCTCGGGGGTCGACAGGCCGTCGGCGATTAGCTGCAGGACCTCTTCCTCGCGGGCGGTGATGACCCGTTGGGGCGGCTGGTTGGTGTCCTGGCGACGGACCTCGGCCAGCATCGAGGCGGCCAAACCGGGGGAGAGAGCGGTCTCGCCGCAGGCAACGGCATCGATGGCCTGAGCGATCTCGTCGGTGCTGCAGTCCTTGACCAGGTAGCCATTGGCTCCGGCTCGGATCGCCTCACTGACGATGTCGTGATCGGCATGCATCGTGAGGACGACGATGCGTACATCGGGCTGGTTCGCCTTGATCTGGCGGGTCGCCTCGACCCCGTCGAGTTGGGGCATGGTCACGTCCATGAGCACAACGTCGGGCCGGATGGCCATTGCTTTGTCCACCGCCTCGGCTCCGTTCCGGGCCTCGGCCACGACGTTGAAGCCGAGTTCGCAAAGCGATCGCCGCAAACCCTCCCGCAACATGCGGTGGTCGTCGGCCAGGAGTAGGCGGATACCGGATCGTCGTTGCGTGAGATCCGGCTGATTGGGCGACTCGAAGACCGTTCTGGCCCTCGGTGGTGTCGCTTGGCCGGAGCTCGCGGCTCCGACGTCGAGGACTGGGGGGTTGTTCATCTGCTGGCTAGGAAACACCGTATTTTGGTCCCTTCTCCTGGTTTGGAAATCAGTTCGAAAGCGGCCCCGACACTGTTTGCGCGCTCGCGCATGCCGAGGATTCCGTATGAGTCGGATCGTCCGACCTGGCCCAACTCGTTGGTCGGGGGTAGGCCGCAGCCGTTGTCGATCACTTCGAGCAGGGCGCCGTCGTGGCTCCAGGTCCAGGTCAGTTTGACCTCGGTGGCCTGGGCGTGGCGTTCGACGTTGACCAGGGCCTCCTGGGCTATGCGCCACATCTCCCGCTCCTGAAGGATGGGCAGGCGCTGATCGGTCTCACAATCGAGATCGAGGGCGAGTCCACTTCGTTCGGCCAATCGGAAGGCGAAGGCGTGCGCCGTCGTCGCGAAGTCCTTGCTGTCGGTGACATCGGTACGGAGGTCCGAGAGGGTGTCACGGACCTCGACGACGGCCAGCCGAAGGTCCTCACGCAGCGTTCGTAGCTGCTCCTCGATTGGTTGGCCGGAAACGGTACGTCGAATGAGCCGATCGATCTCAATGCCGAGGTAGGCCAGTGACTGTCCGACCCGGTCGTGGAGGTCGCGGGCGATCCTGGTCCGTTCCTCGTCGGCGCCGACGGTGCGGATCCGGTCAAAAAGGCGGGCGTTGTCGACGGCGAGGGCCATGGGTTCGACAAACCCCTGCATGACCCGCTCGTCACGTTGGGTGTAGCCGTGCGGCGACTGTGTTTCCACCGCCAGGAGTCCAATGAGGCGGCCCCGGGCCAGGAGAGGGATGTAGAGACCTGCCTTCGACCGGGTATTGAGCGGTCGATCGTCGGGACCCAACTCGGGAGCCGACACCAGGCGGCGGAACGACAGCGCCTGCTGTGCGGGGACCGGGAGGCGGCGGCGCAGCACATCGGGACCCAGACCGGCTGCGGTCTGGCGGGCCACCTTGAGGCGGTCGTGGTGATCATCGGCCAGGAGGATAGCCACGACCTCGTAGTCGATGAGGCTGCGCAGGCGGGCCAACGTCGAGTCCAGCACGTCGGCCTGGTCCAGAGATGCGGGCAGAGTTTGGGCCACCCGGTGCAGGTCGGTGAGCAGGGCGTTGGCATCGGCCAACCGGGATACGCGATCGAGGGCGATGTCGTGCTGAAGCGATGCCTCACCGGAAATGCGACGGGCGTACCCGGCCACGATGGCACCCAGCAGCAACAGCGTGGCCCACTGGGCGCTCTGGGTCACCTGTTCGGCCCCCCAATCGGGAGCTCCCAGGCCGGGGGTGGCAACGGCCAGGGTGGACGCCGCCCCGACCCGTATGGCAAACCCGAAGCCACGGGCGAAGCCGGCGATGATCACGGCATTGATCAGGACAAGAACAAGTGGGGAGTCCCAGAAGCCGGTGGCGACGACGGCCAGTACATTGACGGCGATCTCGGCCAGCAGCACAATCAGGTGTCGCGTGGAACCGTTGTCAGCAAGCGGTCGGATCGTGCGGAAGCCGGTGTTGGCCAGGACCAGCCCGAGCCACGCCGCCAGTTCCACATCACCGTTGAGCAGGGCAGGGCCGGCCAAGGCGATCGAGACACAGGTGGTGGCCCAGCGCACGGCGAGAATGGCTGGTCTGAACTGGGTCAACCGGTTTGGCTGTCCCGTTGTCGTCAGGCGTGGCCGTGGTGAGTTCACCCTGGGCGGCTCCAGCTGATCGGGCTGTGGCGCGTTTGTGGGGTGGGGCGCGGCCGACGCGGGGGTCAGGGGGGTGGTTTCGGGGAAAAGGTCGGTCATGGGAAGGTCGGGAGGGGGAGCGCCACAGCCGAGGCTCGAACATCGAGCAAAGTGGTGGTCATCCCCTTGGAGAGAAATCGGTCCATACGACCCAAAGATGAGGGGTCCGCCCGGCATGGGCCGTTGGGGTCCTGCGGGCTAGGGTTCCCGACGTGAAACTTGTGGCTCTCACTGGCGGCATTGGCTCGGGCAAGTCCTCGGTCTCGGAACGACTGGCGGCGGGGGGCGCACTGATCGTCGACGCCGATGAGGTCGTTCGGCAGCTGCAACAGCCAGGTCGGACCGTGTTCAACGCCATGGTGCAACGGTGGGGCGAGGCCGTCGTGGCCGACGACGGCACGTTGAACCGCGCCGCGGTCGCCGGCATTGTGTTCGGCGACAAGGGCGAACTGTCCGCCCTCAACGCCATCGTCCATCCCGCGGTGAAGGCCGAGATGCGGGTGCAGACCGAGGCCATCAGCGACACGACAGGGGTCGTGGTGCTCGACATCCCCCTGTTGGTGGAGGGGGGCGACGATCGACGAGGGGCCTCCGGCGTCATCGTGGTCGACTGCCCTCCAGAGATCGCCATTGAGCGGCTGATGAGCTTCCGGGGCTTCGACCGCTCCGACGCCGAAGCGCGAATCGCCGCCCAGGCGAGTCGGGAGGACCGCTTGGCGGCCGCCGACTTTGTTGTCGACAACTCCGGCGACATTGCCAACCTCGATGCCGAGGTCGAGCGCTGCTGGGCCTGGCTCGAGACCATGCCGCAGACCCCATGGCCCCCGTCGACCGACCGGGGCTCGAACTAGCGGAGTTTCGGCGGGGCCGAAATTGGCGGCTGGGGGAGCCGTCCGACCGGATCTCTAGCCAACTCCAGGCTGTCACAGGGGAGGGGTAGCCTGGTCTGGTGCCCCCTTTCCAGGTTGTCTCCGATTTCCAGCCTGCCGGTGACCAACCGGCGGCGATTGCCGCCCTGACCCGCAGCATCGAGGCCGGAGCCAAAAAACAGACACTGCTCGGCATCACCGGTTCGGGCAAGTCGGCGACCATGGCGTGGACGATCGAGGCGTTGCAGCGCCCGACCCTGGTCATCGCCCCCAACAAGTCACTGGCCGCTCAGCTGGCCAATGAGTTCAAGGAGTTCTTCCCCCGGAACCGGGTCGAGTACTTCGTCAGCTACTACGACTACTACCAGCCCGAGGCCTACCTGCCGTCATCGGACACCTACATCGAGAAGGACTCGTCGGTCAACGATGAGATCGACCGTCTGCGCCACTCGGCAACGGCTGCGCTGCTGACCAGACGCGACACGATCGTCGTGGCCTCGGTGTCGTGCATCTACGGCCTGGGTTCCCCCGAGGAGTACCGCAAGAAGCTGCTGGTGCTCAAAGCAGGGGAGGAGCACGACCAGCGGGGCATTCTGTCCCGCCTCGTCGACATGCAGTACGAACGCAACGACATGAACCTCGTCCGCGGAAAATTCCGGGTCCGGGGTGACACCATCGAGGTGCACCCGGCCTATGAGGAGTTCATGGTTCGCATCGAGCTCTTCGGCGACGAGATCGAGGCGATTACCGCCATCGATCCGCTAACCGGCGAGCGGCTCGAGGACATGGAGGAGTTGGTGATCTTTCCCGCCACCCACTACGTCGCCTCCGATGACCGTATGGGTACCGCCATCAACGGCATCGAGACCGAACTCCAGGAGCGGCTGGCCACCTTTGAATCGCAGGGCAAGCTGCTCGAGGCCCAGCGGCTACGCATGCGGACCCAGTACGACCTGGAGATGATGCAGGAGATGGGCTTCTGCAACGGGATCGAGAACTACAGCCGTCACATCGATGGCCGCCAGTCGGGCGAGGCCCCCTACACCCTGCTTGACTTCTTCCCCGACGACTACATCACCATTCTCGACGAGAGTCACGTCGCCATACCCCAGCTGCACGGGCAGTACCAGGGTGACCGGAGCCGGAAGGAAACCCTGGTCGACCACGGGTTTCGCCTGCCCTCAGCGGCCGACAACCGACCCCTGCGCTTTGAGGAGTGGGCCGACCAGGTTGGCCAGGCCGTGTTCCTGTCGGCCACACCGGGTCCCTACGAGCTTGAGCACTCCGAAGCCATCGTTGAGCAGATCGTGCGTCCCACCGGCCTCATCGATCCCGAGATCGTGGTCCGGCCGACCAAGGGTCAGATCGACAATCTGATGGAGGAGATCTCCAGCGTGGTCGACAACGAGGGCAGGGTGCTGGTGACCACCCTGACCAAGAAGATGGCAGAGGATCTGACCGAATACCTCGTGGAGCACGGGGTGCGGGTCCGCTACCTCCACAGCGAAATCGACACCATCCAGCGCATCGAAACGCTGCGGGGTCTACGCCTGGGTGAGTTCGATGTACTGGTCGGGATCAACCTGTTGCGGGAGGGCCTTGATCTCCCGGAGGTCCAGTTGGTGTGCATTCTCGACGCCGACAAGGAGGGCTTCCTCCGCTCGGAAACGGCGCTGGTCCAGACGGTCGGACGGGCCGCTCGAAACGTTGACGGTCGGGTGATCATGTACGCCGATCAGGTGACGCGTTCGATGCAGAAGGCCATCTCGGAGACCAACCGACGCCGTGGCCTGCAGATGGCCCACAACGAGGCCAACGGCATCGAACCAAAAACGATCCGCAAAGCCGTGACCGATATCTTGTCGTTGATCAGGCCCGACGCCGCCGAGCCTGCTCCCACCCCCGGTCAGGGTCAACGCAAGCGACGCCCGGCGGAGGAGAAACGTATCCAGGAGCTGGCAGCCCTGCCCCAGGACGAGTTGTCCCGCCTCATCCACACCTTGGAGGAGGAGATGCAGGAGGCCTCGGGCGAACTGCGCTTCGAGTACGCTGCCCGCCTCCGCGACGAAATCAAGGACCTGCGTCGTGAATTGCGGGAAATGGTCTAGGTGCGACGGCCTCCGGCCGTCGCCTGGAGTTTCGGCGGGGTCGAAACGTCCCGGGTGTGTTGGCGGGTGCGACGGCCGGGGGGTTGCTCTTGGTTGTCGAACGTTCGTTCGTATTGGAGGCGGCGATAGGCTAGCTGAGTGGTAGACAAGATCGTCATCCGCGGTGCTCGGGAGCACAACCTTCGACACGTCGATCTCGACCTGCCTCGGGACAAACTCATCGTGTTCACCGGCCTGTCGGGCTCTGGCAAGTCATCGCTCGCGTTCGACACCATCTACGCCGAGGGGCAGCGCCGCTACGTCGAGTCGCTCTCGTCCTACGCCCGCCAGTTCCTGGGGCAGATGGATAAGCCCGATGTCGACTTCATTGAGGGGTTGTCGCCTGCGATCTCCATCGATCAGAAGTCAGCATCCCGTAATCCCCGCTCAACGGTGGGAACGGTCACCGAGGTCTACGACTACCTCCGTCTGCTTTTTGCCCGCATTGGCATCCCCCACGATCCCGAGACAGGCGAGCAGCTGGTACGGCAGACACCGCAGCAGATCGTCGACCGGGTCATGGAGTTGCCGGACAAGACCCGGTTCCAGGTGCTGGCCCCCGTGGTCCGAGGCCGCAAGGGCACCTACGACACCTTGCTCAAGGACCTTGCCGTCCAGGGATTCGCCCGTGCCATCGTCGATGGTGAACTCATCGAGCTGTCGGGCGATCTGCCGGAGCTTGCCCGCTACGAAACGCATGACATCCAGATCGTCGTCGATCGCCTTGTCCGGCGCGATGGGATCGACCGTAGGCTCACCGATTCCATGGAGACCGCGCTCCGGCTGGCCGACGGGGTGGCCGAGATCGAGATCGTGCCGGCCAAGGACTCCAATGACGAACCCGAGACCCTGGTCTTCAGCCAACACCTGGCCCGCCCCAGCGATGGCAAAAGCTTCGAGGAGTTGGCCCCTCGGAACTTTTCGTTCAACTCGCCCTATGGCGCCTGCGATGCCTGCGACGGATTGGGCACCACCTATGAGGTTGATCCCCGCCTGATTGTTCCCAATTCCGAGCTGACGCTGGCCCAGGGCGCCATCCACCCCTGGGCCGGTGGCCGTAGCCGCTACTTCGGTCGCCTGGTCGAGGCCGTGTGCGAGGAGAACTCGATCCCCCAGGACGTGGCCTGGGAGCAGCTCAAGCCCAAGTTCCAGAAGCTGCTGTTGCAGGGGGGTTCGGCCACCAAGGTCACGGTCAGCTACAAGAACCGCTACGGGCGGCTCCGCACCTACAACGCAACGTTCGAAGGCGTCGTGCCCTACCTGCGACGGCGTCACCGCGAGTCGGAATCCGACAGCCAGCGGGAACAGATCGAGGGCTACATGCGGGAGGTGGCCTGCCCGGTGTGCGGTGGCGCCCGGCTCAATCCGCTGTCGTTGGCCTGTCGGATCGATGGGCGGTCGATCTTCGATCTCTGCTCGTTGTCGATCGGTGAGGCAACCAAGGTGATCGCCGCGTTCGAGTTGAGCGATCGGGACCAGATGATCGCCGATCGGGTGGTCAAGGAGATCAACGCCCGATTGAGCTTCCTGCTCGACGTCGGTCTCGACTACCTCAGCCTGAGCCGTTCAGCTTCAACCCTGTCGGGGGGCGAGGCGCAACGTATCCGTCTCGCCAGCCAGGTTGGTTCAGGCCTCGTTGGTGTGCTCTACGTGCTTGATGAACCATCCATTGGTCTGCACCAGCGCGACAACGCCAAACTCATCGCCACCCTCTGCCGGCTGCGGGAACTCGGCAACACGGTTCTGGTCGTTGAACACGACGAGGAGACGATCAAGGTTGCCGACCATGTGGTCGACATCGGACCTGGCGCCGGGGAACACGGTGGCGAGGTGGTCTACAGCGGCCCCGTGCCGGGTTTGCTGAAGCGGCGGAAGTCGCTCACCGGCCAGTACCTGTCGGGCAAGAAGAGCATTCCGGTGCCGGCCACCCGCCGCCAACCGGGAGTGGGTTCGCTGGTGGTTCGGGGGGCCCGGGAACACAACCTCAAGAACATCGACGTCGAGATCCCACTCGGGTGTTTTGTCGCCGTTACCGGGGTTTCCGGCTCAGGTAAATCAACCCTCATCAACGGGATCCTGTTGCGCTCACTCATGCAACGGATCTACTCCTCGAAGTTGCCGCCTGGTTTGCACAAAGGCATCGACGGTCTCGAACACCTGGACAAGGTGATCGACATCGACCAGTCACCCATCGGCCGCACCCCCCGCTCCAACGCCGCCACCTACACCGGGGTGTTCGATCGCATACGCAAGCTGTTCGCCCTCACCAACGAGGCCAAGGTCCGTGGCTACCAGCCGGGTCGGTTCTCGTTCAACGTTGCCGGTGGTCGCTGCGAGGCCTGCTCAGGCGACGGCACCCTCAAGATCGAGATGCACTTCCTGCCCGACGTGTACGTGCCGTGTGAGGTGTGCAAGGGTGCCCGCTACAACCGCGACACACTGGAGATCCAGTTCAAGGGCAAGAACATCGCCGAGGTACTCGACATGCCCATCGCCGAAGGGCTGGAGTTCTTCTCCAACCAGCCCCCGATCGCCCGGCACCTGCAGACCCTGGTCGACGTCGGCCTGGGTTACGTGCGGCTCGGTCAGCCGGCGCCAACCCTCAGCGGGGGCGAGGCGCAGCGGGTGAAGTTGGCCTCAGAGCTGGCCAAACGGTCAACCGGTCACACCATCTACCTGCTTGACGAGCCGACGACGGGCCTGCACTTCGAGGACATCCGTCGTCTGTTGACGGTGCTGAGTCGCCTGGTCGATCAGGGCAACACGGTGCTGGTCATCGAACACAATCTCGACGTGATCAAGACCGCCGACTGGATCATCGACCTTGGTCCCGATGGTGGCGACGGCGGGGGCCAGGTCATCGCCGCCGGTACCCCCGAGGATCTGGTCGAGGTCACAGCCAGCCATACGGGCCGGTTCCTGGCCCCGACCCTGGCTGGTCGATAGGGTCCGATCCAACTTCGGCCCGGCGTTCGGGCACCTGCTCGTCGCACACGTTGGTCGTCGAGCGATGGGCAACAACGGCATAGTCGGAGCGGCCGCTGAGTGGCTCCAGATACTCAAGTTCCAAACCGGCGGCGGACAGCAGATAGTTGAGTCCCAGCGAGGCGCAGGTGGGGGAGTGACCCGGCCCGGCTCGGCCCGCCACCGTCAGCGGGATCGAGACGAACAGCCTGCCACCGTCGGCGAGAGTCCGACCCAGTTCACAGAGCAGCTGGTCGGTTCCGGAAAGTCGATGGAGCAGATCGACGCAAACCACGAGGCCGAACTGACCCCCGGCCAGCGGCAGAGGTCCGGAGAAGGGCTCGGCAGGCACGATGAGTGACGCGCACCGCTCTGGGCTGTACCCGGTCCGTGCCTTCTGGCCCGGTGCCGTCACCTCGAGCATCGTCGCTCGACAGATGGCGGCCACCTCAGTTGCGCGTCGGACGAAGGTTTCAACGGTGACCGGCAGCTTCGCCGGCCCAGTCACGTTGGACATACCTGACGCCGTCGGGATTGAATCCGAGGGGACCGGGTCCGAGGGGGCCGACTTCGAGCGGGCTGAGTGCGTCACGGCGGTGATCGCCGATCTACCTCTACCTCTACCCCTACCTCTACCCCTCACGGTTGGGTCTCAGGGGGCCGACCCTGGCCGCGATCGGTTCTCGATGGGGGTTGGGTAGAGCAGGGGGCACCGGCGACCTTCCCGACAGAGCAATGCTGGCAGCGACTACGATCACCCGATCGGCGCGTCGTGCGCTGAGATGAGCAGGGACCGACGGGTTTACCCAATCGCCCCGTGTCCAGGGCCAACAGTCATCGTTCGACTGGGTCCGATGCGCCCATCGGCACACCTCCTAAGCTTGATGGGTGGTCACTCGTCCGCCTTCGGGCACCATCCCTGAGACGCCCGGATCGTATCAGTTCCGCGATGAGTTGGGCCGCATCATCTACGTGGGGAAGGCGGGCAATCTCCGGGCCCGGCTGTCGAACTACTTCCAGAATCCGGCCAACATGCACCCGCGGACGGCGCAGATGGTGGCGACGGCCGAAACCGTCGAGTGGATCCAGGTTCGCAACGAAGTCGAAGCCCTGATGTTGGAGTACAACCTCATCAAGGAGCATCGGCCACGCTTCAATGTCCGCCTCGTCGACGACAAGAGCTACCCGTATCTGGCCCTCACCGTTTCAGATCGATGGGCCAGGGCCCGGGTCATGCGTGGTCGTAAACAGAAAGGCACCCGTTACTTCGGCCCCTACGCCCACGCCTACGCCATCCGTGACACCCTCGACCATCTACTGCGCACCTTCCCCATCCGGACCTGTACCGATAACAAGTTGCAGCGGCACGCCAAGTTGGGCAAGCCCTGCCTGCTGTTCCACATCGAGAAGTGCTCCGGCCCCTGCGTTGGCGAAATCTCGCCCGAGGACTACCAGCAGTTGGTGGAGGATCTGAGCCGCTTCCTCGATGGCGACACCGAACCGGTGATCGAGAAGTTGCAGCTGGAGATGACCGGAGCGGCCGAGGAACTCGACTTCGAGCGGGCAGCCCGCGTGCGCGACCGCCTGGCCACGGTGCGCAAGGCCGTCGAGAAGCAGCAGATGGTCGCCGATCGCGACGAGGACCTCGACGTGATCGGTCTGGCCGACGACGATCTGGAGGCGGCGGTGTTCGTCTTCTTCGTTCGTCGGGGTCGGGTCACCGGACGCCGGAGTTTTGTGCTCGACAAAGCAGAGCCGCTCAACGAGCAGGAGTTGATCGACAAGGTGCTGGAGACCCTCTACGACGAGATCCCGGTGCAGGGCATGCCCAAGGTCGTGCTCATCCCCTCGGCCTCGTCCGATCCGGGGCTCTACCAGGAGTGGCTGGGCCTGCTGCGGGGCTCCCAGGTGGAGTTGCGGGTACCCCAACGCGGGGCCAAGAAGGAGCTGTTGGCCACGGTCACCCAGAACGCCGAGGAGGAGCTGACCCGTCACCGCCTCAAGCGGGCCTCGGATCACAACAGCAGGGCGAAGGCCCTCAACGAGCTGCAGCAACGGCTCAGTCTGCCGGTATCGCCCCTGCGCATCGAGTGCTACGACATGAGCCACTTGCAGGGCGATGACTATGTGGGCTCGATGGTGGTGGTCGAGGATGGCCTGGCGGCCAGGAAGGAGTACCGCCGGTTCAAGGTTCGCACCGTGGATCAGAATGACGACTTCGCCGCCATGGAGGAGGTGTTGACCCGCCGTCTGCAGAACTACCTCGATGATCGGGCCAAGCCGATCGGCGAGCGGGGCAAGTTTCAGTATCCCCCGCAGTTGCTGATGGTGGATGGCGGCAAAGGTCAGCTCGGGGTAGCCGTTCGGGTCCTCGACCGGCTGGGTCTGAGCGAGGAGATCGCCGTCTGCTCGTTGGCCAAGCGGTTTGAAGAGGTCTTTGTCCCGGGCCGGTCCGAGGCTATTATCATCCCCCGACAATCCGAGGCCCTCTATCTGTTGCAGCGCCTTCGCGATGAGTCCCACCGTTTTGCCATCGGCTACCACCGCAAGTTGCGGGACCGCCGCATGACGACCTCCGTGCTTGACGACATACCTGGTCTGGGTCCGGTCCGGAAGAAACGTCTGATCAAGGAGTTGGGAAGCGTGAAGCAGGTCCGTCACGCCGATCTCGATGCCTTGCAGGCGTTGCCCTGGCTGCCCGATGTCGTGGCCGAAGCCGTCTACGCCAAAACTCACGGTCTCGAACCGAGAAGGAATCTGATCACCGATGATCGATGAGAACTGGGAGTCCCACGCCGATTGGTGGCAGCGCGAGTTCACCGACGGGGTCGATCCGGAGTACACCGAGCAGATCCTGCCCCTGATCGGCGACGTCCTGCAGGGATGTTCCCCCGTGCTCGACATCGGGACCGGCGAGGGCCAGGTGGCCCGCTGGCTGCAGGCCGCCGGCGCCCAGGTTGTTGGCATCGACCCGTTCGCCAACCAGGTGGCCGTGGCCCGGGAGCGTGCCGGCGGACCGGTCTACGCCCGAGGTGATGCCGCCAATCTCCCCGTGCCCGATGCCTGTTTCCATGCTGCAGTGGCCTGCCTGGTGTTTGAACACATCGACGAGGTCGACGCCGCCCTGTCGGAGGCGGCCCGGGTGCTGGCGCCTGGTGGTCGGTTCCTGCTGTTGCTCAACCATCCGTTGTTGCAGACACCGGGCAGCGGCTGGATCGACGATCAGATCATCGAACCCCCGGAACAGTACTGGCGGATCGGCCCCTATCTACCCGAGGCTGAATCGATCGAGGAGGTCCAGAAGGGGGTCTTCATCCGTTTCCTCCATCGCCCGCTGTCGCGCTACCTCAATAGCGCTTTCGCTGCCGGGCTGACCCTGGTGGCGATGCACGAGCCCGCGCCCCCGGCCGGATTCCTGGCCCAGGCCGCCGAGTACCGGGATGCGGCCACCATCCCCCGTCTGCTGGCCCTGAGTTTCACCAAGACGACCTGACCGGGCCGATACCCAGGTTTGCCCCCGCGATGTGTGACACTGGGTGACGTGTCGAGTGTTGTTGTGGTGACAGGTTTGTCGGGTGCCGGTCGTTCGGTGGCGGCTGGGGCCATGGAGGACAAGGGGTGGTTCGTCATCGACAACCTCCCGGCTTTCCTCGTGCCCAAGGTGGGTGAGCTGGCTTCGTCGACCACGGGCCTCACCGACCGGGTGGCGTTGGTGATGGGGGGTTACGGCGAGCCGCTCTCGCAGATCGAGTACCTGCGGGAACACGTCGGCAACGTCACCGTGATCTTCCTCGAAGCGACCACCGAGGTTCTGGTGCGACGCTACGAGGCGACCCGAAGGCGTCACCCCCTGGCCGAGACCATGAGCCTGGTCGAGGCGATCGACGAGGAGCGGCGGCGCCTGGGGGGCACGAGGGTGGCCGCCGACATCGTGCTCGACACCAGCCAACTCAACCCCCACCAGTTGCGGGACCGGTTGGCCACGCTGCTCGACGACGACGACGGTGCCGAGGAATCCCTCCGGCTCACGGTGTCATCGTTCGGGTTCAAGCACGGCCGACCCCTCGACGCCGACATCGTCTGGGACTGCCGCTTCCTGCCCAACCCCCACTGGGTCGATGAACTCCGCCCCCTCAGCGGTCTCGATTCCGAGATTCAGGGCTACGTCCTCGACCGTGAGGTGACCCAGCAGTTTCTCGACCAGCTGACCGACCTGTTGTCGACCCTGCTCCCTGCCTACGATGAGGAGGGGAAGTCCTCTCTCACCGTGGCCTTTGGCTGTACCGGCGGGCGCCACCGTTCGGTGGCTGTCGCCGAGGCGGTGGCCCGTATCCTCGACCGGCAGGGATGGCATGCGAAAGTCAGTCACCGTGACATCAACCGAGAAGGATCGGCCAGCCCGTCCTGAGGGCGATGACGCGCCGACCGTCGTTGCCCTCGGAGGAGGCCATGGCCTCGCCGCCACGCTGCGGGCGGTGCGCCGCTACGCAGGCACCCTGACCGGGGTGGTGTCGGTCGGCGACGACGGCGGCTCCAGCGGCCGGCTGCGGGCCGATTTCGGGGTCGCCCCACCGGGTGACGTTCGGCGTTGCATCTCAGCCCTGGCCACCGACGACACGCTGTTGCGGACCTCGCTTGAGTATCGCTTCGCCGAGGGTCCCCTGACGGGCCATCCCATCGGCAACCTGTTGTTGGCCGGACTGGCCATTGCTTCGGGCAGCTTCCAGGACGCCATCGACGAGTTGTGTCGCCTCGTGGACTGTGAGGGGTCAATCGTGGCCGCCACCACCGTCCCTGTACGTCTCCTGGCCGACTCCGATCAGGGCATCATTACTGGCCAGGTCACGATCGAACGGGTGACTGGTATCCGCAACCTTCGTTTCGAGCCCACCGATCCGCCGGTGGCCGACGCCGCCATCAAAGCCATCGAGCAGGCCGATCAGATCATCATCGGGCCTGGTTCGCTGTTCACCAGTGTGCTCGCCTCGGTGGTCGTGCCCGGTCTGTTGCCGGTGTTCCAACGGGCCACCGGGCAGCGCGTGTTCGTGGCCAACGTCGCCAACGAGAGAGCCATGGCCCGCGGTTTTGGGCTGGGCGAGCATCTCGCCACCATGTCCGATCACGGTGTCGAGGTGGATGTTGTGGTGGCCGACAAGTCAACGATTGGCGGCGACGTCGAGGGGTATGACATCCGCTGGGCCGATGTGGCCGCTGAGGATGGTTGGAGCCACGACCCGGACAAGTTGGGGACGGTGCTCGGGGAGATCTGGACCGACCGTTGACACGGTAGGGTCGGGGCAGGACGAACCAGCAATGCGGTTCTCCGGCGGGGCAGAGGTGCTGTCACCGCCGTGCGTGAGGAGAAGGGTCAACTGACCATGACAGTGCGTGTTGGTATCAACGGTTTTGGGCGGATCGGTCGGAACTTTTTTCGGGCGGTGAAAGCAGCCGGGGCCGACGTCGACTTTGTCGCCGTCAACGACCTCGGGTCAATCGAGACCATGGCCCATCTACTGAAGTACGACTCCGTGCTTGGCAGGCTCGACGCCGAAATCAAGCCCATCGATGGTGGGATCTCCGTCGACGGCGATGTGTTGCAGGTACTCAGCGAGCGCAATCCCGACGAGCTCCCCTGGGGCGATCTCGGGGTTGACGTTGTCATCGAGTCAACCGGGGTGTTCACCACCCGGGAGGGCGCGGCCCGCCACCTCGAAGGCGGTGCTCCCTACGTGATCGTCTCCGCCCCCTGCAGCGGGGCCGACGCCACGATCGTGGTCGGCGTGAACGATGATGATCTCGACCCTGACAACGACCGGGTCATCTCCAATGCCTCGTGCACGACGAACTGCTTTGTGCCCATGGTCAAGGTGCTCGATGACGCCTTCGGCGTCGAGCAGGGTCTGATGACCACCATCCACGCCTACACCGGCGACCAGGCGCTGGTCGACGGCCCCCACAAGGACCTGCGTCGGGCCCGGGCCGCGGCCCTGAACATCATCCCGACCTCCACCGGGGCGGCCCGGGCCACCGGACTGGTGTTGCAGTCCATGCAGGGCAAGCTCGACGGCAACTCGCTGCGGGTTCCGATCCCCACCGGCTCCCTGACCGATTTCACCGCAGTGGTGAATGGTGAGCCCTCGATCGAAGAGGTCAATCAGGCCTTCTCAAACGCCGCAACCACTGGACGGCTGGCCGCGGTTCTGGAATACACCGAGGACCCGATCGTTTCCAGCGACATCGTCACCTCGCTCGCCTCGTGCACCTTCGATGCCGGCATGACCATGACCCAGGGGACGATGGTGAAGATCGCCGGTTGGTACGACAACGAGTGGGGCTACTCGAACCGCCTCGTCGACCTGACGCTTCTGGTTGGCGCCGCCAATCAGCGATGATCGACGGGTTACCTGAGCTTGAAGACCTGGGCCTGGTCGAGGGCCGCTCGGTGCTGGTCAGAGCTGACCTGAACGTACCCCTCGACGGTGACCGGATCACCGATGATCTGCGGATTCGTGCTGCTCTACCAACCCTCAAGTGGTTGGTGGAGCAGGGGGCGAAGGTCACGGTGTTCTCCCATCTCGGTCGACCCAAGGGCAAGGTCGACCCGGCGTACTCCCTTGAGCCGGTGCGACAACGCCTGGCTTCGGTCGCACCCGAGGTCAAGCTGGCGGAGAACCTCCGCTTCGATCCAGGGGAGGAGTCCAACGATCCCGCCTTTGTCCAGTCGTTGATCGCAGGGCATGACCTCTATGTCAACGATGCCTTTGGTGCCTCGCATCGGGCCCACGCCTCGATCGTCGGACCGCCGCAGTTCCTGCCCTCGGCCGCCGGGCGTCTATTGGCCGCCGAGGTTGGGGTTCTGACTGGCCTTCGTGAACGACCCCGACGGCCGTTTGTGGCCGTCATGGGCGGGGCCAAGGTGTCGGACAAGTTGGGTGTGATTGAAGCCCTGCTCGGTGTGGTCGATGCCCTCGTTGTCGGCGGGGGCATGGCCTTCACATTCCTCGCGGCCCAGGGCCATTCGGTAGGTGAGTCACTGCTGGAACCCGACATGATCGAGACCTGCGGCCGCTTGCTGGCCTCGGGCGCTGCCATCCATCTGCCCGAGGACATCACCGCTCTCGGGCCGGGAGGCAAACTTTTTGATCCCGAGGCCGGGGGAGAGGTGCGCCAGGTTGGGCGCAGTGTCCCCGCCGGCTGGATGGGTGTCGATATCGGACCGGGCACCGCCGCAGTGTTCAGCGACGTGATTCTCGACGCCGGCACCGTGTTGTGGAACGGCCCCATGGGCGTCTTTGAGGATCCTCGCTTTGCCGCTGGAACCAGGGCCGTGGCCGAGGCCGTGGCCGAGACACGAGCCTTCACCGTTGTTGGTGGTGGAGACTCCGCCGCGGCGGCCAAGGCGTTCGGCGTTGACCACGATGTCGACCACGTCTCCACCGGCGGTGGCGCCTCACTGGAACTAATCGAACAGGGCGACCTGCCGGGCCTGGCCGCGCTGCGACGCGCGGCCAAGCGGGTCGCATGATCCCAGGTTGGCCACGTGGTCGCTGGCGGGCCAACGCCACGCAACCCCATCCATGCAGAATGTGTCTTCATCACCAAGTAGTAGGGCAGGAAACAGCCAATGACCGATGATGTCAGCACGACCGGACGCCGCCCGCTTATCAGCGGCAACTGGAAGATGCACAACAACCACTTCGAGGCCCTGAAGTTGGTGCAGGAACTGAGCTATGCCGTTGCTGAGGACGATGTCGCCGCGGTCGATGTCTCGCTTCATCCACCCTTCACCGACCTGCGTACGGTGCAGACCGTGTTGGACGCCGACCAGATACCTTTCCAACTCGGTGCCCAGCATTGCCACCACCAGGCTTCCGGGGCGTTCACCGGTGAGGTGTCGCCGGCGATGCTGGCCAAACTTGGCGTGGCCTACGTGCTCGTCGGTCACTCCGAACGGCGCGAACTGTTCGGCGAGACCGACGAGATGGTCAACACCAAGGTCAAAGCGGTGCTGGCGGCAGAGATGACACCGATCCTGTGTTTGGGTGAAACCCTCGACGAGCGCGAGGCCGGAGAGGCCGAGGCCAAGGTGGAAGGCCAGGTGCTCGCTGGTTTGAGGAGGGTCAAGGCCGAGCAGGTGGCGGCGATGGTCATTGCCTACGAGCCGATCTGGGCCATTGGTACCGGGCGAACGGCTTCGGCCGATGATGCCCAGGCCATGTGTGCGGTGGTGCGGGCGACGGTGGAAGGCAAGTACGGCGAGGAAACGGCGCAATCGGTGCGAGTCCAGTACGGCGGTTCGGTGAAGCCCGACAACGCGGCGGAATTGATGGCTCAGCCCGACATCGACGGGGCGCTCGTCGGAGGAGCCAGCCTCGACGCCGATTCCTTTGCCGGGATCATCCGGTACCGGTTGCACGAAGGCTGATGGTCAACTGGCGGTGGCTCACCGTCGGGGTGGCATCGTTGTCGGTTGTCGCCGGAGGATGTGGTTCACCCCCGACCGACGAATCTGCTCCGTCGACGGCGATCGAGTCGCCACCGGAGTTGGTCGACGGTGGGGCCGTCAGCGCCGAACTCGACGTGGACTCTGCTGTATCGGCCGAGGGCCAGACCTTCGAGCCCGAACCGGGAGAACTGGTCTGGATCCACGACGCTGAACCGCCGGATCTTCACGTCGATGATCCGGACAACAAAACCGAGATTGCCTCGTGGGTACGCGAGGGCCTGATCGAGGGATTGTTCGGCATCGACGGGAAGATCTCGTTCTATCCCGAGCTGTTGGCCGCGGATCCGGTGCCAACGGTGAACGAAGACGGCACGATTGTCCTTGCCTATGAGCTGCGGCCCGACCTGCGCTGGTCCGACGGTGAGCCGCTCACCGCTGAAGACGTTGCCTACACCCACCAGATTCTGATCGAAGGCTGTGTTGAGGAGTCCGACGGCTCGATCGTCGACAACAGCAACGACGGTTGCGAGTACGAACTGGCCCGCCGGACCGGCTACGACCTGGTGACCGGGTTCGAAGTGGCCAGTCCAACGTCATTCACCGTGACCATGGCCTCGTTTTTTCCCGCCTGGCGCGATCTGTACTCCCAGGTTCTGGCTGAACACGCCTTTGGGGCCGATGCGGCGGCGGTGAACGACAACCTGCGGCGTTGGCGGGGCGACGGGGGAGTGCTCCCCTCATCAGGACCCCTGGTGCTCGACGAGTGGGAGCGCGGGGTCAGCATCAAGCTTGCTCGAAATGACGCCTATCACGGATCGGTCAGCCCTGATGCCGAGAATGGTGGCCCAGCCCAGGTCGACAGTGTTCGAATTCTGTTCGTGGCCGATCGGGAGGCGCGAATCGACGCCGTACTCGCCGGTCGCGCCCACCTACTGTTCGCCCGTCCCGAACCGGCCTATACCCGGCTGAGCCAGTCAACCGATTTCACTGTTGCCGCGTCGCCCGGCGCCGACTATGAACACTGGGGCCTCAACCTGTTGAACCCCCACCTGGCCAAACCCCAGGTACGGGAAGCAATTGCCTACGCCCTCGACAAGAACCAGCTGGTGGCCGAGTCGTACCAACCGCTGGCCGGGGGTGCATTGCCCGAGGATGGCGTCGGGAATGTTTACTGGATGCCAAACCAGGCCGGCTACGTCGATCATCAGCAGAAGTACCAGGGCAGCAACGTGGTGGCCGCGGCCGAGGCTCTGCGTTCGGCCGACTACGTTGCCGGCAGCGACGGTGTGTGGAGCCATCCCGATACCGGCAGATTGAGCCTGCGGGTGGGGACCACGGGCGGCAACGCCCTGCGGGAACGCATGCTGGAGGTCGGTCAGGCCCAATTGGCCCAGGCCGGGATTGAGCTGCGGATCGACAATGAGCCGGGAGGTCTGTTCCTTACCCAGGGGCCCTTCGCAGCCGAAGCCCTGGAGGCATCGGCGTCGGCTGGACGTAGCGGAGACCCCGACTTGTGGGACATCGCCCAGTTCGCCTGGGCAACGGGACCGTGGCCGGGGGCGGTCACCGGCACCTACCGCAGCGGGTCGGCAGGCAACCCCTATGGGTTCAACAACCCCGAATTCGACGTCGCCGCCACCGAGTGCGACGGTCTCGCCGATGACAGCGAACGGGCCGACTGCTACAACGCCCTGGACGTGTTCGTGACCACCTTGGACGAGGGCGACGACGGGCTGTTCGTGATACCGGTCACCCAGCGGCCCCGCTTCTACGGCTACGCCTCGAATCTCCTGACCGCTGGCGGTATTGCCCCCGACACCCTGCGCGGTGGGCCGTTGGTCAACGTGGTGGATTTCCGCTTCTCAGAGTGAGATCGGCGTTGATCTTCCGCGGCGACTTCGCCTCGGCTAGTGTTCCCGTCCATGTTGGATCCATGGGTGAACAGGAAGCACGTTGGCTAACGACGAACCCGTACTGGAAGTCTCCGACCTGGTAACCAGGTTCAATACCCACGATGGCACGGTCCACGCGGTGAACGGCGTGAGTTTCACGTTGAACGCTGGCGAGTTCCTGGGCGTGGTTGGCGAGAGCGGTTCAGGTAAGAGCGTCACCATGATGTCGCTGCTGAAGCTCATCCCCATGCCGCCCGGGGAGATCGTCAACGGCTCAGCAATGTTTGGAGGCCAGGATCTCCTGGCGATGTCCGATCATGAGCTTCGCAAGGTCAGAGGGGCCGAGATCGGGTTCATCTTCCAGGACCCGATGACGTCCCTGAACCCGGTGCTGACCGTCGGCCGCCAGATCACCGAATCGGTGCGGCTCCACACCGGGGTCACGGCCAAGGGAGCAGACGCCCGGGCCGTTGAGTTGCTCGACCTTGTCGGGATCCCCGACGCCAAGCAACGCCTCAAGGCCTACCCCCACGAGCTATCGGGCGGGATGCGACAGCGGGTGATGATCGCCGTTGCCCTGGCCTGCTCACCAAAGGTCATCATCGCCGACGAACCAACAACGGCTCTCGATGTGACTATCCAGGCCCAGATTATCGAGCTCATCAAGGATCTGCGGGAGCAGCTCAACACCGCCGTCATCTGGATCACCCACGATCTGGGCGTCGTGGCGGGCCTGGCTGATCGGGTGTTGGTGATGTACGCAGGCCAGATTGTGGAGGAGGCGCGGGTCAACGAGTTGTACGGCGACCCCCAGCACCCCTACGCCCAAGGCCTGCTGCGGTCGATACCCCGGCTTGACCAGAAGGGCCATGAGCTGGCCAGCATCAAGGGGCAGCCCCCAAGCCTGACCTCGGCCCCGGTCTCGTGTTCGTTCGAGCCGCGTTGTCCCTACGCCTTCGAGCGTTGTGGCATCGAGCTGCCGAAGCTGTTCGACATTTCCCGTGGCCACCGGGCCGCCTGTTTCTGGGACATGAAAGAAGGAAGGCCGGCCGATGACCGTTGATGTGGGTGTGGGTGTGGGTGTGGGTGTGGACTCTGCACCGGGCGAAGACGCCACCGCCGTTGATACCCCAGAGCGGAAAGTGCTGCTTAGCGTTCGCGACCTGAAGAAGCACTTTCCGATCATGAAGGGCGTCTTCCGGCGACAGGTAGGGGCCGTGCGTGCCCTCGACGGGGTCTCGTTCGACATCTACCGGGGGGAGACCCTCGGCCTCGTCGGCGAGAGCGGTTCAGGCAAGTCGACCACAGGCCGGGTCATTCTCCAGCTCGAAAAGGCGACGGCGGGAACGGTCACCTTCGACGGCAACGAGCTCACCTCTATGAGCGGGGAGCAGGTCAGGAAGCTGCGGCCACGCATGCAGATGGTCTTCCAGGACCCGCACGCTTCTCTGAACCCCCGCATGACCGTTGCGTCGATTCTCGGGGAACCATTGAAGGAACACAAGGTGGCGCGTGGTGCTGAGCGCCAGCAGCGGGTGGAGAGCCTACTGGCCCAGGTCGGCCTCGATCCCTCCCACGCCAACCGTTACCCGCATGAGTTCTCCGGGGGGCAGCGACAGCGGATCGGGGTTGCCCGGGCCATTGCCCTCAGTCCCGAGTTCATCGTCGCCGACGAGCCGATCGCGGCCTTGGATGTTTCAATTCAGGCTCAAGTTGTCAATCTGCTGCAGAGCATTCAGGACGAACTCGAGCTGACCTACCTGTTCATCTCCCACGACTTGAGCATGGTCCGCCACATCGCCGATCGGGTGGCCGTGATGTATCTGGGCACGCTCGTCGAGATGGCACCGGTGGATGAGCTGTACAGCTCGCCGGAGCATCCCTACACCCAGGCTCTGCACTCGGCGGTGCCTGTTCCCGACCCGATTGTCGAGGCGTCACGCGAGCGTGTCATCCTCCGTGGCGACATCCCCAGTCCGGCCAATCCGCCCCCAGGGTGTGTGTTCAACACCCGCTGTCCATGGGCTCAGGACGACGTTTGCACCCAGGTCGCACCGGAATGGCGAGAGATCGCTCCTGACCACTGGGTCGCCTGCCACCTGGTAAAAGAACGGGCCGTAACCATAAAGTAACCAACGTGGCACCCCTCGGATACAAGCATTGACCTGGGTATAGGCTCTACTATCCCAACAACGTCGGCAGTAGCCGACACGAGAGGAGAGGACGCATGAAGAAACTTCTTGCACTACTGGCAGCCTTAGCGCTGCTTGCCGCAGCGTGTGGTGGCGACGACGACTCGGAGGCAACCTCCGAAGACGAAACCACAGCTGAGACAGCCGACGACGACGCCGGTGGCGACGACGACGCTGACGAAACCGAGGAACCGGACGCTGAGCCCGAGGATTCAGGCGCCGAAGCCGGTTCCGGTGGCGATCTATTGCTACTCCAGTGGCAGGCTCCGTCGCAGGCCAATCCACTTCTGTCGGGTGGTACCAAGGACGCTCTGGCCGGATCGTTGACCATTGAGCCGCTGGCGGTCTATGACCCCGACGGCCAGTTGGTTGCGAAGTTGGCCGCCGAGATCCCCACGGTCGACAACGGTGGCGTAGCTGCAGATTTCA